>Ga0207667_10007065_pt1 | contig 13566 bp, 12 predicted proteins | sample KBSCornC52_FD_184301 | JGI IMG/M metagenome (GOLD analysis project Ga0207667, IMG submission 184301) | Corn rhizosphere microbial communities from Kellogg Biological Station, Michigan, USA - KBS Corn C5-2 (SPAdes) (version 2) | ecosystem: Host-associated > Plants > Roots > Rhizosphere > Soil ...
ACTGCTGCCCATTTATGACAAGCCGATGATCTACTATCCGATCAGCGTATTGATGCTGGCGCGGATCAGAAACATTCTTATCATTTCCACTCCAGCCGATACGCCGCGCTTTGAGCAGTTGCTGGGAGACGGCCGTCGCTGGGGGATCAATCTAAGTTATGCCGTACAACCGGCGCCGGAAGGTCTGGCGCAGGCGTTCATCATTGGCAAGCAGTTTCTTGCGGGAAGCGCGAGCGCGCTGATTTTGGGCGATAACATTTTTTATGGCCAGGATTTATCAAATAACCTGCGACATGCTTCAGCCCGGACCGAAGGCGCGACAGTCTTTGCTTATCCGGTGAACGACCCGGAGCGTTATGGCGTGATTGAGTTTGATCGCAAGGGCAAGGCGTTAAGCATTGAGGAGAAACCCAAAGCGCCAAAGTCCCGCTATGCCGTGACGGGGCTGTACTTTTATGATCCTGAGGTTGTGGAAGTTGCGGCGCAATTGAAACCTTCAGCGCGCGGCGAGCTGGAGATCACGGACGTGAACCGCTGGTATCTTGAGCGTGGCCGGCTTGCGGCGGAAATATTTGGCCGCGGCATGGCGTGGCTCGATACGGGCACGCATGACTCTCTGCTTGAGGCTTCTTCCTTTATTCAAACTATTGAGAAGCGGCAGGGACTGAAGGTTTCCTGTCCGGAAGAGATAGCGTTCAAGCTTGGCTTCATTACTGCATCTGAGCTTGAGGCACTGGCGCGGGCCCACGGATCGAACGGGTACGCCCAATATCTACGTGGGCTGCTGGAAAGGCCTGCTTTCTAATCTAGCCTGGCGTTCGAAAAAAAGGCTAATCAAGTAGCACTCGCCATGGACTTTGTCTTTGCAGAATGAATCGAGCTGATTTAAAAATCGTGATTGTTGGCCGTAACGGTCAACTTGCGTGGGAAGCTAACCAGCGGTTTCAAGGGCTGGGCCAGATCATTTGTGTGGGACGGCCCGAGCTCGATCTGCTGGATATAAATGGCGTGCGGCAGGAGATTCGCAGGATAAAGCCGGCGGTAATAGTCAATGCCGCAGCCTATACCGCCGTTGACCAGGCGGAATCTGAGCCCGAAGCCGCAATGAAAATAAACTCCGAAGCGCCGGCCGCAATGGCGGAAGAAGCAAAGCATTCGGGCGCATTGTTTATCACGTATTCCACTGACTATGTTTTCGATGGAACAAGCGCCGCCCCTTACAGCGAGACCGATGTGACGGTTCCGCTCAATGTATATGGCGCAAGCAAACTCAGTGGAGAGCGGGCGGTAGAAGCCGTGGGCGGAAACCACCTGATATTTCGCACCTCGTGGGTGTACGGCGGGCGGGGCAAGAATTTTCTAAAGACCATTCTCAGGCTGGCTGCGGAACGCCCAGAATTGAGAATAGTGGACGACCAAGTGGGCGCGCCGACATGGAGCCGCGATCTGGCTGATGCAACCAGGAAGATTATCGAGCAGCTAGCGTCGCAATCTTCTTCCGCCAAGACCTCCATAGGCGAGGCGTTGGGCGATCGGCGTGGTATCTATCACATGACTGCTGCTGGAAGCGTCTCATGGTACGGGTTCGCAGCGGCGATTTTGGAAGAGACGGCAAAGCGAGGTTCATCGAAGGGCACCTTGGCGAAACTTGTACCGATACCAAGCAGCGAGTATCCAACGCCTGCCGCGAGACCACATAATTCACGACTCTGCAATGACAAGCTGAAGAATGTTTTTGGCGTGACGATGCCGCCGTGGCGGGAATCCCTTGCAGCCGTAATGGATGAGCTTGGCTGATTAAGAACAAGTCTGAAGCCCTCACAATTTACTTGCAGGTGATCCCATTCGGCTCCGTCTGTCCCCATGAAAATGCCTGCGGACTTAAGTCAGCCGCAGGCATTTCCGTCCCTGATGAAAGGCTAGAACCTCCAGATGATTCCGCCGGAATAACGGAAGCTGTTCTGCTGATTGTTCAGGTTTGTTGAAAGACCTAAGGCCAGCGCGTCAGTGGAGTTGAAGTTGGTGCGGATGTAGTCCAACTGCGCCGCGCGGATGGCGAAGTGCTTGCTCAAACCGAGATCGACACCGCCGCCAAAAGCCATGGCAAAAGCGTTGGCGCTGCTGAGAGGCACGGAGAATCCTCCAACAATGGGAATTCCCACGCCTGCTGACATGCCAGTAAGTGCTTCGCCGAATAGGGCGTGTCCGAAGACTGATGTCTTTCCGAAATACGCCGTTGCCGTGGGACCAAACAGGAAGTTATACGTGTGCTGCCGCGTGCCCGCGGAGAAGCCTAGCTCGGAAAATCCGACCAGTTGTTTGGAGTTGCCGCTGAAGTCTGCGGTGACGCCGAAATGGGGGGTGAAGTTGAAGGTGCCTTGCGCTTCCCATCCATTGAGGTTGCCGCCAAAGCTGCTGCTGCCAAAGCTGCTACCAAGACTGTTGCCAAGGCTGTTGTTGTTGTGTAGCAGTGAATATCCGGCAAAGACCGTTCCCCGGGTGGCAACTCTCTCCTGTTCCTGGGCCATGAGCATTAACGGCAGACATAAAAAGACACACATCGAGATTACAAGCTTGCGCATTCTTTCTCTCCTTAAGGGCTTGGGCTAATAGATAAAAACTCGTAGCGCGAGAGGATGTTGCGATGACAGACGTAAAGAACTGTGGTGCGCCAGAGAGAGAGGGAGTTAAGAATTGTAAGACGGTGGAACTTATCACTGATCAACACAGGTAACACTGATCTGCAGGAATTCGTGCTCTTCGATCGGTTGCGTCAAATGTCCGACTGCGTGGTTTGTCGGTTCGCGGCATGGACGCAGCCACCGCCGCCAAACAAGCCGCTGCCGGATTGTTCGGCATGGTGCAGCAACAGGCCGCCATGATGGGCTATGTCGATGTCTTCTTTCTTCTGGCCATCATGTTCGCCGCCTGCCTGCCGCTGATTCTGATCATGAAGAAGGCCCTCAAGGGCGGAGGTGGGCCAGGAGCAATGGCGCACTGAGGGGATCGCCGTGATCGCGCGTGATCGGGTGATCGCCGTGATCGGTTAGGCAGACGCCTTCAAATCCCGCAACAACCGTTCAAACGCTTTCTTGTACGAACCGTGGTTCTTCCAGTCCCTGAAATCCCCAATGTGCCTAGTGCGGCGAATGTCCGCCGCCCAGGCTTGTTCGGTCTCCATCACCGCGTCATCTAGCCGGATAGGGAACAGCACCGTCCTCTTCTCACGGCGCTCCCTCTCAAACGCCGTTTCAACTTCCTTCTCCACCCACGGGCTGTTGACGGAATCCTCTGAGAGCAGCACCATCAGTTTGTCATGGAGCCGTATCGCCTCATCGAACGATGGCCGTAGCTTATCCCCAATTTTCAAGTCCTCCGGCGCAAACCAGCACCGGACGCCCTCATTTCGCAGGTCTGCATACAGCCTCGTTGCAAATTCCTGGTCAATGTTCGAATAGCTGATAAAGCATGAGTAAAACTCAATCGGCGACATGGCCGCCACAAGTGATTTTATCTGGGTAATGAACGGCTCTGGCACACCCGCCCCACGAAGAAATATTTCTGGGATTTTTCCCTCGGAAAGATAAAGAGTGTCAATGCCGATTGAGGAAGGGCCATCGTGTTTCACTGTAGCGAGGCCTTTGGCAGGCCCGAGATGAACATCAACAAGCGTGGTGTAGCCCATCGTCGCGTCCGTAAAGTCTGCGCCGTCAAGATCAGTCTGAAAAAACTCAGCACTCTGAAGATGGGCGTTCCTCAGGTTGACTCCTCTGAGAAATGCCACACGAAAATGGGTCGCCACTAGGAAAGCAGAGCGAAGATCTGCCCCGCTGAGATCTGCGCCATTGAGTTCCGCCTTTAGAAAAGCCACACCACGTAGGTCGACTCCTCTCAGGTCCGAGCCGTTCAGATTTGCTTCTGACATGTCGGCTCCGGAAAAAATTGCTTTGCGTAAGTCGACTTGAGTCAGATCAGGTTGAATGGTGCGATTGTTCTCACGCCATTGGTTCCATGGGCCGACTCCTTGCAGAAGGATTTGCAAGTGTTTTGCATTCGCCATAGCGAGTCCTTTGTGTGTACTCGCGAATTTTAGCAAATGAAAAATGCCGCAGTGCCGCACCTTATGGCGCTCGCCTCCTTCCAATCGACCCAGGGCTGTCGCACCTCGGCTAAACTCCTTCGCTCCTCCGGAGCTGAGTCGACGAGATCTTCACAGCGTGAATTCAGATTGACATCACTGCTGCATGAGGAGTTTGAGATACACGCTATTGTCCAGGTCGAGCTAACTTTGTATCTGTTTTGTCCGTTTTATTCCCGCTTTTGCAAAAATATTTCCGCCACGCGCGCGGAATAAATCGCACGTCTATCCGGTTTTGCATGGTGTAAGGACGCTGCGCTAGATCAAAGATCGAGGCGTTCTGAGCGGGCAATCACCAAGATGCCTTCATACATTGAAAACGAAATAGGAGAAATCTCATGAAAACAGCTCTGATCCGCGTACTCGCTATTGCAACCCTGGCAACATCGATGTCGGCATTTGCCGCCAGTGACGAGCCCAAGCACAACGACCCAGCCAGCGCTTCCGCAAGCAGCCAGCAGGATGGATGCGCCGCCGCGCGCAAAGGAAAGAAACAGAAGAAAGCCAAAAACCAGCGCGACGATCAGCGCACCGAACAGGAAAAAGAGTTCGACCACGTGCTGATGGGATATTTCGGATAAGGCCAATTTGCAACCCTTACCGCTGATAACGCTGATAGCACGGATTTACACGGATCAAAAAAGCTCCATTAGGTGCATTTTTCAGTTTGTAAATCCGTGTTGTCTATGTTCACCCGTGGTTAGATTTGATTTTGTGCAAAGGCACTCCGGGGCTAAAGCCCGAATCTTTTAAGCCCTTTACGCGGCCCTAAAGGGCCGCTCTTCCACCGCATCGGGCTACAGCAACCCTAAAACAGTTGTGAAGCTCGAATCTTTTAGTCCTTTACCCGGCCCTGCGTGTCGCTCTTCCACCAAATACAGCAACTCCGGAGATTCGCTTTGGAGCGCAAACACTCTCAACGGCAAACTTTTCCGTAAGCGGGACGGTAATGTTTCTGTTGCGCTTCTGCCTGGGTCATGTAGTCACCCTGCTTAGTCTTGCCGTACCAGCGCGAGCCGGGGCAGTGATAGACGCCTGTGGCGGTGTTGACCCAGACTCTAACGTCGGGATTGCCTTCAGTGGATTGCGTGACTGCATCATTTCCGGAGGGTGATATAGACGCGGCGGCGTTTTGGTTCGCCGGTGCAGGCGTTGTCTGGGCCAGCAACGGCAAGCACAACAAAAGGACAAGCAGGGAACGAGCAAATGTCTTCATGACTTGAAAAGAGTACACCGGATTGTTCCCTATCATTGCGAAATGAAGCGAAGTTTCGGTTCTGGCTGGAGCGTGCTGAGAATTGAATGTTTCCGGAGGCCTGCTTTGTCAAGATGTACTAATTCGTAATTGAATTTGATAGAGAAATGCTCTACCCTCTAGCACCGCCTCAGGGCTGGGAACGCTGTATGGATCTTTGAAAATCTAGCAGCTGGCAAATAGCAATTGGCAATTGGCCGGCAGGCGGTATTTGGTTGTTGGTCCTTAGTATTTGGAAAGGCTTACGACCCTCTGCCGATTGGGTTTGGATTTGGGATTGGGATTGGGTGACGCTTGGGTCACCCAAGGGCCACCCAAGCGTCACCCAAGGGCCACGCAAGGATCACCCAAGCGTCGATTGACGAAAGTCTTTTGTTTGCAACAAGAGTTGAAAAATGGGAGGTGGGGGGAGGCTAGATCGGGTGATCGGGACATCTGGTGATCGGGTGATCCGAAAAACAAAGGCTCAACACTGATGACACTGATCCGGAAAAAGGCAAACCTGCTGAAGCGCGTGTCATCGCCGACATCGCACGAGATCGGAAAGGCAAAGCCTAGCGCGAAGGCACGGGGACGCGGGGAACAGCCAAGGTCAAACGGTCGGAATAGCGGAGGGGTGCACCTCAAAACACGGTCATCCCCGGGGATGATTTGCGTAAACCGTTTGGAATCCTAGTTGAGGGTAGGGGTGAGGGGGTACGGCGGTATAATTCTTCCGCCAAGCCAATCTCAACTTCCGAGGTCTGACGCGATGAGAACTCTCTCTTCCGGATTCTTCTCTTTGGTCCTTTTGCTCTGCCTTTCCGCCACTTTGTTGGCCCAGACTTTCCGCGGTGGTATCCAGGGAACAGTCACGGATGCAACGGGCGCGGTTGTGGCGGGAGCAGACGTTACGGTCGCCAACCCTGAAACAGGATTCTCACGCGCAACCCGGACGGACGCCACCGGCAATTATTTTGTTTCTGAATTGCCGATTGGAAACTATGACGTGACGGTAAAGGGCAAGGGCTTTCGTCCCGCGACAACAAAAGGCGTGCGAGTGGCGGTATCGTCCAACCAGGAAGTGAACGTGCAGCTTTCGCTCGGCGGCGTTGGTGAAACCGTGATTGTTACCCAGGAAGCGCCGCTGGTGAATACCGTCCAGGACACGCTGGGCGCAACGCTGGACGCGGAACAGTTTAACGAGCTGCCGGTCAGCGGTCGCGACTTTACGAAATTGCTGGTCATGGTGCCCGGCTCAGGCGGCGATCCTTCTGGCGTGGCCGATTCGCCCGGTTCTTTCGGGCTATTCAGCATCAACGGCAACCGTGGACGCTCCAACAATTACCTGATCGATGGCACGGACATGAATGATGGTTATCGCAACCTGCCGGCGATCAATCAGGGCGGAGTGTTCGGCACGCCGGCCACGATCCTGCCCATGGACGCGCTGCAGGAAGTTTCCGTCGTTAACTCCACTGAGGCTGAGTTTGGCCGCAGTTCCGGCGCCACGGTGAATATTGTTACCAAGTCCGGGACCAATTCACTGCATGGCACGGCGTATGAATACTTCCGCAACAACGGGCTCGACGCGCGCAATTTCTTTAACAGCAAGCCGGCGCCACAGAATGTCTTCCACAATAACCAGTTCGGCTTCTCATTGGGCGGACCGTTCAAGCAGGACAAGACATTCTGGTTTGTGTCGTATGAAGGTCAGCGCGAAGGCGTAGGCATTCCCACGGTTGCCACCGTGCCAACGCAGGCGGATTTGAGCGCCGCGATCGCGGCCAACGGCGGAGTCGTGAACCCGGTCATCGCCAACCTGCTGGCGCGGAATCCATGGCCTACCACTACCAGTCCTGATGGAAGCCTGGTTACTTCAGATAAAGCCAACAATCGCGTGGACAGTCTGATTGCCAAAATTGATCATCGCTTCAGCGAGAATGATCTACTGACGGGCCGCTACTATTTTGGTGATAGCGATCAGAGTTTTCCGCTGGCGCTGGTGGGCGGAGGCATCCTGCCGGGCTTTAACACGGTGACGCCCACGCGCGTCAACATTGTTTCACTCTCGCATACGCATATTTTCAATCCGCGTGTGCTCACGGAGATCCGCTTTGGCTATAACCGCTTTCATGAAACTTTTGGCCCGGAAGACAGCACGTTTGATCCGTCTACCATCGGGCTCAACACGGGCACAACAAAGCAGGATTTCGGTCTTCCCTCCATCAACGTTTCCGGGTTTGCGCCGCTGGGCGCCAACACATCCGTCCCGCGCGGACGCACGGATTCAAATACCCAGTTCAATGATAATTTCACCTGGGCCGCGGGCAAGCACAACTGGAAATTCGGTTACGAATTCCGCCGCACCTTTGTGGATGGCTTCTTTGACAGTGGTTATCGCGGCAAGCTTAGCTTTGATGACCTCACGTCTTTCATCGCCGGGACACCTTCCAGCGGCAGGCAGGCGCAGGGCAACTCTTCCCGCCAGACGTTTGAAAATAATCACTCGTTCTACCTGCAGGATACGTTCCGCTTCTCTCAGCGCATAACTCTGAGTTACGGCGTGCGCTGGGAATATTTTGGCGTGATCGGTGAAGAGAAGAACCGCTTCAGCCTGATTGACTCTGCCGGAAACGTGAATACCGTCAAGCAACTTTATCCCCGCGACCTGAACAATTTTGCTCCGCGCGCCAGCATTGCCTGGGACGCTCATGGCAACGGCAAGACCGTCGTCCGCGCCGGCTGGGGCATGTACTATGACGCTTTCTCGCAGGATTTCTTTGTCGGCCAGCTGCCTTTCAACACCTTCAATTCCGGCCCGGCTTATAACGGAGTCGGACCTGATCCCATCACGTTCAGCTTCTCTCCTGTCAGCACCATCCAGCCGGGCGTGCGCGTGTTCGATCCCACAAGTTTCGCGGCGACAGATGTTTTCACCGTCGATCAAAAATTGCGAACGCCTTACATTCATGTAATGAATCTGAATCTGCAGCAGGAATTGACTCCGAAGGTCGCGATGCAAATTGGCTATGTGGGCTCCCAGGGACGCAAGCTCTTCCGCTATATCGATATTAACCAGATCAATCCGGCCACCGGTACTTCGCTATTTCCTTCTCTGATTTACGTGAACCAGTTCCAGTCATCGGCCAGCAGTAGTTATAACTCGCTCCAGATGTCGTTGCGCTTTCGCGATTGGCATCGTTTGTCTTCCAGCGTGAATTACACCTGGTCACATTCCATTGATAATGCCAGCGACGGCCAGGATTACGTTCCCAATGCCACGCAGCCGGACAACAGTTTTGCTCCCGACCGTGAACGCGCCAGCTCCAATTTTGATATGCGCCACCACCTCAGCTGGACCTTCACGTATCAATTGCCTTCAGCGGAGAGCATGCACTGGCTCACCAACGGATGGGCGCTGGATGGTGTTCTCAGTCTTGCCGCCGGCCAGCCATTCAATGTGAACTATCTGTTTGAAGGTGACTTCAACGGCAGCGGCGAATTCTTCGGCCGGCCGGACCTGGTCGGAAATCCATTCACCGGCACCAAACTACCTAGTCAAGCTCTGAATCTGGCCGCCTTTCAGGTCCCCTGCAACGTCAATGCAACACTCGACGGCTGCAATGGCAACCAGCATTTTGGCAATCTTGGCCGCAATGCCTTTGTCGGCCCGGACTTCAAGAATTTTGATTTCAGCCTGGCCAAGGACTCCAAGATTACTGAGCGCGTTGCGATGCAGTTGCGACTCAATATTTACAACCTCTTCAATCATCCCAACTTTGCCAACCCGCTGTGGCCGAATTTCGGCGTTGATTTCGCGCAGAATGGACTCGATGCCACCGGACACGGCATCGGATTTCTTCCGGTAACGGCCACGCCGGATGTTGGCACCGGCAACCCGTTTCTCGGCGGCGGAAGCTCGCGCAATGTGGAACTGGCGCTCCGTTTCAAGTTTTAAAGACGGGTTCAGGACTCCAGGAGGGCGCAAACGCGCCCTCTATTTCTGGTAACCCCATATCTGTCAATGATTTGGTGAAATTATGGACCTAGGTATAAATACCTGTTGACACATATTGCAAATCGGAATATTGTTATTGCGATTAGCGATATGAAACTTGGCGAAAAATTACGCTACCTGAGATTGATGGAAGGGAACCTTCGTGGCTTCGGTCGGGAGATGACGCAGCAGGAAGTTGTGAAAGCGGTCGCTCGCGATCTGAAAATGAAGATCAGCCAGAGCTACCTCTCGCAAATTGAGAATGGTGCGCGTCCGCACCTTACGAACAAGACGCGCCTGCTGCTGGCAAAATTCTTCAACGTCCACCCCGGATATCTGGTTGACGATCCTGAAGGCTTTCACAATGAGTTGATATCCGACGTGAGCGCCGCGGAAGATACGCTCGATCTCTGGCTAATTCAGGGCGCAGAGCGTTTCCGCCGCGATCCGCCGGTAAGCCGCGCGCTGCTCAACCTGGCCAAGCACAAGGATTCGCGCAGCTGCCTGGTCTTGATGGAAGCGATTTTAGAAACGCCTGAGTTGGCGGAAAAGTTGTTGCATGTGCTGCGTCCGCAGCAGCAGAAGAGCGCGCCGCAAATGAGTGAGGCATAAGTGAGCGAGATGACGTCGAGCCAAATGACGTTAAGTGACTTGAGGTTGAACGAGGTAAAGCCATGAACTGGGAAACTTTTTATTTAATCTGTTTTGTCGTGGGTTTTGCCTATACCGCATTCTCTTTTTTGAGCGGCACCCTGCATTTCCATCTTCATGTGCCGCATCATTTTCACGGCGGATACGGAGCCGGGCATCACGGCGGCGGCTCGCATCACTCAAGCTTTGGCATTTTCAATCCCATGACCATCGCCGTTTTCCTGGCATGGTTCGGCGGCACCGGATACCTCCTGGTCCATCTGCGCCACATCTGGGTATTTGCCGGCCTGGCGCTTTCAACTTTGTCCGGAGTGATTGGCGCGGGAATCGTATTTGTCTTTGCCGCCAAGTATTTCCTGGCGCATGAGTCCAGCCTTGATCCTATGGATTTTGAAATGGTCGGCGTGCTGGGCCACGTGAGCGGCAGTATTCGCGGCCGTGGTACCGGAGAAATCATTTTTGTGCAGGAAGGCGCGCGCAAAGCTTGTGCTGCCCGCAGTGAAGAAGGTGAAGAGATCAGGCGTGGTGAAGAAGTTGTGGTCACGCGTTTTGACCAGGGTGTAGCGTATGTGCGCCGCTGGAATGAGCTTGCAGAAAAAGCCGGTGTTATGCCGGCGGAAGAAGGGAAGAGTCTGTGAAAAGTTTAGGAGGATCTATGGAGTGGCAAACAGTCGCAATCTTTGCCGGCATGGCCGTTTTGGCCATCATGCTGGTTATCAGCATGTTGGCAAGGTTGTATCGTAAAGTTGGCCCTAACGAAGCATTGCTGGTCTATGGCCGCGGCAAGACGCCGCGCGTGGTCAAGGGAGCGGGCACGGTGATCTGGCCGCTGATTGAAAGCTGCCGCTTGCTGTCCCTTGAATTGATGTCTTTCGATGTAGCGCCGCAACAGGACCTTTACACCAATCAGGGCGTGGCCGTCACGGTTGAAGCTGTGGCGCAAATCAAAGTAAAGTCCGACGATATCTCAATCCGCACCGGCGCGGAGCAGTTTCTCACCAAGACGCCGCCACAGCGTGAAGGTCTGATTCGTCTGGTGATGGAAGGCCATCTGCGCGGGATCATCGGCCAGCTTACGGTTGAGCAGATTGTAAAAGAGCCGGAGATGGTGGGCGACCGCATGCGAGCGACCTGCGCTGGTGACATGAGCAAGATGGGCCTTGAAGTGGTCTCGTTCACCATCAAGGAAGTTCGCGACAAGAATGAGTACATATCCAACATGGGCCGGCCTGACGTTGCCCGCATCAAGCGGGATGCCGACGTCGCCGCCGCTGAAGCCGAGCGCGATACGGCAATCAAGAAAGCGGAAGCGCAACGCGCAGCAGCAATCGCCCGCGCGCAAGCTGACCAGGAACGCGTGCTGGCGGAAACACTTTCACAGGCCAAGCAGGCGGAAGCGCAACGTGATCTGGAAGTAAAAAAAGCCGCCTACCAGGAGCTGGTCAAGAAGCAGCAGGCACAGGCTGACAAGGCTTATGAAATCCAGCAGAACATTCAGCAACAGCAAGTAGTGGCCGAACAGGTAAAGGTACAGCTGATTGAGCGCGAACAGCAGACCAAGGTGCAGGAAGCTGAAATCGCGCGCCACCAGAATGAGCTGATTGCCACCGTGCTGAAGCAGGCCGAGATCGAAAAACAGCGCGTGCTCAACATTGCAGAAGGCGAAAAGCAGCGGTTGATCGCGGAAGCTCAGGGCCGCGCCGATGCTATCCGGTTACAGGGCGAAGCCGAAGCCGACATCATCTTCAAAAAAGGTGAGGCTGAAGCCAAGGCCATGAACATCAAGGCTGAAGCCTATCAGGAATATAACCAGGCAGCCGTGGTGGATAAGTTGATCACAGGCTTGCCGGATGTCGTCCGCGCTATGGCGTCACCATTGGCTAACGTCGACAAAATCACCATTGTCTCTACCGGCAACGGTCATTCAGCCGGCATGAGCAAAATCACCGGCGATATGGCGGAGATCGCCGCGCAAGTGCCGGCATTGTTTGAAGCACTCTCCGGCATGAGCATGGCGGAACTGTTCTCCAAGGTGAAGCAGATTGGCGACAAAGGCCCAAAGCCCTCGCCTGAATTGCCTGGTGGAGACGAGCCTCCCGCGGGCAAAGCCAAGGCTGCGGGCAAAGCATAACTTCGCTGGGTCTTTTTACTCGGTGGGGATCAAGAGCCGGCAAGTTGGTAGCCAGCTTGCCGGCCGTATTAAGGAATGCAAAAGGACGGAGAAAGGTCATGAAGAACAAGATCTCGCTGCTGGGAATTGCTTTAGGTCTTATCGCGGGAACACTCGTGGCGCTCCTGGCCGGTAGTTGGATTTTCTGGCTGGCGGCAGGAATCGCCATCGGCGTGATGCTGGGTTCCGCCGGAGCGCGGGCCGCGAAACGTCCGGCCATTACCCGCGACTCGAACTCCCATGCCGCGAATGCAGGCGGAGCAAGTCTGTGATCGCCAAGCTGACAATCTCGGTTGTCTGGATACTGGCTGCCGGGCTGTTATTTCGTTTGCTCAGCGTATGGGACGAGCTCCCAAAGCGTGTGGCTGTACATTTCGGCGTCACGCTGCGGCCCGACGGCTGGGCCAGCAGATCAACAATGGCCGTGCTTATCTTTTTTGTGGTGGTTGGACACGCTACGCTTTCAACGTGGCTGGTTTTTACGCGTGTATCGGCGGATCCAATGGTAAGCACCATCCAGATGGCCACGGCCGCCGTTTTCTTTTCGGTTTTCTGGCAGGCGATTACCTTCAATATTTCCGGCAAGCCGCTGAAGGTGATCTGGATTGTGCTGCCGGTGTTGTTCGTCGCGGGTTCCGTCGGCGTGCTTGTGACAGGAGCTTTGGGCCACCATTCGATGCGTTAAGAACGAAAGGGAAGTAAGAGATCGGAAGTTTCTGAAATTTTGGAGGCGTTATGGCATTACTAGAAAGAGTTTCAACCTTGATCCGGGCAAACTTAAACGAGCTGATCGACAAAGCTGAGCACCCGGAAATCATGATCAAGCAGGTCATCCTGGACATGGAAAACCAGTTGCTCCAGGTGAAAACGCAAGTCGCCATTGCGATGGCGGACCAGCATCTGCTGGAAAAAAAGCAGAAAGAGAATGAAGACAAGATTGCCGACTGGGGTCGCAAAGCGGAAATGGCCGTGGGCAAAAAGCAGGACGACCTCGCGCGCGCTGCCATTGAGCGCTCGCTCCATTACAAGCAGATGTCAGAAAATTTCCGCCAGCAGGTAGCCGACCAGGCAGCGCAAGTGGAAACGCTGAAGAACGCGCTCAACAAGCTGACGCAGAAGCTGGAAGAAGCGCGCTCCCGCAGTGAACTGCTGATCTCCCAGAACCGCCGCGCCCGCACCATCAGCAAAGCCGCTGACGCGCATTCCGGAATCAACGGCACAGACCACGGCGCTACGTTTGATCGCATGAAACATAAAGTGATGCGGCAGGAAGCCATTGGCCAGGCCAAGACGGACTTGTTGTCCTCTGACGCGGCCAGCGTGGAAGACCGCTTTGCCCAGATGGAAAAAGAAGATGAGATCAGCCGCATTCT
>Ga0207667_10007066_pt1 | contig 13565 bp, 14 predicted proteins | sample KBSCornC52_FD_184301 | JGI IMG/M metagenome (GOLD analysis project Ga0207667, IMG submission 184301) | Corn rhizosphere microbial communities from Kellogg Biological Station, Michigan, USA - KBS Corn C5-2 (SPAdes) (version 2) | ecosystem: Host-associated > Plants > Roots > Rhizosphere > Soil ...
ATCGCCTACTTCAAGCTGGACGTCGGGACCGATGCCATCGATCGCCTGATCGACACATCGGAGATCGGCGTCGCAGTGCAAAGCGTGATCGACGTGCCTGGTGAGGCGTTTCACGATCGCAAGATCCTGGCTACCCCGAGCCACGATTTTTACGTGCTCGATCTCGGCAAGCGCCAAACGTCGCCGATGAAGACGACCAATGGGCTCACGCTCGAGGTCGCGCCCGATGGCGGTCGAGTCTGGGCGTACCAACCCGGCACGCCGGGATTTGCGACCGTCGCATTTGCGACGTTGCACCCGGTATCGCTGGTCGCTGAACGCAACGTGAGCAGCGTGTTCGACATTCAAGCGGCGAACGGGGCGCGCAGTGCGATCGCGCTGCACTTCGGTGACGGCTATCAGGGCGGCATTGGCGCGACCGTGGTCGACGTGGCGGCGCCGTCCACCGCGACGGCCCGGTTTTTTAGTGGTTTCGAGCTGGGAGGGATCCAGTGATGGCGGTTCGTTACTCACACCGAGCGCTCTTGGCGAGCGCGCTCCTGCTCGTGTCCGGTGCAGCGAGCGCCGAGCCGCTGGGCTCTCATCAGCCGCACATCGAGGCCTCGCTCGGAGCGCGCGTGTCGAAGGTCTCGAGCGCGGGCTACGATCCCTTTGCGGAATCGGACGAGCTCGTGCAGCTCAGCTTGGGCCTCGGTGCCACGGCGTTCCGCGCCGGGCCGCTTTCGATCGCCGGGGTCGCGTTTTGGGATTACGGCGGTCACAGCGCACAGGCGCGCGGCCAGGCGACGTCGCTCACGTCGCAGCGGCTGAGCGTCGGTCCGGAGCTGCGCTACCACCTGCTCACGCCGCTGTATGTGTTCGCGCACGTGCTGCCCGCGTTCGCATACACCGAGGCGAGCTTGGATGACGACGTGGCCCAAGCGACGCTTTACGCGCGTCATTGGTCGTACGGGCTCGACGCTGCCGCGGGCGCGGCGTACGAGCTCTACGGCAGGCGGAGCGGTGAATCGGTGCAGCCGCGACTCTGGGCGATGGCCGAGGGGGGCTACGGCTATCTCGGCTCGACCCACCTCCGGCTTGCGCCGGACGCGAGCTCGCACGCTCCAGAGCGCACTGCGTCAGTCGATCTCGGCTCGCTCTCGCTCGCTGGCCCTTATGCGCGCGAGAGCGTAGCCGTCAGTTTCTGAGAGATGTGTCTAGACGCACGCTACGAGGCCCGGTCCTGCCCAACTCAGCCTGCCGAGTGGGGTTTAGAGACACGGGCCCACAGGGGCCGACACTCAAAATTCAAGCTCAGCCGAAACTCCGTGCAGCGGATTCCGGTCCAAATATTGGCAGCGGAGATAAACCTTGGTGGACGCCCTATGGGAGATTGCTAGAGTAAACACCGTGCAAGTAGTGCTGCGGAAGCTTGGTCGTGGCTCTCGTGCGGTAGCGGGTCGCTTGGTTCGCGCTCCGCGGAAGGGCTCCGTCGTCGTGATCGAGTTCTCCGACGGCATGCACGAGTACGTGACCACCCCGGTAAAGCGCGTGCTGCGCCTGGCTGCAAAAGACGTTTTCTATATCGAGACCGTCAATAGCCGCTACCGGCTCGAGGTGCGCGACCGCGAGCGCGCACTCGAAGACGCCTCGAGCGGCTGAATCCAGCTCGAAACGGCCGGCAATGCGCCGGCCGTTCTGCGTTTTGGCGGGGGAAGAGTGCGATGGACTTTCCCCAATCGGAAAAGCGCTGTATGCCGGCGCTCCCGTTGCCGCCGGAAGTTCGGTCGCAGCGTCTGCCTAGCGCGAGAAGGATACGGAAAGCACGATGGGACGATTCGACAGCCGCAATTCGGAAAAGATGACGCGCCGCAAGGGCCAGCAGAAGAAGAAAGAGCGCCTCGCGCGCCGTGCCGAAGCGACGCGTGCCGCGCGCAAGGCGACCAAGCCGAGCAAGAAATCCAAAGGCTGAGCCGAGCGCGGGCTTTGCCGAAGAGCCCGCGTTCGAGCCCTCACCCAGGCCCCGCGTCAGTCTTCGCGGATCACTTTGGTGGCAAACTGAGCGTCGCGCTGCGGTGGCCGCAGGACTTCGACGCGTTCGCCGAATAGCCCAATATCGCCGGCCACGCGCTGCTCGCTCTCGAGCACCCAGCCGCCCTTGCTCGAGCTCCAGCGCTGCGCGACGCGCGTGCTGCGCAGCGTATCTTCGTCCATACGCATCCAGGCGTAGTCGACTTGGAAGATCGCGTGGTCCGAGTCGGGCATGCTGAGCCCGCCGAGCTCGACGTCCACGACGCGGATGTTGCCGCCCCACTGCGCCCGCTTGCGCAAAAATTCGTCGCGCGCGCCGGCCGCGGCGAGTCCCGCCGCGATGTCGATGCGTCCGAAGCGCGCGGCCACGTTCAGCTCGCGCGCGGCGTCGGTCGCGCGCTCCGAAGCCGGCGGCGGCATCGGGCAGCCCGCGAGGAGCACGACGCAAGCGAGCGCGGCGAACACACTTTTTGCCATCGCCCGGCCATAGCAGCTGCCGGCGGATCGGGAAAAGAAAGCCGCGCTTCGACGCGGAGGCCGCGTTCGGGGCCGCTGTGTTGGCGGTAGCTGGGTTGATGGTCACGCGACACGGCGCGCAGCGGCTGAGCCTTCGGCGTCGAATTGCGTGCGCGCGCGCAGCGCGCGCAGCCGGCCTGTGACGCCGAAGGCTGAGCCTGCCACGGCGCGCCGCGTGACCATCAATAAAATAGGATCTACCGAGTCAGAATCCGGAGACGAGCACGGCGTAGCTTTGAAATCCGTTGGCGCTCGCGTCGAGGCCGCGCGCCAAACCGAGTCGCAGATTGCTCTGTAGAAAATAGCCCGTGACCGCGTCGACCCACAGCTCGCCGCCGACGCTCGGGTGAAAAACTCGGAACGGGTGCTGGCGATCGATGTCGTTGTACGCGCCGCCGTAGTCGAAGAACACGACGCCGCTCAGCGTGCGCAAGAAGACCGGTAGCGTGCTGAGGCCGCGATCGGCGTAGAGCAACGGAAAGCGGTACTCGAGGTTCAGCAAGTTGTATGCGGTGCCGATGAATTGCGCCGGCCGGTAGCCGCGCAGCACGAACGCGCTTTGGCGGATCACGCTGTTGTATTCGTCGTACAGCGACTGATCGACGAAGCCGCCCGTGCTGTAGAGTCCGCGCTTCGCGTAGCTGCCGAGCGAGGTGCCGCCGGATAGCCCGAGCGCGAGCACGTGATGCTGACCCCAGGGCAGCAACTGATACGCGGTGAGCAGGCCGCCGAACGCAGTCAGCGTGCTCTCGCTGCCGAGCATGGACGCGGCTTCGTCCAAGCTGACGCCGAGTGACAAGCCCTTTTCCGCGCTGACCGCGTAAGCCGTGCCTTGAGCGTTGCTGTAGCCGTAGCCCAGACGCAGCACGCCGATGTAGCCGCGTTGTGGATCGACCGTGACCAGCGAGTACGGGTCCGCGCGCGTCCCGACCGGCAGATCGCGGCTGAAGTCGGCAATCGTGTAGCTGAGCGCGACGCTCTGGCCGTCGAACTCACCCGGGGCAAACCAGGAAATGCCGGTGCTTGCGCCCGTCAAATGTTCGGTGGTGAGCGGTCGCTGATCGCCATAACGGTAGTCGTTGCGTGGCGCTGCTGCGTGAAACAAGCTCGCGCGAAGTGCGAACGGTAGGCGGTTATACGCATAGTCCACCGAGATTTGCAGCTCGCCGTTTTCGGTCGTCGGAATGGCAATCCCGAGATTGAATGCGTGCAGCGCGACTGCGTCCGCGCCGCTGGTCGAGACGGTGAGCGTGTTGCCGAACGTGCCCGGGCCGTAGGCCGCGGTCCAAGCGTGCGGCCGGAGCGTGGGCAACGCGTCGTAGGCTTCCACCGGCCAAGCATGACTGAGGCTCGGCTCGACGGCAGGCGCGCGATCGTCCGGCGGATCGAGTGCCGGGAGATAGCGCGCACGGTCGAGCGGGAGCTCGAACAAATCAAAGCCCTGCGCGCGATAGCCCACGTAGACCAGCGTTTTGCCGTCGTTCGAAATCGCGGGCATGTACGCGCCGGTGAGCACGTTCGTCACCTGAGCGAGCGAGTGCGTCGCGAGCTCGTACGCGTACACGTTGGCGATGCCCGTGCGGTCGGATACGAAGTAGAGCGTCTTGCCGTCTGGCGACCAAGCCGGCTGCTGATCGAGCGCACGGTCGTGCATCAGCTCCTGAAAAGAACCGGTCGCCACGTCGACGATGCGGATGTCGCGATAGCCGCCGCGCGTCCAGGCGCTGTACGCCAGGCTGCGTCCATCGGGCGAAAAACGCGGCGTGTAGGCTTGCTCGAACTCCGCGCTCGGCACCAGGCGGCGTTCGTCTTCGATTTGATGTTCTGCGTTTAGATGTGCGATGCGCAGTGTGCTCGTGCCCGCGCGATTGGTGACGTAGCTGATGAAGTTACCGTCCGGGCTCACGTCCGGGGCGTTCGCGCGCTCGCCGATCGTCAGCCGTTCGCGACTTCTTTCACTGCCGTTCGGCGAGCGAGTGTGAGCCGGCTGTCGAAATAGGTCGCCGAAGCCGTACAGGCGGTTCGAGGGCGCCACGTTGTCGAAGTAGAGCGAGCAATCGCGATCGAAGCTCACGCCGTGCGTGCTGCCGCGGGCGATCAACTCGGCCGTGTCGTCGGGGTTCGGCGCGTCGAGCGAGAGCGCGTAGATGCCGGCGGTGGTGTTGCCGTCGTCGCGCTCGTAGGCGAGCCTCCGCCCGCCGTGCCCGTCGCAGTTCGGAAAAAAGCGCGGCGCGGCCGCGCTGTAGCCGCGATGGGTGAGCTGCTTACCCTCGCGGAGTCCGCGCGCGCGAACCGCGCTGGCTTGGGCCGCATAGCGACGTTCGAGTGCGGCTTGCCAGCCCGCGTACAAGTCTTCGTACGTGCGGCCCGTCACGCGCCGGATCGCGCGGTTGATACCCCACGGAATGACCGACGCGCCGTAGTCGGCGGCGACTGCGCCGTACGTCTCCGGCCCGTACGTGTCGACGATGAAGCCGATGAATTTCGCTCCGTATAGGTACCAGAGATTGCCGCCCGGCCAGCGGCGCGCAGGATTACTGATTTGATCGAGCCGCGCGAGCTTTCCCTCGAGCACGTCGGCGCGCAGGTACATGTCGAATTGCGTGGAACGCAGGCGCCCGCCCGAGGTGTGTGCGGACTCCATCACCACCGCCAAGCCCTCGAGGATCCAACGCGGTTGCGCTTGATTGGGCGAAAATGTCTTGCCCAAAATGGCGTTACCGAGCGCGGGCAAGCCCGAGGTGTTGTCGATTTGGAGAATGTGCGTGTACTCGTGGGTGACAAGCTCGTTGATCCAATTGTCGTAGTCGCCGAGCGGCGACATATCGTCGGGAGCCGTCGCGAACAGTCGCACCGTGTTGTACGGCAAGGCTGCGGCTGAGCCGTTCGCGCTGTCCGTGTCGTCGGTGACGACGATTTCGGTCACTTGCTTCGGCGCCCAACCGAGCTCTGGCACGAGACGCGCGTAAACGGCTTCCGCGCTACTCGCCGTGCGCTGCGCGATGGTCTCGAGGCCACCGTGATAGTGCACGCGAAAATGCGGGCTCTTCACCGTGTACCAGCGCAGGTACGGGTCGCCGGCGCGCGCGCTCTTCGCGCACGCGAGGATCAGCGCCGCGCACGCCAGAGCACCGAGGCGATTTCGGCGGTAGCTTGGCTTGTTGCGCGGACCGTGTTCGCCCATGCCAGAGTGCTTTTTCCCCCGTTCGGCCGAGCCCCGCGCTCGGCCTGCTCTTCGCGACTCAGGGCCTCACAGATCGTCGTGAAATAGTGGCTCGCGGTTGCGCACGTAGCGGTACACGAGCTGTCGCCCCTCGGGCGTGATCTGCGTGAACTGTGCACCGAAGCCGGGGGACCCGTCCGAGCCGGAGCTTGGAGCCTCGCGCGTCCAGCGCACGACGCCGAGCGCCTCGAACTCATAGCCACCCGGCATGGACACGCGGAGCGACAGCTGCCGGCCAATTTCCGGAATCTGGTAGGTCGCGATGAAGATGCCGCCCGAGTCGATCACGTCGTTGCCGCTCAGGCCTTTGTAAAAATTCGTTCCGCTGTGCGCACCGAGCTCCGCTTCGACGCGGAGTGCTCCGGCAGGCGCCGGCGCCGCCGGAGCACGCGCGGGCACTGCGGCTGGTGCTGCGGGATAGGCGGGCGCTTGCGCGTGCATCGCCGGCCCGGGTTGGGGTTGCCAGACCTGCGGTGCGGGTTGTGCTGCCGGCGCCGCGTAAGCAACTTGCGGCGCGGCTTCCGGTCGCTGCTGAAACCCCTGCGCTTGCGACGGTTGAGTCGCAGGCCCGACGCTCGGCATCGCCGGCGGCTGGGGCGGATAGGCCTGCACGGGGTTCTGCGCGGCCATCGTTCCCGCAAAGGGCGAGACCGCGGGTTGCGCGAGCCCGTGGATCAAGCTGAGCGAGCCGGCGATTGCCTCGAGCGCGTGATCGACGGCCGGGTGCATGCCCGCGCTCACTTGCAGCGTCGCCAATGCTTGGCGCGCCGCGTTGAGCGCGGCAGGGCCAGCCTCGCCGATGGCGGCGCCATAGGTCGCCTCGATCCGGTGAAGTGCGCTCATCGCGTGCGCGATGGGCTCTGCGACGGACATGAGCTGCGGCGGCACGCCGGGGCTCTGCAGGGCAGCAAGCCCACGGGAAAGATTCTCGCGCGCGGCACGTGCCGCACTCACCGGGTCAGACATCGAAATCCTCCAGAGTGCGTGAGTCTATCATCCGAGGTCGCGATTCCAAGTGCTTGATACTTCGATATTATGGCTGGCGAGCCGCCACGGCCTGAGCGAGCGCGTGTTCGTCGAGCTCCGGCTCGGTGGCGTCGTCGTCGTCCGGCTCCTCAGTGGACAGAGTGGCGCGCTCGAGCGCGATTGCTCCGTCCGCTGTTCGGATGACGAGTGTTTCATCGTGTCCGACGACCGCGGCTTCGCCTGGCTCGAGTACCGCGACGAATTGGTCGGCCACGCGCGCGCGTGTGACGAAGAAGCGCAGGCCACGCACCTCGACAGCCAGGCCCGGAACCGGGGAGAGTGCGCGAATTCGGCGCAAAATGCGGGCCGAGGGCCAATGCCAATCCACGGCCAGCTCCCGGCCGGTCGGCTCGGGTGCCCAGGTGGCGTCGCTCGCTCGCTGCTCCTGCGCTGCCGGGACACGGCCTTCAGCGAACCTGCGCACTCCTTCTCGAAGCAGCGCCAGCGAGGGGCGATCCAGCGCGCGCGCCAGCTGCCAAGAATTGCGCTCGCCGACCGGGATCGTGCGCTCTAGCAGCGTGGCGCCGGTGTCGTACTCAGGGGCCAGCTCGTGCAAAGTGACGCCCGCCTCGTGATCGCCCGCATCGATCGTCCAAAAGTACGGATTCGGCCCGCGGTGCCTGGGTAAAAGCGAGGGGTGCACGCCGATTCCGCCGAAACGCGCTGCGCGCAGCCATTCTGCCGGCAGCAGCCGAGTCCAAAACCAGCTGACGATCAGTTCCGGCTGGGCCCGGCCCAGCGCCTGCTCGATCCGGCCCGCGAACGCGCTCGGCGGCTCGCCTCGCGCATCCAGCAGGCCGATCGCGGACACGCGAGCTCGCACTCGGCGCCGGCCCGGGCCGTCCACGGGCGAAAGCACGCACGGATCGAGCGTGTGCCCGTCGCGCAGCAAGAGATAGGCGCCCAGGGGCAGCCCGAAGTAGCCAACCTTCACGGCTCGGCACTCTGCCGAAAAGTTGGTCGGGGACCAAGCTCCCTGTTAACCACGAGCCGATGGAATCCGGCGGAAAAAGTCGCGCCTTCAGCTCGGCATTGCGCGAGGGTAGCCGCTTCGATCCCGTTGCGTCGCACCGGCCAGTGCTGGTCTTCGAGGGCGTGCACAAGGCCTATCGCGCGGATTGTCCGGTGCTTCGGGGGCTCCAGCTCGAAATTGCACGCGGCGAGTTCGTCTTCATTACCGGCCCGTCCGGCGCGGGCAAGAGCACGCTTTTGCGCCTGCTCTATGCGGCCGAGAACGTGGACGCCGGCCGAATTTTGTTCCTGGGGCGCGAGATCGGCCGCCTGACGGACAGCTCGATCCCGTTTTTGCGCCGGAACATCGGCATCGTTTTTCAGGATTTCAAGTTGGTGAAGAACTGGAGCGTGCTCGACAACGTCGCGCTGCCGCTCGAAGTGCTCGGCCTACCTCTGCGCGTGATCAAGACCCGCGTCGGAGAGGTGCTGGAGCGCGTGGGCCTCGCCGGGCGCGGCGCGGATTTGGCCGGCGTGCTCTCGGGTGGTGAACAGCAGCGAGTTGCCATCGCGCGCGCCATCGTTGGGGAGCCCGCACTGCTCTTGGCGGATGAGCCGACGGGCAATCTCGATCCGCAGCTCGCGGTCGATATCCTCGGTTTGCTCGAGGACATCAACGAGACGGGTGTGACCGTGCTCTTTGCCACCCACGATCGCTCGCTGCTCGACGTGCGCCCGCGACGAGTGGTCGTGCTCGATGAGGGCAAAGCGACGGACGTGCCCGGCGGTTTGGATGAAGCGGCGGAGCTGGTCGGCAGGCGCGTTGCCTGAGCGAAATCGGCAGCGAGGATCAGCATGACTCCCATCGAACGAGCCTGGCGCGGCACCAAGAACGACTGGCGCCTGCACGCGTTGAGCGTCTTTTCCGTGGCCGTGGCCTTCGTCTGCCTGGCGTCCGCGCTGCTCGTGGTCGTGAACGTGAGCCACGTCCGTGATCGTTGGGCGAGCAGCGGTCGCGCCTCGGTGTATCTGAAAAAAGGTGCCGAACGCGAGCAGATCGCGACCATCGAACGCGCGCTCCGCGCGAGCGCGGGCGTCAGCTCGGTCAAGTACGTGTCGAGCGAGGACGCGCGCCGCGACTTGACCGGCCAGAACGACGACCCCGTGATCGACGCGCTGCCGACCGAAGCCTTCCCTGCCTCGCTCGAAGTGATGGTCGAGAGCGAGGTCGCCGGAGGGCGGCTCGACCAATTGGCGACACAGCTCGGCGCGCTGCCCGCGATCGAACGCGTGGAAACTTACGGTGCTTGGAGCGATCGTCTGGCGGCGCTCTTGGCCGGCGGGGTGACGGCGGCGGGCTTGCTCGCGTTCGTCGTGCTCGCGGCAGTGGTGAGCGTCGTTTCCTCGACCATCCGCCTCGCGCTGCAGCGCCGGCGCATCGAAGTCGAAGTGTTGAAGCTGGTCGGCGCGACCGACGATTACGTGCGGCGGCCGTACGTCGTGGAAGGCGCGGCGCAAGGCGCGCTCGGCGCGACGCTCGCTCTGTTGCTGCTCGGCGCGCTGTTCGCGATCGTTCAGAGTCGTTTCGACTCGAGCTTCGCGACTTTGATCGGCATGACGCCGTCGTTTTTGCCATGGTCGGTCGCCGCGGGTCTGATCGCTTCCGGGGCGGTGCTCGGCGCGCTGGCGGCGCTGCTGAGCGTGCGCAGGTTGCTCAGCGTATGAGGTCTTGGTCGTCGTTTCTCGGGTCGATGCTGGTGGTGGCGAGCGCCGCCGCGCTGAGCCCGACGACCGATCCCAGCCGCGCACAGCTCGCGGACCCTGCGAAACGTGATTTGGGGGGCAGCGCTGAGCGACGCTTGAGCGAACTCGAGCGCGAGGCGCAAACAGGTAAGCTCGAGCTCGAAGCGCTGAGCAAAGACGCCACGGCGGCTCACGCACGGATCGTCTCGCGTGGTCGCGTCTACGTGCGCTTGGCCAAGGCCGGGCTGCTGCCGGTCGGCGGCGGCTTCGATGCGTTCGTCGAGCACGCGGTTCACCTCGAACGCTTGCGTAGCGCGATCGGCCGAGACGTGGCGCTGGAGCGGGAGTTGAGCTCGCGGCGCGTCGCGCTCGGGCGGAAGCTGAGCGATCTCGACACCCGCCGCTCGACGCTGCAAAACGAGCTGCAAGCGATGCGCGCCGCGCAGACTGCGTTGCTCTCCGAGCAAGATCGCGCCGATGCGTTCGCGCGCGCGTTCTCGAGCAGCGTCGGCTCGGCTCATACCGCGGTGTACGGCGCCGGCGTCGGCCCCGGCGATCCCGCTTCGCCGAGCGGCGGTTTTGCCAGTCTAAAAGGGCGTCTGCCATTTCCGATCACGGGCCGTAGTGAAATCAGGAGCGCGCGCCGGCCGGGCTCGGAAGGTCCCGGGCTCGAGATGTTCGCGCCGAGTGGCTCGGTGGTGCGCGCGGTGCACGCCGGGCGCGTTGCTTTCGCCGACGCTTACGCCGCTTATGGCCGCACCGTGATCCTCGATCACGGCGGCGGTTACTACACGGTCAGCGCCAACCTCGGCACGATCGAGGTCAAAGTCGGGGACGATGTGCCGTTTGGTTCCCGCATTGCCACCGTGGGCAGCAGTGACGCCGGAGGTGCGGCGCGCTTGTACTTCGAGATTCGGGTCGGTACGACCACCGTGTCGCCGGCCGAGTGGTTCGGCATTTAGCCGAGTCCGGCCGTCGGTGCGGAGCTTCGGCCTGGCTCGCCGGCCCTCGCCCTGCTACGCCTAGCAGGGATGGTTGGAATACGGTTTGGGGTTTGGGGCGCTAAGGGTGCGTGCGCGGCTCTGATTTTGTCGTGTTCGGTGCTGGCTCGCGCAGAATCTACGGCGAGCTTTCCGCCTCCGCCCGGCACTCCGCCTCCGCCCAGCGCGCCACCGCGCGATCTACCAACACCGCCACCCGCACCGCCCGCGCCGCCTGCCGCGACGACGCCCCCAGCTCCCGTCGCGCCGCCCCGTCCGAGCGAGCCCGCGTCGCCTCCAACGCCGGTCACGGATTCTTCGACCGATAGTCGATACCCGGTGCTGCCCAATCTCGGCGCGCCCAGCGCACCGGCGGTTTCGCCCGCCACGACGGCGTTCGCTCCCGCCATTTTGCCGTATCGCGAGGGGTTGCCTATCCCGCCGGGTTATCGGGTCGAGCACCGCTCCGCGAACGGGTTAATCGCGGGCGGCGTCGTGAGCCTGGTCATTGCGTATGGCGCGGCGCTCGCCGTCGGTGTCGGCGACAACTTCAAGGATGGCACCGGCTGGACGGTGGTCCCGGTCGTTGGACCCTTGGCCGCCATCGGTGCGCGATCGTTCCACTGCGACAACGATCCGCTCAAGGCCAACGAGTGCGTGAAGAACGCGTTCAGTGAGGTTCAGACCATCGCCATCCTGTCGGCGGACGCGGTCGTGCAGGCGACGGGTGCGGTGTTATTTCTGGCCGGCCTCGGCAGCGGCCACGACGAACTCGTGCGCTCCGACCTTGAGGCCCACGTGCGCGTGACGCCCAGGGCGGTCGGCGCGTCGGGCTTTGGGCTCGGCGTCGATGGCCGTTTTTAGCAAGAAACAGCCGCTGTCCCCCGCCAGTGCGATTTCTCCGCAACCGCGGTGAGCTGCTGGTCGACGAGGGATTGCGGGCGCCGTGCGCTCGCAAATCCAGGAGGAACCCGAAAATGACCACACGCATTGGAGTCGGCGGTCCGTCGACTGACGTTGTTGCCACCACCACCGCGCCCCGCGTCACCCCGCCGCCGGCACGACCCTTTCAACAGGTCATGAGCGCTGGCTCGGCCGCGATCGTGAACAGCGCCGAAGCGGCCGTGACGCATTTGCCCGGCGGCTCGATCCTGGCCGCAGCAATGCGCCCAGCGAGCGTCACCCCTGTCTCTACCACCGGTTCGCTCAGTGCGACGGGACCGACGGGGACGGCGTCGGCCAGTCTCGGCGCGACCGGCCTGGGCAGCGTGAGCAGTGGCGGAACGGGAGATCCGGCCATGCAACAAATGATGAATCAAGACGCCGATCAGAACCTCTACTACCTTCAGCTGCAGGAGCAGATGAGCCAAGAAAGTCGCGGCTATTCAGCAATTTCCAACGTCCTGAAAGCGCGCCACGACACGATGAAAAACGCGATTGGCAATATCCGCTGACGGCTCCGCACCGGCGCCGCGCGAATATGCTAGAAATCGAGGGATAGGCCATGGGAATCGACGGCATTGGCAAACCTCCGAACGCCTCGATCGGCGGTATCGGCGGGGCACAAGGCGGTGATGCAACGCGCGGCGCCGAATCGTTCGCCGTTGATCGCAGTGCGCCCGCGTCGCAGGGCGAGCGGATCAGCGCCGCGCTATCCGCCTTGCAGCGCGGCGAGCTTTCGCTCGATCAGTATCTAGAGGGCCGAGTAAACGACGCGACCCAGCATCTGATCGGCAAGCTCAGCCCCGATCAGCTCGATTTCGTGAAGCAGTCGCTGCGCGAACAGCTTGCGACCGATCCGGTATTGGTCGAGCTGGTGCAACGCACGACCGGTTCATCGCCCGCCTCCGAGCTGCGTTGAATCGGTTGCGAGCTCGGGTGGCCGTCGCAGGATGAGCGGTCGTCCGCCGCTCATCGACGGCGAGCTGTCCGTGCTCGGCGAGTACCGGGGTCTCTTGTTTGTCGCCAAACCCGCCGGGCTCCAAACCGAGCCCGACGCGCGGCACGATGACACGCTGGTCACGCGCATCGCGAGGCAACTGGCACTGCCCCACGCTAAAATCCACGCGCTGTCTCGGCTCGACACGGGCGTGAGCGGCGTCGTGACGCTCGGACTCAGCAGCGAAGCGCGCAAACTCGTGCTCGACTGGCGTCGACGGGGTCTCTTTTCGCGGCGCTACGTGGCGCTGGCCACCGGCGAGCCCTCGGCTAAAGCTGGCACCTGGCGCGAAAGCATCGGGCGCGGCACGGGGAATTTGCGTCGCGTCGGCGGTCGCCAACCCGAAGAAGCCGAGACCCACTACGCCGTCGTCGCGCAGAGCAGGCTGAGCGAACGTGCGAATCCGCCGGCGCTGGTCCTGTTGGCGCTCTCGCCGCGAACCGGTCGCACTCATCAGCTGCGAGTTCACGCCGCCGCGCACGGCTTGCCGCTGCTCGGCGATCGCGGCTACGGGGGCAGCACGCGGCTCGTCGCCGACACGGGCAGTGTGCGGGGATTCGAGCGCATCGCGCTGCACGCCGCCTGGGTCGAGCTTCCGCTCTCGGTTCCGGTGCGTTTCAGCGCCGATATTCCCCAGGAGCTGTTGAGCGTTTGGCGTGACTATGGCGGCGAGCCGGCGGCCTTCACGAGCGCGCTGAGCGCCGAGCTGGCAGCGGATGCGGGCGGTTCCGTCTAGCTTCGGTGCTATAGCGCGGCCGTGACCGTCGTTCGCGTCAGCTGGCTGCTCGGTTTCGTCGCTGCTTGCTCCTCTGGGCACTACGCCACGGTTGAGCCCGGGCACGCGGCCTTCGTCCTTCCGCATCATCTGGCCGAGGGCAAGGGGGAGGGCGAAGATTTGCCTCCCGATGCGGGCGCGCCGGTCGCTTCGGCGCCGGTTGCGGCGCGGGCGGCTCCGCCGCTCACAGGCTCGGCGCCAGACCCCGAGCCGCTCTCAGTGCGCGAGCAATGGCAATACGCGCTGCTCTACCAAGGCGGCAACGTGAGCGTCGAGCACGTGGCCAAGCGCAGCTCGGCGAAGCCCGTGACCACCGTTCGGCACATGGGGCGCTTTGCGCTCGAGCTCTGGATCGGTCACGAGCTGATCGATCGCGCTCGCTTCGACTTCCCGCTGATCGCC
>Ga0207667_10007070_pt1 | contig 13560 bp, 12 predicted proteins | sample KBSCornC52_FD_184301 | JGI IMG/M metagenome (GOLD analysis project Ga0207667, IMG submission 184301) | Corn rhizosphere microbial communities from Kellogg Biological Station, Michigan, USA - KBS Corn C5-2 (SPAdes) (version 2) | ecosystem: Host-associated > Plants > Roots > Rhizosphere > Soil ...
GGGCGCGCATTCCTGCTTGCCATGAAGGCCGGCGGCTTCGGCACCGACGACGCCCTGGTGCGCGCCGTCGCGAAGATGCGCGGCGCAGCCTAACCCATGCGAAAGGATCCACTATGAAAAACACGTCTCCCCCGCTTGCCATCACGATGGGCGACGCCTCCGGCATCGGTCCGGAAATCGTGGCGAAGACATTGGCGAATGGCGGCGAACGTGCCGTCGTGTTCGGCAGTCATGTCGTCATGTCGGACATCGTGCGCCGCCTTGGCTTGAACGTCGAGGTACGGTGCATCGATGCGCCCCATGAAGCCCGGTTGGAGCCGGGCATCATCGACGTCATCGAGGCAACCGCGATCGTCGAGCCTCCCCCCATCGGGCAGCTCAGCGCGATCTCCGGACAGGCGGCCTTCGATGCCATCGTTGCGGCGATCGCCGCAGCCAAGTCCGGAGCAGTGCGCGGCATCGTCACGGCGCCGATCAACAAGGAAGCGATGGGGCTCGCCGGCATCCGCTACCCCGGCCATACGGAAATCCTGGCCGAGTACGGCGGCGCCAGGCGCGTCGCGATGATGCTCGCCAACGACGACATTCGCACGGTGCTCGTCACGATCCATACGTCGCTGCGCAAGGCCATCGAACAAGCCGATTTCGATGCGCAGATGTCTGCCATCCGGCTGGCCCACGAGGGCGGGAAGGCGCTGGGCATCGCGGCTCCGCGCGTCGCCGTGGCAGGTCTCAACCCGCATGCAGGCGAAGGCGGCCTTTTCGGGGATGAAGAGATCAGGATCATCCAGCCGGCAATTGCGGCGGCCCGGGCGGAAGGCATCGATGCCAGCGGTCCTTATCCGGGCGATACGGTCTACATGCAGGCACGCAAGGGCCGATTCGATGTGGTCGTGGCCCAGTACCACGACCAGGGGCTGATCCCCGTGAAGTATCTCGGCCTGGAGAAGGGCGTGAACATCACGCTGGGCCTGCCGTTCGTCCGTACCAGCCCGGACCATGGCACGGCGTTCGACATTGCAGGCAAGGGGATCGCGGATCACGCCAGCCTGGAGACGGCGCTTGCCTACGCAAAGCGCCTCGCTACCGCACACACCGCACACACCACGACACACACAACCTGAAAGGACACTGTCATGGGACTTCGCTTCATTTTCATGCTCACACGCAATGACCGCACGGTCGCCGACGCGTCGCAACATCTCCAGACTGCGCTCAGCCTCGGCGTGCGCCATATCGGATTCAAGGACATCGGCCTGCCGATCGACCAGTTGAAGAGCCTCAACGCAGCCATCAAGGCGGGCGGCGCCACCTCGTACCTGGAGGTCGTATCGCTCGACCGCGACAGCGAAATCGTGTCGGCCAGGGCGGCTGTCGAGATCGGTGTCGATGTTCTCCTCGGCGGCACGCGGGTCGACGATGTGCTGCCTGTCATCAAGGGGACCGGCATCCGGTACTTCCCCTTCGCAGGCAGGATCACCGGTCACCCGAGCGTTCTCGAAGGCAGCATCGAGGAGATCGTCGACAGCGCCAGGGCGATCACGGCGCGCGACGGCGTGCACGGCATCGACCTGCTGGCATACCGTTCGGCGGAGAACGACGTGCCCGAGCTGATGAAGGCCGTCTGCGCCGCGGTGTCCAAGCCTGTCTTCATGGCGGGTTCGATCGATACCGCCGAACGGATTGCCATCGTCAAGCATGCCGGTGCCGCCGGTTTCACGATCGGGACTGCGGCCCTGGACGGAAAATATCCCGCCAGCGGCAAGGACCTGGCCAGCCAGCTCAATACGATCATCCGTGACGTTGCCGCCCTCAATCAGCACCTGTCGCCGATCCACAAGAAGAATCTGTCGAAGGTATTCAATGGGCTGCGCGCGCCTTCCGCGCCAACGGTGGAAGGGCGGGTCAACAACATGCAGATCAAGGTCGCCATGTTCCAGGGAGCCTCGCGCTGGTCATTCCGGCAGCACGAGGACGAGATGTTCTTCGTCCACCGGGGACGACTGCTCATGAAGTTCCGGGACCGCGAAGAGATCGTCGAAGAAGGCGAATTCATCGTTGTGCCCCATGGCGTCGAACACTGCCCGGTGGCGTTGGATGAGAAGGCCTGCGAAGTCTTGCTGATCGATCCGGCTGAGACTAGCGACGCGGTGGCTTGAACCGGCGAAGGCTTCCAGCTGGGGGCGAGCGTGGGCGACGTGATGGCGGAACTCATCCATACCGGCGCCACGTCCACACCGATCGGGCAGTACCACATCGCCCGTTTTTCCAGGCTGGCCGTGAACGCGGCGTAGCAGACCACGCCATCATCATCGAATCAAAGGAACACACCATGTCGAATTCGCAGCAAGCAATCGCGGTGCAGCCCGCTCCGCGTACCTTCATCGATCTGCGCAAGTTTGCGCAGGACAAGCGCCAGGGCATCCCGTCGGCCGCTGCGGCGGGGGAGGACCGCTTCCTGTCCAGCCGCCGCCTCCTGGACTTTCCGCCCGGCCCCGTCACGGCAGGCGCCATCGCACTGGAAGCCGGCAGCGGGGTGGTGCAGTCCCAGCCGGCGGATGAATTCATCATCGTCGATGAAGGCAGCCTGACCCTGGCGCAGCAGGGTTCAACCCTGACGCTGGCACAGGGCCAGAGCGCGGTGATCCAGCACGGCGCCGCATTCTCGTGGTCGGCGCAAGAGCCGGTATCGCTCATCTTCATGCGCTACCACGACAGCCAGCCGGGCGATCGCGCCATCGTGCCGATCAAGGAGGACGCGCCGCTGGCGCCGTCCAACCCGCCGCTGGCCGAACTGCTGCTCTCGCCCACGCCGTCATGCCGCAGCTACGCCGACCATCGCTCCGCCGACGGGGCATTTGCCTGCGGCACCTGGGATTCGACGCCGTACCACCGCCGCGCGATGCTCTACCGCCACTACGAGCTGATGTACCTGATCGAAGGCAGCGTGACGTTCGTCGATGAAGCGGGCTGCAGCGGCACATTCTCGCGCGGCGACATCTTCATGGTCGAGGAGGAAGCGCAGTGCAGCTGGGAGAGCCGCGAGTACGTGGCCAAGGTGTATGCCACTTATCGTTCCGCGCCCCGCTAATCCGAACGGCGTGATCGCCCATGCAAGACGCCCTTCCGCGCTGGAAGGGCGTTTTGTTTTTGCGGGGTCGACGCCGTGGCGTCATTCCTCGTCGGCGAACAGCTTCTCGATTGGATAATGGCTTTTGACGAAAGGCGATTTCATCACGATATAACTGAAATATTTTTCGATATGGGGGTTCTGGCCAAGCACTTCCTCGACGAGGCTCTGGTAATGGATCACGTTACGGGTCACGAACTTGAGCAGGTAGTCGAAGGCGCCGCTCACGAGGTGGCATTCGACCACTTCGTCGACGTTGCGGATGGACGCTTCGAATTTCATGATGTCGTCACGGCGGTGGTCCGCCAGCGTCACCTGCGTGAACACGGCCTGCATGCCGCCCAGTTTTTCGAGCATCAGGTGGGCGCCGTAGCCCCCGATATAACCGGCCTTCTCCAGGCGTTTGACGCGCAGCAGGCACGGGCTTGGCGAGAGACCGACGGCTTCGGCCAGATCGACGTTCGTGGTCCGGCCATTGCGTTGCAGTTGGGCGAGGATGCGGAGGTCGATCCGATCCAGTTTAGGCATATCCAGCATCAACGTTTTTCTCCGACTCGCTACCCGAGCGCCTGGTTGAGCAGCGCGTACTGCGCGATCGTCGGATCGGGCCGGGGCGCCTCGCCGCGCACGAGCACCGGCACCGTTTTTTCCACCTGCACCATGCCCATTTCAGTGAGCCATGGACTGAGGTCGTGCTTCCCCGGTACGTCCACCCGGACGAACGAGCCGGAATACGTTCCAGCCCAATGGGCAATCAATGCCTTGGCGCGGGCGATGTCCGGTGCGACCACGGGACCGATCACATAACCGAGCCCGAATTTGCGCACGGCGGCGAATCCGATCAAATCGTCGTACAGGTCGATCGCAACGCAATTCGCCACGTTCAGCAAATGCTTGAGAACGGTGCGGCGTGGAATGCCAGACGCGCGACAGGCCAGATCGGCGAGCGCAGCATCGTCCCGGGCACTGACCGGACGGATGCGCTCACCCTCGCCGAGCGGAACGACCGGCGCCTGATACACCGTTCCCTGATGCTGATGAACAGTGCCGACGCGGGTAAAGCCGAGGCTTTCGCACAGCGGCACACCCTCCAGCGTGACATGCGCCAGCATGGTTCGATTGCCGACTTCCTTCAGCAACCGCGACAGCAGTTCACGCCCGATACCCCGCCGTTGCCGCTCCGGTGCGACGATGAGCATGCCGAGCGATGCGTGATCGCTCCCGTGGGCGCAGCACATCGCCGATCCGATCACGCCGGTCTCGTCTTCCGCGACGATGCCCGCGCCGAGCTCGTGAATGAACTTCCAGTCCTGCAGCCGGTGCGGCCACAGGACCGCGATCGACAGCCGGTGCGCCTCCGGGACATCGGCAGCCGTCATCCCGCGGTAGCGGATGCCGTTGCTCGTTCGTTGGTCGTTCATGCGTGTCTCCTTGTCTACCGCTGGTTCCGGATTATCTTGCCACATACATGGCGCCATGAATGGCTGTCCGGGACCGGCTAAATGACAGCTTGTGCTATCTGCGGTCGGCCAAACCGCACAAAATTTTCCGGGATGTCGCGCGCACTTTCCTGCACCGGGAACTGCGCGCTCCGATGCCCTTGCGAACGCATGATGGCGGTGTTTTCGGGGTCGGCAGAATATGCTGCGTCAGGCCATCAACAAACATTTTTGTGCGATCCGGCGGCATGAAAACGGGACAGCTTCGGATGCACGGCATGGTGTAATGAATCGCCGAAAGCTGCGCCCCGGAGACAAGAATTCACTGAGGATGGAACGAGAACATGATTGACAATCCAAGATCGACACGCGGTTCGACCAGCCGGCGTTTCACACGCCTGGCGGAAACCGACCGTCCACGCGTGCGCATCGTCATCGATGGCGACGTCGTGGACGCGCTGGCCGGCGACACCCTGATGGTGGCCGTGCTCAACAACGCGCGCCATCTGCGCGAATCGGAATTCGGCGACGGCAGGCGCGCCGGCTTCTGCCTGATGGGCGCGTGTCAGGATTGCTGGGTGTGGACCGCGGATGGCGCGCGCCTGCGTGCCTGCACGAGCGTGGTGGAACAAGGCATGCACATCGTAACGAAACAACCGGAGGCGGCATGGGCCAACCTCGCGTGATCGTCATCGGTGCCGGACCGGCGGGCGTGCGCTGCGCGCAGACGCTGGTCGAAGCGGGCCTGCGGCCCATCGTGGTCGACGAGAACCGGCGTGACGGCGGCCAGATCTACCGCCGCCAGCCGGACACGTTCACACGCCCCTATGCCAAGCTGTACGGCACCGAGGCCGAGCGTGCGCAGGCGCTGCATGCGAGCTTCGACGTGCTGCGCGCCAGGGTCGACTACATGCCCGAGACGCTGGCCTGGAACATCTCGGAAGGCAACCTTCACGTCACGAACAACGGTCGCACCCGGGCGCTGCCCTACGATGCATTGGTGATCTGTTCCGGCGCCACCGACCGCCTCATGCCCGTCAAGGGCTGGCATTACGCCGGTACCTACAGCCTGGGCGCGTCGCAGATCGCGCTGAAGGCGCAAGCGTGCTCGATCGGCCGCCAGGTCGTGTTCATGGGTACCGGACCGCTGCTGTACCTCGTCGCATCGCAATACGTGAAAGCGGGCGCGAACGTGGCGGCGGTGCTCGACACGTCGCCCCTGATGCGCCGCGTGGCCGCGCTGCCGAAGCTGCTGGCGCGTCCCGCCGTGCTGCGCAATGGCCTGGCGCTGGTGTCGTACCTGAAGCGTGCGGGCGTGCAGGTCCTGACCGGCGTCACCCCGGTCGAGATCACGGGCTCGCCCGAGAACGGCGTGCAGGGCGTGGTCGTCCGCGACAGGCGCGGCAACGAGCGCTCCTTCGAATGCGACGCGGTGGGCATGGGCTACCACCTCCGTCCGGAGACCCAGCTTGCCGACCTGGCGCGCTGCGCGTTCCGCTTCGACCACGAAACGCGTCAGTGGCTGCCCGAGGTCGGGGAAGATGGACGCACTTCGGTACCGGGTGTCTATCTCGCCGGCGACGGCATGAAGGTGCTCGGTGCCGATGCCGCCGAGATCGGCGGACGCCTGGCCGCGCTGGCCGTGCTGAAGGATTTCAGATTCAGGGTGGCGGACGAGGAATTGCGAAGACTACGGGAAGAACAGGCAAAGATGGACAGCTTCCGTCGGGGCCTGGCGCAAGCCTTTCCGTGGCCGGTGGAACAGGCGGCGGCGCTGCCTGACGACGCTATCGTCTGCCGCTGCGAAGCCATCACGGCGGGCGAACTGCGCCGCACGGTTTGCGAGATGGGAGCACGCGAAGCGAACCGCGCCAAGGCGCTGTGCCGTGTGGGGATGGGACGTTGCCAGGGACGGTATTGCGGGCATGCGGGTGCGGAAGTCATCGCGCACGCCGCCGGCGTGCCGGTTGAACAGGTCGGGCGCCTGCGTGGCCAGGCCCCGGTGAAGCCGCTGGCGATCGCCACGTATGGGGAGGTGGAATGATGGGTACGAACAGAGCCGATGTCGTCATCGTGGGCGGCGGTTTCATGGGCGCCGCCGCGGCCTTCTTCTTGCGCAGGCGCGGCGTGTCGGTCATCCTGGTCGAACGGGGCCTGGTCGGCCAGCAGGCCAGCGGCGTCAACTTCGGCAACGTGCGCCGCCAGGGGCGCTACCTGGAACAGCTGCCGCTGGCGAACCGCTCGCGCGAGATCTGGGGCAGGCTCAAGGAATTGATCGGCGACGATGCCGAGTTCCTGCTGAGCGGCCACATGCGGGTCGGCTACCGGCAGGAGCACGTCGAGCGGATGGAAAAGTATGCACGCGATTCGCAGCCTTATGGACTCGGTTTGCAGATGCTGTCCGCACGGGCGCTGCGCGAGCGCTTTCCGTTCCTCGGTCCGGAAGTCATCGCTGGTTCCTATGCGCCGCACGACGGCCATGCGAACCCGCGCCTGGCGGCGCCCGCGTTCGGCCGCGCGGCCGTGCGCGCAGGCGCGCAGGTCTTCGAGAACACCGAGATCGTCGATATCGGCAAGGACGGCGATGACTTCGTCGTCAGCGCCGCCGACGGCAAGACGTTCCGCGCACCGGCCGTGCTGGTCACCGCCGGCGCGTGGGCCAATCGCATCAGTGCCCGTTTCGGCGAACCGGTGCCGATGAAGGCGAAAGGACCGCAGATGGCCGTCACCGAACCGGTGCCCTATGCGATTCCGCCGGCGCTGGGTGTGGCGTCCGCGGATCCAGAGGAGGGCATTTACTTCCGCCAGGTCGCGCGTGGCAACATCGTGATCGGTGGTGGCTGCGGTCGCGAAGAGGTGGACCTGGAACAGCGGCGCGCCTTCGTCAATCCGCGCAACACGCTGCTGCAGTTCACGCAGCTGCCGCGGGTGGTGCCTCTGCTGCGGAACCTGAGCATCATCCGGGTCTGGAGCGGGATCGAAGGCTATGTGGAAGACGATCGGCCGATCATGGGACCGAGCGCGCGCGTGCCCGGCCTGTACTATGCGTTCGGGTTCTCCGGCGAAGGCTTCCAGCTGGGGCCCGGCGTGGGCGACGTGATGGCGGAGCTGATCCATACCGGCGCCACGACCACGCCGATCCAGCAGTACCACATCGGACGTTTCGCCACGCCGGTGGCGAGCGCGGCTTGACATGGCGGTCTTCACACCGGTCAGCCTGGACGACCTCACCGGCTGGATCAAACAATTTGACCTCGGCAAACCGCTGGCGGTCAGGGGTATCGCGTCGGGCATCGAGAACAGCAACCTGTTCCTGACGACGGAAACGGGCGAATACGTCCTGACGATCTTCGAAAAGCTGACGTTCGACGAGCTGCCGTTCTATCTGACGCTGATGCGTCATTTGGCCGATCGCGGCGTGCTGGTGCCGGCGCCGATCGCGAACCGGCAGGGGGATATCCTGCATGCGCTGCACGGCAAACCGTGCGCCATCGTGACAAGGCTGGAAGGCCGGTCGCAGCTGGCGCCGCAGCCGGTGCACTGCGCGGCCGTCGGCGCGATGATGGCGAAGATGCACCTGGCCGGCGCGACCTCTCCGCTGCGGCAACCGAACCTGCGTGGCCTGGACTGGTGGCGCGCCACCGCGCCCGTCGTCCTGCCTTATCTGCCGCCGGGGTCGCAGCAGCTGCTGCGCGACGAGATCCATACCCAGGAAGCCTTTGCCGCATCGGGCCTCCATCAGCAATTGCCGCATGGGCCGGTGCATGCCGATCTGTTTCGCGACAATGCGATGTTCGCCGGCGAACGCCTGACCGGTTTCTTCGATTTCTACTTCGCCGGGTGCGATACCTGGCTCTTCGATGTCGCCGTGGCGGTGAACGACTGGTGCGTCGACCTTGCCGGCGGCGCGCTGGACGAGGCGCGCGTGCGCGCGCTGCTGGACGCCTACCACGCGGTGCGGCCTTTCATCCCGGCCGAGGAGGCCGCATGGCGGACGATGCTGCGGGCCGGTGCGCTGCGCTTCTGGTTGTCGCGGCTGTACGATTTTCACCTGCCGCGCGCGGCGCACATGCTCGTGCCGCACGATCCCGCGCACTTCGAACGCATCCTGCGCCAGCGTATCGACCATCCTGTGCCCGGCTTGCGCCGGCTGCCCGCGGTCAGCCGAGCGACTGGCTGAGCAGTGCGAAGCGCGTGACCGGTGGCGCGGTACCCGGGGGCACGCCGCGCGCCATGACGTGGACCGCCTGCTCGACCTGGACCAGGCCCAACCCGGTCAGCCACGGACTCAAGCCGCTGCCGCCGGGGACGTCGACGCGGACGAAGGCGCCGGCACGCGTGCCTGCCCAATGCGCGATCAACGCCCTGGCACGTTCGGCATCGGGCGCGACGACCGGGCCGATGACATAGCCGTGCCCGAACTTGCGCAACGCCGCGAAGCCGATCAATTCGCCGTAGCGGTCGATGGCGACAAACTGCGCCACCTTCATCAACTGCTTGAGCACCGTGGAGCGCGGCATGCCGTATGCCCGCCTGGACAATTCGGCGAGCGCGGGTTCGTCGCGCGCATTGATCGGCCGGATCCGTTCGCCTGTGCCGAGCGGAACGAGCGGGGCACGGAAGACGGTGCCCTGGTGCTGGTGCACCTGGCCGGCCTGCACGAAGCCGACATCTTCCAGCAACGGCACGCCGCTCGCGGTGGCGTGCAACAGGACCGTGCGGTCGCCGACTTCCTTCAGCATGCGGGACATCAGTTCGCGTGCGATGCCCTTGCGGCGCTGGTCCGGCGCAACGAGCAGCATGCCGAGCGACGCATAGTCGGTACCATGGAGCCAGCACATGACCGTACCGATGACGCCGGCCTCGTTTTCGGCGACGATGCCTTCGCCCAGTTCCTGGATAAACCTCCAGTCGTCGAGCTGGTGCGGCCAGAGCACCGACAGCGACAGCCTGTATGCGGCCGGTACATCATCCGCCGTCATCCTGCGATAGTGCACGGCACTTTTCCCCGTTCGATCGTTCATGCATGGTTCCCTATCCGTTTGCTGCGGACTATCTTGCCATACCGGGGTGCAGCCACGACGGGGAAAATGCAGTTTGAAATATTCCCCTGTCTGGCGCCAAAGAACGAAAGCTTGTGCCAGGCATGGGTGGCGACACCGCCGAAAATACTTCAGGAGCAAATCTACAATGAAGCCACGCCCCGACGGGGCGCGAACAGCTTTTCAAGCCGGGCCAGTTGCAATAACAACATTCAAGCTCCTGAGGAGAGATATATGAGCGACAAAGAGTTCGACATCGTCATGCCGCAGCATGCCGGGATCGGTGACCGCATCGTTGGCGATTTGCAGCGCGGCGTCTCGCGCCGCGACGTGATGCGCACACTGCTGGCCGGCGGCATGATGGCCTCCACCGCGGGCGGCCTGCTCACGCACGCCGGCACCGCGTTCGCACAGACCCCGAAGAAGGGCGGCAAGATCCGCGTTGCCGTGGGCGCCGCCTCGACCGCCGACACGCTGGACCCGGCCAGGGGTGGCGGCATCACCGACTACGTGCGCCACTTCATGTTCTACAATGGCCTGACCACCATCGACACGAAGCTGAATGCCCAGATGGAGTTGGCCGAGGCGATCACCACCAAGGACGCCGTCACGTGGACCGTCAAGCTGCGCAAGGACGTGCGCTTCCACGACGGCAAGCCGCTGACGTCGGCCGACGTGGTGTATTCGCTGCTGCGCCACAAGAATCCCGCCACCGCATCCAAGGTCAAGCCGATCGCCGATGAAATCGCCGAAGTCAAGGCGACGGGGCCGAACGAAGTGCAGATCAGGCTCGACTCGGCGAATGTCGACCTGCCGCTGTTGCTGGGTACGTCGAATTTCCTGATCATCCGGGACGGTACGACGGATTTCTCCACCGCGAACGGCACCGGCCCATACCGATGCAAGGAATTCCGGCCGGGTGTGCGCTCGATCAGCGTGGCCAACAAGGAATACTGGAAACCGGGTAAACCGTATCTCGACGAGATCGAATACTTCGCCATCCCCGACGAAGCGGCGCGCGTGAACGCGCTGCTGTCCGGCGACGTGCACCTCATCAATGCGATCAATCCGCGTTCGGCGCCGACCGTGACCGGCGCGCCGGGATACACGCTGTTCGAATCGAAGACGGGCAATTACACCGATCTCATCATGCGCGACAACGTCGGGCCGGTGAAGAACCCGGACTTCGTGCTGGCGATGAAATACATGATGGACCGCGAACAGATCCGCAAGGTGTCCATGCGCGGTTTCGCCACGATCGGCAACGACCAGCCGATCCAGCCGTCGAGCCGCTACTATTTCGCCGGCCTGCCGCAGCAGGCGATGGACCTGGACAAGGCCAAATACCACGTGAAGAAATCCGGCATGGCCGGCAGCACGTTGCCGCTGGTGGCTTCGACCGCCGCCAACGGTTCGGTCGACACGGCGCAGATCCTGCAACTGTCGGCACAGAAGATCGGCCTCAACCTGGACCTCAAGCGCATGCCGCCGGACGGCTACTGGTCGAACCACTGGGCCAAGCATCCTATGTCCTTCGGCAATATCAATCCGCGCCCGACGGCCGACCTGATGTTCACGCTGTTCTACAAGTCCGATGCGCCGATGAACGTGTCGGGCTGGAAGAACGAGAAGTTCGACCAGTTGCTGGAAGCGGCGCGCGGCGAAATGAACGACGCCAAACGCAAGCAGATGTATGCCGACATGCAGGTGCTGGTGCACGAAAACTGCGGCGTCGGCATCCCGATCTTCAACCACTCGCTGGACGGCTTCACCAACAAGCTCAAGGGTTACGGCTCGCACCCGCTGGGTGGCCTCATGGGATACGCGTTCGCCGAACAGGTCTGGCTCGATGCCTGACGCCCGAATGGAGGAATGCATGTATTACCTATCCACGCGCGGTGAATCGCCCGCGCAGTCTTTTTCCCGGATTCTCCTGGGCGGTCTTGCTCCCGACGGCGGCCTGTACCTGCCGGTCGAGTATCCCAGGGTCAGCGGCCGCGAGCTCGATGCCTGGCGCAGGCTGTCCTACGCCGACCTCGCGTTCGAGGTGTTGAAGAAATTCGCCACCGATATCCCCGAAGCCGACCTGGAGGCGCTGGCGCACAAGACCTATACCGCCGGCGTGTACCGCAATGCGCGCGTCGGCGACGATGCCGGCCGGATCACGCCGTTGCGCACGCTGGAAGACAGGGAAGGCAGGAAGCTTGTCTTGCAGGCGCTCTCGAACGGCCCGACCCTGGCGTTCAAGGACATGGCGATGCAGCTGCTCGGCAACCTGTTCGAATATGCGCTGGCCAGGCAGGATGCCGAGCTCAATATCCTCGGCGCGACGTCGGGCGACACGGGCAGCGCGGCCGAGTACGCGATGCGCGGCAAGCGCGGCATCCGCGTGTTCATGCTGTCGCCGCACCGGAAGATGAGCGCATTCCAGACCGCGCAGATGTTCAGCCTGCAAGACCCGAACATCTTCAACATCGCCGTCGAAGGCGTGTTCGACGATTGCCAGGACATCGTCAAGGCCGTGTCGAACGACCATGCGTTCAAGGCGCGCCACCGGATCGGCACCGTCAACTCGATCAACTGGGCGCGCATCGTGGCGCAGGTCGTGTATTACTTCCGCGGCTACCTCGACGCCACCACGTCGAACGACCAGAAAGTGTCGTTCACGGTCCCGTCGGGGAACTTCGGCAACGTCTGCGCCGGCCATATCGCGCGCATGATGGGACTGCCGATCGACAAGCTGGTCGTGGCGACCAACGAGAACGACGTGCTCGACGAATTCTTCCGTACCGGCGTCTACCGCGTGCGCAAGTCGGCCGAGACCTGGCATACGACCAGCCCGAGCATGGACATCAGCAAGGCCTCGAACTTCGAGCGCTTCGTGCATGACTTGCTGGACCGCGACGCGGACCGTGTCCGTGCACTGTTCAGGAAGGTCGAGACGCATGGCGGCTTCGACTTGTCCGGCAGGCCGGGCAGCGATGGCGACGAGTTCGGGAAGATCGCGCAGTTCGGTTTCGCGTCCGGCAAGTCCGTTCATGCCGACCGTATCGCGACGATCCGCGACGTGCAGGAAAAGTATGGCGTGACGATCGACCCGCATACCGCCGACGCGGTGAAAGTAGCTCGTGAGAATCTCGCTGCGGGCGTGCCGATGATCGTGCTGGAAACCGCACTGCCGGCGAAGTTCAACGAAACGATCCGGGAAGCGCTCGGCCGCGATGCCGAACGTCCTGCAGGTTTCGAGAACATCGAGGCGTTGCCCCAGAGGTTTGACGTGATGAAGGCGGATGCAGCAGCGGTGAAGTCCTTCGTCGCGAAGTACACTGGCCTTTAACAACGGAGTAAAAATGCATATAGGTTTGATCGGTGGCATAGGGCCGGCAGCGACAGAAGTCTATTACCGCGCTCTTGTCAGGCTCTACGCAAATGCGAATCGAAGGTTGGACTTGACCATTGCAAATGCGGATGCAAGGGAAGTGGTGCATAACCTGGAAGCCGGAAACCAAATGGCCCAGGCGGTCGTCTTCGCCAGATACATCGATCAACTCAAGGCGGCGGGCTGCGAAGCCGTCGCCTTGACGTCGTTGGGGGCGCATTTCTGCATGGGCGCATTGGAACCGATGTCGAGCCTGCCTCTTATGAGCGCGCTGCCCGCACTCGAGACGCATTTCTCTGCCATGAATGTGAAGAAAGTCGGGGTACTCGGCACACGCGCCGTCATGGCGTCCAGGTTATATGGACTCGCGGGCGTGGACGTGGTCACGGTGCCGCAAGACGAGTTGGGAACGGCGCATGCGCACTACGTCGCGATGGCGATTGCGGGAAAAGCGACCGACGAGCAGCGGGCTTATTTTGAACATGCGGCATCACGTCTTGTCGACGAGGGGGCCGCCGAAGCCATCGTGCTCGGCGGGACCGATCTGTTCCTCGCGTTCGACAAGCCGGG
>Ga0207667_10007072_pt1 | contig 13558 bp, 9 predicted proteins | sample KBSCornC52_FD_184301 | JGI IMG/M metagenome (GOLD analysis project Ga0207667, IMG submission 184301) | Corn rhizosphere microbial communities from Kellogg Biological Station, Michigan, USA - KBS Corn C5-2 (SPAdes) (version 2) | ecosystem: Host-associated > Plants > Roots > Rhizosphere > Soil ...
GGATCCTGCAGGCTGGCTCCGCCCACATGCGCGTCCGCGACGCTGGCCAGCGGCCACACTGACTTAGTGGTGCGCATGCCAATCTCACCCAGCAGAGTGTAAATGGGGGCCACATTCTCTACCGTGCTCAAATCGGTATCGTCAAAGATCGAAAAAGCAAATTTCGCGTTGCCTGGAAATCTGTTCATATTATTAGCAAATCGAGTCATTTACGCCGCCGCCTGCCGTAACACGGGGTTTGCGGCAACATTCAGAACTTTACGGATTGCCCGTGCGGCGTCAAACATGTCACTTTGCACGAGCGTGGGATGCACCAGGAACATCAAACTGGTCTCGCCTAATTCCCTCGCGACCGGAAGCCGCTCGGGAGGATTTGCCATCAAGGAAAAAGCTTTTTCCAGATATATCTCGCTGCAACTCCCGCTGAAGCAGGGAATTCCTTCAGCGCGGAGCGCTGCGGCCACCTGGTCCCGGTCCCAGTTCCGACGCAGGTCCTCGGGTTGCAGGAAGGCGTAATACTTGTAATAAGCATGGTCCACTTCAGGCGGAGGTATTGTTAATCGTAGCCCGGCGACGTTGCTGATTTCGCGGGCAAGCGCGGCGGCGTTGGCGCGCCGCTCTGCAACTCTCTTATCCAACTCCCGCAACTGTATTCGGCCGATTGCCGCCTGCATCTCTGTCAAACGCCCGTTGGTTCCAAAGCTGTCATGCACCCAGCGGAACTCCGGGGATGTGGTCCTTGGATACATAGCGTCGTAGTTTTTCCCGTGGTCTTTGAGGCTCCAGGCCGCTTTGAAAACCTCTTCATTTTTGGTTGTGATCATCCCGCCCTCACCTCCGGTCGACATGATCTTGTCCTGGCAGAATGAGAATGCACCGGCATCACCCATAGAGCCGACCTTGCGCCCCTTGTATGCCGCTCCATGTGCCTGGGCGCAATCTTCCAAAACTTTCAGTTTGTGTTCATGCGCGAGATCCAGAATGGGATCCATATCGCATGGCCAGCCGGCAAGATGAACCGCGACGATGGCGCGCGTACGGGGAGAGAGCACTTGCTCAATGGACGCAGACGTAATGTTCTGGCTTTCACGATCGACATCGGCCATTACGGGAGTGGCGCCGCACATCACCGCCGCACTTGCCGATGCAATAAAGGTCCGTGACGGCACCACCACCTCGTCGCCCGGCCCGATTCCCATTGCTCTCAACGATAGTTCGAGAGCAACGGTTCCGTTAGATACGGCGACTGCATACTGGCAGCCTGTATACGCTGCAAATTCTTTTTCAAACTGCACGCCTTCTTCGCCCGTCCAGTAATTCACTTTTCCCGAGCGCAACACCGCGCACGCGGCGCCGATTTCGTCGGCGCTGAACTGTGGCCAGGGAGCGAATAGATGCCTTCTGACCGGCTGGCCAGCGTTGATCGCCAGCTTACTGTTCAGATTTTCGGTAATCACAAGAAACCGTTCTCGGCTGTGCCTTGTGGCGTTGTGCCGGAGTCAGAACCGCTAGAAGTGTTAACCAGAGAATATGCAGGTCCTTAACAAAGGAGCGATGCTGGACATAGTTCAAACCCAGGCGGACCTTTTCCGGACGAATCAATTCGTGGTAGGCACGATGCGGGTCCACGTTCCCGCGCAGTATCTCGTCTTCATCCCGGAACTTGATGGACGCCCAATCCGTAATACCGGGACGAACCAGGAGCAGCTGTTTTTCTTCATCGTTATAGCGAAGCACTTCGTCCATCACTTCGGGTCTCGGCCCAACAAGGCTCATATCGCCTTTCAGGACGTTCAGCAGTTGAGGCAGTTCGTCAAACTTGTACCTTCGTAAAAAGTGCCCGGCGCGTGTGATGCGGGGATCATTCGCGGGTGTTTCGGCTCCGCCGATCTGTTCGGCATCCAGCACCATGGTACGTAGCTTGCAAATACGGAAGGGCCGGCCGAATCGGCCAGCGCGAATTCCTCGATAAAACACCGGCCCTGGAGAATCGAAAGCGATCCAAATCAGGAAGGCCGCCAGGAATGGCGAGGCAACCAGAAGTCCGCAGAAGGAAACGACAATATCGAGAAGCCTTTTCATTTATCGCTTTGCGCTGCTCTTCGTGTCGGAGCGGGCCCATGATACCGAGTTGCTTTGGCTGGGCTCGTTTGTGCGATATGTGCGACCATGCCCGCAAGGGTCCCCATCCCGTAGCAAACATGGAATGAGAAAGCAAAAAAGGGAAGCAAAATTCTGGCTGGAATGTTGGTTATGGTCGTCTGAGTGGACCCGAAGTAAAAACCAGTAAGGAGATATAAGAGCATGACAGCCGCGATCAACATCCATGCCGTGGGAAAAAGGATTGTCGTAAGACCCAATCCGGCCAGCAGCAGCACCATGAAGACGGGGGCGAAGCGGCGCAGCGCCAGCGATTGCGGGTTCTTCGTCGCAGCAAGATATTGCCATTGGCCATCCAGAAACGCTTTGCCCCATAGGGCCTGAAATGTTGAAACAGGGTGGTAGTAAGTGGCCAATTCCGGAGTTTGATAAATACGTCTGTCCCTGTTGAGGATGCGCGCGTGCAACTCGGCATCCTGAGCGCGAACCAAATCTTCGTCATACAAACCGCAGTGGTCGAAGACTTCTTTCCGGTACGCTCCATAGGGGACCGTATCGACCCATCCTTCTTTCAATCCCGTCCGGAAAGCGGCGTTGCCAACGCCGAAGCGGCTGCTGAGAATGGCGGCAATCATTTTGGGTGCAAATCCGTTTCCGCGTGCCGCCGTGAGCAAGGGACCGCCAACGACATCGGCCCCCGTCTTATCCAGATATTTCAAGCTCGTCTCGAGATAGTGCGAGGGGTAGCTGGTGTGAGCGCCGGCCACCATAACGATTGGGGATCGTGCATGGCGCAGCCCAATATTCATTCCGGCGGGCATGATGCGAAAAGGATTTTGCAAAACCATCAAATTAGGCGATTTGGTCTGAAGGTCGAGGACAACCGCCATCGAAGCATCTTCAGACATTCCGTTCACAACAATGATCTCGTACTCTGACGGCGGAATGGTTTGCGACAACAACGAATGGAGACATGCTGAGATTGTTTTTGCTTCATTGCGCATGGGCACGATTACGGAAATTGCCGGCATGGGAGGATTTTGCTCAGTGTTCAAGCGGCAACAGGCCGCAGCGCCGGTTTGCTGTATTTCATCGGGGCGTCGACTTCGCGGCAAACTCCATTTTCATTCGAGTACTGGCGTCCGCAGTCTGGGCAAATTGCTTGAGGGGCGAAATGGGGCAGTCGCATGCCGCAATAGCACATCCAGCCTACCTGCACCGCCGGGACTCCCATGACCAGAGCGTAATCAGGCACATCGCGCGTCACCACAGCGCCGGCTGCGACGAAGCAATATTTACCGAGGGTCACTCCGCAAACCACCGTCGCGTTCGCGCCGATGGAAGCGCCGCGTTTCACGAGTGTGCGGCGGTACTCATTCTTCCGATTGATATGGCTGCGCGGGTTGATGACATTGGTGAAAACCATTGAGGGGCCGCAGAACACGTCATCCTGTAGTTCCACCCCGGTATACACAGAAACATTGTTCTGAATTTTTACGTTGTCTCCGATCTTGACCCCCGGGCTGATCACCACGTTTTGCCCGATATTGCAGCCTGCGCCAAGTTTCGCTCCGTCCATAATGTGGGAGAAGTGCCAAATCTTTGTGCCGCATCCGATCTCGCACTTGGGATCAATGACCGCGCTGGAGTGCGCTGAATAGGATGGTTCGATGCCGTTGAGTTCGACGGGGCCGCCGCCGTTGCGCAACGAACGCTCGCACGCATCCAGCACCTCCAACACCTGCAGGGCGCTGGCAGCGTCTGTGCGCGGTTTGCGTTTTTCCCGCATGCACTCCAGGAAGTGCTCGCACTCACGCCTCAGAGGCTCATCCTTGGGAATGGGCACCATCTGTCCATCGTCTTTGTGCGCGACCGGCATGCGGTCGACCCAGTCGATCCGATGCGAATACAGCACCAGCTTGCGTTCAGGTTCCATATCGTCAAAAACCACCATCTTCTTGCCGCCGACAATCGTCAGCTTTTGCTCCTTGAAAGGATGCAGCCAGCTCACAAAAATGTGGACGTTGACGCCACTGGCAAACTGACACGTGCTCAGCGTGGTATCCGCGACGCGCGAGTCTACGTAAGTGCCACCCTGGCTGGCGACCCGTGTCGGCATCTCCTCCAGCAGATACAGCACTGCGGAAATATCATGCGGAGCAAAACTCCACAGTATATTTTCTTCGGCGCGCAGCTTGCCCAGATTGAGCCGCGAGGAATAGATGTACTTGATTCTCCCCAACTCTCCTGCGGAAATCATCTCTTTCAGCTTGAGTATTGCGGGATGATATTGGAGGATATGGCCGACCATGAGCACGCGCGCGCGAGAGTCTGCAACCTCGGCTAGATGACGTCCTTCCGCCAGATGTAGCGCCAATGGCTTCTCGACCAGGACATGCTTGCCGGCTTCCAGGGCCTCTCTGACCAGTTGATAGTGCTGTACAGCCGGCGCGGCGATTGCGACACCTTCCACTTCAGGGTCGGCAAACACTTCCGTAATGCTGGAGGTGGTCTGCACGCCATATTTTTCACGCGCGGCGTCGAGCACCTGCGAGCGCACATCACACACGCAGCGCAATGCGCCCAAATTATGAAATGTGCGCACAACATTCTTGCCCCAATAACCACAACCGATGACGGCAATGTTCGGACTGACCATTAGCTATTCCTCCTTCTCCGCATTCACGGAAGCATGACTAAAAGAAACGAGTAATCGCATTCACGATTATTTGCTGCTGATCTTCTGTAAGTTCCGGGTAAATCGGAAGAGACAGTACTTCACGCGCTGCGGCTTCGGCATTCCGCAGGCTGCCTTTTTTGTAGCCTAGATACGCAAATGCCGGCTGGAGGTGCAGTGGATATGGATAGTAGATCTCGCTTGGGATCCCCTCAGAATGCAGGTGTTCACGCAGGCGGTCGCGCCCAGCACAGCTGACTGTAAACTGGTTGTAAACATGGCGAACTCCGTCTGGCTCGGTTGGCAACATCAAGTTGTTTGCCACGCTGGTATCTGCAAATAGCCTGCGGTAACGCGCTGCGTTCCGGCGCCGCCGCTCTGTCCAGTCGTTCAGGTGGCTCAGCTTCACTCTCAGAATGGCAGCTTGCAGCGCGTCCAGGCGGCTGTTGGTGCCCAGTATCTCGTATTGATACTTCTGCCGGCTGCCGTGGACACGCAAGAGCCGCAGCCGATCATCATGATCAGGATTGTTGGTGGTGATTATTCCGCCATCGCCTGCTCCGCCCAGGTTCTTTGAAGGAAAGAAACTGAAGCAGCCCATTGCGCCGATTGTCCCTACCTTCCGGCCCCGATGTGTAGCGCCAATGGCTTGCGCTGCGTCTTCAATCACAGTGAGCCCATGGCTCTCTGCTAAATCCATGATTGTTTCCATCTGAGCAGGGAGGCCAAAAAGGTGGACGGGAATGACGGCGCGGGTCCTTGGCGTAATTGCCTGAGCAACGCTTTCCGGAGCGAGATTGTAAGACTGCGGATCGATGTCGGCGAAAACCGGAGTCGCACCCGCCCGCACGATCGCGCTGGCGGTGGCGACAAACGTAAAGGGCGTTGTGATAACTTCGTCGCCGCTTTTGACTCCTGCCGCCATAAGAGCCAGCATCAGTGCATCAGTTCCGGATGCGCAAGACACGGCAAAGCGGCAGCCCAGGTAATCGGATATTTCTGTTTCCAGTTGTTCCACCTCCGGTCCGAGCACGAAACGCTGTGTCTCTAATACGTTTGTTACCGTGTGAATAACCTCATCGCGAATCTGTTCGAACTGCAATCCCAGATCAAGGAACTGCACCCGTGCTGTTTTCTCCTGATGCTCAAGCGGCGGCTTCACTACTGCTTCAGTTGTCACTGCTGCTCCTTTTTATCTATGGAATATCGAGCCAATGGAATTGAATTCTCTTAGGAAGCAATTTTTGTGCTTTATGGCGTAGGGGAATTACGCTGCTGCGTCCCTGAAATGAACTGCCAGGCTTGCCCTGCCGCGCCGGTAACGCAATATGGAATCATGCCGATCCACATCACAAAGTGCCAGAATTTCTTCACTTGGAGAATATTCGGGGACCAGGGAAATCAGCGTTTTTACCAGACCATTCACATTTCTGGACTCAACCAGGGTTGAGAGTTCATCCAGCCAACCGCGCACTTCGAGGAAGTCAACCTTGCCGCCTTGCAGAACGCGGATTTTTTCATGGGCAGTGGGTGCCAGGCCCTCGGCTTGAAGCCGCAGCTCTTCCACCAGCTTCTCGCCTGGGCGTAGACCCGTGTAAACGATCTTGATCTCTTTTCCGGGCTCAAAACCGGCAAGCTGGATCAACTTTCTTGCCAGATCATCTATCTTGACATCCTCTCCCATATCAAGGATGAAAATTTCTCCACCCCGTCCCATGGTCGACGCCTGAAGCACCAGCTGGACGGCCTCGGGAATGAGCATGAAATATCGCTTGGCGTCCGGATGGGTGACCGTGACCGGTCCGCCGTTCCGGATCTGGTCTTCAAATGTGGGCAGTACACTTCCGTTACTGCCGAGCACATTGCCGAAACGAACTGCCACAAAGCGCGTGCGTTGATGCTGAAGCCCAAGGATGATGAGTTCGGCGATTCGCTTGGTTACCCCCATGATGTTGGTTGGTTTTACGGCTTTGTCAGTTGAGATCATGACGAAGTCTTTCACTTCGAATTGCCGTGCCACCAGCGCTACGTTGTATGTTCCAAAGATGTTATTGGTCACGGCCTGGAAGCAATTCATTTCCATCATGGGAACGTGCTTGTAAGCGGCAGCGTGAAAAACTGAATGAGGCCGGTGCGCCGAAAACACTTCTCGCAGGAGGCCCACGTCCAGAATATCGCCGACCACAGGAATGTGGCTCACCGTGGGGAAATTGCGACGGAGTTCACCACAAAGCCGGAACAGGTCATTTTCCGAACGTTCCAGCAGTACTACTTTTCCCGGGCGGAACTGGCAGACTTGACGGGTCAGTTCAGAACCAATGGAGCCTCCGGCGCCAGTAATTAGCACTGACTCCCCTAGTAGCTTCTTCTGGATATTGGCTAGATCCAGACGAACCGGCGCCCGGCCCAACAAGTCTTCGAGACGGACTTGCCGTATCTGGTCAATACGTGACTGTCCTTCAATGCGCTTTCCAATTCCATTGAGGATTTTGAATTCCACCTTAGACTGCGAGCACTTATTAATGATCTCGTCAATCTTTTTGCCTTCGGCAGATGGAATTGCGATCAGAACGCACCTCACGCCGTGCTTTGCTACTAATGTGGTGATGTCGTTGGTCGTGCCCAGTACTCGCTTTCCATGGATTCTGATGCCCTGCTTGGTTATGTCATCATCTACGAATCCAATCGGCTTGTAATCCAGATCTGGATTTTGCTTCAATTCCCGCATGATAGTAGCGCCGGCGACGCCGGCTCCAACCACGAGGGTTTCCTTTTGGGCAACACAGGTTTGAACGGTTTCAGTATAGGCACGAACAAGAAATCTGGCTCCGCCAATGCAGAAAATTGTAAGTATGAGATCAATGATAACCACCGATCTTGGATATCCCGGCCGGGGCCATAGCCCAATCCACAGAGCAGCGTATATCAACACACCGCTGATCACGCTTGCTTTGGTTATGTCCACAAGATCGCTCATTCCTGCATATCTCCACCATCCTTGCAGGAGTCCATGACTGCGAAAAACCACCAACTTGATAGCTAGCACCCAGGGGAGCGATAAAAAGAATACCGTTCGTGATCGTGGGCCAATAGGGAAGTCCAGTCTCAATACAAAGGCAGCATAATACGTCACTATCACCAGCAGGGCTTGTAAGGCGACAATCAGGATTTTGCGCCTATATAGGAAAAGCCGCATGAGGTGCGTCTTATTGTGCATTGTGGCGTTCATCTATATGCCAGGAAGGGATATGGAAAGATTAACTGCGTTTATACGGTGCGTTTATATGGATAGTAGTAATAGTCCCGATTGGGAAAGTTATAGGCATTGAGTATGACCTTGACGATTCGTGGTGATTTGAGCTCGCATAGCAATTCCATGCTGTGAGCCATTGCAGGCCCCGGTGTTATTCCCGAGCGGGTGACAAAAATGATGCCGTCGGTCAGAGTGGACAATGCACGTCCCTCCGCGTAAGGAATAATGGGCGACGAGTCGAGGACGATGAAGTCAAACTGAGCGCGTAGCGATTCCATTACTGGCTTCATTACCATGCTGGCGATCAGGTGTGCGCTCTCGTCACTCGCCTTCCCTCCCGGCAGGATGACGAGGTTTGGAGAATCCTGCATGGCGACCAACGCCTGCTCCAATGCGACAGATCCAAGCAGGACGTCTGCAAGACCTCTATTGGAACGTACGCTGCAAGCGGCAGCCACGCATGGGCGGCGCAGATCGGCATCTACCAGGCAGGTTCTATGGTTTTGAGCTAATGCCAGGGCCAAATTCACCGCCACCGTTGTCTTTCCCTCACCGGGCAGCGAGGACGTAACTAACACAGCCTGCGGCTGCTGCTCTTTGGCTAGGACTATGTTTGCGTGGAGTGCACGCACCGCTTCCGATTCAGGTGAATGCGGACGCTCAAACAGGAATTTCGTGGGCCTCTCGGCTGAATCACGGGTGAACTTTAGCCCCATGATCCCCCGGTGGAACCCGTTACCGGCAAATTCAGGAATTAAGGCAACAGAAGGGATACCTGTCCAATCGCGGACGTCCTGTGGAGTGCGTAACGGGCGATCTAACTTCTCCCGCAGGAACGCGAGCACGATTCCACCCATGAGCCCAACCACAAGACCAAACCCAAGATAACGGACACGATGAGGGCGCGTGGGTTGGTCCAGGACACGGGCCGAATCTACTATATGAATGTTGCTCGATTGTGACGCCGCCGCGATACCTGCTTCTTCGATCCTGCCCAGCAGGGTGTTGTACAACGAAGCCTGGGCCTGCGCCTGTTTCTTGAGGATGTTATATTCGGCCATGTCACTGGCTGTTTTGCTGGCTTCTTTTTTCTGTGCCGCCATCAACCTTTCACGGGCGCGTGCCGCGTCATAGGTAATGCGAAGCTGGTCGAGCGCTTCCTTCCTCTGTATGCTGAGCTGTTTCTCCAGTTCAGCCAGCTGGTTCTGCAGTTTTTTCGTATTCGGATGGTTGATCCCGTAAATTACCAGATCCTGTGAGAGTTGGGCACGTACGTCAGCCAGGGTCTGAGTGAGCTTCTGCACTACCGGGTTCTCGCGTACTTGAGGCAGTGAGTCAACTCCCCCTTCACGGGCTTTCTGAAGATATGCCTCAAGCTGAATGCGCTCTGACTGGACCTGCGTGGTCTGGCGATTCAGGTCGGTCATAAGGTCGCCAAATGTATTTCTTGTTTCGTCGATTTCGGCAACCCCAGTCTGCTTCTGGAATGCCGCAAGATCGCGGTTGGATTGTTCTGCTTTGGCGCGAACATCGTTGAGTTGGTCCTGCAGCCATGCTCTGGAGCTGGCGATTGTGTCATGTCTCATCTTCAAGGTGCGATCGACGAACGTTTGCATGAGCGTATTGGTCACGTCCGCGGCGAGTTGGGGTTCGTGAGCCGTCACGCTAACCGCAATCATGTGGCTGTTAGGGTCGTGCAGGACTTTCAAGCGCGCTTGGAAGGTGCGCAAAGCGGCATTCTCCGCGGCAGTAAACCTGAGCGGATCTGCAGAGGGTGCCGCTGCGGGAACCTTTGGGTTAAAGTCGAGGTTCTGGTCAAGGCGCAACTTGCGAATTACGGCAATGGCCAGGTCGTCGGTTTCCAGGTTCTGCGCCTGGGTCTCAAGGTATTGCGTTTCGCTCAAGGAATTGCCGCCAGCTTGCATCGTGAATGTTTCTGACCCTGGGGGATTAATTTCGAGCCGGCCGGAAGGCTGATACTCGGGCTTGATCCAGAATGCAACTAAGGCAGCAACGCCCAGTACTGTGGCGGCGAAAATCGCTGCAAGCCGCCATCGTTTCCGAACAACTGCAAGGGCTTTTACCCAATCGGATTCCCGATTGCCTGCTTGTCCGGCAGGACCGACTACCTGGTGCGATTCAGTGAACTCGGTCGGCCGGGCGGACTCAGGGTAGGCTTCACGGGGAGGAACCCTGGCGGTACTCCTTGACCACTGTTCAACCTTTCGCAGCAACTCGAAGTCTCTACTCATGGGCCGGTCTGCTATAAAAATGTTGCTTCAAAGCTGTTTTTCGGCGGGTAGCCGTCATCTCCTGGATTCCGGATTCAGTTTGAAATTGACGCGCACCTGGGTAACTGCAGAAGTCGGCTGCTGGTTTCCTGGGGAACGCGGGTACTGCCATTGCCACGCCGCCACTTCTGCCGCCTCTCTTAGCAGAGAATTGCCGCTTATGGCACGCACTTTTTCCACCCTGCCTAACGCGTCGACGTGCAATTCGAGCAGCACGCTTCCCTCAATGCGCCTCAATTCCGCGAACTTCGGGTACTTTGGCTGAACAATCTTGATTGGTTGTAGAGCCGAACCTTGCTCTCTGTCTGCAAGTCCGGTAGCTGGTGAGGATTCTCCCATTGTGTTTAACCCAGGAGGTTGCGGCAGCGGTCTTGAACTAGTCGCAAGGGGCAGAGTTAAGTCGCTGGGCATACTAGACGTGTTTGAGACGGCAGCTGGCGGGGTCGCCTCGGTTGGATTGGCAGTCTGTCGGCGCAACTTTGATGGAAGCAGACTTTGCGGCACAGTCTGGATTGTTGGTGTACGGGTCTTGTTGTCGCTAGTCAGGTTGAGATTCGGACTTGATTCCCCGGCCACGATGGGCGAGTAGAGGATGTCAGAAAGCCGGAAATTCCAATCCTGGTTCTCAGGGGCGCTCGTGATTGCATTGGCTCCTGCCGGACCCGGCACGGCGACACCCGATTTGGTTCGCAGCCCGCGCCAGCCCGACCACAGGCCCAACGCAAGTAATATGATTGCCGCCAGCGTAAGAGTAGATCGATCACTCTTAAAGCTCCAGCGTCTAGTCTGGAGAATTCCAAGGTGTTGGGACTGCCACGCAGAGTTGCGTCCCGTCCGGCCGACCTCAGTAGTCGATGTTGCCTTCCGACGGGCCCCCGGCGGTTGCGGAGATGGCCGTTGCTTAACGGAACTCGCAGCGGACCGAAACTCTATTTCTTTTTCGATTGCTGCTTGTGTCGTCTTTGCGCTCGACTCCGCGAGGTCGAGAGATGCACGTTCTTCTTTTATCGGCTGCGGCAATGGGCCAGGTCGATAAGAGTTTTCCGTTCGCGTGAAAGAGGCCGCTGCGCTCGAATTAATTACGCCGGGCGAGCCTGACAAATCAAGGTCTCTCGCAGCCTGGCGCACCAGTGTAGCGCTCACACGCCGCTCGCCGGCGGAATACGCGAGCGAGAGTGCGCGATAGCAGATGGAATTCACTACTCTGGGAATGCCTTCGCTCTTCTCAGCCACCCGGGCGAGCGATTCTGGCGAGAAAAGATTTTCAGCGACTTTGCACCCCGCAACCCTGAGGCGGTAAGTTATGTAGCTATTTACTTCTTCCGGGTTTAAAGGTTCCAGCCGGCAGACGGTCGAAATCCGTTGCCCCAATTGCGAAAGTTCAGGTGTGAGCAGCATCCGGCCCAGCCGCGCTGAGCCGGAGAGGATGATATGCAAGAGCTTTGCCCGAGCGGTTTCGAAATCAGAAAGTAATCGAATCGCCTCCAGCGATGACTGTTGCAGGTTTTGCGCCTCATCAATAAAGATGAGCACCTTGCGTCCAGCACGAGCTTCGTCAACAAGCATTTCCTTAAGTCGACGATGCAACGAGACTTCGTCCCGCTTCATGACCGGCAATTCAAGTTCTGAAGCGAGATAACGGAGCAGCTCATATCGCTTGCACTGCGTCTGAAAGATGAACGCCGTGCGCGCGGAATTGCGGTATTGCGTTAATAGCTGAAGCAACAGGGTGGTTTTCCCCAACCCAGGCTCCCCGAGAAGCACGGTAAATCCTAGGTCCGACTCAATCGATTGAATCATCGATTGCAAAGCGGCGAGGTGCATCCTGGAAGAGAAGAGAAACGCTGGGTTCGGTGTAACCCCGAATGGCGACTCGCGAAACCCAAAGTGCCTGAGAAAGTCTTCGCTCTGATTCCTGGCGCTTTGGAACTCCGGAACTGGTATTGCACCGCGCCCGGGTACGCTATTGCCAGAAATCGGATACATACGGACACTCACAGCACTTGGGAATCGAAATCCTAGTGCAGGGCTTCCACGTCTGTGGCATTGAGCGATATCGCGACGGAGCGGGCCATCCATTCGAATGAAACAATCACCTGCACCCTGTTCTTTATCTCCACCAGTATCCCTTCTAGTCCCACCAGGGGACCATTCGTAACCCGAACCCGGTTCCCAGAGTAAAGATAGACATAAGGTTCAGCTCTGCCCAGACTTATTGCTTTCTTAAGGGATTCGATCTGCGGATCTGGCACCACTACTGGAACATTATTAAAAGACACTAATGAAACTATTCCGGGCAGACCTAGGATGCGTACACGATCCTTGAGAGCAATGTGCACGAAAATGTAGGAAGGGAATAGTGGTAATAGGACGTCAGCAGGCCGCTGTTTCCATCGACGCTGCACATGATACAAGGGGAGGAAAGCTGTGATCCCGCGTTGATTACAGTGCTCTGCAACGCATTTTTCGTGACGGGTCCTAGTGTACACTGCATACCAGCATTCTTCATGAAACTGCTCCGGTAAATGAGTGGCGCTTCGAAATTCAGTCATTTCTTGATCTGGTATTGCAGCGATGTAGAGCTACACGGATTTCCAGGCTTCGCCCATCTCAACTACGTTAAGAACTTTCACATCAAGAGTCCGCTCGAAAAGGAGCATGCACAAACACTTGCTGGTTGCCCTTGTCAAGAAGGATCGTAGTCTGTGATCAAATCAGCCGCAAGGGGTAGACTGCTGTGTTCTGGATGAGAAGAAAACCTCTAATGTCGATGTTCAACTGGTACCAGCATCTGTAAGAACCGAAGCCGCAGCCTGCCTGAGAAACCTCCCTGCTCCACCGCCCATTAATAGGGAGCGACAATCCTGTTTTAGAGAGCAATGAGAATAAGTTGGATGACCCGGGCCAACCAGACAGTGCGGACTGCATCATTACACATAGAAAAGCTTCCGACAGTGGGAATAGGTTTTCGCATTGGCATATGTCATGAAGGGCCCTTTCTCACTCGACCCGTTCGATCCGGAGATAAATCAGCAAGCAGCAAGCAAATATTGTGCTGGCAATCCCAGGTCGCTTTTGTTGGAAGTTGGATTGATGGGCAGTGCGCGGGAGAGGAGTGTGGGCCAAGGAGAAGGGGCAACACTATGTTCGAGATCGGAAACACGATCGTTCGCGAAAAGACTGGTGTACGACTCACGAACGCACATCGCAGCCGAAATCGCTGCTTCACGTCATCCG
>Ga0207667_10007073_pt1 | contig 13558 bp, 10 predicted proteins | sample KBSCornC52_FD_184301 | JGI IMG/M metagenome (GOLD analysis project Ga0207667, IMG submission 184301) | Corn rhizosphere microbial communities from Kellogg Biological Station, Michigan, USA - KBS Corn C5-2 (SPAdes) (version 2) | ecosystem: Host-associated > Plants > Roots > Rhizosphere > Soil ...
TCCGATGAATGCCGCGCGGACGGCGTCGAGCGCGGACTTGAGGGTCAGGCTGCCCTGCGCCAGCCAGGCCGACAGCTTGCGTATGTCGTAGTCGCCGTGGACCTGGTCCTCGACCCAGTCCAGGTCCGCGAACGCGATCAGGTGGTCGAGGTTCGCCTGCGGGTCGATGAGGGTGCGCAGCGTCTGCGCCGAGGCGCCCGAGAAGCCGACGACGAGCACGGGCCGGTCGTCCAGCCGGGTGACGAACAGGGCCAGTTCGAAATCGGCGCGCGCCAGGAAAGGTGCGATCACGTGCATCCAGAACGCGGCGGCCAGGTTGCGGTGGATGGCGTCCTGCGGCAGCGGCAGCACGAGGCTCCGGTCGAGGCGGCTCGATCCGCTGGCCAGCACGGGCTGCAGCAGCATGCCCAGCGCGAGCAGCACCTGGCGCGTGGACACGCCGAAGCCGGCAGCGGCCAGCAGCGCGTCCAGTCCGGCGATCGTCTGGACTTCCAGGAAGTCGTCGAACGCGGCGTCGTAGGCGCACGCGCGCAGGTCCAGTTCGACCGGCTGGCCGCTCGCGGCCTGCAGCGGCGCGGCGGGATCGCCCGCGTTGCGCACGCCGGCGGTCAACGCCTCGAGCCGGCTCCACAGCCGGGTGAATGCGAGCGGCGTCGTCGGCAGGAAGGCGGCCGGCTCCGCGATCTCCATCGCACCCGCCATCAGGAATGGATAGCGCCGGCTCGATGCGTCGCTGCTGGCGACGATGTGGCCGCCGATCGCGTGGCGCCGGCGCGGGCCGACGAAGGCGAAGTGCAGCGGCGCGGCGGCGTCGTAGGCGAGCTTCCAGCGCGCGTTGGCGCTCATCAGGTCCATCGCTTCGGACAGCCAGTCGTCCAACACTTGCAGCAACGCGGGGCTGGCGCTGGCGCGCACGAAGTCGCCGCGGCTGGGCAGCTTGCCGAAATAGCCGACGGCAACCGGTGTCGTCGTGCGGCTCATTGCGCGCCTCCCGCGCCGGTGCTGGCAATGGCCGTGGCGGCGGGTGCGGCCGGCCGCGGCGCGGTGACCGTCTCCGGCAGGCGCAGGCGCTTGAACCCTTGGGCCGGCGCGGTCGCCTGGGCCTGGACGGGCGCCGGCGCGGCCGGCAGCACCTTCAGGTTTGCCGTCACCGTGACGCCGGCGTTCTGCCACGTCAATTCGAACACGCCGCCATCCTTGCGCTTGCGCTGGGCCGCGTCGATCATCTTCTTCAGGCCGAAGTGGCCGGGTTCGTCCAGCAGCACGACGGTGCGGCCTTCCGGCGTCAGCGCGGTGATCTTCGCGCCCGGCACGCCCTGCGGATTCGGCCACACCATGTGCACCCAGGGCTGCGGCTGGCCGCGCCAGCGCAGCGCCTGGCCGTCGACCTCCAGCGTGAATTCGCTGGCGCCGGACGTGGCCAGCGCCTGCAGGTCGAAGCGGGTCTGCGCCTCGCCGCCGCTGCTCGCCGTGGCATTGGCGACACCGCCGGCTGCCAGCGGCGCGACCCAGCCGGGGAAGCTCGCGACGACGTTCGGGGCGAGCGACACCCCCATGTCGGCCCAGGTGCGCGGGCTGAGCGAGTCGCCGCGGCGCACGACGAGCGGGCCCATGGTCGCCGTGAAGAATTTGGCGATGGCGCCGTCCGGACCGAAGATCTCGCCGATCTCGGCGTTGCTGGCCTCGGCCTTCGACTCGGTCGCGAACGGGTATTTCAGCGCCAGGCCGCGGTTGAACGGCTGCACGACCTGGGCCGCCCACACCTTGTTGATCTCGGCCTCGGCCGGCTGCACGATCACGGCGAACGTCTGCATCAGCGGGCGCACGAGCACGGGGCGCAGCGCCTGGCGCTGGGCGTCCGTCATCCCCACCAGCATCTGTTCGTCGACGTAGCGCAGCGCGTCGGCCAGTTCCGAGCCGTTGCCGTCGAGCGTCTGCTGCATCAACTGCTTGGCGCCGGGGCCGGGGTCGCCCTGGTTCCTGATCTGGTTGAAGCGGGCGCGCAGCTTCGCGAGGCTGTCGATATAGCCGCGCAGCAGCGAGGCATCCTTGTCGCGTGCGACGACGAGGCGGGCGACGCCGGCGAATTCGCGGCCGACGGGGCCGAGGGCCGGCGTGCCCGCGTTGGCCGTGCCGGGCGCCGGCAGGCTGACGTTGACGATGGCCGGCTTCTGGCGCAGTACCGTCTCGCGGAACCAGCCCGTCACGCCGTTCTGCGCGCGCTGCATCGAAGCACTGGCCAGCGTCGGGTTGTCCCACGACGTCTGTTCGTAGACGGTAGCCATCAGCTTGGCGATGGGCGAGTCCTGCGGATCGCCCAGGCGGTTCATCGCGGCCGCGGCGCCGTCGAAGCCGGCCAGGTCGCGCACCGTCACGCCCTGCATGAACTTCTGCCACTCGCGCGCATACTCCGCCTTGTACATGTCGACGAGCGCCTTCTGGATCTGCTCCGGGCTGCCTTCCAGCGTCAGGTCGTCGCGCGCCGCCGTCTTCAGCACCCAGTCGGCGCTCTGCAGCTCGCGGTTGGCGGCGTCGCGGAACGCCTGTTGCACGAAGCCGTCCCAGGCCTGGCGCGTGAAGGCGCCGGAGATCGCGTAGCTGCCGAGGACGAGTTCCTTGTCCTGGTCGCCGACGATGCGCGCCACGGTGATCGCCGGGTAGCGGGTCGCGGCGCGCGCCTTGACGTCGGCGTACACGCGCTCCCGCGCCGGCATGCCGCGCACGACGCGGCGCAGGTTGTCGCGGGTCTGGTCGACGAGCGCGAGCCGCGTGTCGACGACGGGCCAGGACGGATCGTTCACTTCGGCCAGGTAGAACGCGATCATGCGCTCGGCACTGCGGATCATCTGCTCGCGCGGCATGGCGCCGCGGTTCGCTTCCAGCCAGCCGCGCCAGAAGCGCGTGATCTGGTCGTTCAGGTGGGCGCTCTCGGCGCGCGACCGGTCGCCCAGCATGAGATAGGTCTTGAGCGCGTTATAGGCATCCTCGGAATCGCCTGGGGACGCATCCTTGAACTGCTGCGGGCTGCCTCCCGCGGGCGCAGGCGTGGGAGCGATGCCGCCGAGCGGTTTGTTCATGGGCAGCAGGCGGTCCGCGTTGCCGTTGACGTCGGCGAGGAATCCCTCCAGCGTTTGCGCGACGGGCTTCAGCATCACCTCGCGCACGCCGTTGAAGTACTCTTCCTTCAGCTTGCGGTTCAGCAGGTTGCCCTGGTAGAGGCCGAGGCCGAGCGACAGCGGACGGTGTTCGGCATACCGGGAGAGCTGCTCGATGCGGTCCTGCAGGATCTCCAGCGCCTGGAAGCGCGACTGCAGGTCGATGCGCTTGCCCTGCACGCGGATGGCCTGGTCGAGGTCGGCCTGGACGTTGGCGACGAGCTGGCGGTTGTTCATGTACGACCAGCTCCAGCCGGCCAGCGCGAGGCCGACGACCGCTGTGGCGGCAAAGAACGCGGCATAGCGCAGGCGCGTCCTGGCCGGGCTGGCATACTGCGCGACGAGGTCCTTGTCGGCGAAGATCACCTTGCGGAACAGGTTGAGGAGGAAGTAACCCTGCTGCTGGTGCTGGTCGTCGTGCGCGGGCGGCGCGAGGCGCAGGTCGAAGCGCTGGGCCACGCGGGCCGAGGACGCCGACACGGTCTCGCCTTCCTGCAGCGCGCTGGTGAAGTAGAAGCCGCGGAACACGGGCTTGAACTGGAACGGGTTGTCCTCGAACAGCGTGGCGACGAAGGCGCGCAGCGCCGGCTTGATCGAGGCGAATTCGAGCGGGAACGTGAACACGCCGGACGGCATGCGCTCGCGCCACTGCAGCGCCATGTTCGCGCGGCTCAACTCTTTCAGGCCGTCGTACAGTTCGTCGAAGCGGGCGTCGAACAGGTCGAGCAGGCGTTCGCTCGTCACGCCCTGGTCATAGGGCAGGGTGGCGCCCCAGACCTTTTCGCGCTCGGCGCGCTCGCTGTCGTGGAAGAATTCGTTGAAGCCGTCGATCAGGTCGGCCTTGGTGAACACGACGTAGACCGGCGCGTGCACTTCCAGGCGCTCGGTCAGTTCCTGCACGCGCTGGCGCAGGTTCTTGGCCAGGTCGATCGCGAACTCGGGCCGGTTGCGGGTCAGCTCGGCGATGCTGACGGCGATGATGACGCCGTTGATCGGCGCCTTGCTGCGGTGCTTCTTGAGCAGGTCGAGAAAGCCGAACCACTCGGCGCGATCGTCGTCGACCACCGAATAACGCCCCGCCGTGTCGAGCAGGATGCCTTCGGTCGTGAAGAACCAGTCGCAGTTGCGTGTGCCGCCCACGCCCTGCACGACCTTGCTGTCGGCGAACGGGAACTGCAGGCCGGAGCTGGCGATCGCGGTGCTCTTGCCCGCCGCCGGGTTCCCGATGATCATGTACCACGGCAGTTCGTACAACGCGGCGCGGCCGGACGACTGGCCCAGCTTCGAGCTCTTGATGGTCGCGATGGCGTCCAGCAGGCGCTTGCGGATGACTTCAGTCTCCTGGCGCCGGGTGGCATCGGCCACGGGCTTGTCCGCCTGCTGTTCCAGCATCGTCCCGATGCCTTCCGCCTTGCGCGCATGGCGCCGGCGGCGCCACAGCCACACGACACCGCCCGCGAGCAGCGCGAACCCGAGCACGATCCACGGCAGCGCGGTCGGCCATTGCAGCACGCGCCCGGCCAGGAACAGCAGGGCGGCGAAGGCCACCCAGCCGATGACTATCAGGCTGGTGCGGGCGGTCAGGAAATGCCAGAGTTTTTGCATGATGACGTTCAAGTGGTTAATGCGGTGTTGCGGATGCCGGGGAAGCCGGGCGTGGCATGACGCCGGGCCGGCGGAGTTCCGTATGCCCGAGGTCCATCATCTTCCAGCGGCCGCCCCAGGTCAGGCCGACGGATTCGGCGACCTGGCCGTACAGCTGGTAGCCGCGCAGCGCCCACGGATCCCGTTCCGAGATCACGAGGCGGCCGTCGCGCACGAACGCGCAGTCCGCGGCCAGCCCGTACTGGTGCCAGCTCTGGTACGCCCGCGCATTCGTCACGCCAGGCCCCAGCGCGGCCAGCGCGTCCTGGCGGGCGGCGCTGCGATAGCCTTCGAGGATCGCCATGTCGTAGCCGTAGCGCTCCTTCATGATGCGAAAGACGGCCAGCAGGCGCTGGGTGTAGTCTGCATCCAGCATGGCCCAGTCGCGGCTGGCCGTGGCGAGCAGCGGCCGGGCCTGCGCCGCCTCGGCGGTCGTGAACACGGCCGGCGGCAGCGGCGGGGGCGGCACGAGCTGTTCGCCCTGCAGCAGGTCGGCCACTTGCGTGTTGACGGCGCGCGTGGACGGCTCGAAGCCGCTCAGCATCGGCTTCTCCGCGAGCAGCAGGGCGGCCAGCGGCGGCAGGCAGACGAGGGCCGCCCCGGCTGTGCAGACCGGCCAATGGCGGCGCAGGAAGCCGACCAGGCGCGCGGTCAAACCGGCGGCCGCCGCGCGGCCGTGCGCGCGCAGCGCGTCGGCATCGCGCCGGCCCTGCCGCGCCAGCGCGCCGGCGCGCCGGCCGATCCGCAATCCGGCACCGGCAAGCGCGTTCAGCACGAATTCGCGGCCGGCCGGAAACAGGACCATCCAGCTGACGGCACACGCCACGACGAAATACATCATTACCGCCACCAGCCACACGGCCGCTTCTCCAGGTAATCAGGACACATTGTTGTCTTAAAAATATTTCCCGGGAGTATATCTTCCGGGCGTGAAAGTGATGCGCACAATAGAAAACACGCGAAAACTCACCAAGTGTGTTAATCGCGCACGATTAATGTCAAACATAAGGCACAATTGTCTTGATTCTTGTAAAGTAATGCAAACATTTTTAAGGAGCTAATTTGCAACATCAAGGCGATCGCCCGGTCCGCGCCGGCCGGCCCAGCCTGCTTTCGCCCGACGAGCAGGCCGCACCGGAACGGCAGGGCATCCTCAGTTCGCTGGATGGCATGCAGGTGCCGGGCGGCGCCACGCCTGTCCGGCGCCGCCGGTCCCGGACGCTCGCCTGGGGCGGTGCGGCCGCCGGGGCGCTCGTCGTCGGCGCCGCACTGTTCCTGGCCAGCGCCGGGGACGAGCGCCAGACGCCGTTCCGGCCATCCGCCACGCCTCCCGTCGCGCTTGCGGCGGCATCGGCCGACGCGCCGCGTCCCACGCCGGTGGCGCTGCCCGCACCGGTGACGCCCGCGCCGGCGCCGGCCGTGCTGCGCGACGACCCCGCGCCCGCGGTGGCGAATCCGCTGGCGGACATGGCACCGCCGCCCGCGCCCGCGCCCGTTGCCGACGTGCGCGAATCCGTGACTCGCGCGCCGGCGCGGCACCAGGCGCATGATGCGAAGGCCGAACGGAAGGAAGCGCGTGCGCGGCGCAAGCAGGGTGACCGGACACACGAAAAGTCGAAGACGCGGGTGGCCGAACGGCATCCGAAGGCACGCACCGTGCACGAGGCGGACAGCGACGTCGTGCTGCTGGCCGCACTCGTGAGCCATATCGAGCCGAAGAGGGGCAAGGCGACGCCGGCCGAACAGCTGGAAGCCTGCAGGCGCTACAACGCGGCCGGCGAGGCGCAATGTCGGGCGCGGGTGTGCGCGTCGGCGGGGCGGAAGGAAGCGGCGTGCAAGGACGTCCAGGCCAGGCGTACCGATCATCTCACCGATGATGACTAAGAACGCAACATGACCCGGGGTAGGATTTGTCAGGCGCTCCTGGCGCAGTCGTCCGTGGTTGATGCCGCCGGCACCGGGGACTCGACGTTTGCCGGGGTTGGACCGGGGTTGTGTATGCCTGTTATCGACCTTGGATTCAGTGCACCATCGCCTGGAACTGCGGGTCAGAATACACGGCAAATAGAAACTCCTGCATTGCCGGAACCAGATTGTCACGCACGTCCCTGCACGCGCTCGCTGCACCGAACCCGACCGGGAACGCCATGTCATGCTTCACGGTCACCGGCGTCTTACCTTCGACTGAAAACGTCGCCGCGATCTTCCATTTGCCACTGCCGAACGAGTCGAAGTTAATCGAGTCCAGATGGCCGGTGACCGCTATGCCGTCATCGCTGGCGTACAGCCCCTCCCGCGTCAGCTCATCACGCATGGCGCCGGCAAGAAACATGGCATAGGGCAGCTTGGCGGGCGCGTAGACAGGCCAGCTCAGTCTGCACACCAGGGTAGTCATGTCCGGATCGTCGGCGCTGAAATCCGCAATCCGGATCTTCGACATCTGATCTTTGAGCTGCCGCAGCACGGCCAGGTTCTTCTCGGGCGCCACATACTGTCCTGCGAAGAAAGTACGGAACCCCTGTACAAACATCGAGTGTTTGCCGGGCAGGTTAAGAATGAAGTCGCCGGAATGCGTTTCCGTCTGGGCTGCAACCTGTGCCGAGAATATGCTTATCAGTGTAGCGAGTAGGAGGTTGCGCATAACGCTTCTTAATGGCTAATAGAGGAAATTGCTGTATCGAATGTTCTGTTTCCCTCGAGAATAGCATGCCTTACAGTCAAACATATTTGGAATCCGTGCCGATTATGAGCGGTTGTGGCCGGTATAACGACCGCAACCGACCGAAGCGGAACTTTAGGGTACGGCCCGTATTGCTCTCCTGGCAAGTCAGGGTTTGATAGACGGACTTGTTCGAGATCCAGCTGCTGCCTTGGAAGCGCAGCGTTACGTAAAGCCGTGTGCGCGGATCGGAGACCTGGACGCAACCGCCAGGCTATATGGATTTCTCTACGGCATTTCGTGTTAGGCTCGCGCTTCGAGGTCACCACGACAACCAACCGAAGGACGATCCATGCTGCAGCCCGTGGCGCAGGACATCTGGCACCAACAACATGCCTTATCGGTCATGGGCATCCGCGCTACGTCGCGCATGACCGTCGTGCGCCTTGCGGACGGCAGGCTGTGGCTTCACTCTCCGATCCCGGTCGCGCCCGACATCATCGCGGAACTCGCAGCGCTGGGGCAGGTAGCGTACATCGTTGCCCCGAACAGGTTTCACCACCTCTACGTCGGCCAGTGGGCAGCGGCGTTTCCGGATGCGATCGTGTTCGGCGCGCCCGGCCTCGAAGAAAAGCGGCGCGACCTCGTCATGCGGCGATTGGGAACCGTGGCCGATCCCGGGTGGGCGCATGACCTGGGCCAGGTCTTCGTCGAAGGCGTGCCGACGCTGAACGAAACCGTCTGGTACCACCACAAGTCGCGTACGCTGATCGTCACCGACCTGTGCCAGCACATCGCGGGCGACCTGCCGCTGTCGTCGCGCCTGTACGCCGGCCTGATGGGCGCGCGCCGCCGTCCCGCGGTGTCGAACGGCGTACGGCTGGTCATCCGGGACAGGGCGGCGCTGGCACGCAGCCTGCGGCGGATCCTGCAATGGGATATTGAACGCGTGGTGTTCGCGCACAACGTCATCCTGCAGGAGAATGCGTACGAGGCGCTCAGGCGTGCCTTCGAAGAGGTCTTGTAGTAAAGTGCCGGGTTGGCAAGACCATCATCCAGAGATTCGCATGAGAGACTTCGCGACCGCAACGCCCGCCGCGGCGCACACCGCGCCCGAGTTCGGGGCCGCATTCCTGCACGATCCGTATCCCGTCTATCGCCAGTTGCGCGCGGCCGGACCGGTGCTGTGGCGCGACGACGTGTTCCAGGGCGCCTGGCTGTTGACCCATCACGCCGACGTCGAACTGGCGCTGCGCGATCCGCGCTTTTCCTCGCAGCGCACCGGGGGCTGGGTCAAGCGCATCCCCGGCGTCGACGCGAGCCTGCAGGGACGCCGCGCGCAGGCCGCGCTGGACGCGTTCCAGCGCCTGTTCGGCAGCGCCATGGTCTTCCTCGACGGCGACGACCACCAGCGCGTGCGCCGCGCGATGGCGGCGGCGTTCCACCCCACGCAGATCCGCACCTTGCGGTCCGACGTGGAACGCCTGACCGACGAACTGCTCGCGCCGCTGGACGCGCGTGCCGGCTTCGATTTCATCGCGCAGGTCGCGCGGCCGCTGCCGTCGCGCGTGATCGCAATGATGCTGGGAATCGATCGTGCCGATGAAGCGCGCTTCATGGCCTGGTCGGACGACCTTGCGGCCTTCATCGGCGCGCTGCAGCCGACGGCCGACCAGTTGCGCGTGGCCCAGCGCAGCCTGCTGCAGATGGTGCGTTACTTCGATGCGCTGCTGCCGGCGCGGCGCGCAGCGCCCGGCACGGACCTCGTCAGCCGGCTCGCGCAGGCCGAGGCCGCGGGCGAGATCCGCGCCGATGGCGAATTGCTGGCGCAGTGTGCGATGCTGCTGTTCGCCGGCCACGAGACGACGCGCAACCTGCTCGGCAACGGCATGTACACCTTGCTCGCGCACCCGGACGCGTGGGCGCGCCTGCGCGCGAACGAGGACGGGATGACGCTTGCCGTGCGCGAACTGTTGCGCTACGACAGCCCGGTGCAGTACACGGGCCGGCGCGTGGCGGCGGAACTCACGCTGCACGGCACCACGTTGAAGCGCGGCGACCTCGTCATCGCCCTGATCGGCGCCGCCAACCGCGACCCGGACCGTTTCGTCGATCCCGACACGTTCGACATCGGCCGGCGCGCCGGCAGCCACCTGTCGTTCGGCAGCGGCCCGCACGTGTGCATCGGCGCGGGCCTGTCGCTGCTCGAGGCGGACGTCGTGCTGCGTGCCGTCCTGCGCCGCTGGCCCGACCTCAAGCGTGTCGACGCGATCCCGCGCTGGAACGGCATCGCCGGCCTGCGCGGCCTCGCCGCGCTCCCCGTCACTTCTTCGTGAAACGCTCGACGGCGTCGTAGTTGACGCCGTTCGACTTCACCTCGTACAGGTCGCTGCCCTGCAGGGCGAGTCCGTCGAACGGGGCGGCTCCGGCCGCGTAGACGCGGTCGGGCACGCACACGGAACTGCTTGCGTAATCGATGCACCAGTTGGCCTGTCCATCGATGGTCTTGCGACTGACGAAGGTGCCCGTCACGGTCACGGTGCGCTGCGGCAGCTGCGCCGTCACCTTGTCCACGGTCGCCGGCAGCGGCGCCAGGCCCGGACCGGGCACGATGGACGACGTCACGGAGCCGGTCCAGGTCGCGGTCGCGGCGTCGCTCCACGTCTGCGTGGCGATGACGTCGCCTGTGCACTCGGTGTTCCCGTAATACTGCGTCGTGACGGCGATCGTCAGCGTGTTCGCAGGGCTGGCCGCGCGCGCGATGACGGCCGTGTCGGTCGCGGTCGAGGCGCAGCCTGACGCCCACGTGCCGACATAGGCGTCGAGGTTCGCGGTGGCCGAGCCCACCGTCTCGTTCGTCGATCCCGGGTGGCCGCCGCCTCCGCCGCAGGCTGCCAGCAGCAACGTGAGCGTGGCCGTTGCCGCTCCGTAAGTGATCATTCGCATTTGTAGCCTCCTGTCGCCGGCTCGTACGGCCGTTCAGGAACGAATGATAACGCGAGTGCGCCGTGATGCGATCGCCTCAGCGTGCGGCCAGCTGCTGCAGGATCTCGCGGTCGATGGCTTTCAGCGGCACGGATTTTTCCACGCCGCCGCGCCGCACGGCTTCCTTGGGCATGCCGTAGACGACGCAGCTGTCCTCGTCCTGCGCGACGGTGCGCGCGCCCGCCTTGCGCATCTCCAGCAGGCCGGCCGCGCCGTCGTCGCCCATGCCCGTCATGATGACGCCCAGCGCGTTCGCGCCCGCATGCTTCGCCACCGAGCGGAACAGCACGTCCACGGAAGGGCGGTGGCGGTTGACGAGCGGGCCGGCTATCACGTCCACGTGGTACTGCGCGCCGTCGCGGCGCAGCAGCATGTGTTTGCCGCCCGGCGCGATGAGCGCGCGGCCCGGCAGCACGCGGTCGCCGTGGCGCGCCTCGCGCACTTCGATCTGGCACAGGCCGTTCAGGCGGTCGGCGAAGGCGGCCGTGAATTTTTCCGGCATGTGCTGCACGATGACGATGCCGGGCGTGACGCGCGGCAGCTGCGTGAGCACTTCTTCCAGCGCCAGCGTGCCGCCCGTCGACGTGCCGATGGCGACCACGCGTTCCGTCGTGCGCAGCAGCGGACGGCCGTCGCTTGCTGCCGGCAGCACGGCATCCGCCGTCAGCTTCGCGGCCACGGGCGCGGGCGGTACGCGCGCGGCGAGACGGCGGACGTTGGCGTGGCTGGCCGCGCGCACGGCGGCAATGAGTTCGTCCGCGCTGTCGTTGAGGAAGTCCTTCAGGCCCAGCTTGGGCTTGGTAATGATGGCGACGGCGCCCGCCGCCAGCGCGGCCATCGTCGTCTCGGCGCCCTTGTCCGTGAGGGTGGAACAGATCACGACGGGCGTGGGCCGCTCCGCCATGATCTTCCTGAGGAAGGTGATGCCGTCCATCCGGGGCATCTCGACGTCGAGCACGATCACGTCGGGCCACGCCTGCTTCATGCGTTCGATGGCCAGCAGCGGGTCGGCCACGGCGTGCAGCAGCCGGATGCCGGGCGCGGACTCCAGCACCGCGCCGACGACCTTGCGCACGACGGCCGAGTCGTCCACCACCATCACGTCGATTGTCTTCATGCCGATTTACGATTTACGGTAGACGGAGGGGATGACGGGACGCAGCATGTCGCTCATCTCCTGCAGGCTTTCGGAGTGCCCGATGAACAGGTGCCCATCCGGCTTGATGCGGCCGAGGATGCGCTTGACGACCTGGCGCTTGGTGTCGCCGTTAAAGTAGATCATCACGTTGCGCAGGAAGACGATGTCGAACGAGCCCAGGTCGCCGGGCAGGGTCGTGTTCAGGTTTACCTGGCGGAAGTGCACGCGTGCGCGCAGCGCGCGGTCGACGAGGAGGGTGCCCTGCTGGTCGCGGATGCCCTTCAGGCAGAAGCGGCGCAGGTAGTCCTGCGGCACGTGGGTGGCCCGTTCCATCGGGTAGTGGGCGGTGCGGGCCCGCTGCAGCACGCGCGTGCTGATGTCGGACGCCGTCACTTCCCACGGCATCGCACCGAGGACGTCGGCCAGCACCATCGCGATGCTGTACGGTTCCTCGCCGGACGAGCAGGCCGCGCTCCACACGCGGAACGGCGCGCCCTCGCGCAGGTCCGGGCGGGCCGCGAGGGCGGCTTCGCGCAGCAGCTCGAAATGGCGCGCCTCGCGGAAGAAATAGGTCTCGTTCGTCGTCAGCAGGTCGACGGCCAGCTGCACCTCGTCCTGGTGCGCGCCGTCCGTCAGCAGGCGGAAATACGCCTCGTACGTGGGCAGGCCGAAGTGCTGCACGCGCTTCGCGAGGCGGCCGCTGACCAGCGCCTTCTTCGAATCCGACATCGAGATGCCGGCGATGTCGTAGATGAAGCGCTGGAAGCGCGCGAACTCGCCCTGGCTGATCGCACATTGCTCCATGCCCGCCTCAGGCCAATGCGGCGGCGTCGGCGGGCGCGAGGTCCGGCAACCCGTCCAGCGCCAGCACCTGGTCCACGTTCAGCAGGATGACGAACTTGCCGTTCACCTTGCCCATGCCGGCGATGAAGTCGCCGCGGATGCGCGTGCCGAACGACGGCGCGGGTTCGACGTCGGCCGCCGGGATGTCGAGCACGGCGCTGACGGCATCGACGACGACGCCCGTCAGCTGGTGCCCGTCTTCGCCCGCCAGCTCGACGATGACGATGCAGGTGCGCTTGCCCGGCACCGTCTGCGGCCGGCCGAAGCGGGCCGCCAGGTCCATCACGGGCACGACGGCGCCGCGCAGGTTGATCACGCCGCGGATCGACTCCGGCATCATCGGCACTTCCGTGATGCCGCCGAATTCGATGATCTCCTTGACGGCCATGATGCCGATGCCGAAGGCTTCGCCGCCCAGCATGAAGGTGAGATATTGGGCGGCCTGGCCGTCCACGTTCGTTTCCAGGTTCGTATGCGTCATTCGGTCACCAAACGGTCAGAAATGGGTGAAGTTGGCCTCGATCGGCTCGGCCTGGGCAGTGCGATCGCCCGCCAGGCGCAGCGTGCTGCGGCGCGGCGCGCGTGCGGCGGCCGTCGCGGTGCGCGCGCCCGTGCCGCGCGCGAGGCGGAAGAAGCTCATCGTCTGTTGCAGGCGCTCGGCCTGGGCGCTCATCTCCTCGGCCGTGGAGGCCAGTTCTTCCGAACTGGACGCATTCTGCTGCGTGGTCTGCGACAGCTGGCCGACGGCCGCGTTGATCTGCGCGACGCCGGACGACTGTTCTTCCGACGCCGCCGTGATTTCCTGCACGAGGTCGGACGTCTTGCGGATGCTCGGCACCATCTCGTCGAGCAGCTTGCCGGCCTGCTCGGCCAGCGCCACGCTGTTCGTCGCCACCTCGCCGATCTCCTGCGCCGCCACCTGGCTGCGCTCGGCCAGCTTGCGCACCTCGGCCGCCACGACCGCGAAGCCCTTGCCGTGCTCGCCGGCGCGCGCCGCTTCGATCGCGGCATTCAGCGCCAGCAGGTTGGTCTGGTAGGCGATGTCGTCGATGATGCCGATCTTCTTCGCGATCTGGTTCATCGCCGATACGGTTTCTTTCACGGCCTCGCCGCCTTCGCTGGCTTCCTTGGCGG
>Ga0207667_10007075_pt1 | contig 13557 bp, 4 predicted proteins | sample KBSCornC52_FD_184301 | JGI IMG/M metagenome (GOLD analysis project Ga0207667, IMG submission 184301) | Corn rhizosphere microbial communities from Kellogg Biological Station, Michigan, USA - KBS Corn C5-2 (SPAdes) (version 2) | ecosystem: Host-associated > Plants > Roots > Rhizosphere > Soil ...
ATCGCCTGTCCCGCATCGCTGCCCCCAAAGACCCGCGTCCATTGCGCGAAGCCGGAGATATCGATCGCCGCATTCACCGGCGTGAGCGAGCCGTGGCTATACGCCAGACGCTGCGCGGTGTCGGGCTCCAGTTTCCATTCGGTCAGCATCACCGGCGCGCCCACGCTGGGGGTCGCGACGGTAACGTGCTCCGGATCCTTCGCGCGCGAAGCGAGCTTCAGATCGACGGCGAGCACCGCATTCGGGTCCGCCTGTTGCGGCAGAGGGAGCAGATCGGCCTGGTTATCTTTCACGGGCACCACCGCAGCGCCATTGACCGCGGCCGACCACAGCTCCGTGCCTTCCGGCAGGGTGAGCCGCAAATTTCCGTTGCCGCGGTTCTTCACGAAATAGTGCACATCGGTCAGCACCTGGCCTTCCTTGGAAATACGCGTGGCGAGCGTCGCGCGATCGACCACCTGGCTAAGCGAATCGCCCTGTGCGAGTGGACTGAGGGCGAGTTTCAAATTGAAGGGGCGCGCGGTGTAACGATAGGCCGCGAGGATCGGCGCATCGAAGAAAAGGCGATATTCCGCAGGCACCTCGCCGGTCTCCAGCGGCAGCAGGCTGGTGGAGACATCCACCGGCTTCACCTGAAATTGATAGGCGCTGATGACCAGCGTGTGGCCCTGCTCGGATTGGGCATCGAGGGGCCGTGCACCGGTAAAGGTGAGCGTCTCGCCCTGGGCCTTAAAGGGGCGCTCGTAAGTTGCGAGCAGCGTGTAAGCTCCGGCCACGGGCGTGTGCAATTGGACGAGATAACCGCCATCCGTTTTCTGCCAGCTGCGAATGTCTTTGCCGGTGAACTCGACGTTGAAATACTCGGCGGACAGCTCCACGCGGAAAGCCGCCACCGGCGAACCGGAGATCATGTAATTCAACACGCTACTGCCGTAGGCCACGCCTTCGCCGATGGAGAAGAGGTGCATCGCGTCGACCTGGATCGATTGCGGCAGCCGCTCAATGTGCAGCGTCGCCTGCCACGCGGCATCGCTCAGCCGGAAGGCCGATTGAATACCCAGAACCTTGCGCGGGAAGAAAGCAGTCGCGATTTCGGTGAGCGACTGGGTGCGGGTGGCCGTGAGACGGAAACCGGCATCGGCTGCCACCGCGAGATTGCCCCGGACGGATTTCGCCTTTTCCACGTCGATCCGCGGCAGTTCCCAATCCGCCGCGCCGAGGGTCTCGTTGCGTTCGAGGCGAAGTTGCACGACCTGCCGTCCCGAAATCGGTTGCGCATAGACGAGCCGCAGCTCGGCGGCGCCGTCGACATCGTGGACGAAATAATCGCTCAAGCCGGCCACGACGAGCTTGGCGACGGCGTAACCCTTCGGGATCCGCAACAGCAACTCGCGCAGCGGCGCCTCGCGAATATCGAGCTCGATCTCCGCGTCGATGCTCTGCTCGGTCTCGCCGAGATGATAGGCGAAGAGTTCCGAGACCGTGACCTCGGGGAGAATTTGATCCGCCTGGATGCGCAGGGCAAAATCCGCCCCGGAAAAACGATAGACAAACCGCTGTGCGCCGCCCGCGCGGAACGCTTCCTTCGTTTCATCGGTCTCGGGAAATTGCTCGGGCGAAACCTGGGAGAGACCGCGTGCTTGTACGACCTCGAGCCGCACCGCGCCTTCATTGACGATGCGAAAGTAACCGGCGAAACGCGTCGCGCCTTCGGGCTGCAGTTGCATGGCCTCGGCAGTTTGTGGAAACGCCCCCAGTGGCGTCTGGGTCTGCACGAGCAGCTTGAATTGGTTTTTCTGGGCCTCGTTGAACCGCACGACCAGCCGTCGCTCTCCGGCATTCGCCCCGGGCTCGATATTCCAGGCGAGGACGGCGTCTCCCTGGACGCGCGTGACCTCGCCATCTCCGCGCAGCAGCAGCGTCAGGCGATCCAGTTCGCCCTGCATGATCTTGCCATCGAAGATCGCAGCCTGCTGCATGAGGCCGGGCGCAATGCTGATCTGTGAGAGCATTTCGGCGGAGTAGAAGAGCTTGCCCTCGGTCTCGGGGGCGGCCGTTTTCCAAGAGAGCTTCACCGCGCCGTTCGGCGGAAGGAAGCTGGAGAAGTCGTTGCCGTTGCGTTCGGGGCGGGCGGCGCCGTCGAATTGAAATTGGGTATCCGCGGGGAGTCCTTGCAACCGGATGGGCTGCAAGGCGCTCGGAGCGACCTTGAAATCGACACTATTCCAGCCGCCATCCTGCGTGACCGATGCGCCGAACTTGAATTGCACCGGATAGTCGCCGGGCTTGTCGAAGACGAGCGAGTAGCGGCCGTGGTTGAGGACGATTCGCCAATCGTTGTGCTGCGGCAGCTCGGTGAGGGCGACTTGTCCGGAGAGCAAGGCCAGCGAGCCACCTTTGGGACTGGCGACATGGGCCGTGGCAGAGAGGACGAACGCGGCGTTCTGCGGGTTGAGCAGGCCGGTAAGTTTGAAGTCACGTAGCACCACCTGGCGCGCCTCGGGATCGATGACCGTGATCTTGAGCGGCAGCGTGTAGGCAGCGCCGTGAAATTGAAAACCGAGTGGCTCGGGTTCGTCCGTTTTGGCCTCGGCCGGCGGAGCCTCCTCGGGTTCATTTCCCGGCACGAGGAACGACTTTCCGGAATAGGGGTCCTTCACTTCCGTTCCTGGAGTGAAGCCGCGCAGATCGATCAGTCCCTTCCCTGGGTCATACGGGCTCGTAAAGAATCCGGGCTTGCCCGGAACCGGTTTGGCGAACGGTAGTTTGCCGGGCTTGGGGGCGGGATTTGCTGCGCCCATCTGCGGCAGATACTTTGCTTCGACGGGGAGCAGCCCGGTTGGCGAGACCGGCTGGACGTCGAGTTCCGGCACGGCCTCCACTTTCACGAACCCGTGGAAGAGATCGGGCTGCGGAGGAGTGAGGGTGAGAACGTTGAGCGGACTCCTGCCACCTTTGAGTTCCTGCACCGCGGTGGCGGTGACGCTGAGCTTGGTTAGCGGTTGATCGCCTTTCTTCGGTCGCAGAATGAGCTGGCGCGTGCCGTCCGCACCGCGCCGGATGCTCCAGTCTTCCAGGGCGTCGCCGGTGACTTGCTTGATCTCACCTTCGCCCGCGATGGTCAGCGGCAATTCCTTCGGCTCACCTTGGAGAATTTCGATGGCGACGGTGAATTGCGAGGTGATCTTATCCCGCGTGACCTTGACCGACTGGTTGATCGCGGTGGAAAAGATCTGCTTCTCGTGATCGCCGGGCTGTCCGTTCAGCGGTCCTTCGATGACCAATCGCAGCTTTCCATCGTTGATGCCGCCATTGACGGAAGGGTTCTTGATTTCCGTGTCTGCGGCGAAGGCGGAGGCAAGGAGCCAGGGCGCGGCGAAGAGCAGCACGGCGAGATGACGCAGTTTCATATTTTTGGGCAGAGTGGTTCTGTGGTGAGGGGAGGACGGAATGACGAATGGCGAATGGCGAATGCCTAGTGACGAATCAGCGATCTGACTTCGGGACCTGGTTCGTTCCCGCTTTGCGGGATCATTCGTCATTCTTTATTCAGGTCAGCGGCCGGAGAGACTCCGGGCCTGGCGGATCATCCACTCGAGTTTCGTCGGGCGAGGATCGGCGCCATAGATCGGTGGGACGCCGTTGAGAATATTCAGCAGACGGTCGCTGGTCACTTCCGTGGCGTAAGGACTGTTTGCCAGCATTTCGGAAAGGGCGCTGGCGGCGCCGGCGACCCGCAAGGCGGAGCTGGCTTGCTCGAGCGGCGGCACTTCGCCGCTGAAGGGCACCGGCCACGCGTGCTCGCGATAGTCGGAGGTGCCGGGCACCCGGAACCGCACGTGCACTGTGCCGAGATCGCCTTCACCGTGCGGATCGACATCGACAACATAGAGCGCGTTGCCACTTTCCGCGGCGCCGATCTGCGCGGCGTTCACCGAGTTGTCGCGGAATTGTTCCTTGGTGAGTTGATGCGTCGCGTAGCCGATCTGGCGATACGCCTTTACGCGGTGCGGATTGAACTCGACCTGCACTTTGACATCCGAGGCGGCCACCTGCAGCGCGCCGGCAATCTGCGTGGCGAAATTGGCCGCGGCATCCTCGGGCGTATTGATGAAACCATAGCGGCCATCGGCATTGCGCGTGAGCTGTTCGAGCAGGTCGTCGTTGTAGCCTTCCCAGCCGATGCCGAAGCAATCGAGTGCGATGCCCTGCTTGCGTTGCGCTTCCACCTTCTTCTTCAGCACATCGGGATTCACGTCGCCGAGATTGGCCGCGCCGTCAGTGAAGAGGATCACGCGATTAGTGCTGTCGACGGCGAAGTGGTGATGCGCGGTCTCGTAAGCGAGATCGAGCGCGGCTTCGAGATTCGTGCCGCCTTCCGGGGTGATCTCATTCACTCGCGCGATGACGTCGTTCACCTTGTCGCCGGCCACGGCATCCGCCCAGAGGTGCGGCGTGCGGGCGAAGGTCACGATGCTCAGCTTGTCCTGCGGTTGCAGTTGCGTGGCGAGCACGCGGAGCGCTTCGCGCACGATGTTCACGCGATCGGCGCGTTCCATGGAGCCGGACTTGTCGAGGAGCAGCACGATATTGAGCGGGCGTCCCGGCTGACGGCCGGCTGCGGCGGTCTTCACCGCGAAGCGCAGGAGATCGCGATTTTGCGCGAAGGGATAGCGGGCGCGTTCGGTGGCGAAGGCCAGCGGCGCACCGGGCGAAGGCTCGGGGTCGCGGTAGTCGAAGGCATTGATGAACTCCTCGCTGCGAATGCTCGCGGGATCCGGCATGTGGCCTTGCTCGAGGCTGGCCGTGGCGAGCTTGAAGGAAACATCGCTGACGTTGAGCGAGAAGGTGGAGAAGGCGCTCTCGCTCGTCTGGATTTCCGGTTGCGGGATCGGTGCGGTTGGGACGGTCACCTTCGCCTTGTCCTCCCGCTCCCTGGCGTCCGCCTTGACGATCTGATCGGCGAGATCGAGTTGGTCCTGGGTGTTGCGGATGATCAGCCGATTGGAGCTCTTGATGTAGAGCGCGGAGGCGTTGCCGTTGAAGGTCAGGCCGTTGGCGATCAGCCACTTCTTCACCGTCTCACGATCGACGGGACTATTTGGAGTGGCGCCGGGCGCGCCGGGAATCAAATCCTTCGGGATGGTCCATTCCTTGGTGATGAACACGTCCGTGTTCTCGGTCATCGGCATGATCGAGACGGCATAGGGTTCGACCTTGTAGGTCAGGTTGGCCAGGCCGGTGACATACTTCAGCGCCTCGACCAAGGGGATGTTAGTCAGCGAAACGGTGATGCGTGTGTCGGCCGGATTGGATCCCGCCTTGGCCACAGGAACTTCCTTGGGAGCGGTTTCTTCCAGACCGGGAACGCCGGGGATGCTCGACGGTGCTTTGGCGGACGCTGAATCCGCGCCCGCCAGCTTGAGGACGATGTTGGTGCCCTTTGCGCCGGTCGGCGAAAAGTCATCGAGTTCCGCGCTCTTCTTCTTTAAGAAATCAACCGCTTCGCGGACGGTCACATTGCGGAAGTCGAGCTTTGGAATGATGATGCGTTCCAGCTTGCGATGCAGAGCCGCTGTCGCCGCTTTTTTGTTTGGATCCGTTTCTTTGCGCCATTCGTCCTCGTTGGTGGTCTCGTCGCGATCCGGGTCCTGCGATGCAGGTGTATTGAACCGGCGCACCGGCCGCGCCCAGGCCATGTCCGTCTTCGCGATCGCATCGGCTCGCGTCTCGTTATACGCCGCCACGCCGTAGTCGCTGATTGCGCGATCGGTCTTTTCCTCGAATTTCCGCGCCGCGACATTGGTTGGATCGAGGTTGAGGATTTGCTCGGCGCGTTTCTTCGCCAGGAAGTAGCGGCCGGTGTCGTAAAGGCCCTGGGCCTCGATGAACCATTGCTTCACCTGCTCGACGTTGGAGCGGAACTTCGGGCCGACGGTTTTGTTGTAATAGTCGGGCTGCTCCAGGCGGGAAAGAAGCGTAATGGCCTTCTTGTTCTTCGGGTCGTAGCGCTCGTCCAGCACTTCGCGCGCGGCATTTTCCGCATCCGCATAACGGCCTTCGGTGATCCGCTGCTCGGCGAGCTTGGTGCTAGCCTCGGAGAATTTTTGCAGCGTCTCCTTGTGCTCCGACTTGGCGGCGGCGGTCTTCGGAGTGAGATCGGTCGCGCTCTTATAAAGAGCTGCGGCTTTCTCGTAATCCTTGTCCTTCATGGCGTCGTCGCCGGCTTTTTTCATTTGCGCGGCGTGAGCGGGGTCGGCTGTCTGGCGGGGCTTTTCGAGTAACGCCACGGTCGCTGGCGTGCTGGGGAGCTGGCTTCCGACGGCGGCCGTGCTCTCGCTAGGCGGGACCACGGCCTGGGCCGTCTCCGTCTGCTGGAGCATCTCGCTCTTGGCGGGAGCCGCCGCCGGCGCCGCGGGAGCTTGATCCGCGAGTGGGTCAATCACGCTGCCGCCGATGGAGGGGGCGGGTGCAGGTTTGTGCGGTGTGGGAGCGGCGGGGCGTCCCGGCGAGCGCTGGAACTCGTTTTGCAGCAGTTGTGACTCATTGAGTCCCATCCGGTTATTCGAGACGTCATTGCGGGCGATCTTTCCTTCTTCGGGAGTGGGTGACGCGGTAGCGCCTCGGCCGGACAGAACGACCCCGCCGCTGGCGAGTGAAAGCGAGTCGTTCGTATCGCCGAAGGCGACGATATTACCGGTGACTGCCGGACCAACGGTGAGGATGCCCGTGCCGTCTTTGACCAGTCCACCTGAGCCGGTGATGGTGCCTCCATTGGCGGCGATGACGCCAGTCATGGTGATGTTTCCCGCGGCACCGCCGGGAGTTGTGTTGGAGGTGCTGAAGATCGGTTGGTTGATTACGTTCGGCGCGATGGTCGATTGAGGGGGCGCGCTTGTGACGGGAGGGATCACCGACGAGACGATCGGGCTGCCGTAGTTGATGAAGCCTTCGGTTTCGACGGTCGCCCCGCCCAAATTGAGGGAAGAGGAAGCGCCGCCCACGAGCGGGACCGTGCCTGTCCCCATTTTCGTGACGGTCCCGGAGCCGGTGACGGTGAAGGATCTACCGGCGGTGACCTCGATGTCGCGCGTCATGATCGGAGAGGGCACGGACACACTGTAGTCGAAAGGCACATCGGAGGGCCGTAAGTTGGTGGCGTTCGTCTCGCCTCGCACCGGCCAATAGGCCACGTGAGGGTAGCCAAAGAGGTTCAACTTCGGCTGGCGAGCAGTGGTGCTACTCAGGAAGCGGGCGGTGTCTTGGTTAACGGTCTCGGTCAGGGTGCTGATCGTGGAATTGGTTCCGTTCAGGTCGACGGTGCCATGCAGTTCGAGGGTTCCGCCTCCTGCGGCGGCTTTGCCATAGCCGCCCCTTAATCCCGTGTCGTAGTTGAGATTGCCCCCGTGCATTGCGATCACCTCGGGCGACAATGTTCCCGCAGCGCCGGCAAAAGTTCCTGCGGCGTTGGTGGTCGATAGAGTACCGCCGACCACCGTCGTGCTGCCGGTGTAGGTATTGGCTCCCGCCAGCGTCAGGGTGTTTCCGCCGTTGAGCGTGACGGTGCTGCTCGGGCCACCGGCATCCGTGACAAAGGGCGCCTTTTGCTTGTCCGCTTCCTGCCAGGCGGAATCGTCGAACGTGTGTGATGTATCCGCGTTGGTGCCCAGGTAAATGGGAGCGGCCGGCGAGGCCGTCGCGGTTTGGAAATGAGGCGAGGACGCGTCGAATTTCCAGTTTCCCGCAGCCGTCTTGGTGAGTGCTACCGGAGGCTGGAGACCCAGCGATGAAGCGTCAGCCGATCCGGAGCCTTTCAATAGCACCGGCGGGGGCGGCGGCGGCAAATTGACGCGGCCCAGAACCGTGACTGGCCCCGGGGCCGTGGTGGCGCTGGCCGCGCTGTTTTCGATGGCATATTGATTGACCGTCGGGTTGGTGACCGGCAAATCCTCCAGTGTTCGCGAAGATTGGGAACGTTGGTCGAGAGTCGCGGCGCGGATCATTCCCCGTTGCGAGTTCCACACGTCCTTGCGTGGGCGTGCGCGCCCCTCCGCATCAGCGATGTAGTTAGGGGAGTCTGTCTTCCGCACCACTATCTTGGACAAGGCCAGCATCGCGCTCAGACCGAGGAAAGCAATGAGTGCGGCAGCCAGGCTCAATTGCGCAACCCAGCCCCATTCCCGGCGCGGTTTCTTCTCAATCGGCGCGGTGACGATCGCAGAGGCCTCGGCTGGAGCGGGCGTCTTGAAATGAGCGAGGAGACGTTCGCGGCGTTCGCTGGAGAGGCGCGGCGGCGCTTCCGATAAAGGCTGCTCGGGGAGAGCGGTGGCCTCGCGCAGGAGGACTGCGGCCCTGGCCAGGCGGACCTGGAGTTTCGTGAGCTCGGGATCGGCGGCGATCTGCTTCCGAAGCGCGGTGGCTTCGTCCGGCGCCAGTTGGCCCATGAGCAGAGCGGTGATGCGCATCTCGACTTCCTCGCGCGGGTTGGGCTGGTTTTCCGTGCTCATCGCGCCACCTCCGTCTTTTCCAATTCCACGGCCATCGCCTTCAGCGCGTGATGCAATAGATAGCCGACGTGCCCGACGGTGAGTCCCGTTTGTTCGGCGATCTCCTTGTAAGAAAGGTCTTCGTTGAAGCGCAGGCGGATCAACTCGCGGCTGCGTTCATCGAGCGTTTCGAGGACGAGCCGGACCAGCCCGATGCCTTCCCAGCGCGCGATCTGTTCATCCGGCAAGGGCTGCGAATCGCTGGCTTCCTGAATGGGGCAGGGATCGTCTTCGGTGGCCGGGGCGACGAGCACGATCTTGCTGGCGCGCCGCTGGTGATCGACGGCGAGATTATGCACCGTGCGGTAGAGCCAGGGCTGCGGATTGAGGACGGAGTGAAATTGGGCGTGGAGCTTCATAAACGCTTCCTGCACGATGTCCTCCGAGACCTCGATGCTGCCGAGGAGGCGCCGGGCGTACAGGAGCAGCGGCGATTCCAGGGTGGCAAAGACCTCCTCGATCGTTTGCCACGCGGGCGGGGGCACAGGGCTTTCGTCCGAGCGTGTTACAGCCATCGTGAGCAAGTCGGCGGGGGCATCGAGGATCTCTGTTTCTTGGCGAGTCGGGGACGACATCGTTCGTCCATAAGACGGACGGTGCGAGCGTTTGTTAGAAAACTGGGGTGAGGGTGGCCGCGGTGAGCGCCAGCCTGGGTGCAATATGCTCGAAAACAGCGACTTCCGAAATGGGGGAAATAGGAGGGATGGGAGGAATAGGAAGTAGAGGAGTCCTATCGCTCCTATTCTTCCTATTTCTCCTATTCTGCTGGCGGGCATTAGCCCGCCGCGATGGCGCCCGCCCGACTACTTCGCCGGTTTCTTCGCGCCCTTGGCGCTCTCCGCGGGCTTCTCCAGCTCCATCTGCAATGGCTTGGCGGCTTTCACTTCCTTGACCGACCACTTCGTGACGGTCAGGCCCTTGGAAGTGCGGGTGCTCACGGGAATGGTCGTGAGATCGAAATCGAGCTCGCGCACGCGGGCGCCGCTGCGGCCATCGACCGAGACGTGCAGCGTCTTGGGCATCCCTTGTTCCGTGGGACTGATGTGCAGGAAAATGATTTTGGAATCCTCGGATTTCACCAGCGAGTAGAGTTTATCGCGCGAGAGGCCGCCGATCTGGAACTTCTTGGCGAAGGCTTTCCCCGTTTCGCCATCCTGATACACCATGGTGTAGAAGTTCATGTCGCCGTCCTTCGGCCAGAGGCCGATGTGGATGATCTTGCGGCCCATGAAGACCTTGTCCGCGACCTTGGTCACCTTGAGCGAACCGTCGCGCATGATCGTCAGCACGCTGTCGAGGATCGAGCACTCGGTGACGAACTCGTGCTGGCGCCAGTTGAGCCCGATGAAGCCGTCCTCGCGGTTCACATAGAGCCGCTGATTTGCCGACACCACCGCCGAGGCATCGATCTGCGCGATTTCGTCATACGTCGTGCGGCGTTTGACGCCCTTGCCGTATTTCTCCTGGAGCCGCTCGAACCAATCGACGGCGTACGCCACGAGGTTCTTGAGATGATGCTTCGTCTCCTTGATCGCCTCCTCGATCTTCTTGAGCGCTTCGTCGGCTTGGAAGCGGTTGTAAGCGGAGATGCGTTTGATGCGGATTTCCGTCAGGCGGACGATGTCCTCTTCCGTGACCTCGCGACGGAGATTGCCGATGAAGGGTTTCAAGCCGGTGCGAATTTCCTCCAGCACGCTTTCCCAAGTCTGCGATTTTTCGATCCGGCGATAGATGCGTTCCTCGATGAAAATGCGCTCCAGCGAATCCCAGTGCCATTGCTGCTCGAGTTCGCCGAGCTTGATCTCCAGCTCCTGTTTGAGCAGTTCCTTGGTGGCGTCGACGCTCGCCTTGAGGATGTCGCGCACCCCCATGAACTGGGGCCGGTCCTCGCCGGTTTCCGGATCGCGGACGATGACACACGCCGCGGGGTTGAGCTGCACCTGGCAACTCGTGAAAACGTAGAGCTGCTGGACGACCTTGTCCGGCTGCGAGCCGGGAGGAAGGTGCACGAGAATCTCCACCTTGCTGGCGGTGTTGTCGTCCACGTGCTTGATCTTGATCTTGCCCTTGGCGTTGGCCGCGAGGATGGACTCGATGAGCGATTCCGTGGTCACTCCGTAGGGCAGCTCGGTGATGCAGAGGATCGACTTCGAGTGCTCCTCGATCCGCGCGCGGACCTTCACCTTGCCGCCGCGTTCGCCGTCGTTGTAGTCCGTGAAGTCGCCGGTGCCGCCGGTGGGGAAGTCGGGGAGGATACGGAAAGTCTTTCCCTGGAGATGATTGATCGCCGCGCGGCAGAGATCGTTGAAATTGTGGGGCAGGATTTTCGTCGAAAGTCCCACGGCGATTCCCTCCGCGCCCTCGAGGAGCACGATGGGAAATTTCGCGGGAAGCGTGACCGGCTCCTTGGTGCGTCCGTCGTAGCTCTGCTGCCAGACGGTGGTCTTCGGATTGAAAAGGACGTCCCGGGCAAACGGCGTGAGACGGGCCTCGATGTAACGCGCGGCCGCTGCCGAGTCGCCGGTGAGGGTGTTGCCGTAGTTGCCTTGCGGTTCGATGAGCCAGCCGCGCTGGCCGATGGCCACGAGCGCGGCCTCGATCGACGCGTCGCCGTGCGGATGGAGCTTCATGGTTGCGCCGACGACATTGGCCACCTTGTGGAAGCGGCCATCGTCCATGTCCCACAGCGTGTGCAGCACGCGGCGCTGCACTGGCTTCAAGCCATCGTCGATGTGCGGGACCGCGCGATCGAGAATGACGTAGCTGGCATATTCCAGAAACCAATTGCGATAGCTGACGGCCAGCGGCGCCTGCTCGTTCTGCACCTTCTCGCCTTCGGGCCGGGTGGGGGCGATCTCCGCGGTGGGTTCGACCACGGCTGGGGAAAGATCGGAAGATGCCGGCTCAGCCGGTGGCTCGCCATTGGCGGGCGCGGCGCCATTGGCGGCGGGAGTGTTGGCGTTTTCGAGGGTGAGCTCGGCTTGTTCGTCCTTCGGGGAAGATTTCTTCTTGGCCATCTAGCTAGCGGGAAAGGGGATTTGGAGCGCCGTATTTCACTGAGGAAGAGAGTTTTGGCAAGTGGCATTGCCCCGGACAATCGCTTTCCGTCCCATCCTTTCCACCGGGTTCGGTCGGAAATCAATTGACCCCCATGCGTCCGAGAAATCCACTGAACGTAGCGTTCTTCGCTACGCATCTAGACTGCCTCGCTTTTCTTTTGATGCGGTAAGTTCCGCTCTTTATGCACCGGTGGGCGACGCCTTCACTATCCAACTCACGACCTTGTCCTCCCTCGGACGTTTTTGTTTTCGCACCTGGACCTGACCATGTCTGACCGCTCGGACACCCAGCAGGGTGCGGCGGTGCCAACGACGGTCGAGAGCGGTGCTTCCGCTGAGCCGGGGCGCCGGATGACCTGGCTACACGCCATCGGGATCGCCGTTTTCATATTTTGCGGGCCCGCGCTCTTTCGCTCGCACGATCTGGTGCAGCAGCCTTTCGACAACAAGCCGGTCAAGCTTCTGCAACGTTTGCGGCCGGACTGCGTTTTGGTGGGCGATTCGATGTTGGGTTCGCGGATCGATCCCGTAACGATGGATGCAGTATCGGGCATGACCTGCGCCCTTCTGCCCTATCCTGGCAGCGGCACCGCGCTGTGGTTTTTGGTTTCCAAAAACGTCGTTGCCGCGCAGACCCATCCGCCTCGCTGGATGATCATTTTCTTTCGCGACGAGCAATTGACCATCCCCGGCCATCGGACCGGCGAGCGCTATCGCGACGGTCTCGAAATGTGCATGCAAGGGGACGAACCGCTGTATCAATCGATCCTCGCCTTCACCCGGCATGATACCGAGGCGTGGACGGAACGCCTGGCGGATGATTTTTACATCGTGCAGCGGAAGCGGAAAGACTGGCAAAAAAAAGTGCAATACGGCGCCCTCAAGGCCGTGGCCGCCCGGCCAGAGCGAGCCGACGTGCGCGACGCCGCGGCGAGCATCTTCAAGCCGAAGTATTCGCAGGCGGAGAAGGATGAGATCGCCGCCCGCGATGGGGAGATCAGCCTCGATTTGGAATCCCATGAATTTGCCGAAAACGTGGCGCGGTCATTTCTTCCGGCCATTCTGGAAGTCGCCCGCCGCAGCCACATCCGGCTGCTTTTCTACCGTGTGAAACGGCGGCCCAGGGACAGTCACACCCCGGCGGTCGACAAACCGCACCTCCAAAAATATGCCCAGGAATTGCGCGAGTACCTCGCGGCGCGAGGAGCTCTCCTGGTGGATGAAACGACCGATCCGGAGGTGAGTTTCGCCTATTATTCTACGGACGATCACGTGCAGGAGAGCATGATGGTCCCCTATACAAAGCTTTTTTGGAGCAAGGTGCGGCCGCTGCTCGAGAGCGCACCGCCGGCGTCTTTACCGCCATGAATTTTCAGAGCCTCGATTACGCCGTCTTCTTGATCCTCGTCTTCAGCGTTTACTGGTGCCTCGGGCGCCGGTGGCAGAATCTGCTACTCATTCCGGTAAGCTGGGTTTTCTACGGTTTCATCCATCCGTGGTTCCTGTTGCCATTTCTGGCGACGACGGTCATCGACTACTTTGTGGCGATCGGTCTCGAATCTCCGCGAGCCCACCGGCGGTGGTTGGTCGCCGCCAGTGTCTGCTCGAATCTGGGCCTGCTGTCGGTCTTCAAGTACTACGGATTCTTCGTCGAGAATGTGGCCGGCTTGCTTGATGCACTGCACTGGCACATCTCCCTGCCGGTGCTGGAAATCATCCTGCCGGCGGGCATTTCCTTCTACACTTTTCAAAGCATCGGCTATGTCGTGGACGTCTACCGCGGACACGTGCGCGCCTGTCGCAGCCTGGTCGATTATGCCGTCTTTGTGGCCTTTTTCCCGCTGCTCGTCGCCGGTCCCATCCAGCGGGCCGGAGACTTTCTTGTCCAGATCCAACGGCCCCGCAAGCTCGTGCCCGCGCAGTTTTGCAGTGCGCTGTATTTGCTGGTCTGG
>Ga0207667_10007077_pt1 | contig 13550 bp, 11 predicted proteins | sample KBSCornC52_FD_184301 | JGI IMG/M metagenome (GOLD analysis project Ga0207667, IMG submission 184301) | Corn rhizosphere microbial communities from Kellogg Biological Station, Michigan, USA - KBS Corn C5-2 (SPAdes) (version 2) | ecosystem: Host-associated > Plants > Roots > Rhizosphere > Soil ...
AGGCAGCGCGGTGCTGGGCGGCTGGAACGCGGCCGGCATCTCGACGGCGATGGGCGCGATGTTCCTTGCCTGCTGGTCCACGTTCGGCTTCGAGACCGCGGTGTGCTATACCCGCGAATTCAAGGACCCGCAAAAGGACGTGTTCAAGGCCATCTTCTGGTCGGGCGTGCTGTGCCTGTTCATGTTCATCGCCGTGCCGATCGCGTTCCAGGGTTCGCTGGGCCTGGCCGGCATGCTCAAGCCGGACATCATCGACGGCTCCGGCGTGGGCGCCGCGATGGCGCACTTCGTCGGCGGCGGCAAGCTGATGTTCAACGTGGTCGTCGTGATGCTCGTGCTGGCGATCCTGCTGATCGTGATGACGTCGATGATGGGCTCGTCGCGCACCCTGTACCAGGCCTCGGTCGACGGCTGGCTGCCGCGCTACCTGTCCCACGTGAACGAGCACGGCGCCCCGACCCGCGCCATGTGGACGGACCTGGGCTTCAACCTGGTCCTGCTGCTGATGTCGGACTACATGGCGATCCTGTCGGTGTCGAACGTGTGCTACATGATCTTCGTGTTCCTGAACCTGCAGTCCGGCTGGATCCACCGGCTCGACCGCGCCGACTGGCCGCGTGCGTACAAGTGCAGGAACTGGCTGCTGGGCCTGGGCGCGCTGTGCGGCTACGTGGACCTGGTGTTCGTCGGCGCCGGCGCCAACTTCCAGGGCGAGAACACGCTGCGCAACGGCCTGCTGACCGCCCTGCTGATCGTGCCCGTGTTCGTGTACCGCCACTATATCCAGGACCGCGGCCGCTTCCCCCCATCGATGGCGCGCGACATGGCGCTGCCGCATGCCCGCGCCGGCGTGCTGCCCTATGTGGCGCTGGCCGCGGCCGTATGCGTCGTGTGGCTTTCCGCCCGCCTTACTGTCATCACCTGAGCGTCATCACCTGAGCAGGAGTTCCGTATGAACCAGACCTTACACGTACGCGTCAGCCGCATCGAGCGGCTGGCCGAAGGCATCAAGCGCTTCACCCTGCGCCGCAGAGACGGCCAGGCCCTGCCGCCGTTCGACAGCGGCAGCCACGTCGTCGTCCACCTGGACGGTGGCCGCATCCGCAACGCGTATTCGCTCACGAGCGATATCCGCGACCTGGGCCAGTACCAGATCTGCGTGCGGCGGGAAGAGGCATCGCGCGGCGGCTCGGCCTTCATGCACGAGGAGGTGCGCGAGGACGACGAGTTGACCATCGGCCCGCCCGCCAACCTGTTCGGGCTGCACCCGGGCGAGGGAAAGCATGTGCTGGTCGCCGGCGGCATCGGCATCACGCCGTTCCTCACGCACATCCAGGCGCTGGCGCGCCGCGACGCGCCCTTCGAACTGCACTACTGCTTTCGCAACCGCACCGGCGCAGCCGCGCTGGACGTGCTGCCGCAACTGCTCGGGCCGGACCGGCTGCGCCTGTACGAAAGCGACGCGGGCACGATGCTGGACGTCGCGGCGCTGATCGCCGCGCAACCGGCCGACGCCCACGTCTACGTGTGCGGGCCGCAACCGCTGAACGACGCCGTCGTGGCGGCTGCGCGCACCGCCGGCTGGGACGCGGGCCGCATCCACTTCGAGCAGTTCCGCAACGACGTGGATGCGACCGGTGGCGCGTTCGACGTCACCTTGCGCAAGAGCGGCAAGACGTTGCACGTGGGCCCGGACGATACGCTGCTGCGGGTGATCGAGAAGGCGGGCGTCAAGGTCGACTGCATGTGCCGCGAAGGGATTTGCGGTTCGTGCGAGACCGTGATCGTCGAGGGCGTGGCCGATCACCGGGACAGTTATTTGTCCGATGACGAGAAGGCGGCGCAGAAGACGATGATGTTGTGCGTGTCACGTTGCAAGGGCAGGCACCTCGTCCTCGATTTGTGATCGCAAACGCGTGCGTCCACGTGACGCACGCGTTTGGCCGCTCACGCCACCGATAACGCGACCATGCCAAACTCGCCCAACCGCACCGGCACCGCACCGCGCGCCACCATGCGGTCGAGCGCGCGGCGCCCGTCGCCCGGCTGCACATCCACGGCGCGCATGGCTTCCGGCACGATCAGCGTCGTGAAGCCCTCTTCCAGCGCGTCGGTGACGGTGTTCAGCACGCAGTAGTCCGTCGCCAGCCCCACCACCGTCACGCGCTCCACGCCGCGCTCGCGCAGTTGCGCGGCCAGGTCGGTGCCGCCGAATGCGGAATAGGCGTCGACCGCGGCCGTGGCGGCTTTCGAGACGACGATGGCGTCATCCGGCAGCGCCAGCTCGGCCGCGAATTCCGCGCCGGCCGTGCCGGCCACGCAGTGCGGCGGCCACGGGCCACCCTGGGCCTGGAACGAACAGTGGTCCTGCGGGTGCCAGTCGCGCGACGCGAACACCGGCAGTCCCTGCGCGCGGTACAGCTCGATCAGGTGGTTGATGGGCGCGACGACCTCATGGCCGCCGGCCACCCCGAGCGCCCCGCCGGGCAGGAAGTCGACCTGCATGTCGATCACGAGCAAGGCGTCAAGGTTGTCGAGGTGAATCGCACTCATGAATATTCCTTCGAAAAGCGGCATCGGGCCGCGATGCCTCATTGTCGCGCAAACTCAGTGCCGCGTCTGCCTCGCGGCGAGCGCGGCGGCGGCGGCGGCAGGATCGGGATCGTGCCCGCCCAGCCGGTCGAGGATGGCGGCGGCCCGCTCTGCCAGCGCGGCGTCGGCCGGGTTCACCGTCACCTGGCAATCGCGCACGTCGTCCTGCGCGATCGGCGCATACGTATGCGAATAGGCCGTCTTGCCCGTCACCTTGGGCGAGTCGCCGACCGTGAAATTGCCCTGCACGGGGCCGGTTTCGTCAATGCGGACGTCGATCGCGACGTCGTCGGCCGCGATACCCGCGGCCAGCAGTTCCTGACGCGCCTGTTCGGCGGCGCCGACGTGGCGGAAGGTGCGTACGATGGGTTGCTGCATGGTGTCCTCCTGCATGGTTGCGCTTGCAAACACCGTACCAGAATCCCGTGCCGCGCGGCGCCCGTCCCGCCCATGGCGGCGGTTGAAGTCACTCAAATAGCATTTCCAGTAAACAATTTCATCCGTGCGGCGCGATTTTACTGATTTAGTACAATCAGGCAACACCCAGCCATTGGAACGAGACTTATAAAAATGAAAATCTCAGCCAGGATTGCCAATTCCCGTCCCCTTGCCACCACCGCCATGCACGGCCGCGTCGAAACCCTGCGCAGCGAAGGCCGGCCGGTCATCGATTTCTCGATCGCCATCTCGCATTTTCCGGCGCCCCGGTCCGTGCTGGACGCGGTGGCCACGGCGATCGAGCGGGAACGCATCATGCCGTATACAAGCGTCGTCGGCGCCCTGGCCGTGCGCCAGCACTTGGCGGCCAAGCTGGCGCAAGAGAACGGGATCGAGGCGGACGTCGACGAAATCATCGTCACGAACGGCGCCAAGCAGGGTCTGTACGAGGCACTGTATACATTGAGCGACCCGGGCGATACCGTGCTCGTATTCAAGCCGCATTGGCCCGCCTATGTCGCCACTGCACAACTATTGGGCCTGAAACCCGTCCTGGCTGATTTGCCGGACGAAATCACCCCGGCGTTGCTGGATGGCCTCGGCAAACCCGACATTGTCATCATCAATAACCCGCACAATCCCACCGGCAAGGTGTACACTCGCCGGGAACTGGAACACCTTCGTGCGTGGGTAGAGCGCATCGGGGCCCGGGTGATCGTCGACGAGAGCTACGAGCACCTGATCTTCGAAGGCCGGCATACCAGCCTGGCGGCATTGTGCGACTGGAGAAAGATCGGCGTGGTCACGCTGTTCTCGGCCTCCCAGAGCTATGCCATGATGGGCTGGCGGATCGGCTTCGCACTTGCGCCCGCCGAAGTGGTCAACGCGATGCAGACGCTGCAGGGCCCGATCACCGCGGCCGCGCCGCATCTGTCGCAAGTGGCTGCCGACGTCGCTTTCGCGACCGGGACGCCGCGTGCGATGATGGCGGACTACCGTGAGCGGCGCGACCTGGTGGTACGGCTGTTTGCCGAGGTCCCCTGGATCGTCATGCACGCGCCGGATTCCGGTCCGTACCTGTGGGGAGACGTGCGCAGCCTGACGTTGGACACGGTCGGCTTTGCCGAAGCTTTGCTCGAGGACAAGAAGGTGGCGGTCATGCCTGGCGAAGCGCTGGGCGTGCCGGGCTACATCCGCCTCGGCTATATTTCGGACGACGTGGCCACGCTGCGCGAGGGTATCCGCAGGATAATCGAATTTGGTGATGCGTATGCCGCGCATGCTGCGGCGGGTTAAAGATAGAAAAGATGACATCTGGTTCGAGGCGCTTCCGGCTGAACAGCCTGCGCAGCCGGCTGATGCTGCTGGTGGCCCTGGCGATCACGCCGCTGGCGGTGATGACGATCCTGTCGGGCGTCCGCGAACGGGAACATGCCATCAGGGCGTCCGAAGAAAACCTGCGCCGGCTGACGGGCATGGCCGCCGCCAACGAGGCGCAATCGATCGAGGGCGCGCGCCAGATCCTCGTCGACCTGGCCAGTGTCCCCGACCTGATGGGCGACACGGCCAAGTGCACCTCGCTGCTGTCCGACGTGCTGGACCGCAACGAGGGCTTCGTCAACTTCGGCCTCATCCAGCTGAACGGCGACGTCACCTGCAGCGCCGTGCCGCTGCTGCACCCCGTCAACCTGGGCGACCGCAGCCATTTCCGCCGCGCGATCTCGGAGCGCCGCTTCATCGCCGGCGACTACGTGTTCGGCCGCGTCATCAAGAAGCACACGATCAACCTCACCTACCCCGTCATCGACCGCAGCGGGAAAGTCCTCGCCGTCGTCTTCGCGGCGATGGACCTGGAAGGCCTGGACACCTTCATCAACGACATCAACCTGCCGCCCGGTTCCGTGCTGGCGACGGCGGATGCGCGCGGCACCATCATCTCGCGCCGCCCCGATCCCGAACGCTTCTTCGGCACCAAGCTGACGCCCGTCATGAAGGAAGCGATGACCACGGCCGGCCAGCGCGCCGTCACGATCCGCGGCGAGGACGGCCTCGAGCGCCTGCACACGTTCGCGCGCGTGGGCGCGCCCGCGCTGACCGACTACACGGTCACGATCGGCATCCCCATCGAGACGATCCTGTCCGCCGCGCGCCACGACCAGATCATGTCCCTGCTCGGCCTCGCCGCGACCACGCTGCTCGCCATGCTGGCCGCATGGCTCGTCGGCGACGTGCTGATCGTCCAGCGCGTGCGCAAGCTGATGGGGACGGCCGAGCGCATCGCGGCCGGCGACCTGGAGGCGCGCTCCGGCATCGCCTATGGCCACGAAGAGATCGGCAACCTGGCGCAGGCGCTGGACCGCATGGCGGCCTCGCTGCAGAAGAAGGAGACGGCGCGCTCGCTGGCCGAACGCGAACTGCGCGCCGCCGACCAGAGGAAGGACGAGTTCCTGGCGATGCTCGCGCACGAACTGCGCAACCCGCTGGCACCGATCAGCACGGGCGCCCACCTGCTCAAGCTGCTGCACTCCGATAACGCCCAGATCACGCAGACCTGCTCGATCATCGTGCGCCAGGTCGACCACATGACGAGCCTCGTCGACGACCTGCTGGACGTGTCGCGCGTGACCCGCGGCCTCGTGTCGCTGTCGACGCAGGTGCTGGATTTCAGGCGTGTCGTGGACGACGCGGCCGAGCAGATCCGCCCGCTGATCGCGGCCCGGCGCCACCGCGTCGTGGTCGACGTGCCGCCCGCGCCGGCCTATGTCAAGGGCGACCACAAGCGTCTCGTGCAGGTGTGCGCGAACCTGCTCAACAATGCCACCAAGTACACGCCGGAAGGCGGCACCGTCCAGCTGCGCCTGGAAGCGGACGGCAACGACTACGTGCTGACCGTGGCCGACGACGGCATCGGCATGGAGCCCGCCCTCGTCGAGCGCGTGTTCGACCTGTTCACCCAGGCCGAGCGCACGCCGGACCGCTCGCAGGGCGGCCTGGGCCTCGGCCTCGCCCTCGTGAAGAGCCTCGTCGAACTGCACGGCGGCGAAGTCCGCGCCTACAGCCCGGGCCTGGGAAAGGGATCCACGTTCACGGTACGCCTGCCGCGCCACACGCAGGACGTCGTGCTGGCGCCGGCGCCCGTCGTCGGCGAGCATCACGAGGAAGGCGGCGTGCCGCTGCGCATCCTGCTCGTGGACGACAACGTCGACGCCGTGCACACCCTGCAGCTGTTCCTGCGCTCCGGCGGGCACCGCGTGGAAGTCGCCTATTCCGCCACCGACGCGCTGGAACTGGCCAAGACGTTCGCGCCGGAAGTCTGCCTGCTCGACATCGGCCTGCCCGATTTCGACGGCAACGAACTGGCGCGCCGCCTGCGCGTGCTGCCGCAGGCGGCCGGCGCCACGCTGATCGCGATGACGGGCTATGGCCGCCAGCAGGACCGCGACGCGTCGATGGCGGCGGGGTTCGATCACTATCTCGTCAAGCCGGTCAATACGACACAGCTGGCGGACATCCTGGCGGCGGCCGCCGAGGCCAATATTCGGCGCTGACCCAGGTGTGCGCCGTGTCGGTGGGCACGGCGCAACGCTGGTCACTCAAAGCACCAGTCAACTCCCTTTGTTTGTGACACGTCCTCGTTCGTTTTCGAGAAAGCGCAACAAGCTTTTTACATGCGTGCCATGCACATCAGAAATTTTCCAAACCCCACCCACTGGCACGAGATCCAGCGTCACACGTTGCCAGGCATTGGAATTTTTAAAACGAACCTGGGCGATTGTTTTTCCAGATGCGGCACGATTGACAGAAATGGTGACGCGGGTAATCGAATAGTCCTGGCAATCGCAAATTGGATCAAAATCGACCGCCCCCACTTCTCCCTGCGCCGCCGCCTCGTCTTTACGCATCAGCGCCAGCAGCTTGGGTGCATAGATATCCTGCCCCGCACCGTGGGCCGTATAATCGGGCCCCGGCTCCTTGCCGTAGGCGGCGTATAAACCCGCCACGAAACGTCTTGCATCGCCGAGCGTCTGGGCAAAGCCCGGAGTTACCGAAAAAACCAGAAGAAATACCAGCGCAAGAATATGCACGACCTCACGCTTGATCTTCATGGGCGATAAATCTTGTAAGAAGGTTTGTGCTGCCGGTATCCAGGGCCGCTCCACATATCGGTTTGCCAAAAGTCGGAGACCCAGACTTTTCCGTCAAACATTGTAATATGGCCAGCTGAACTTCCCCCTTTATATGGTTGGATAACCGCGATATCCCCCTTTACAGCCATGTAAGACTTGAGCGGCACTTCTACAAATCCTTTGTCGATCAAGTAACTACCATAATCTTTCGCATCTCTCGGATGTTCGGCAAAACTTATGCCTCCCGCCAGCAGTGCATTTCTTACGTAAAACGCACATCGATGTTTCGAACGCTCTACAGCGCTCGCCTGCAGTTTTTTGATCGACTTGTCGATATCCAGGCCGCTGTTGCCTTTGAGGCTGCTGCTACTGCTGCTACTGCTGCTGCTGCTGCTATCGTCCATGATTTTCTCTATCCAGATCAGGTTAGGCCAGACGTCTCTCTCGAAACCTACAAATTACTTCAATACAACGAAAACCAGGCCAGCAATAGCATGCCTTATCGAGGAAATAGTAATAAAACAATAGGAAATGAAAAACAATCGTGTGATCTGATAGGTACGGAATCGACCACCGGGTGACCCATACGGTCGAATGTAAAAACGGATCCCGAAGGACCTTCCGGCAAACAGACTCGCCTCATCAGCCTTATCGCTTACCATCAAGCATGGGGTAAAGGTTAAGATAAGGAATGGATACTGTCGAAGTCATCCTGGCGATGCTGCTCGCCGTGATCGCCAGCGGCTACCTGGCGCGGCTGCTGCCCGTCGCGCTGCCGCTGCCGCTGATCCAGATCGCGCTGGGTGCGGTGATCGCGGGCGGGTTCCGGCATGGCGTCGCGCTCGAACCGGACATCTTCTTCCTGCTGTTCCTGCCGCCGCTGCTGTTCGTCGACGGCTGGCGCATTCCCAAGGTCGGCCTGTTCCGCGACAAGGCCACGATCCTCGAGCTGGCGCTGGGCCTTGTCCTGTTCACCGTCGTCGGCGCCGGCTACCTGCTGCACTGGATGATTCCCACGATGCCGTTGGCCGTCGCCTTCGCGCTGGCGGCCATCGTGGCGCCGACGGATCCGGTGGCCGTGTCGTCGATCACGGCGCGCGTACCGATGCCGCCGCGCCTGATGCACATCATCGAGGGAGAAAGCCTGCTCAACGATGCCAGCGGCCTCGTGTGCTTCCGCTTCGCCGTCGCGGCCGCCGTGACGGGCAGGTTCTCGCCGGCGCAGGCGGGCATGACATTCCTGTGGGTGGCGCTGGCGGGCATCGCGGCCGGCGTCGCGATCACGTTCGCCATCACGCGCGTGCACGGCATCCTGCAGCGCCGCTTCGGCGAGGAAGACGGCGTTCCGGTGCTGATCAACCTGTTGACGCCGTTCGGCGCCTATCTCGTGGCCGAGCGCCTGGATGCGTCCGGCATCCTGGCCGCGGTGGCGGCCGGCGTCACGATGAGCTACCTGGAGCTCTCCGGCAACGCCACGCCGTCCACGCGCATCCGCCGCAACGTCATCTGGGACGCGCTGCAGTTCACGCTGAACGGCACCATGTTCGTGCTGCTGGGCGAGCAGTTGCCGGACATCGTGCGCGGCGCCCTGCATCCGGCTGGCGGCCAACCGTTCGATCCGTGGTGGCTCGCGGGCCGCGCCCTCGCGTTCAGCCTGGGGCTCGTGCTGCTGCGCCTGCTCTGGGTGTGGATTTCGCTGCAGCTGACGATCCTGAACCGCAAGCGCCTCGGGCGCCAGGTATTCAGGCCGCGGCTGCGCGTGATGCTCGCCACGTCCGTCGCCGGCGTGCGCGGCGCGCTGACGATGGCCGGCGTGATGACCCTGCCGCTCGCTCTGCCGGACGGCGCGCCGTTTCCCGCGCGCGACCTGGCAATCTTCCTGGCCAGCAGCGTGATCGTCGTCTCGCTGCTGCTCGCCGGCGCGGCCCTGCCCGCCCTGCTGCGCGACCTGCAGATGCCGGCCGAGCCGGAGGCGAAGTGCAACGAGGACGATGCGCGCCATGCGGCCACGCTGGCCGCCATCGAGGCGCTGGAAAAGGCGTGCAGGGACGCCGGCAAGGCCGACGACGATGCCGACGCGGCGCTGCGCAGCCGGGCCGCCGGCCATGTGCTGCGGCTGTACCGGCACCGGCTGGACGCGACCGACGCGGCCAACGGCCACGACGATGCCCGGGCCCTCAAGCGCGCGGAGCTGTCGTACCGGCTGGTCGCGCTCAAGGCCGAGCGCGACACCGTGCTGCGGCTCGCGCGCCGCATGGACATCTCGGACGAGACGGCGCGCAGGCTGATGCGCCAGATCGACCTGCTGGAAGCGCGCTACCAGCAGGATTGACGGCCCGCTCCATGCAACGAATGCGGCGCCAACGTTAGGTCGCGTACGGAGGCGCCGTACGAAACTGCGTAGCGTCCATTTGACGGCGCCATCCGGACGCCGCCAACGCGACCTCACGAGACTCCGATGAAGCTCGACGACAACGCCCCGGCCAACCCGGTGCCGAATTCCGATCCGCCCGCCGCCGCCAGGGCCGCGGGCCTGCGCTATGTCCACGACGACCGGCCCGGCATCCGGCGCGAACCGGCCGGCGACAACTTCCGCTACCTCGATGCCAAGGGCGATCCTGTCGACGACGAAGCGACGCTCAAGCGCATCAAGTCCCTTGCCATCCCGCCCGCCTGGACGGACGTCTGGATCTGTCCGCAGGCCAACGGCCACCTGCAGGCGACAGGCCGCGACGCCCGCGGCCGCAAGCAGTACCGCTACCACCCGAAGTGGCGCGAGGTACGCGACGAAGTGAAATACGAACGCATGATCAACTTCGGCAAGGCGCTGCCGCAGATCCGCAAGGAAGTCGAGCGCGCGCTCGCCCTGCCCGGCCTGCCGCGCGAAAAAGTGCTCGCCACGATCGTCTACCTGCTGGAAGCGACGATGATGCGCATCGGTAACGACGAATACGCCCGCGAGAACAAGTCGTACGGCCTGACCACCCTGCGCAACCGCCACGTGAAGATCGACGGCAGCGAGGTCGAATTCCGCTTCCGCGGCAAGAGCGGCGTTTACCACAACGTCAAGGTGCACGACCGCCGGCTCGCGCGCATCATCCAGCGCACCCGCGACCTGCCCGGCCAGGACCTGTTCCAGTACCTCGACGACGACGGCGAGACGCACACCGTGGGCTCCGCCGACGTGAACGACTACCTGCGCACGATCACCGGCGAGGACTACACCGCAAAGGATTTTCGCACGTGGTCCGGCACCGTGCTCGCGGCGATGGCGCTGCAGGAATTCGAGGCCGTCGATTCCGATGCGCAGGCGAAGAAGAACGTCGTGCGCGCCATCGAATCCGTCGCCGAAAAGCTCGGCAACACGCCATCGGTCTGCCGCAAGTGCTATGTGCACCCCGCCGTACTGGACGCCTACCTCGATGGCACGATGCTGGAGGGCCTGCGCGCACGCGCCGAGGAAAGCCTCGTCCAGGACCTGCACGACCTGCAGCCCGAGGAAGCGGCCGTGCTGGCGATGCTGGAGCGGCGCCTTGCGCAGGAGACGGCGTCCAACGACCTGGCCGTCAGCCGGCGCGCCGCCTGAGACGAGCGCTCATCGGGTGTCCCCGATCGGTTCCGCCAGGGCGAACGCACCCGGACGCAGCCAGCCGCGCACGACGCGCAAGCGCCACGCGCGTTCCACCGGCGGCACGCGCCCGGGTTCCGCCGCCGTCCAGTCCACGTCGACGATGCCCTGCAGCTGCAGCACGTCGCCGCTCGCGATGTCGGCCAATACGATGGCCGCGCGCGGCTCGCTGACGAAATTGCCGAGCGTGTTGAAGTAGCGGTTGCCCGCGTAATCGGGCACCGTCAGCACGTTGCCGTCCAGCCGCGCGAAGCCGGCCGGGCCGCCGCGGTGCGAGATGTCCAGACCCCGCGCGGCGCCATGCGCGTCTGCCCCGCTGCTGCTCGCCACGAACAGCGTCGTACTCACGGCCAGCATGTCGCGCGCCCGTTGTGGCAGGTCGGCACCGAACGCCGTCACCTGGCCCGGCGTGCGATCCACCGGCACGAGCGAGCGCACATGGATGTAGCGCGGACAGTTGCCGAACGATTGCACGACGTCGACCGCGAACCCGCCCACGCCCAGCGCCGCGACGACGCCGTTCATGCGGTTGCGGCGGCGCGTGCCGAGGTCGATGCCGAGCATGCCGACCGCCGTCCCGGCCGCCAGATACGGCCGCGCCGGATCGTCGGCGGCCGGCAGCGCGGCGACGTCGAGCCGGGCCGGGTCGGGCGACGACGCGAAGCCCGGCGGGCCCTGCACGAGCGTCGCCAGCGGCCAGCCCCCGTCATCCGCGACCGCCACGCACAAGAAAGGCAGCAGCGGGAAGAACGCGCGGTGCTGGTCCGGCATGCGGTTGCGGATCGGCGCGGCGAACGTCTCGACGCCGGCCAGCGCCTGCGCGCGCAGCTCGCCGGGGTGGAAAGGCATGGGGATGCGGTCGTCCGTCATGATCGTCTCACTCGCGCGCCATCGGAACGAAGCCCGGCAGCGCCTGCACGCGCGCGACCCAGGCCTGCACGCGCGGGTACGCATCCAGCGCGATGCCGCCTTCCGGCGCGTGCGCGACATAGGCGTAGCACGCGACGTCGGCGATCGTCGGCGCCTCCCCCGCAAGCCAGTCGCGCGCTGCCAGTTCGCCCTCCATCAGGCCGAGCGCGCGCGCGGCCAGCGCCTGCGCCAGGGCCGGCGGCACGCCGGTGTCGTAGAAGCGTGCGTTAACGCGCGCGGCGGCCGGGCCGTAGGCGATCTCGCCGGCCGCCAGCGACAGCCAGCGCTGCACGCGCGCCGCGCCGACGGGATCTTCCGGCAGCCAGCCGCTGCCCGCCGCATGGCGTTTCGCGAGGTACACCAGGATCGCATTGCTGTCGGCCAGCGCGACGTCGCCTTCCTGCAGGACGGGGATCTGGCCGAGCGGATTCAGCGCGAGGAAGGCCGGCGTGGCACGCACGGCGGCCGGACTGTCGGCGTAGGCGTACGGCAGGTCGAGCAGGTGCAGGAACAGCTGGACGCGGTGCGTATGGCCGGACAGGCGGGTGCCGTGGAGGGTGCGGATCAGGGTCATGGTGTGCGCTCGGTGATGGATGGTGTTGCCATCGTAGTGCCATTCCGATCACGCTGGAATCCGGCATAATGGCAATTCAGCATTCCACTTTTCGAAATAATCGACCATGGACCGACTCGACGAGCTGCAGGTATTCGTTGCCATCCTCGACGCCGGCAGCATGGCCGCCGCCGCGCGCAAGCTGGGCCGCTCGCCGGCGGCCGTCACGCGCATCCTGGGAATGCTCGAGACCCGCGCCGGCGCGCGCCTGTTCGAGCGCAGCACGCGCCGCCTGATCCCGTCGGAAGCCGGCCTGCGCCTGGCGGAACAGGCGCGCCGCCTGCTGGCCGACTACGACGCCGCGCTGCAGCCGCCGGGCGCCGCCGCGCCGCGCGGCCTGCTGCGCCTGACCGCGCCCACCGTGTTCGGCCGGCGCCACGTGGCCCCCGTGGTCACGCGCTTCCTCGCGCTGCATCCGGACATTCAGGTCGACCTGACGCTGTCCGACCGCAACGTCGACCTGATCGAGGAAGGCATCGACGCCGGCGTGCGCATCGGGCCGCTCGCGAACGTCAGCCTCGTCGCGCGCCGGCTGGGCGAGGTGCGGCGCGTCACGGTGGCGAGCGACGCCTACCTCGACCGGCACGGCACGCCGGCCGTGCCGGCGGATCTGGCCCACCATGAGCTGATCATGTCGACGTCGGTGCGCAGCGTGGCCGAGTGGCGCTTCCGCGCGGACGGCCGCGAGCACGTCGTGCGCTACAGCCCGCGGCTGCGCATCAACGACGTGGAAGCGGTGCTGAAGGCCGCGCGCGACGGCTTCGGCATCGCGCGCATGCTGTCGTACCAGGTCGAGCCGGACCTGCAGGCAGGGCTGCTGCGGCGCCTGCTCGTCGGGTACGAGCCGGAACCGCTGCCCGTACACCTCGTGCTGCCCAGTAGCAGGCACATGGCGCCAAGGCTGCGGGCGTTCGTCGACTTCGCGGTGGCCGAGTTTGCGGAGGTGACAGTGATACGGTGATGCCGCGTCAGAACGCCAGCCGCCCCTCGATCGAATCGTCAAGCGTCTTGCCGACGAGCGCCCCGACGGCAACCTTGGCGCCGGCCACGAGATTGCCGTGCTTGTTGTCCCAGTAATACCCGGATTGCGGCGTAAACCGGATGACGCTGATGCGCGGATCGTCCTCCCCTTCCGTGAACCAGGTCTTGAGCATCGGGTTCCACAGCTTGTGGATGCGGGCGCGGTCCTGCATGACTTCGGCGCGCCCTTCCAGCTCGAGGAAGCCGGCATGCGCGTCGCGCT
>Ga0207667_10007078_pt1 | contig 13548 bp, 9 predicted proteins | sample KBSCornC52_FD_184301 | JGI IMG/M metagenome (GOLD analysis project Ga0207667, IMG submission 184301) | Corn rhizosphere microbial communities from Kellogg Biological Station, Michigan, USA - KBS Corn C5-2 (SPAdes) (version 2) | ecosystem: Host-associated > Plants > Roots > Rhizosphere > Soil ...
TGGAACGTGAAGCACATGTACAAGCTGATGGTGATGTCGGCCACGTATAGACAGAGCGGCAAGTCAACTCCTCAGCAACTCGCGAAAGATCCTCGCAATCTCCTGCTCTCGCATGGCCCGCGCTTCCGCATGGATGCCGAGATGCTCCGGGATGTCGCACTTCAATCCGGCAGGCTGCTGGTTGATCGGATCGGCGGCCCAAGCGTGAAGCCCTATCAGCCTCCGAACGTCTGGGAGCAGGTCAGCTATCCCACAAGCGACACGCTCATTTACGTTCAGGACCATGGAGAGGCTCTTTACCGGCGCAGCATGTACACCTACTGGAAGCGCATGGCTTCACCGCCAAATATGGATGCCTTCGACGCGCCGGTGCGGGATGCGGTCTGCACGCGGCGGCAGCGCACAGACACGCCTTTGCAGGCTCTGGTGACGATGAATGACGTGCAGTGGATTGAAGCGGCTCGTGGCTTGGCTGAGCGCGTAATTCACGAGGCTGGCCCAGGCACCGAAGGCCGTATTGACCGCATGAGCGAAATTCTGCTGGCACACGATCCCAAGCCGCAAGCTCTCGCCGTTCTCGAAAGCTCCCTTGCTCAAATGCAGAAGCACTACGCTGCGGACCCGAAAGCGGCGCATGCGCTTGTGCACGAGGGCGAAAGCAAAACCTCCGGCAACGTCCCCGAACCTGAGCTTGCATCATGGACGATGATCGCGAACGAAATGTTGAACCTGGATGAAACCCTGAACAAGTAGCTGAGGAAACCGATGAAGCAGCATCCGCTCTGTACCGATTGCGAACCCGAACTCGACATCACGGGTCTTCCCATTCCCTTTGGACTTAAGCGCGAGTGGTCCGCAGTCGAAACGCGTCGCCAGTTCCTGGGGCGTTCGGGCAAGGTTCTGGGATGGGCTGCCTTGGCGAGCCTGTTAGGAGAAGCAGCTCTTCGTGGTCGCGCGAGTAACGATGCAAAGAATCCTGTGACCCCACAGGGGCGCAACAACCTGGGGCTGCCGCACTTTGCTCCGAAGGCAAAACGCGCAATCTATCTGTTCATGTCTGGCGGTCCGCCGCAAATTGATCTGCTCGACTACAAGCCCAATCTTGCTTCGCAATACAACAAGGACATACCGGACTCGGTTCGTGGAAATCAGCAACTGACGGGAATGACGGCAGGCCAGTCACGGTTTCCGATTGCGCCATCGCATTGGGGTTTCAAGCAGTACGGCAAAACAGGCACATGGGTAAGCGATCTGCTTCCATACACCGCCAAAATGGTCGACGATCTCACCATTGTCAAATCCACCAACACCGATGCGATCAATCATGAACCGGCCATCATGTTTATCAACACCGGCAATATGAACCCCGGCAAGCCTTGCCTGGGTTCGTGGCTCGCCTATGGGTTGGGCAGCATGAACGATAATCTGCCGACCTTCATCGTGCTGCAGACCAAAACAAATCCAAAAGAAAACAACCAGCCTGTTTCATCGCGTTTGTGGAGCAGCGGATTTCTGTCTTCGGAATATGCGGGTGTCGGACTTCGGTCTGGTGGCGCGCCTGTTGTTTATCTAGAGGATCCTGACGGTATCAATCGCGACGTGCGGCGTAAGATGCTCGACGCGCTCGAAGAGATCAACCGGCAGACGCTTGCGGAAGTTGGCGATCCGGAGACGAACGCGCGTATTGCCCAATACGAGATGGCCTTCCGCATGCAAGCCTCCGTGCCCGAACTTACGGATCTCAGCAAGGAACCGCAGTCCACATGGGATCTTTACGGCCCCGATGCAAAGCAGCCCGGCACCTTCGCGTACAACTGCCTGCTTGCGCGCCGCATGGCCGAGCGAGGTGTGCGCTTCGTGCAGGTGTACAAACGCGGCTGGGACGTCCATGGGGACGTGGTCGGAGTGCTGCCCGTACTCTGCCAAGAGACGGATCGCGCCTGTTATGCGCTCGTCACCGATCTCAAACGCCGAGGGCTGCTCGACGACACGCTTGTGGTCTGGGCCGGCGAATTCGGTCGCACCGTGTACAGCCAGGGTGGACTCAGTGCGGAGAACTACGGTCGCGATCATCACCCCCGCTGTTTTACAACGTGGATGGTGGGCGGCGGCGTTCGCTCGGGGATTACGTACGGTGAAACCGACGATTACAGCTACAACGTTGTGAAAGATCCTGTGCATGTGCGAAACTTCAATGCGACGATTCTTGCCTGTCTTGGCATTGACCACAACCGCCTCACGTACGATTTCCAGGGTCTCGATCAGCGCCTCACGGGGCCTCAGCCTGCTTACGTCATCAAAGGACTTCTCGCGTGATCGCTGCCGAACGTGTCGCGGGAGCGGCTCGCACGTTCCTGCAACGCACGCGCATTCCGCGCTCAGAGTGGATCAGCGTTTTATGTGCGTCCATTCTGCTCGTCGCATTGCCGTTCGCTTTCCATCTCGACGGGCACGCACATGCTGACTGGCTGCAGTTCATTGGGCGCTTGCACCCGGCGTTGCTGCATCTGCCGATCGGATTGATCGTTTTGCTGCCGGTGCTTGAAATCGCAGGAGCGAAGCAAGCTGCGCTTCGCGAAGCTGCCGGTTTTGTTCTTCGCGCCGCGCTGGCGCTGGCCTTGCCCACGTTTGTACTCGGCTACATGCTTGCCTACGGCGCCGGCGATACAGGCGCAATCGTTACGAGGCATATGTGGGGCGCCGTCGCACTCTGCATCTGCCTCATGCTTTGCCTGCTCGCCCGGCCCGCATGGGAGCGGGAGCGAGGTTTTGCGTATCCCGCGCTGCTGAGCGCGACGCTTGTTGCCCTGCTGTGGACCGGGCATCAGGGTGGGACCATCACACACGGCAGCGATTACCTCACGCGGTTCATGCCGCCCCCTTTGCGTGGATTGTTTCCGTCTTCGGGTCCTGAGGGCGCCAATCTTGATTCCTTCTACACGCGTCACATTGATTCAGTGTTTGAAGCGAAGTGTGTCGCGTGCCACGGAGGCGGCACCGAGAAAGCAGGACTCCGGCTCGACACTTACAACAATCTAATGCATGGCGGAAAGGATGGCGCTGTCGTCGTTCCCGGCAAACCCGAAGCGAGTATGCTGCTTCTGCGCGTGACGCTCTCGCCTGGTGACACGCACTTTATGCCCGCAGAAGGCCGGACGCCGCTCACCTCCGATGAAATTTCCTCGATTCGTGCGTGGATACGAAGTGGCGCCACGGCGACGGCGAAGAGCGTTCCGGGCGTCAGCGTCACCGAGGAGCGCGCCGATCCTGCCCCGCAGCCAGTGGGAGATTACAGTCAGTTCATGCCGGAGATCCTTCACATGCAGCAGGCCCAGGGGGCGAAACTGGTGCCGGTTTCGGCGAAGGCTTCCGACGGCCTGATTCTGCGCACCGTCGATATTGCACCGTCCTTTGGAGATGCGCAGCTCGCCGAGTTCAAGAAATTTGGGCCCTACATTGTGGAAGCAGAACTCGGTCGCACCGCCGTGACCGATGCGTGCTTCGACACACTGCGGACCTTCACGCACTTGCGCACACTTCATCTGGAAGGTACATCTGTTACTGGCAGGGATCTCGCGAAGCTCAGCTCTTTGGCGCAACTGAGCTATCTGAATCTGAGCGGAACGAAAGTGAGCGCGCAATCCGTAGCGCCGCTCAGGAGCATGCCTGCCCTGCACCACCTTTATCTATTCAATACGCCTGCTGAACCTGAAGATACGAACGCAAGGAGCACCCCATGAAGAGAGCTCTGCAAGAGCAATCGCGTCGCACCTTCCTTGCGTCTGCTGGTGCCGCAGCATTTGTATCTGCATTTCAACTGGACGCACTTTCGGAGGTGATCGCCGTGAATCCGCAACAACCCTCTCGTGTTCTCCTGACCGGAAACGGTGAATGGACTTACCAGATCGTGACCGGATGGGGTGGGCTTCCGGCAGGCACCAGCTTCGGCGGGACACATGGCGCCGTTGCGCAGGACAAGGCTGGCCACATCTACGTCAGCACGCAAAGTACGACCGGTGTTCTTGTTTACGATGCAGCGGGCAGGCTTTTGAAGACAATCGCTGAGAGTTTTCCCGAAGTTCACTCGATGGTGCACTCTGAGGAAGACGGCACAGAGTACTTCTACACAACGGTGCAAAAGGGCACACCGGGGGAGAACTGGCTATTTGTGAAGATGCGGATTGACGGCACGCCAGTGCTGAAGATCACCGCTCCCCCGGAGGCGGGCTTCAAGGCACCCAATGAGTGGCGCATTACCGCAGCTGTTCCCGCTCCGGATGGTTCTATCTTCATCGCCAACGGTTACGGGGATTCACGTATCTTTCGCTTCGACCGCAATGGGAAGTATCTGGGCAGTTATTCGGGTAAGGGCTCTGATCCCGGCCTTCTTGATTGCAGTCACGGTATCACTCTCGATACGCGATTCGATCAGCCGTTGCTGCTTGTCTGCGATCGCGAAAACCGGCGGATCTGCCACTTCGATCTGGATGGCAAGTATGTGGGAACCGTGACCCAGCATCTGCGCCGTCCCTGCCAGATTTCAATTCATGGCGACCACGTCGTTGTTTCTGAGCTGGAAGGGCGCGTCACCATTCTTGATCGCGATAACGTGCCCGTTGCGTTTTTGGGCGACAACCCTAAAAAAGCGCAATGGGCAAATTATGATCTGGACCCGAAAACAATTGACGCGGCCACCTTCAGCGCGGCCCACGGTTGTTTCGTCGATCGGGATGCGAATATCTACATTTCCGATTGGAATCGTACTGGCCGGGTGACCAAGCTCAGCAGGCTTCGCGCCTGAGTTTTCTGCTTCGCATGCAATTGCTTCAATTCTTTTGCATGTGTGTCATGACCCCTGAAATGCGCTCGAAGGCCCAATCGATCTCGGATTGCATAATCGTGAGTGGAGGCGCCAAACGTATTACGTGATCGTGCGTTTCTTTGCAAAGAATTCCTTCTTCTTTTAGCTCTTCGCAATATGGACGAGCGCTGCAATCCAGTTCAATGGCAATCCATAGGCCTCTGCCACGCACTTCCTTGATTGCCGGGCAGCGCAAATCTCGCAGTTTCCCTAAGAAGTACGCTCCCAGCTCTGCTGATCGTTCAACCAGCTTCTCATCAATCAGGACGCGCAATGCGGTTCTCGCGAGCGCGCAGCCAAGAGGATTCCCGCCAAAGGTGCTTCCATGGTCTCCGGGATTGAAAACGCCCAGGATCTCGCGAGAGGAGAGGACTGCCGAAACGGGATAAAAGCCGCCTGCCAGAGCCTTCCCCACGATTAGTACATCCGGCGTTATTCCTTCGTGCATATATGCGAAAAGCTTGCCTGTTCGTCCCAGGCCGGACTGAATCTCATCGGCCATGAGCAGAACCCGATTCTCTCTGCAGATCTCAGCCGCTTCGTGAAAGAATCCGGCGGGCGGAATCACGATTCCGGCTTCTCCCTGGATTGGCTCGACAAGAAAGGCGCAGGTATTTGCGGTGATCGCCTCGCGCAGGGCTTGGATATCGCCGTACGGAATGATCTTGAACCCGGGAGTGAACGGACCAAACCCGTCTCGATACTGCTCGTCGCTTGAAAAGCTGACGATTGTGGTCGTGCGTCCGTGAAAATTACCGGCACAGACAATGATCTCAGCCTTCTCTTCCGGGATCCCTTTGACCTTGTAGCCCCATTTGCGTGCGGCTTTGATTGCAGTTTCAACCGCTTCAGCCCCAGTATTCATTGGCAGGGCCATTTCAAAGCCGATCAGGTCATGCAGATCTTTGTAGAGCAGCGGCAACTGCTCGTTTCGGAAAGCACGTGAAGTTAACGTGACCTTTGCGGCCTGCTCGTAGAGCGTCTGAAGAATCTTCGGATGGCAATGTCCCTGATTGACGGCGGAATACGCAGCCAGGCAATCCAGGTAACGCTTCCCGTCGACGTCATAGACCCATACACCCTCGGCACGCTCAATGACGACATCGAGCGGATGATAGTTGTTGGCTCCGTACAGACTTTCCAGGTCGACAAGTTCCTGAGTGCGAGTGAACTTATCCAACTGCTGCGTGGTCATGGGGTCCTTTCGTGCGGCGTCAATTCTATGATCGCAGTTTCAGGCCATTCGAGCCATGGATGGGGAATGCTTATCGAACGGGATGGTCAGCAACACTATCCGATCTAATGCTCTGGAATCAACGGTATAGCACAGAAATCACCGACGGAGTCTGTCGGGAAATCGTTCTCAAGTTCCGTAACTACGGCTTGATGATCATCTTTCCAACGCCATCGAGATATTTGCCGGCAATCGCGAAGGCGTCATCTATTCGGTCGATTTGTCTTGTATGCGTGAGGATCGGCGCAAACCAGTCAGGATGCAATTGGAGTAGTTCGAGGGCTTCTTGAGTCTCATGGTTTGATCGCCGAACGTTATAGATCGTCAGTTCTTTGCGCCTCATAGCTGATCCATTCAGCGACACGAAGCGCGACGAATGAATGCCGGTCAGAGCGACGCGCCCGGCATTGCGGGTGATTTGAACTGCCTGATCGGTCGTGTGCTCTCCGGCCGCGCAGTCGATTGCACAATCGACGCCCCGCTGTCCCGTATCCCGCAGAATCTCTTGAATTCCGAACTCCGGCTCAATGGCTACATCAGCGCCCAAACCGAGTGCCAGCTCGCGGCGATGCTTCAATGGCTCGATTGCCCAGATCCGACCTGCTTTTGAGGCACGCAGCGCGGCGATGGTTAGCAGCCCAATCGGCCCCGCGCCAATCACCGCGACATGTTCGCCCGCTCGGATTGAAGCAAGAGCAAGAGAGTGCAAGGCGATTGCGAGCGGCTCGGCAAGAGCGGCTTGCTCTGATGACATTTTGTCCGGGATTGGAAGAAAGTTGGAGGCGGGCAGATTCACTCGTTCGCGAAAAAAACCAGGATGATGCGGATTGCTCATGAAACGGATGTTTGCGCAGACGTTATGGTGCCCACTCAGGCAGAACTCGCAGTGATAACAATAAAGCGCCGGCTCAAGGGCCCCGCGGTCGTCCACGGCTAGTCCGGTTACTCCTGAACCAAGCTTTACGATCGTTCCCGCGGGTTCGTGTCCGAGGACCATGGGGTAAACGTTGGGACTACTCCCCACCGCGCCCTCGGAATAGGCGTGCAGGTCAGATCCACAAACGCCGACGGCCTCGACTTGAACCTGCACTTCGCCAGGGCCGGGATCATCAATTGACGTTTCCGTGAGCCGGAAGGTCCCGGGTGCAATGAGCTCTGCGGTTCTCATCTCTTTCTGAAAACAATACTCCAGTGTCGGGAAGTTGGAAAAGCGAGTTCGTCCAGATTCACCGGGCGCAACACGAACTGGATTTCAAGATAGAATCCCCGCGGCCGATCTGCGTCGGACGCGGGGAACTGAGTAAGGTGAAAATCTCTGAAGCGGCTTCGTCGCGGGATTTACCAGGCCGAAACCTTCAAACCGTCAACGTAGGCAGTTACAGAACCACTCGAGCCGTATCCATCCACCTGGAACTGGGTATTGATGACGTCTCCCCAGCCAAGGTCGGCGGCGCCAAGCACCTTCGCATTGATAGACGTCTGAACCCCGTCCAGCCAAATCGAGTGGTAAGTAACGTAGCCGGAACTATCTCTCGACATGCTTGCTTGCACGTGGTGCCACTTGTAGGTCGACCAATGCCGTGGATTGCAAGTGCTTCCGCTTTTGCTCACCCATTTTGGTCTGACGCTGGTGGCGCTTCCCGTATTGACGGTATAGGCCCAGTGTCCTGTCCAGCCGTCGCATTGCACGCCCATGAGTACCGTGTTCCCGTTGGGCATTGTCTGATTCACATCGAATTCCAGATTGCCGATCTTGCTCGAAGAACTTGTGAGGTAGACCCACACGTCGTAGAAGAAGTTTTGGGCCGAAGTATTGTCATTGAAAGAAACGCTGTAGCGTTCAGTGCCGTTGTTGGTGAAGGTCGTGTAAAACTTTCTCGAACTGCCATACTTCGAAGGAGAACTGACCATGCTCATACTACCCGTCGAACTGCCGGCGCCACCGCTGTCATGAGTGGCTCTCCATCCGCCCAGAGATTCAATTGAACTCACGACGTCAGCATAAGACGGAATTGAAATCATCGAGGTCGTCGAAGTCGTCGAGGTGCTCGATGACCTGACGTTGATCGTGACATCCTTTACGCACGCAGCGCCGTTTGGCCCCCACGCCTTTACATGTAGAGTGTGAGTGCCAGTAGAGGACGAGACGCTCTTATTGATCGTCTGGCTATATATAACCGTTGTATCACTGCTGCTATCGAATGAATAACCCATCGCAGTGACATTCGTGGACGAACAGGTTGATGCGGATGCGGAGAGGGTGAACGGAGACGAAACGTCGGCGTCGCTTGCGGGGCTGTTGACGGTTATACCAGCGAGAGCTGGAAGTGAAAGCGTAAGGACTGCGGAGCACGTAACGGTCAGATTCCTGAAGAATTTCATCAGATTCCTTTGCGATTTGAAGGCATAGATTCGCGCCGACTCCCCACTAGCGTTTTCGCAAGGGTAGGTCGAAGACGTATTCACTTGTGAGTGGGCTGGTCTGAGAGGCACGAAGGAGATGTACCAGGTCTTACTGCTCAGCAACCTCTAATCGCAGTTCCGAGGTCCACGCTTGTCAGGACTTCGGACCAACTTCATACAAAAGACCCGAAGCGTCCGAGTGGGTTCGATTTTGCGGATTTCTTGTCGCCGTATCCCGCTTCAAAGGGCCCAATCGCCGCCAGGTCTTTTTTCATGACCCAGGCAACTTTTTGTAATGTTCTTGAGCATCCTTTCATAATTCAAAGGGCGATTCAACGCAAATTAACCGATTTTCTAAAAATATTTACGGTGTCGGGCATCCTGGAAATATTTACCCGCATCATGGGAAAACCTACACAGCAGAATGGTAAAAAGTTCCGTAAATCCGCGGATATGCAATGACTTTGCTGGTCTCTATCTCACATCATGCAGAAGGAGACGACGGCTAGTCATGCAATGCGCAGATCAGCCGATGCCCAAACAAAAAATCGGCGAACCAGCCAAGTGGCTGATCCGCCGATGTGCTGCTTATTTTTACCACCGAGAGAGTGTGAATTTATCGAGATAAAGGGTTGACGATCCAGTGCCGATTCCATCGATCTGGAAATTGGCAACCAGCGCTCCAAGAGCCCATCCGAGCGAGAAATCGGAGTTGACTGTCTTGTTGATTGGCGCTTCAACACCGTCAAACCATACGGAATGGTAGGTTACATTTCCTGAGTCATCGCGAGAGGAGTAGATCTGGATGTGGTGCCACGTATTGCGGGACCACTTTGCCGGATTGCACGGCGCAGTCGACTTTATCCACTTCACATCTGGATTCGTCGGCGTTCCCGCATTCGAGCTGTACTCCCAAACGTTGTTGTATCCCGAGCATTGGAATGCGTAGATGACGGTATCGCCGTTACGCATCACCTGGTTGTTATCCATCTCGAGATTGCTGATGATGCTATCCGAGGAGAGCCAGACCTGAGCGTCGTACACGAAGTTCTTGGAATCGGTATCGTTTCCGTACGTCACCGAGTAGAGCTCGCCGCCTCCATTGGTGAAGCTTGTGTGGTACTTCTCTGTTTGACCACTGATCGTGGGATCGCTGACCAGCGTCATGGAGCCCGTTGAGGTGCCGGATGTAGCAGGATCGTGTTTGATTCGCCAGTTCGGGAGCAACTGTACCTGGTTTTCAACTCTCGCGTAAGACGGAATCGAGGGTCCTTTTGAAGCGGTTGAAATAACATAGCTCGCGCGAGCTAATCCGCTGCAGGAATAACTTGGGGCCATAGCAATCGCCTGGAGCACCGTCGACTTCGATACGGACACAGGTCCGGAATAGCGATAAGACGAGGTGCTGGGCGCTGAGCCGTCTGTCGTGAAGTAGATGGCTGAGCCTGCCGTGGACGAGCCGATCGAGACAGCCTGTGTGCTCGAGTAGGTGCCTGACGGTACTGAGAACCAGGGTGTTGCAGTCGCGGTGTTGGAAGTGACATTGATGGTCAAGAGCACCTGGTCATTTACCTGCTGTCCCCAGCACTTGACGTGCAAAATATGTGTTCCGGGAGATGCAGTGACTGATGCAGAGAACGAGGTAGGTTCGATTACCGCCGTTCCACTGTCGATGGAGTAGCCCATGGACACCGCAGGCTTCGATGCACAGGTTCTGGTGCTTGCCGCCACTGTAAACGGCGAACTGAGACTAGCACCGTTTCCTGGCGCAGCAACGGTTATGTCCGAAGTCTTCGTCGAGGATTGTACCGTGATGTTCAGCGATACCTGATCATTGACCTTCTGTCCCCAGCACTTCACATGCAGGACGTGCGATCCGGGGCTAGCTGTAACATTCGCGGAAAAGGATGTGGGCTCAATCGTGGTCGTCCCGCTATCGATTGAGTACCCCATGGAAACGGCGGTTAGCCCAGCACAGGTCTTTGTGCTTGCCGTTAGTAGAAAGGGCGAGCTAACTGTTGCTCCATTGGAGGGCGTGGTAACAGTTATGGCTTGCGATGGCATTGAGAAAGCAGCGAGTGCCAATGCAGCAGAGAGCAAAGTCTTCATAAGTTAACCTCGAGTGATATGGCGGTCAGTGCCTTTATGCAGCTTGGCTGCTGTACGCACTTTCCGGAACAAACAGCGGGGGGGAATTCATGTCGGTGTTTCCAACGAAGAGTCCAACCGTAACTTCGCATTGTCTTTCGAACTTTTCTGCGTTCGGCGTGAAGGACTAAAAGCCACGTGCGTATGAGGAGTCGAGAGAAGCAGAACCTGCATCTCTGCGCCTGACGGAATGAATGTTCGAGGATCGCGGCCGACGGAGGCTCGGCATTTGACATGACGATCGATTGCACGAAAGCTCATCCCGATCAATCCTGGAAGCGTCTATCTAGATCGGGGTCCCAATAAGTTACCAAAGGGCCGTCACCATTGGTGAGCCCTGCAGATCGTTCCAAAATCCAGCGTGCAGGACATTTGAGACGAGATTCCGTGCTTATCTTTAGGAGCGAAGTACGTCCGGTGAATCGCACGAGAATTGATTGACTATTTGGTAGTCAGCATACCCGTCGCGTTGATTGTGAGGAAGGTGAAGGAGGTACTAGTTGCATTACTGAGGTAATTCTGCCGGCCTGATTGGATTAGTTTCGAAACAATGTGTGGTGCGACTCACATTGCATCGATGACGCTATCAGACGTTGCGACTACCTTCGTTTGGTTGAATGAAAAACGCTAAGTTTGAACTCCAGTAGCTTAGCTGAACCTTCCGCGTTAGTTGAGCCTCGACTAGTCGTATGAGCATCCTGAATCCCTCAGCCATGCGTGTAAGATCACAGCTATGGCCCAGTATCGATGCGCTTCGCCCACAACGTTCACGGCGAGGCAGGATCAGCTCTATAAGTCACGCGGCTGTTTGGTTGCGCGGTATCACTTCCATTTCATTTGCGTTCATTTGCCTGCGCTCGCATTCTGGGCCACTAAACACGACGAGTTCGAGCACCAGACGCTTCTGACAGACCAAAAGGAATGCTGATGGTGACATTCTGCTGTTCCGTAATCAGGGACATGAACACCAGCCCGTGATGGCAGTCACGGTTTGCGCAGCCGAACCGGTCCTAGTATCGCTACGTGGATATCGATACGAAATTATCGATTCATGTAGCTTCTGAGGCGGGCAGCGCCAGAGGGATTCCCCAGCCAAGCCTCAATCGGCTGCCGCAATACCACCACTATCTGACCGAGCTTAAAGGCAAGGGACTCAGCCGGGTATCCTGCAGCGTTATCGGGAATGATCTCAATCTGGTTGCTGTCCAGGTACGCAAAGATCTTCAGTACACGGGCATTGTCGGCAAACCCAAAACCGGCTATTCCGTCCCCGAGTTGATCCAGGCCATTGAAAGTTTCCTGGGCTGGAACAACGTCAATGACGCCTTCCTTGTCGGCGTCGGCAATCTTGGGACTGCCCTTCTGGGACACGAGCGCTTCTCTAACTTCGGCCTCAGTATTGTTGCTGCGTTCGACGCCAATCCCGACAAGATCGGCAAGTGGATCCACGGCAAGGCAGTGCTCCCGCTTGATAAACTCGCCGATCTCTCCCAGCGCATGTGCATCCATCTCGGCATCATCACCGCTCCAGCTGAATTTGCGCAGAGCATCGCCGATGAAATGGTCAAGGGCGGCATCCAGGCAATCTGGAACTTCGCTCCGGTACGACTCAAAGTACCGGCACACATCATTGTTCACAACGAGGATCTGTACTCGTCCCTCGCTTCTCTCTCCTGGAAGCTTGCGCGGCGCTACCAGGTTCCAATCCAGCCAGACGGAGGCTTGCATTAGATGTCCGCTGCGCCAGTTGCAGTTGATCGCGCAAGGAAATTTGAAAAGGTCTGTAGCATTCTGGATTGTTATAGCTACCGCCCATCGGGACTGATTCCAATTCTTCAGGCCATCCAGCATGAATACCATCAAGCGGGTTAGCTTTCAGTATCTGTAGCTCTTCCGTTCCTCTGCCCGACACCCCCGGGTCAAGGCAATCCTCCCAGCACAGGTTCGCGACGTTTTTCTCCGGCTCGCTCTGCCCGGCAGCAGGGGTAGTGACGGCAGTCACTGTACCCGTTCTGACACGGGTCTAGATTCGATATATGGATATCGATAAAGAGTTATCGATTGTCAATCGATTGAAAACGGGACAGGTTAGCTGCCTCGTCGCAACCCCGGCTGGGGCATCCCGGAGCAAGCTCTTGATGCCCACAGGGAGCTAAAGAATATGACACATCTGAACGGAATTCTGGCCAAGATCCCGACCCACCAGGTGAAAACCGGCGAAGAACTTGAGGCTCTGGTTGCCCGCGTCAAGGCAGCTCAGCAGAAGTTCGCCACCTTCTCGCAGAGACAAGTGGACCACATCTTCCGCAACGCAGCTCTGGCTGCCGCGAACGCGCGCATCCCCCTGGCGAAGCTCGCCGTGGAAGAAACCGGGATGGGAGTCATTGAAGACAAGGTGATCAAAAATCACTTCGCCTCCGAGTACATCTACAACAAATACAAGGACGAAAAGACCTGCGGCATCCTCTCTGAAGACGAAGAGGCCGGCACGATCACCATCGCCGAGCCGATGGGCATCATCTGCGGCATCATTCCTACTACGAATCCCACATCTACGGCCATCTTCAAGACGCTCTGCGCGCTCAAGACGCGCAATGGCATCATCATCAGCCCGCATCCCCGCGCCAAGAAGTGCACCTGCGTCGCGGCCCGGCTGGTTCTCGAAGCGGCAGTAGACGCCGGAGCGCCGGAAGACATCATCGGCTGGATCGACGAGCCCACGGTTGAGCTCAGCAACCAGCTCATGCGGCACTCAGAAATCAAGCTGATTCTCGCTACGGGCGGTCCGGGCATGGTTCGCGCGGCGTACTCGTCCGGAACGCCGGCGATTGGCGTCGGAGCAGGCAACACCCCGGTTGTGATCGACGAAACTGCCGACCAGAAACGCGCCATAGCGTCGATT
>Ga0207667_10007089_pt1 | contig 13532 bp, 8 predicted proteins | sample KBSCornC52_FD_184301 | JGI IMG/M metagenome (GOLD analysis project Ga0207667, IMG submission 184301) | Corn rhizosphere microbial communities from Kellogg Biological Station, Michigan, USA - KBS Corn C5-2 (SPAdes) (version 2) | ecosystem: Host-associated > Plants > Roots > Rhizosphere > Soil ...
GATTATCTGCGGCTGCCGACAGTAAATATTACCAGCGCCGATTCGGCCTTCATGACCTTCCAGGTAGCTGCAGCTACGCAGTCCAATCCTTCCAGCACCTCTATTCCATTGGATACGCTGGAAGTAATGGTTAGTAAAGATTGCGGCGCCACGTATACCAGTCTGTATAAAAAATGGGGACGTTCGCTGGTCACTGATACCGTACCGGTAACTACGTCTTTTGTTCCCACCAGCAGTCAATGGCGCAAAGATTCAGTGAATTTATCGCCCTATATCGGTGCGGGACCTTTGGTGATTGCCTTTGTAAATACGGCTGAATACGAAAACAATATCTATCTCGACGATATTAACGTATACAAAGTAAGCATCAGCGAAACCCTCAAAACAAAAGGGTTCATGATCACGCCCAACCCTACCACCGGTATGATTGCGGTGCAGTTTTATCCCAATCCCGGGTATGTGAAGGGCATTAATATCTTTGATGCGTCCGGACAAAAGATTATCTCCCAGATCATAAACAGCGGCGGCAGCAGCGCCTATTACTTCAATCTGGGCCGATACGCCAGTGGTGTATATGTTGTGCAGGTTGTGCTGGGCGATAAGGTCATTACACGGAAGGTTATTAAGCGATAAAGCCTATATCTGTCTGTTGGGTCATTCATCGGGCCTGTTGAATGACCCAACAAGCATTTCACGTGGGACATTATGTTCATGAATGGCTTGATATTCTTAAATAACCCCTCGGCATGGCTAATCAATGGCTCATATTTTTTATTAAACGGCATCAATTGCCTTACAAATGCATCAAAATTTCTAAATAAAGCTTTCATCGTTCATTTTATCTATTCACTGGACTTTTTTGAGGCTTTCCCGCGCTTAATAAACGGCTTGCGAAGCCTTTTTAGCGACAAAAAACGCTCTTTGTATGGCCGAACGATGTAAAGGATGATTCCCTGAACCTGGTTAACGGTTCAATGAACCTAAATAAGGCTTTCTTTTTTCCAGAGAAGGCTTCATTGTGCAGATTTGAATCGATCGATAACCTGTTTGGAGCGTACTAAAATCTAATTGACTCCCTAAGTAAGTTTTTGAAAGACGTCATCAAACTCTTTTGATGATCCCAAAAGCTTTTTAGATGAAATAAGAAGTTCTTTCTTGACTCCAAACGCCTGTTTAATGGTTCATTGAACCCTTTTAATGGTTCAATGAATCTAAAGAAGGCTTTCTTTTTTCAAAAGAAGGCTTTAAATAAATACTTTAAAGCCTCTATTGAGAAATTTGAATGGATAAATAGAATTTTTGAACGATTAATTTGCCTAAGTGGGACGCAAAAAAACTTTTTGAATGATTAACTCACTTTTTTTGTGATGAAAAAAGGTTCAGGAGACCTCTTACCAACTCCATTGAATGACTCCTCGGGTAACAGAAGAGCGAAATTGAAACAAGAATAGGCCCGATTTGAGCAAATGACATCGATTTACTGCTAACCTGGGTTGGCACTAACGATTTGCTACCTCTTACTCACTATTAAAGATCCATTTTCCAAACTCGCCATATGCGTAATACACTCCGGCCGGTCCTTACTATAATGACTTACGTACAGTAATGTTGTATTGAAGGTTTCGCAAAGCTGGTTTACCAGTTGTTTAAAATAACCGATCTGTTCATCGTCCAGTCCCTGACAGGGTTCATCGAGAATTAACAGGGGCGGATTTTTAACCAGGGCCCTTGCCAGCAGCACCATTCGTTGCTGCCCCAGAGAAAGCTGAAAAAGCGGCCGGCGCTGAATGGATTGTAACTGTAATAATCCGATCCAGGAATTGACCTGTTCCTGCTGCGGGGCCGACAACCGCCTGAACAATCCGATCGTGTCGAACAAACCGGAGGCGATTACATCGAAGCAACTGGTGCCCCGGTCGAAATACAAATGCAGCTCGGGCGATACAAAACCAATGCGCTTTTTTATGTCCCAGATGGTTTCGCCCTTACCCCGGCGCTTATCGAACAGGTATAATTCATTGGCATAAGCCTGTGGATTATCGGCCGTTATCAGGCTCAGCAGTGTACTTTTACCCGCCCCGTTGGGGCCTGAAATTACCCATCGCTCACCCTTGTTTACCTGCCAGTTGATATGGTTCAGAATGGTTTTATCGCCATAGCGCACGGTAACATTCACCATTTTTACCGCTGTGGCGAAATCAGTACCATCCCCGTATGCATGTATTTTTTTTATTGTTTCTGCTGGTATGGAAGGATTCAGTACCGGGGCCGGAGGCTCCCAGTTTTCTTTTTTTCCGGCATTTATCAGCTCTCCGTTTTCGAGCACCGCCACATGGGTAATGCAGTCGGGCAGTTCCTGCGGAGGGGTGATCAGTACCACCGAAATACCGCCGGCCACAATGGTGTCGATAATGCGGTGCAGGGTTTGACGGCCTTCCACATCCAGCCCCACAAAAGGATTGTCCATGATCAGTACAGCCGGGTCGAGCAGCAGCGCTTTGGCCAGCTGCAGCCGTTTATTTTCTCCGTTCGATAACTGTATTAAAGGTTCCTGCAGCAGGGGAGTGAGGTGAAGCAATTCAACCCAGCTGGTGCCCGGCTTATTGGCCAGAAATGGCGTCAGTTCCTCATGAACGGTAACGGTATCGGAGGCATTTACCGAATTATAGCGCTGCTGGTAGTAAAAATCACTGGTGTTCGAGCGGTTTTTGAAGTGGTGCTGTTGCCCGATCAGTAAAACACGGTTGGCGTGACTATGATCGGGTAAGTGGAAGGATATGGCGCCGCTGTGAAAGATCTTGCCCGTAAGGGCATGGGCGAGGGTGGTTTTGCCGCTGCCCGATTTGCCTACAATGGCCCATTGCTCACCAGGTTGAATAGTGAGATTAATATTTTTCAGAATATCAGTGCCGTTGATAATTACCGAAACGCCGGTAAGCTTTGCCAATTCAGGAATCATGCTTAAATGCTGTTAATCAGGCTGCAACTTAGGTTTAATTTGAAAATCCGGGAATTTGAAAATTTGAAAATGTCTGGTTTTGGCGGCTGAAATATATAGATTGGCTGATTTAAAATTTTACCGCAGAGGCGCGGAGACGCAGAAAAATTTGCTCCGCGCTTCTGCGTCTCTGCGGTTATACTACTTTCTTTATCCACATTCCGTGAATAAATCTTCAAAAAAAGGGTTGGTTCCATTTGGCTATATTTGCCGGTTGAGGCGTTTTTGGTGTACGATTTGCACCAAAGCGGCCCGGCGACTATCTTGCGTGCAGGCCTGGCAACTATCCATCGTAGAATTACTTAGGAAGAATTATATTGCAGCTGATTGTATTACAGGCTGTTAAATATAGCCAGACCGCGTGTCGCCTTAGCTTTAGCGGTGGCGCAAGCCTGCCGGGCAGTGTTCAGAACCCTGAAGTGAGTGACACAACAGATGGCGATAGCAGTACAGAAGCCGGTCAAATAATTAAAAAAGAAATTTGAACTGTAGTCGCAAACCGACCATAAAACTCAGAACATAGAAGAATCCGTATATGGCAAAGAAAGAAACCAACGACTTGTTTGATTATACCGAAGACTCGATTAAATCGCTTGACTGGCGGGAGCACATCAGGCTGCGTCCGGGTATGTATATCGGTAAACTGGGTGATGGCTCCAGCCCCGACGACGGTATTTATGTATTGATCAAAGAGGTGATCGATAACTGTATCGACGAATATACTATGGGCTATGGCAAACAGGTAGACATTAGTATCGACGATAAATCGGTTACCATCCGTGACTTTGGCCGCGGTATTCCGCTGGGTAAAGTGGTTGAGGTGGTTAGCCGTATTAATACCGGTGCCAAGTACGACAGCAAGGTATTCCAGAAAAGTGTGGGTTTGAACGGGGTGGGTACCAAAGCCGTTAACGCATTAAGTAACTATTTTAAAGTAACCGCTTTTCGCGAAGGCAAGGAAAAAACGGCCGAATTTGAACGCGGTGTACTTACCAAAGAATACAAAGAAGCCAAAACCAGTGAGCCTAACGGTACGCTGGTAACTTTTATACCCGATGACACGGTATTCAAAAACTTTCACTACATCCACGAATACCTCGACAGCCAGTTATGGAATTACTGTTATTTGAATGCCGGACTGGTGATGAATTTCAACGGTAAAAAGTATGTGAGCAAGAACGGGTTGCTCGATCTGCTTCAGCGCAAAACCAATGAGGATGAGCTTCGTTATCCCATCATTCACCTGAAGGGAGAAGATATAGAGGTGGCGCTTACCCACGAAAATCAGTATGGTGAAGAATATTATTCTTTCGTAAACGGTCAGTATACCACACAGGGCGGAACGCACCTCGCTGCTTTTCGTGAAGCCGTGGTAAAGACCCTGCGCGATTTTTATAAAAAAGATTATGATGCGGCCGACATCCGCGCCAGCATTTGCGCCGCTATTTCGGTGCGTGTACAGGAGCCGGTGTTTGAATCGCAAACAAAAACCAAACTGGGTTCACAGGTAGTGTATGAAGGCGGTCCTTCCATGCGCAACTTTGTGGGTGATTTTCTTTCGAAAGAGCTGGACAATTACCTGCACAGGAACCCGACTATAGCAGACTCCTTAAAGAAGCGTATTGAACAAAGCGAACGCGAACGCAAGGAGCTGGCGGGTATTAAAAAACTGGCCAATGAAAGAGCCAAAAAAGCCAATCTGCATAACCGTAAGCTGCGCGATTGCCGTTATCACTTCAATGAGGAGCCAACAGGTAAGGATAAAGAGGTGATCCTTGAGAAATCGAAGGAAAGCACCATCTTCATTACCGAAGGTGACTCAGCGAGCGGTTCCATTACCAAATCGCGCAACGTAGAAACGCAGGCTGTATTCAGTTTACGCGGTAAGCCGCTGAACTGTTTTGCGCTTACCAAAAAAGTGGTGTATGAAAATGAAGAGTTCAACCTGTTGCAGCACGCATTGAATATTGAAGAAGGTTACGAAGGATTACGCTATAATAATATTGTAATAGCAACCGATGCCGATGTGGATGGTATGCACATCCGTTTGCTGATGATGACCTTCTTTTTACAGTTCTTCCCCGACCTGGTAAAGAATGGTCACGTTTACATTCTGGAAACGCCTCTGTTCCGCGTTCGTGACAAAAAGCAAACCTTTTACTGTTACGACGAAACAGAAAAACAGGCAGCCATTAAAAAGCTGGGCGGCAAACCAGAGATCACCCGCTTTAAAGGTTTAGGTGAAATTTCGCCGGAAGAGTTTGCACGGTTTATCGGTCCGGAAATGCGCAAGCAACCCGTGATCATTGAACAGGGCGAACACGTACAGCAACTGCTGGAATACTACATGGGTAAAAACACCCAGGAACGCCAGGAGTTTATTATTGACAATTTGAGAGTGGAACTTGATCTGGTAGAGGAGGAAGAAGCCAAGGCTAAATAAATTTTCAAATTATTGAGATGATTCACATTGTTTTTAACCAGCCTGATATAGATGTTTTGCAAAAAGCAATGGAGCTCGACAGCACATTGCAGGGCGAAGTGATCCAGATAAAAGACGATTATGCGGTTGGACCTATTAAAGACATTTACACGGCCGAAGGCATAGAAGCGCGTAAACAATGGTGGCGCGATGTGCTGGCCGGTGGCGATTACGATGGCAAGGTAGATACCGGCGAGGTGGATGATATGAAAACCGTCGTTGATCTGATAGTTCAACTGGCACTTAATCCCAGCGAGATCGTTTGGATCTGGGCTGCTCAAAATAAACACGATGTAAGCGGTTATTACTGGCTGATGAGCCAGTTAAAGGATTTGCAGGGAAGACTGTTTATCCTTTACCTGAATAACCTGCCCTTCATAAATGAAAAGGGATTGATCTTTTATCCCGAATGGTTAAGCCATATTCCCCCGAAGGAATTTCTGAAAGCCAAAAAGCTGGCGCGCCCAATTACATTAAGTGAGTTTGAAGTGGATCCCGATGAATGGACCCGTTTACAAAACGAAGAAAAAGGCGTGCGTTTGCTGGAAGGCGGAAAAAAATTAACGCAGAGAGATTATGATTTTTATGATGAAGATCTGAAAAAGTACATTACCACCGACTGGCAAAAGGCCAGTAAGATCATTCATAACTTTCTGAATAAAAGCAAGCAAACTACAGGCGATGCGTATGCATTGTGGCGCTTAAAGCAAATACTGGCAGCAGGAGGGTACGATGTACAGGGTGAACTGAAGGGAATGAAAGATTTTGAAGTGAAGGGCAAATCGGCGCAGGCCGTCCCCCAGGTAATTGAAGAATGAAAAATGTGAAATGAGGAATGAAAAAGTAATACAATAATGAATATTAAATGTTGAATGTAGAATATTGAAGTAGAAGAAGAGCAACAACAAACTGCAACCTAACCCTTACTATGAAAAAAACAATTGCCCTTGAAGAAGCCGCCATGTTTGCGTTCAGCATTTACCTCTTTAGCCGGCTTTCATTTGCCTGGTGGTGGTATGTGGCGCTGATCTTAACACCTGATCTCAGCATGCTGGGTTATCTGGTGAATACGCGTGTGGGGGCAATGGTTTATAACTTTTTTCATCATAAGGCAGTGGCCATTGCAACATATATTGCCGGTGTGTATATGCAAAACGAAGCGATACAATTAACCGGTATCATTCTGTTCGGCCATTCCAGCATGGACCGCATGATGGGATACGGATTAAAATATCCCGATAGTTTTCAGAATACGCATCTGGGGTTGATTGGAAAGGGAGTGAAATGAGAAATGAAGAATGAGGAATAAAAAATGAAAAAGTAAAGAAACTGTAACATCGAATATTGAATGTAGAAGAATAATTATGGCAAAGAATAAAGAAAATAATCCTTTACAACAACACGGCGAAACGGGTGTAACCGGGCAGTATAAAAACTGGTTTCTGGATTATGCCTCGTATGTGATCCTTGAACGGGCCGTGCCTGCCGTTGAAGACGGATTAAAACCCGTACAACGCCGTATTCTGTACGCGATGAAGGAAATGGATGATGGCCGCTTTAATAAAGTAGCCAACATTATCGGACAAAGTATGCAGTATCACCCCCACGGTGATGCCAGTATCGGCGATGCGCTCGTGAACATGGGGCAAAAAGAATTGCTCATCGAAACCCAGGGTAACTGGGGTGATGTTCGCACCGGTGACGATGCAGCTGCACCTCGTTATATTGAAGCACGTTTGAGCCGCTTTGCACTGGAAGTTGCCTTTAATGCCAAAACAACCGAATGGGCGCTGAGCTACGATGGCCGTAAAAATGAACCCGTAACACTGCCCATGAAGTTCCCGCTGTTGCTGGCGCAGGGCGCTGAAGGAATTGCGGTAGGACTGGCCACTAAAATTCTACCCCACAACTTTTGTGAACTGATAGACGCATCTATTAAACACCTGCGCGGAAAGAAATTTGAACTGTATCCCGATTTTCAGACCGCCGGTATGATCGATACTTCCAACTACAACGAAGGAAAACGCGGTGGCAAAGTGAGGGTACGGTCACACATTGAAGAAGTTGATAAAAAAACGCTGGCTATCCGCGACGTGCCTTATGGCGTTACTACCGCCCAACTGATGGATTCCATCGTGAAAGCCAATGAGCAGGGTAAGATCAAGATCAAAAAAGTAACCGACAATACCGCTGCCGATGTTGAAGTTCTTATCGACCTGGCGCCCGGTATTTCTCCGGATATTACCATAGACGCCCTGTATGCATTTACCGATTGCGAAGTAAGCATTTCGCCCAATGCCTGTGTGATCGTTGATGAAAAACCTACTTTCATCAGTGTGCACGAACTGCTGCGCATTTCAACAGAAAAAACAAAAGAACTGCTGAAACGCGAGCTGGAGATCAAACTCGCCGAACTGCAGGAAAAATGGCACTATACTTCGCTTGAAAAAATATTCTTCGAAGAAAAGATCTATAAGGAGCTCGAAAAGAAATATGCTACGTGGGAAAAAGTGCTCGATGCTATTGCTGAAGCATTCAAACCCTATCGCAAACAACTGAAACGCGATATCACCCGCGAAGACATAGTAAAGCTTACCGAAAAACCGGTACGCAGAATTTACAGACTGGATATTGACGAACTGAACGAACAGATAAAAGGTCTTGAAAAAGAAATTAAACAGGTAAAGCACGATCTGGCTAATCTGGTTGATTTTGCCGTGGCTTATTATGAAGGTCTGTTGCAGCGGTATGGTAAAGGCAGAGAGCGCAAAACAGAAATGAAACTGTTTGAAGCCATTCAGGCCAAACAGGTGGCCATTGCCAATACCAAACTGTATGTAAACCGCGCCGATGGATTTATTGGGTCTGGTTTGAAAAAAGACGAGTTTGTTGCTGATTGTTCTTCCCTTGACGATATCATTGCTTTTACCAAGTCTGGCACCATGAAAGTGGTGAAGGTGGCTGATAAAGCCTTTATTGGTAAAGATATCATTCATGTAGCCGTATTCCAGAAGAACGACGAGCGCACAACATATAACATGATCTATGTTGACTCAAAAACCGGTGTAAGCTATGCCAAGCGGTTTAACGTAACCGGTGTTACGCGCGATAAGGAATATGATCTTACCAAAGGATCTGAAAAAAGCAAAGTGCATTATTTATCTGCCAACCCCAATGGGGAGGCAGAGGTGGTGAAGATCGCGCTGGATCCCAACAGTACTGCACGTAAAAAAGAATTCGACTTTTATTTTGAAGAACTCGAGATCAAGAGCCGTAACAGCATGGGCAACCAGGTTACCAAGTTCAGGATCAAATCGGTTAAATTCAAAGAGGCCGGCAAGTCAACACTGGGTGGCCGCAAACTGTGGTTCGATGATCAGTTCGGACGTTTGAATAGTGAATCGAAAGGGGAGTACCTGGGAAGTTTTCAACCTGAGGATAGAATTCTGGTACTCTATAAAGACGGTAATTATGAGATCACCGATCAGGAATTAACCCAGAAGTTCGATACAGAAAAGGTGATTGAAATCGAAAAATTCAATCCGGAGAAAACTGTCACCGCCATTTACCTCGACAATGATAAACAGCAGTTCAACGTAAAACGGTTTAAGATAGAAACCACCACACTGCGTAATAAGTTTATGCTGATCAAGGAAGGGGACGGCAATTATCTGGAAGCCGTAACAACGCATCCCGAACCGATAATACAGATCAAATCAGGCCGCGGCGCTCAGCTTCGCACACAAAAAATAAAGATTGCCGATTTTGTGGAAGTAATGGGCTGGAAAGCCGTAGGTAATAAGCTCGCTGATTTTACAAAGAGCACCGAGTTTGAATGGGTAATGAAAGAGCAGAAAGAAGATCCGGAACAACCTGAATTGTTCTAGGTAATATTATAACCGCAGAAACACAGAGGCGCAGAGGATTTCTAAGGTTATTCTCTGCGTCTCTCCGGCTCTGCGGTAAAAAAAATAAAAAAGGGACCGGCATCACGCCGGTCCCTTTTGCTTTGCATAAATTCTTACGATAAGATCAGTTGAATTGGTGGAACTTCTATAACAAAATCGCTAATGTCGCGATATTCGTTTCTTTATTCGTACGGTAGCGTTCTGCGTAAAGCTACTCGACAAAAATACTTCAAAACGGGTAATTCCATCGGTAACCACCATTAAGGCGGTGTTGGGTGGAATTCTTCCCAGGTTCTCTGCAAATAAACTTATTTCATTAACGTCTTTGCTGTTATCAAGTGTAAGATACAGATTGATGGCGCGGGCGGTAAGTCCCTGATGAACCATTACCGGTTTGCCATTCAAAAACACAGACACCGTATCGCCGTCAATTTCGCCATTGTCGTATAAACTCACGCGTATAGAATCGCTGGAAATCTCCAGGTCTTTGGTATAAACGATCTTTCTGCGGGTGAAATTCGCGATCAGGTTACGTTCGGTAGACTCTTCTATGGCGCTGTCGGATATCTTGGGAAGAAGAATAGCGGGGCTGGCTGTAGTCTTTGACGATGTTTCTGTTGGTTTTGTGTTGTCGCCTGCTTTTACTACAGCGTCTTCTCGTTGCGGCATCCAGAACTTTTTACCTACGATGCTGCTGCTAAGCATGCTGTCGAGGTTTTTCGTCTTAACATCCATCGTAAAGCTTACCCGCATTTCAGGACAGGTGTATTTATATCTGTCGATGGTGGAAAGGGAGCCGTTCATGGAGCTTTTTACCTGGCTTACCCGGAAGGTGCCATTGAAATCCATAAGGCATTCTGCTGCGTCCTGCGTTGAACGTGCCTGATAAAAGATCATCGGTAAATTCCTGATCTTCACCATTCTTGTATCCTTATCATAAGTGCCGTGTACAAAAAAGCTCTGGTAAGTATCTTTAAAATAATACCCGAAAACGCCCTCTACTGCATCACCCTTTTGTTTCAATACCAGTTCGGTGAGGTAGTTATTATGGGTACCGTCAACTACAACGTCAGCCTTGCCATACCACGAACCAGATATTGATTGTGAAATAACAAGCTGGCTAGCCATGAGAAGAAAAAGCACAAAAATAATGCGTAGCATATGTTAATTTAAGTAGAAAAAATCAAGCCAAACAATAAATTACGAAATCCCTAATACGAATTGATTATGTTAAACTTATGTATGTTACTGTAGCGCTTAACATCCTTTCTGTACGGCTTATGGCTTGTTTTGAGCGGGGTGTTTTTCTTTGGATATTGAAGCACTTTTGGGGGTACAGATCAAGGGTAATGTTACTTCGGACAGGTAATGGTTATCCACAAAAGTATAGCGCAGTTTTCAAATCTCAGAGTAATTGGCAGGTGCTGTGGAAAATAAATTTTTAGTGGGGATAAGTGTGGGTGCAGACTGGTAAATCTCCATGATGATTTCGTATTTATACGGAGTCGACGACTTTATAAGTTGATAGGTTGAACATGTTAACTCATCAACCTGGTAACTTGTCAACTACTTAATATACCTCTTCATCTCCCGGTCTGTATCGCGTTGTTTGATGGTTTCGCGTTTATCGTATTGCTTTTTACCTCTTCCTAACCCGATCTCCATTTTCACAAACCCTCTTTCATTAAAGAAAATACGCAGGGGCACTATTGAAAAGCCTTTCTCTTTGGTTTTGGCTTCCAGTTTGCGCAACTCTTTTTTGGTCAGCAGTAATTTGCGTTCCCGAACGGGGTCGTGAATGTATAGTGAGCTGTGGGAGTACTGGGCAATGTGCAGACTTTTGATCCACAGTTCCCCTTTATGAAAATAACAATAACTGTCGTTGAAGCTGGCGCGTCCGTCGCGCAGCGATTTTACTTCCGATCCTACCAATACCATACCCGCATCGTATTTATCGTCGATGAAATAATCGTGGTAAGCCGAGCGGTTTCGAATATCTGCCATGTGATGAAGTCAGAAGTCGGAAGTCTGAAGTCCGATGTCGGAAGTCAGAAAGGAAATTTTAGGTATTTCGGTTCTTCTGACTTCAGACCTCAGACTTCAGACCTCAGACTCAGTTTTTAAACAATGTAAGCACCGTTGCCAGCTTGTCTTTTAATTCTTTACGTGGAACGATGAAATCGAGAAATCCGTGTTCCAGTAAAAATTCGCTACGCTGAAAACCTTCGGGCAAATCTTTTTTAATGGTTTCTTTAATAACGCGTGGTCCGGCAAAGCCGATCAGCGCGCCGGGCTCGGCGATGTTCAGGTCGCCCAGCATACCGAATGAAGCTGAAATACCGCCAAACGAAGGATCAGTAAGGAAAGATATATAAGGGATCTTTGCTTCTGTTAACTGTGTGAGCTTACCCGATACTTTCGCCAGCTGCATCAGTGAAAAAGCACTTTCCATCATACGCGCACCGCCCGACTTACAAATGATCATCAGGGGAATGCGTTCTTTCAAACATACATCGATAGCTCTGGCTATACGTTCGCCCATTACACTGCCCAGCGATCCGCCGATAAATTCAAAATCCATACAGGCTATCATAAAGCCAAGTCCTTTTATAGCGCCTTTCCCTATACGGATTGAATCGGTGATATCTGTTTTGGCCCAGTTTTCTTCCAGGCGTTTTTCGTACGACTTTAAGTCGGTAAAATGCAGGAAGTCTTTAGAGCGTATATTTTCAAACAACACTTCGTATTTGTTGTCGTCGAAAAGAATTTCAAAATATTCTGCACTGCCAATGCGGTGGTGGTGATTGCATTTGGGGCAAACAAACAAGTTTTCCCGTAATTCAGTCATAGTACATATATAACCACATTCGGGGCATTTGCTCCATAATCCTTCCGGTGTTTCTTTTTTTTCAGCGGTACTGGTCAGGATGCCTTTCTTAATGCGCTTAAACCAGCTTTTTCTGGCTTCTTCTCCCTGGCCATCCTCCCCTGTTAAGTTGGCTTCAAAATCCTCTTCCTGTTTCATTGAGTAGTTTTAAAACGGCTAAGATAGGGAAAAGTCCGAAAGTCGGAAGTCTGAAGTCAGAAGTCTGAGGTCAGCAGTCTGAAGTCCAGCGTCTTAAGTCGGAGGCTGCACATCAGAAGAAGCGTATAAATTTCCGGTTCTTCCTACGTCCGACATCTGACTTCCGGCTTCGATTTTGCGACTTTTAATCGGAAAATTTTAACAGGACGTTGATTTTTAACGTTGCTGATATAAATTTGCGCAAAATTTAAATGGAAGCCCCCCGCGGTAACCTTTAAAAAAGCTCTTTGTTCTTCGAACCTATCTTATACAGGTTTTTCTTTATACTCTCCATTAGTCAGTATAATAATACCTGTGCCCTAAATAATATTTCAGATGCATCGTCCATTTACAAGGCTTTCATTTATGATTAAAGGGCAATGAAAGTTTTGCAAAATCACTGTCTGCTGGCAGGCAGACAGTGAGGCCTTAAAAAGCAATTAATTCATTTTCGCATGAAATGGTCTGAGTTCTTCACGTCTTCGGTAGGTAAAAAACTAGTAATGGCATTTACCGGCTTGTTCCTGATCCTCTTTCTGATCGTTCACGCAGGGATCAATGCCTGTATTTTTGCTGATTTGTTAGATGACAGCGACAACGGCGAAATATTCAATATCGCCGCCCACTTTATGGGAGCTTATTATGTAATTCGCATTCTGGAAATCGGCCTCTTCATTGGTTTTTTCATTCACATCATTCAGGGCTTTGTACTCGTATTCCAAAACCGCGCCCGCAGAAAGGTCGGTTATCAGGTACCAATGGGCAGTCAGGGAAGCGCCTGGTATAAAAAATCCATGGGACTGCTCGGCACGCTCATCTTTCTTTTCCTCGTCATGCACGTTTCTCAATTCTGGGTACATACCCGTATTATTAAAGATGTTCCTGAAGTAAACTACGGCACTACCAATGTACCATTGGAAAATTTATATGGCCGTATGATCGACGTATTTCAAAATCCGATTGTTGTGGTATTATATGTGATCGGATGTATTTCACTGGCCTGGCACTTATTGCACGGATTTCAAAGCGCCTTCAGAACCGTTGGCGTTCACAATAAAAAATATGTCGCCATAGCAAAAG
>Ga0207667_10007099_pt1 | contig 13522 bp, 6 predicted proteins | sample KBSCornC52_FD_184301 | JGI IMG/M metagenome (GOLD analysis project Ga0207667, IMG submission 184301) | Corn rhizosphere microbial communities from Kellogg Biological Station, Michigan, USA - KBS Corn C5-2 (SPAdes) (version 2) | ecosystem: Host-associated > Plants > Roots > Rhizosphere > Soil ...
TGTAGATAGCGCGTTTTCGGTTTCGAGCGTAGGGTACCGCGACGCGCGGCTGGATGCGGCGACCAACCGGATGCTCGACCGCCTTTCTCACGTCGCCGGTGTGCCGCATCATCTTGCTATCTCGAAGGACGCATCGGCGAGCCTGGTGATTGACGTAAAAGGGCAGGGCAACGCGGCTCCTTCGCTGGATGACGACGAGTCGTATGTCCTGAAGGTGACGAACGGCCATGCGAAGCTCGAAGCCAACACGGTAGTCGGCGCGCTGCGGGGAATGGAGACCTTTCTGCAACTGGTGCAGGCCAATGGGGCGGGCTTCGCCGTTCCCGGCGTCGAGATTCACGATCAAGCGCGTTTTCGCTGGCGCGGGTTGATGATCGACAGCGGCCGCCACTTCGAGCCAGTTGCTGTGATCGAGCGAACGCTGGATGGGATGGCCGCTGTCAAGTTGAATGTCTTCCACTGGCACCTGACCGAAGACCAGGGCTTTCGCATCGAGAGCCGCGTGTTCCCGAAGCTCCAGGGCATGGGTTCGGACGGTCTTTACTATACGCAGGCGCAGGCGCGCGAGATTGTCGCGTATGCCGCGGCGCGGGGAATTCGCGTGGTTCCGGAGTTCGACATGCCCGGCCATACGACAAGCTGGCTGGTCGGGTATCCGGAGCTGGCCAGCGCCCCGGGGCCTTACGAGGTGCAGCGTACGTTTGGAGTGCACGATGCCGCATTCGACCCCACACGCGAGTCCACCTATAAGTTCATCGATGCGTTTGTCGGCGAAATGGCAGCGCTGTTTCCCGATGCATACATGCACGTGGGCGGCGACGAGAGCAACGGCAAGCAGTGGCGCGCCAATCCAGCAATTCAAAAGTTTATGAAGGCGCACAACATTGCGACGACGCAGGCGCTCCAGACCTATTTCAGCCAGCGCGTCGAAAAGATTCTGGAGAAGCACCACAAGCACATGGTGGGATGGGATGAGATATTGCAGCCCAATCTGCCCAAGGATGTCGTCGTGCAGTCGTGGCGGGGCACGCATTATCTTGCGGACGCCGCCAGGCAGGGCAATCAGGGGATTCTGTCCGCACCGTACTATCTGGATCAAACGGACCAGGATGCGTCGATGATGTACCTTGCCGACCCGATCTCTGCCAAAGAGCAACTCACGCCGGAACAGACGGGTCTTGTGCTCGGTGGCGAGGCCTGCATGTGGGGCGAGCATGTCGTCCCCCGCACGATTGATTCGCGCATCTGGCCGCGTGCGGCGGCGATTGCGGAACGGCTTTGGTCGCCTGCCGGCGTGACGGATGTCGACGACATGTACCGCAGACTGGCTGTCATGTCGCTACGGCTGGAAGCTGTTGGCCTGACGCACATCTCCGGACCTCAAGCGGGCTTGCGCCAGCTTGCGCGCGGCGAAGATGATGGCGCCTTGCGCACACTCGCTTCTACGTTGCGACCGGTCGGTTTCGGCGAGAGATACCACGAGCAGCGCACATCGCAACTGACGCCGATGAATCTGCTGGTCGACTCAGTCCGCCCCGATCCTCCTCTGCAACACGGGATGGCCGTGATGGTGGACCAGTTCCTGGCCGATGCTCCGCGTCATCAGGCAGGCCGCGATGGGCTGACGAAGATCTTCCAGCAATGGGTAGCCGCGGGGCCGGGGCTGGATGAGACTGCGGCGCGCTCGCCGTTGCTTGCCAACGCGGTTCCGCGCATGAAGGAGCTGCCTGAACTGGGCCGCATAGGGCTCGACGCCATTTCATATCTCTCCACGCACAAAGCGCCGCCTGTCGGCTGGGCATCCAATAGTACGGCAATATTGGACAACGATAAGAAGCCGGACGGGCTGGTAAATTTTGTCGTGCTCGACCCCTTGCGGAAGTTGGTGGAGGCAGCGGCGAAGGTCCAGTAGCGCTTGCCGCAGGTTGATTTGGTGCTGAAAGGGGTGGGTTCTGTGTCCTCCCCCTTTCAATTGGCTTTATGGTGCCTGCTATAAGTTTTATTTCGTTATATTTCTTTTTATGTGCTATTATTGCGTCATTGAGGGCGCATGACTTAATCTCCGGCCCTACGAAGGAGTCACTCTTGAGCGCGAATGGCAAAACCCTACAGGAGATTTACCGGCAGCCGGACGTGTGGACAAAGTGCCTGCATCTATTGCAAACGCTCGACATCGACGCACTTGTAAGAGATCGTCAGCCATCGCGGACAGAGTGGGTCTTTGTCGGCTGCGGAACGAGCTACTATCTCGCACAGGCGGCGGCAGCCAGTTTTACGTTGCTGACGGGCAGACTTGCGCGCGCGCTGCCTGCTTCGGAACTGCTGCTTTTCCCGGCACTGGCGTTGCCCTCGCTTGATGTTTTCCCGGTTCTGATCTCCCGGTCCGGGTACACGTCGGAGATTCTCGCAGCGGCCGAGATATTGACGCGGAAGAAGATCGAGTTCCTGGCGCTGACCTGCGATGGAAACGAACTGGCCGAAAGCACGGGCCGAGTGCTGCAACTACCGGTGAAGGAAGAGAGCACGGTGATGACGGCCTCGTTCACTTCAATGCTGCTGGCCATGCAGTTTCTTGCGGCGAAGCTCGCAGGCAAGGAGGACTTTCTTGCAGCGCTTGGACGGCTTCCGGCCACGGTCGAGGCCCTGCTCGGAAAGTATGGGACGCAGATTGAAGCCTTTGCCAAGCACCGCTTTGAAGACGTCGCCGTGCTGGGGCAGGGCGCGTTGTATCCCGTCGCCTCCGAGGTTGCCCTGAAGGTGATGGAGTCGTCGTCGAGCTACGCGCAGTTCTTCCACACGCTGGAGTTCCGCCATGGCCCGAAGTCGATCATCGACGATCGTGCTTTGGTGATTGGCCTGATCTCGGATGCAAGCGCGGCGCAGGAGATCAAGGTGCTTGGCGAGATGAAGGAGCTTGGCGCGAGAACGATTGCCGTGGTGAACCGCGCAACGCCTGAAGCGCGCGAAGCTGCGGACCTGCTCGTGGCACTGGATTCGCCCTTGCCCTCGCTGGCGTTGCTGGTTGCGTACGTTGTGTGGGGACAGCTACTGGGCAGCTACGTCGGACTCTCAAAAGGTCTGAATCCGGACGAACCGCTGAACCTGACCAGAGTCGTAACTTTCTAGCTGATTTGTAGTGTGAGTTAGAAAAGGGAGGGTCGGCGACCCTCCCTTTTCTGTTGCAGGAAAACGCGAAGCGCATTGTTCAGCGCGGCGTTGCATCCAGGGTGAGCACCTCGAACGGAGCGAGGTGGAACTCGTGTGGCGTGCCCGCGCGAAGCGTAATAGAGGATTGTGCCGTATCGTCCTTCCATGGGCTATGGGCGGTGAATATCTTCCCTGCACCCGCGGGTAGCTCGAAGGCGGTCTGGGGATCGATCCGGATGCTCTGCGGCTTGTCGCTCGGGTTGCGCAGCACGAGGATGGCTTTCTTCGGCGACCAGGACGCCCAGCCGTAAACCTCGAGCCATGCGGGATCGCCGCCAACCCAGTGGGTGTCCTTGAGTACATCCGCGTTAGCACGCGACCATTTTGCTGCTTCGGCGAGGTCGTTCCAGTTCTGCTGAGTCAGCAGCGAAGGCGTGATGTACATCTCCTGAAGCTGCGTTCCTGTGCCGAAGTACGAGCGGATCTCGTTGCGAAAGTCGTTCGACGGGTCGGCGTTCAGATGCTTGTGGTGCTGTGCGTAGATCATGCCGTGCAACATCAGCGAGTTCAGCGGATAGAGCGGGCCGGCCTTGACGACTTCGTCGTAGGTGTCGGCGTCGCGGTAGGTGATCCATCGCTCGCGATAAGGGCCGACGCCGGTGGTCGAGTCGTCATAGCCGCCGCGCCAGATTGAGTCGGCGTACATGAGCCAGAAGGGCGAGGGGTACGTGCCCGTCGTCAGGTTGATGTAGATGTCCGGCTTCGCCTGGCGAAGCTCGCCGATGAGGTGGATCGCGGCGGAGAAGTCGCTGTCGAAGGCGCTGCCCTTGAAGACGGAGCTTGCGTTGCCGGTACCGTCGAACTTGAACTGATTGACGCCGTACTTGCGGATCATTTCGAGACAGACTTGCTGGAAGCGGTCATAGTACTTCGGCCCTGAGAGCGCGAATCCGCCATCGACAATCTCGAATCCCTGCTGCTGGCCGTACGCGACACGCTCCTTCTTCGGCGTGGAATATCCGCCCCACGGAGACATCCAGACGCCAGGGTCGGCGCCGTATTTCTCCGCAGCCGCGCGGACGTTAGTGAATCCATCGGGAAAGCCTTTGTTAAAGTCCCACAGCGAATTGTGATTGTCCCAGCCATCATCGAAGAGATACGAGTCGAGCGTGACGCCGCGTTTGTCGTGCAGCTCGCGGCCGAAGACGTTGATGCGGTCCAATGCGCCGGCTTCGTCGTATGGAGTGAAGTAGCCCAGGTCGTACCAGGAGTTGTAGTGCAGAAACGTGCGGTAGGGATGGGCACGCTCCCGCTCTATATAGGCAAGGAAGTCGCGCCGCATCTGTCCGGTGCGCGCCACTCCGATGACCGACGAGTAGCTAACGGACTGGCCAGCTTTGAGTGGAAGCTCGCGGTCGATGTATGCGGTCGCGCGGCCGCGCGTCACCTTGCTGTCGGAGAGAGGATGCTCGAAGCCGAGGAACAGGTCGCCCGAGACGATAGGCGACCCCTTGACGGAGCCGACCACCTCTGAGCCGGGCAGGCGCGCATCGATCAATTGGACGCGCATGATGGCAACATCCTGCCCGCCCGCGGTGAGCGTGATCACCTGCCGCAAATAATTCGACCCGTCGCGCAGGACAACGGACCATGTGGCATGCAGCGAGCCGTCCGCATTGACGAGCGGCAGGTCGAACTCGACGCCGGGCACGCGCTCCGCAAAGCGCGATGCGTCGTGGTCCGCTGTCAGTTCCTTGCGCTGCGCCTGACCGTCCGTGTGAAAATCCGCAGCGGCGTAAACGGAGCCGTCCTTGAGCAGGACAGCGAATGGCGCGGGAAGCTGCACCGTGCGGCTGTGAAGCCGGTCAGTGAACGCGAGGCCGCTGAGATGTCCTTGCTCAAGACCCCAACTAGCATCGAGCACACCGTTGCTGAGCGTGTAGTGGTCTCCGTGTGAGGAGGCGCTTGCCTTGCCGGGTTGCTGCGCGACAGAGGCAAGCGGGGCGAAGGAGACAGCCAGAACGATTGCGGTGTATCGCCAACGACGGGGACTGACTGTCTGTGCAAGAAGCGAGCTTTGCCGATTACGACTTCTTTCTTTTAACGCGTGAGCGAAAATAGCTTGAAATAGCTTGCCGATGCTGCGGGATACGGGCATGGATAGATCCTTTGGGGGATTTGGACATGCCGAATGTTACCACCAAAACATAACTTAACGAAATAAACAAAGATAAAATGTCAGCACTGCGACGTGACCCTAAATTGTCAGGACTGTGTCCATGTGCCATTCCACAAGCGGAGGATGCCCTCGGGATTATCGTCGCGCAGAGCAGCGGGAAGCGCCGACTGCGGCAGTCCCTGATACGCGACGGGACGCGCAAAGCGGAAGATGGCCTGGCTGCCGACGGAGGTCGAGCGGCCGTCGGACGTGGCAGGATACGGGCCGCCATGCACCATCGCGTGGCAGACTTCGACTCCGGTAGGGAAGGCGTTGAAGATGAGCCGTCCGGCCTTGGTTTCGAGAACGCGCAGCAGCTCCGCATTCTGCTTCAGGTCGTCTTCAGTGCCGAGGATGGTGGCGGTCAGGTGGCCTTCAAGCGCCCGCGCGGCTTCGAGCATCTGATTGGAACTGGTGCAGTGGACGAGCAGCGTAGTTGGGCCGAAGACCTCCTTCGCAAGCTCGCCGTCGGCGGCGAAGACCGCGTAGGTAGTCTCCAGCAGCGCCGTCTGCGCGGCAAAGCCTGCATCCGCGGAAGCGCCTTCGGCGGTCTTCAGCGCGGCGCGCCCGGCGACCTGCTTACCGTAGACGGAGGCGATGCCGCCAGTCAGCAGCGAGAAGGCCGGACCTTCTTCGGTGAGTGCCCGGAGTCTGGATGAAAAATCGGCGGACGCCTCAGGAACGAAGACAAGTCCGGGCTTGGTGCAGAACTGGCCGCCTCCCAGTGTGAAGGAGCCATGCAGGCCGGTTGCGAGCTGCTCGCTGCGCTCGGCCAGCGCGTGCGGCAGAATGAAGACGGGGTTTGTGCTGCCCATCTCGGCATAGACGGGGATGGGCTCGTGGCGCGCTGCGGCGAGGTCCATCAGCGCGCGTCCTCCCCGAAACGAGCCGGTGAAGCCGACGGCGCGAATGTGCGGATGCTGCACCAGCGCCGCTCCGACCGCGTGGCCGGAGTCGAAGAGCAGAGAGAACGTGCCCGCCGGGAAGCCGCACTCAGCCACGGCCTGCGCGATGACCTGGCCGGCAAGTTCACTTGTTCCAGGATGGGCCGGATGGGCCTTCACGATAACAGGGTTGCCCGCAGCGAGCGCCGAGGCGGTATCTCCGCCGCCAACCGAGAAAGCCAGAGGAAAGTTGCTGGCGCCGAAGACCGCAACCGGTCCAAGCGGACGCAGCATCGAGCGGACATCGGGTTTGGGCGGCGTGCGCGAGGGGGCGGCGGTGTCGATGCGCGCCATCACCCACGAGCCTTCTTCCACAACTCCGGCGAAGAGGCGAAGTTGGTTGCTGGTGCGGGCGACCTCGCCGGTCAACCGGGGACGCGGCAGGGCCGTCTCCTGTTGGGCGCGGTCGATCAGCGCTTTGGCGGCCTGGTCAAAGCCGTCGGCGATGCGGCGCAGCAGACGCGCGCGGTCTTTACCTGAGCTTGCCGCCAGAAAGGGTGCAGCCTCCACTGCAAGCGAAACGGCGCGCTCCACATCATCGGGCTGGGCGGAGAGATACACCGGATCAAGTTCGCGCCCATCGGCGGGAGAGTAGCCGCGGAAGGCGTCGCCGCCCTCCGTGGCGAAGACGCCGCCAATCAGTGATCGTCCATGAAATGGAACAGCGGTCTGTGCGTGGTTCTCCGTCATCGTCTAAGCACCCTTGAAGTTGGATATAGGAACTTCCTCAATCTTAGGACGATTCTTGAGTGCTGTGCGGAGTTCCTGCTGCGCCGCGGCCAATTCCGCGCCCACAAGTTCCATGCGCGGCGCACGCACTCGGGCCGAACCCGCTCCTACCTCGTCTTGCACCCATTTGATGAGTTGCACGAACTTCGTCACGGTGTCCATGCGAAGCAGCGGAAGAAACCAGCGATAGAGTGCAAACGCCTCGTCGTGCCTGCCCGCGCGCGCCAGGTTGAACAGCTCGACCGATTCGGCAGGGAAGGCGTTGACCAGTCCCGCGATCCATCCCGTCGCACCGGCGGCAACGCCCTCGACCAGAGCATCGTCCACGCCGACAAAGATTTCGAGCCGGTCGTTCAGAAGGGCGCGAATCGCCGCAACGCGCCGCACATCGGCGCTGGACTCTTTCACTGCGTGCAGGTTTGCGTGCTCGTTGGCAAGCTCGGCAATCTGCTCCGGCAGAAAGTCCGTTCCGTAGGCGATGGGATTGTTGTAGAGCATACAGGAGAGCTTCGTCGCAGAGATGATGGCGGAGACGTGTTGCTTCATCTCGCGCCAATCGGTGCTGTAGACGTAGGGCGGCAGAACCAGCAGTCCCTCGCAGCCAACCTGCTCCGCCTGCTGTGCCAGTCTGACGGCGGCGGCGGTCGAGAGGGAAGAGATGGCCGCGACGACCGGCGCCTTGCCCTTCGCCACGCGAACGGCGGTCTTCAGTATCTCGACCTTCTCGCTGGCCTCAAGGGTTGCGCCCTCGCCGAGCGAGCCGAGCACGGCAAGGCCGGTGCATCCGTTCGCCAGAAGCCAGGCGGCATGTTGCGCCAAAAAAGCGTGATCGACAGTACCGTTACTGTCGAATGGGGTGGTCATTGCAGGCATTACTCCGGCCCAGTTCATTGGTTCTCCTCAGGATGATGTGGTTATGGTTCGGATGAAGGTCACGACTCAGATTGTAGACCATGAGAATCCGAAAATGTATACAAATTGAAATATATAGTGATATAACACCTCTCTACACTGCAAGCATTAGGTTGCCGCTGCGAACCGCAAGTGAATGGAGGCAAGGAACAATTTCATGAGTCAATCCGGGATCAGGTCAACGAGGAGTGTGAGCATCTTCAACATTTTGCCAATGGGCGCGGCCCTGCTCTTATGCGCAGCAAACACCGCGTATGCGGCGGTCCAGACGCAAGCCAGCCAGATGCGCGCCGTTGTCGAGCGCTTTTCGGCGGACACGAGAAGCCTGGAGCGGACCTACGATCTGCCGCAATCGTCCGCGAGGACTGTCCGCATGGAGAAGTTTTATACGGACGAACTGGCAGATCTGAAGAAGCTTGACTTCGATGCAATGTCCGAAGAGGACAAGGCCGACTATCTGCTCCTCCAAAACCGTGTCACCTCCGACCTGCATCAACTCGCAATCGAAAATAAGCAGACCGAGGAGACAGCGCCGCTGCTTCCGTTTGCGAAGACGATCATCGATCTCGACGACGCGCGGCGGCGCATGGAGCCGCCCAATTCAGAAAAAGCCGCAGGCGATCTTTCGGAGATGGTGAAGGCGATTGCCGCCACCCAGAAGCAGTTGCAGGCGAAGCTCGTCACTCCCGGAGGCGTCGGCGTCAGCAAAGTAGTGGCGAATCGCGCCGTGAACAACCTGAACGATCTCAGCGGAGCGCTCAAGGACTGGTTCGACTTTTATAACGGGTACGATCCCGCCTTCACCTGGTGGGTGGACGAGCCGTACAAAAATGCCGCGAAGTCGCTCAAGGACTACTCAGCATTTTTGAAGGAGAAGGTCATCGGCATCGCCGCCGATGACAAGACGACGATCATCGGCGACCCGGTGGGCAGGGATGCGCTGATGGCAGAGCTCGAAGACAACATGATTCCGTACACGCCGGAGGAGTTGATCTCGATCGCCCAGACCGAGATGGACTGGTGCATGAAGCAGATGCTCCAGGCCTCGAACGATATGGGCTACGGCAACGACTGGCACAAGGCGCTGGAGCATGTAAAGACGATGCACGTCGAGCCAGGCCAGCAACCGGAGCTGATCCGCAAGCTCGTGGTCCAGGGCATCGACTTCGCCGATAAGAACGACCTGGTGACCATACCGCCGCTGGCCAGGGAGACCTGGCGGATGGAGATGATGAGTCCTCAGCGTCAACTGGTGAATCCCTTCTTCACTGGCGGCCCCATCATCAGCATCTCGTTTCCCACCGACACGATGACCTACGACCAGCGCGAGATGAGCATGCGGGGCAACAACATTCCGTTCGCCCATGCCACCGCGTTCCACGAGATGATTCCCGGCCACTTCCTGCAGAGCTACATGGGGCAGCGCTATCACCCCTACCGCCGAGCATTCGGCACGCCCTTCTGGTCGGAGGGCAATGCGTTCTACTGGGAGACGCTCTACTGGGACAAGGGCTTCGACACGACGCCTGAGGAGCGCATCGGCGCGCTCTTCTGGCGGATGCACCGCTCCGCGCGCGTCATTTTCACGATGCGCTTTCATCTGGGCCAGTGGACGCCGCAGCAGTGCGTCGATTTTCTGATTCAGAGCGTTGGCCATGAGCGGGACAATGCGGTCGCCGAGGTGCGGCGGTCGTTTGACGGATCCGTCGGGCCGCTGTACCAGTCGGCGTACCTGATGGGCGCGTTGCAGTTCCGCGCGCTGCACAAGGAGCTTGTCGATTCGGGAAAGATGACGAACCGCCAGTTCAACGACGCCGTCCTTCACGAAAACGAGATGCCCGTCGAGATGCTTCGCGCCATCCTGACGCGTCAGAAGCTGGCGCGGGATTTCAAGACGAACTGGAAGTTCTACGGGCCGCATCCAAGCAGCGATGCTTCCGAATCGAGGAAATAGCTGATGGACAGACGTGGGTTTATCAAAGGCATGACGATCGCATCCGTAGGCGTGAATGGATTGGCTGCCCTGGCAGAGATGGAAGATAAGCGTGCTGGAAGATCGGCCAATACTACGCCGGAAGACGCCTCCGGCGGCGGTCAGGTCGAGGGTCACACGCTGCTGTGCAGCTTTAAAGAGAATGGCGAGACGTGGACAGTCTATGAGGACTTACGCGAGCGCGAAGGTGCAATGACGCTTCTGTCGTCGAGTGGCAGCAGGCGAGTGCTCCCCAAAAGCGCCGAAGCCGCCTTCGCCGATGCAGGCGAACCATATCTGGGACTGAAGCTCAGCGACATTGGAATGTCCGGGCCGGACCTGCTGGCCGACGAGTTGCTGAAGCATGGCGACCCTGACCCGGAGCGGGTGCGCTCCGCCGCTCCGCCGCAAGGCTCGGTGCATGGTGAAGGCGCTTATGGGAGAATGCGCTGGAATACCTTCGTGGGCACACGAGAGTGTCTGGACACGATGCCGGTTTATCCGGGCGGAAACACAAGGACATATCATCCTGTACAGTCGTTTCCCGAGATGAATGCTTCGCTGATTGCAAAGCGCTACGAAGGTCTGCTTGCCGGTTGGATGCCCGCGGCAAGGACGGTGATGCCAGTCTCGGAGACGGCATACTACGAGTCCATCGTCTTTGGAGATGTTCAGGCGAAGGACAAATTCATCGTACAGACCTGGCACAGGACCGCGCGCATTGAGAGCGGCAGGATCGTCAAGGTCGAGTACGGGCACAGCTATCCTGCGTATCCGCCCGCTCGTGAGAATCCCGCGCCCGAGGAGTTTTACCGCGCGCTACTTGAGTTCAGCCTGTACTGGCAGCATCAGATGCGCGACGCGACTCCAGTGACGCTTCCGGAGCGATCATGGGTGGACATGTCGCGCTACGCCTTTGTGAAAGAACAGATGGTGCGGCCGGGAGGCGTCTATCCGAAGTACGGCGCGGTGGACCGCGACTACTACGGTTCTGAGTACGACGGGTTTCAGGACATCTTTACCAGCGCGCTCTATACGAACCTTGAGTGGGGCCGCTTCGAGATGGCCGCGCAGGTGTTCGACAACTACTATTCGGACTTCGTCGATGCGAAGGGCATGGTCAACATGCGCGGGCCGGAGACAGGACAGTTCGGACTGACGCTGTCGCTTATTGCCCGGTACTTCAATTACACACAGGACCGCGCCTTGTTTCTGAAGCACCGGGCGAAGATTGAAGCGACCGCCGGAATACTGACCGCGCTGCATGACGAGAGCCTGCGCCTGCCGCCGGACAATCCCGGCTACGGACTGATTCACGGATGGAATGAGTCGGACTCCTGCCTGATGCGAACGCCGATGACGTGGTGGCAGCCCTACTTCGCAAACAGCGCCTTTGCCGCGCGCGGGTTGAAGGACATCGCCCGAACGTGGCGGATGCTGAACCGCGACAAGACGAGCGCGGGCATGGAAACGCTGGCGGGCGAATGGCTGCGGCATAGCCAAAGTCTCTCGCACGCGATGACCGGAAGCGTGCAGAAGAATGTGCGCCACGACATGAATCCGCCATACATCGGACCGTTGCCCGGCGCGAAGCTCACCTTCAGGGAGTCCATGGCGCAGGAGCATCCAAGCCCGCAGCAGTGGCCGCATCGCGCCTATGCGGAGCTGTTGCAGGCCGACGTTCTTCCGCCGGACCTTGCGAACGTCGTGATCGACTGTATGCGCGCTTATGGCGCAACGACGATGGGCGTCGTCGCCAACGTGGGGCGGCCCAGCGCCGATGACCGCGAGATACTCGGCTTTATCTCCTACGGATATGCGCAGATGCTGCTGCGTCTGGACCGCATCGAAGAGTATCTGCTGTTCCTCTATGCGCACCGGTTCCACGACCACACGCGGGGAAGTTGGACCGCGGGCGAGGTGTCGGGCATAGCCGGCGGAACGGCGTTGTTCTGCATCCCGGCGCAACAGACCATTCCGCTGCTGGTGCGCTGGATGCTAGTGCTCGAAGACTCGGATGAGGACAGGCTTTATCTGGGCAAGGGCCTGCCGGCGGATTGGGTCGTCTCCGGGCAGGAGATCGGGGTTGAAGAGGCGCCGACGAGATGGGGCCGCGTGAGCTTCCGCATGGTGGCGAAAGACGGCAACCGAATCATCGCGACAGTTGCATTGCCGAAGGGCGGCGACCGTCCGAAGGTGCTGCATATCAAGTTCCGTCTGCCACGCGACAGAAAGCTGAACGCAATTACCGCGAACGGCAGAGCGATGCAGGCCGGCGGGCCTCACAACGACACGGTCGTGATTGCGACCGGAGATCAAATGCATTTTGATGTTGTGGCCCAATACAGTTGAGGAAAATAGCAGCGTTCACATCTGAAGCACGAAGCGAGGAGCCGTTTGAGAGACCGTTTGATTCGTACCGAGTTGACCTGCATTCGTCGAGCGATCGCGCTCGTTGCTGTCCTCATTCTGGCCGTTCCCTGTGCGACTCAAAGCGTGGCGCAACGTGAGCGTAAGGCTCCGCCCGTGCCCGGTCCGATGCTGAAGCAGGGGTATCTTACGCTCGACACCCCGGAGTTCAACGTAACCCTGGTGAGATCGTCCGAGACGATCGCCGCGCTCAAGCCGAAGAGCAGTGCGGGTTTCGACTTTACTCCAGGCGACATGCTGGTCGCGCGTTCGCAGGAGGGTTACTACCATCTGGGGGACCTCGATCTGCGGCTGCGCACGGACAAGGACGGCGCGTGGAGAAATTATTCGACCGCATATGCGCGACAGCCGGTTGCGCCGATGCCTGCGTCCGGAGATGTACTTGCGGCAACTGACCTGACGCCAACCTTTGGCGGGGACATTCCGCTGCGCATCGTGCGGGCCTGGACCGTGACGGGAGGCACGCTGGGCCTGCGCTTCACCATCACGAACAAGAGCAGCCAGCCAGTCGAGATCGGCTCGCTCGGCATTCCGATGATCTTCAACAACGTCATCAGCGGGCGGACGCTCGATGAGGCACACACGGTTTGCAGCTTCTACGATCCATACATCGGCGAGGACGCAGGTTATTTGCAGGTGACGCGGCTGAACGGTCATGGACCTGCGTTGATTGTTGTGCCCGAGAGTCACACACCGTTTGAAGCGTATCGCCCGATCCTGAACCGGCGCGGGCCTGACCACAAGATCGAGATGTTCAACGATCCGACTCCGCGCAGCATGACGTTTGAAGGCTTCTACGAGTGGATGGTGGCGAGCGGAGCCTATCAGCAGAATGAGTGGAAGAACGCGCAGCCGTGGAACCCGCCGACGACCATCACGCTGAAGCCCGGCGAGACGCGCGTCTACGGTGTGCGGTTTCTGGTCTCGGATTCGATTCGTGACATCGAAAAAACTCTGGCCGCGAACCGCAGGCCTGTTGCGGTTGGCGTTCCGGGATACATTCTGCCGGAGGACATCGAGGGGCATCTCTTCCTGAAGTATCCAGAGAAGGTGCGGTCGATTACGGTTGAGCCTGCCGGAGCGATCAGTGTAGCGAAGACTGCTCCGTCACCGGGCGCCTGGCAGGACTATCTGTTGCACGGCAAGACATGGGGTCGCGCGCGCGTCTCC
>Ga0207667_10007104_pt1 | contig 13514 bp, 4 predicted proteins | sample KBSCornC52_FD_184301 | JGI IMG/M metagenome (GOLD analysis project Ga0207667, IMG submission 184301) | Corn rhizosphere microbial communities from Kellogg Biological Station, Michigan, USA - KBS Corn C5-2 (SPAdes) (version 2) | ecosystem: Host-associated > Plants > Roots > Rhizosphere > Soil ...
TTATCCGCAAGCTTCCTATTGGGACTGGCCTTATACTGCTGACAAAACAAACCCGCGCCTGTTACAGATTGACCGCGATTGGATGTGGTATAAAGCATGGGCACGCTATGCATGGAATTGCCATCGTGATCGAAGTGACGAAGTAAATTATTGGGCCGGCCTTCTCGCCAATAAATATGGAAGCAATCTTTCCGCCGGAAAAAATATTCTCGAAGCTTTTGAACAGTCCGGCGAAATTGCGCCAAAGCTTTTAAGGCGATTTGGTATTACCGATGGCAACCGGCAGACTTTATCTTTAGGCATGCTCATGACGCAATTGATTAATCCATATCGTTATGGCTTATTTACTTTATTGTATAATTCTGAATCACCTGAAGGAGAGATGTTGACGGAATATGCAGAAAGGGAATGGAAGCACGAAAAGCATGTAGGAGAAACACCAGTTGAAATAATTAAAGAAGTAAAAGTTCATGGACAAAAAGCTGTGGAAGCCATCGAGCATGCTTCGCCTTTAATTACAAAAGACAAGAACGAATTTGAAAGGATTAAAAACGATATGCACATTTATAATGCGCTTGCCAATAGTTATGCTGAAAAAGCGGAGGCCGCTCTATCTGTTTTACGGTATAAATATTCAAATGATATTTCAGATCTTGAGAAAGCTTTGCCTCACCTTGAGAAAAGTTTAGACTGGTATAAAAAATTAGCTGCATTAACAAAAGATTCCTACCTGTATGCGAATAGCATGCAAACGAAACAAAGAAAAATTCCTGTTAGCGGCGCGGATGGAAATTATAAAACCTGGACGGAAATGTTGCCGGTGTATGAAAAGGAACTTTCTTCTTTCAAAAAAAATATTGATTCCCTGAAGGCGCCAAAATCAAAAACAGCAGTAAAAAAAACAGAGCTGCTACAGAATGCAGCGGTAACTTTAATCACCAGGCCGGATGGATATTATTCAATAAATACAGGCAAGGAGTTATTTAGCGATACCAGCACTTACATCAAAAATTTTGCTGAAGAGCTAAAGCAATTGCAAGGCTTAAAATTTTCAAGAATTAAGCAATTGGAAGAGGGCACGCACCTTGAATTTTCAAATGCTAAACCGGTAAAGGTTTTGGTGGGTTATTTCAATACTCAAAATCCTAAATATCTTCAACCGCCTACTCTGGAAAATGATGCAAGCGCGAATGATTACGGTCAGGCACAAACGAAAATTGCCAACGCCTTGATTATATCGGGAATGCCACCAGTGAACATTCATACTTTTTCTTTTAAAGCAGGTAAAAACACACTTGATTTGCCAAAAGGAGCAGTACTTATTTTAGGTTTTGTTGATGATGATAAGTTAACGCGATCTTACGATACCGGCCTCTCGCAGTCAGGAGTAAAAGAAGAATTGGATTGGTTATTTGAATAAGAATAAGTGTTACTATAGATTGCTCCAGTAAACGAACAAATAATCACGTTTTTTAATTTAAATAGAAGGACTCTTATAATAATTGCTTTTGTAGATTTTGTATTCTAAAAATGAATTTTAAAAAATGAAAAGATTTTTCGGATTCGTAATTGTCAGTTTAAGTATTCTGCTTTTTTCAGGAAATACCAGCTTTGCTCAATCGTCGCAACAATTTATATTGAGTACGGCTAAATTGAAATCTTATGTCAGATATTTTAATTCAATCGATACAGAAGCTATAAAAAATTATGTTCCCAATAAAGAGGCCTTTGGCTGGCTGGCTAAAAATATTCCGCTTTTTGATTGCCCCGACACGACCCTCGAAAAGATATATTATTATCGCTGGTGGTCATTCAGAAAACACCTGGAAAAAACGCCGGATGGTTATGTTTTTACAGAATTCATTACACCGATGAAACATGCGGGAAAATATAACACGATCAGCAGTGCACTGGGTCATCACATTTATGAAGGAAGATGGCTGCATGATCCGGAATATATAAATGACTACATCAATTTTTGGTTGCATGTTGATAAGAAAACACCCAGTCCTCACCTGCATAATTTTAGCAGTTGGTTGCAGAATGCAGTTTATAATCGTTACCTCGTTACTCCCGATAAAAGTTTTATACAAAATAATCTGCCGGCGCTGGATTCAGATTATCATCAGTGGGAAAAAGAGAGACAATTGCCTGATGGAAAATTCTGGCAATACGATGTGAAAGATGCCATGGAAGAATCAATCAGTGGCGGGCGACACGTAAAAAACGTAAGGCCAACCATCAACAGTTATATGTACGGCAATGCGGTGGCAATGAACAACATGGCTAAACTTTTTGGAAACACTTCTCTTGAAAAAAAATATAGCGATAAAGCTGCATCTCTAAAATCAATAGTTCAAAATTATTTATGGAATGACAGCGCTTCTTTCTTTGAGGTTCGCCTGCAAAATGGAAAATTTTCTGATGCACGCGAAGAGATTGGTTTTATTCCGTGGTATTTTAATTTGCCGGATGATAAAGCAAAATATGCAAAAGCATGGAACCAACTCATTGATACAACCGGCTTTTGCGCTCCCTGGGGGATTACCACAGCCGAAAGAAGAAACCCTGGATTCAGAACGCATGGCTCAGGACATGGCTGCGAATGGGATGGCGCTGTATGGCCTTTCGCCACGACCCAAACTTTAAAAGGATTGGCAAATTTGCTCACCAATTATAAAAATAAGGGTACGATGAATAAAGAGGTATTTTATAAAGAACTGAACAAATATGCCAGGTCACAACAAAAAAGAGGGCGGCCTTACATTGGTGAATACCAGGACGAAAAAACCGGCGAATGGCTGAAAGAGGATAACCCGCGAAGTGAATTTTACAATCATTCCGGTTTTGCAGATTTAATCATAAATGACCTTGTTGGTTTAAAACCAAGACTTGATAATGTAGTAGAAATCTTTCCCTTAATACCGCAAGGACAATGGGATTGGTTTTGTTTAAGCCAGGTTTTATATCACGGTAAAATGCTTACGATCCTGTGGGATAAAAATGGGAAAAAATATGGTAAAGGAAAAGGCTTTATCATTTATGCGAATGGCAAAAAGATTTATAGTGGCAAGGATTTAAAGCATGTGATGGCGAAAATGTAAAAAGGCAGTTTTTATTGGTTTACTATAAAAAATCATAATTGTCCGGAGAAAAATTAATCATTTGATGAAAGCATTTACAGTAGGACGTTTCAAGCCCCCTCTCCCGCGGGAGAGGGGGTTGGGGGTGAGGCTTTTTTTTACCCTTGCTTTTCTTTTCATGTTTATTACAACACAGGCTCAGGAAAAAAGCAATCTTATATTATGGTACAATCAACCGGCTGTAAAATGGACGGAAGCGTTGCCAATCGGAAACGGCAGATTGGGCGCTATGATCTTTGGTGGCGTTGAACAGGACAGAATTCAATTTAACGAAGAAACATTATGGACAGGTGAACCAAGAGATTATAACCGGCCGGATGCCTTTCAATATTTGCCCCAGATTCGCAAACTTCTTTTTGAAGGAAAACAGAAAGAAGCAGAAAAGTTAGCAGGAGAGCATTTTATGGGTCTGAAAAGCAAAGGCGGTGACAAAGCGGAATGGTTAAAAGAAATGAGGGCTCTGAAAGGAATGAAAGGCAATCCGGCGCTTCCCGGATATAATGACAGTAAGTGGAAAACAATAACAGTTCCCACTTATGAAGGTTGGGAAACTGCTGGGCTGGAAGGCCTTGATGGAGCGGTTTGGTTTAGGACGACGTTTAGGCTTCCTGAAGAGTGGAAAGCTAAGAACCTCGTATTGGATTTAAACAAGGTGCGCGACCAGGATTTTACTTATATAAATGGGAAATTGATTGGAACAACAGACGGCGCGGATAATCGGAGGAAATATATTATTCCAAAAGAGGCATTGGTAAATGGAAAAAATACGATTGCCATACAGGTATTGAATTATTTCGATAAAGGTGGTATTGCCGGTTACAAAGATACATCAAGACATATCGTAGTTTACCCGCAAGGCGGTTTCGCAGAGGATGCTATTTCGCTCAATAAAGAATGGAAGTATTTTATTCAAAATGATGAGCCGCCCGCTGTTCCGCATTACCAGGCAGCATACCAGCCATTCGGTGATTTGTGGCTTAATTTCCAAAATATCGGCAGCATATCAGATTACAAACGCGAACTTAACCTTGCAAATGCCATTTCACGCACAAGTTATTCTTCTAACGGTATTGCGTACACGAGAGAATATTTTGCAAGCCAGCCTAACCAGGTTATTGTTATTCATCTTACAGCAAGCAAACCGGGAAATATTAGTCTGGAGGCGATGCTAAATAGTCCTCACAAATATTCTTCTGTAAAAAAAACTGCTGATAATACCATTGATCTTTCAGTGAAAGTGAGAAACGGCGCATTGCGCGGCGAAAGCTTTCTGCGTGTAGTTGCTGCAAAAGGAAAGGTTAGCATTCAAAATGACACAATAGAAATTGATAAAGCAGATGAAGTAACCTTATACCTTACCGCCGCTACTAATTACAAAAATTATAAAGACGTCTCAGCCAATCCTGTTGCCATTTGCAATAAAGCTTTACAAAGCATAAACGGCAAAACTTATCGTGAAATAAAAGCAGCGCATATAAAAGAATATCAAAAGTATTTTAATACACTTTCTATTAATCTTGGTAACAGCGAAAACGAAAAGTTGCCGACCGATAAACGCATTGAAAAGTTTGCTTCATCAAACGATCCGGCGCTTGTTGCCCTTTATTTGCAATATGGAAGATACCTGCTCATATCAAGTTCACGGCCGGGAACGTATCCTGCTAATCTGCAGGGAATCTGGAACGATAAGCTTGCGCCTCCGTGGGGAAGTAAATACACTACCAATATAAATGCAGAAATGAATTACTGGCCGGCAGAATTGCTCAATCTTTCCCCCATGCATCAGCCGATGTTTAAGATGATTGAGGAACTTGCGCAAGCTGGAAAAGAAACTGCAAAAGATTACTACAATGCACCCGGTTGGGTGCTTCATCACAATACGGATATCTGGCGTGGAACAGCGCCTATCGATGCACCCGATCACGGAATATGGGTTACAGGCGGTGCGTGGCTTTGTCATCAATTATGGGAACATTATTTATTTACGCAGGACAAAACTTTTTTGAAAGACACTGCTTATCCGATAATGAAGCAAGCCGCTTTATTTTTTAATTCATTTCTCATTAAAGATCCGAAAACAGGATGGCTGATAAGCACTCCCTCTAATTCCCCGGAGCATGGAGGATTGGTGGCAGGGCCAACAATGGATCATGAAATTATAAAAGATTTATTCAAAAATGTGATTCACGGAAGCGAGATATTAAATACAGATAAAGTTTTAAGAGATACGCTCCGGGAAAAATTTGCAAGAATTGCTCCTTTTCAAATTGGAAAATATGGCCAATTGCAGGAATGGCTTGAAGACAAAGATGATACCAGCGACCATCACCGGCATGTATCTCATTTATGGGCGGTTTATCCGGGGAGCGTAATCAATTGGGAGCAAACGCCACAGTTGATGAAAGCGGCACGTCAATCTTTATTATATCGTGGCGATGCAGCCACAGGCTGGAGCCTCGCATGGAAGATCAATTTGTGGGACAGGTTTAAAGATGGGAATCATGCCTTTAAATTAATTCGAATGCTACTTAGCCCCGCATCAAGCCATGGCGAAGGCTCTTATCCTAATTTATTTGATGCGCATCCGCCATTCCAGATAGATGGCAATTTTGGTGGCGCTGCGGGCATTGGAGAAATGCTTTTGCAAAGCCAGACAAAATATATTGATCTGCTGCCTGCTTTACCCGATGCATTACCTGAAGGAGAAGTAAAAGGCTTGTGCGCAAGGGGAGGATTTGTAATTAATTTAAAATGGGAAAATGGAAAATTACAACAGGTTGAATTGTTCTCAAAGGCAGGCCGCCCTTGTCTTTTGCGCTATCGCGATAAGGTGATGGAATTAAAAACAGAAAAAGGGAAAACTTATAAGTTCGATGGAGAATTGAATCAAATTTGATAATGGCATTTGCAAAACGACATATCATTTTAGAAATTGGTGAAACTGCACAAAAGGTGTTACGCTATGCAAGTTCTCATTTCCAAAAGAAAATAAAAAAACCAAGTATTTGTTGCTTTACTGTTGTTTTGTATTTATTTCTCCTGTTTTGCAGCAATGGAAATTTATATGCTCAAAATGCTATTCGACAAGAAATTTCTCTTGATAAAAATTGGCGCAGCATAGAAGGTGACCACAATAAAAATGCTTTTGATGGTTTTGAAAACCCGTCTTTCAACGACAAAACATGGTCACGTGTAGAAGTGCCTAATAATTGGGATGCGTATGCGGGTTACCGGAGATTGTTACATGGCAACCGTCATGGTTATGCCTGGTATCGCAAGAAGTTTTCAATAAAATCAACAAAGAATGGCAAGCATTTTTTTCTGTATTTTGAAGGAGTTGGTTCTTATGCAACAGTTTGGCTGAATGGCAAAAAAGTTGGTTATCATGCAGGCGGAAGAACCACTTTTACAATAGACGTTACCAATTTCATTAATCTCAATAATCAACCGAATCTTTTAGCAGTCCGTGCTGATCATCCTGCTTACATTCGTGATCTGCCGTGGGTTTGCGGCGGTTGCTCGGATGAAAGAGGGTTTTCAGAAGGATCCCAACCGATGGGAATTTTCAGGCCGGTTCATTTAATTGTTACAAACGATATACGCGTTCAGCCGTTTGGTATTCATATCTGGAATGATACAACCGTTTCAGAAAAATATGCCCATTTGTATGTTGATGCAGAAATTAAAAATTATGGCGACAGTACAAAAAATATAACGGTAATAAATAAGTTGATCAATGCCAACGGCATCGCCGTTACTGAAACGAAATCAACCGCTGAAATTCTGCGTGGAACAAGTAAAATAATTCACCAGGAACCTTCTATTAATAACGTTCATTTGTGGAATCTTGATGATCCTTATTTATATACACTTCTCACAGAAGTAATAGAAAATGGAAAAGTGATTGACCGTGTTTCAACTGCTTATGGTATTCGCTGGATCAGCTGGCCCATTAATAAACCTGCATCATCGAACCAATTTTTATTAAATGGCAAACCGGTTTTTATAAACGGCGTTGCCGGATATGAGCACCTTATTGGAAAGAGCCACGCCTTCAGTGGCGAGCAAGTGAGAACAAGAGTCATGGAGTTAAGAGCAGCAGGCTTTAATGCTTTCAGGGATGCACATCAACCGCATAACCTGCGGTATCAAAAATATTGGGATAGCCTGGGAGTTTTGTGGTGGCCGCAAATGAGCGCGCACATTTGGTTTGATACGCCAGCGTTTAGAAAAAACTTCAAAACACTTTTAACTGATTGGGTAAAAGAACGCCGCAATAGTCCTTCCTTAATCTTATGGGGCTTGCAAAATGAAAGTAAACTGCCAGCGGATTTTGCAAAGGAATGCACTGATTTAATTCGCAGGTTAGATCCTACTGCTTCATCACAGCGGCTGGTAGTAACCTGCAACGGCGGCGCCGGAACCGATTGGGATGTTCCTCAAAACTGGACTGGCACTTACGGTGGTGATCCTGCCACTTATGGAAATGATTTAAAGAAACAAATTTTGGTAGGCGAATACGGCGCCTGGCGCACACTGGATTTACATAAAGAACGGTCGTTTAATCAAAAAGGAATTAACAGTGAAGACAAGATGACGCAATTGCTGGAAATGAAAGTAAGGCTTGCCGAGTCGGTGAAAGATAGCGTTGCCGGGCATTTTATGTGGCTGCTCACTTCTCACGATAATCCCGGCAGGATGCAGGGAGGAGAAGGGTATCGGGAACTGGACCGGGTTGGCCCTGTCAATTACAAAGGCTTATTTACACCATGGGAAGAACCGGTTGATGCGTTTTATATGTACCGGTCAAACTATGCATCAAAAACGAAAGAACCGATGGTGTATATCGTTTCACATACCTGGCCAGATAGATGGCTGACACCAGGCATTAAGAATAACATTGTCGTTTATTCAAATTGTGATGAAGTCGAATTGTTCAATGATGTCCGCTCGCAATCGTTAGGTAAAAGAAAAAGAAGCGGGATTGGAACGCATTTCCAGTGGGATAACGTAGACATAAAATATAATGTATTGTATGCGGTAGGCTATGTAAATGGAAAAGAAGTTTCGAGAGATGATATCGTTTTAAATCATCTTCCGCGTGCACCGCATTTCAATGATTTTTTCAAAGATGCAAAACCAATTACATCTCCTCAGCCGAGATACAATTATCTATACCGTGTAAATTGTGGTGGACCGGATTATGTTGATGAAAACGGCAATAAGTGGATGGCCGATCGTCAAAGAACGGGAAATAAATTTTGGGGCTCAACATCATGGACAAAAGATTTCCCGGGGATGCCCGCTTATTTTGCGAGCCAGCGCAGAACTTTTGACCCGATACACGGGACAAAAGATTGGAAACTTTTTCAGACCTTCCGGTATGGGAGAGAAAAACTACATTATGATTTTCCGGTACCGGATGGCGATTATTTGGTAGAACTTTATTTTACAGAACCGTGGTTTGGCCGCGGAGGTGGCATTAATTGCAAAGGCTGGCGGTTATTTGATGTAGCAGTTAATGATAAAGTGGTTTTGAAGAATGAAGATATTTGGAAAGAAGCAGGATACAGCACCGCGTTAAAAAAGACTATGAAAGTAACAGTAAAAGGAGGTTTGCTTACTATTTCTTTTCCTCGTGTTGCATCAGGACAAGCGGTCATTTCCGCAATTGCGATTGCTTCTCTTGATCAAAATAGTAAGCCTGCAAAACCTTCACCCTCTTTAATCCAAAACCTGGAAGTAAATAATAAAAGTGCCACAAAAGATTGGGTGTTAGAATCATGGCTGGATACAGGAGAAAAGCAATATGTGGATGACAATGTCGCTTTCAGTGCATTATCTTCCGAGCTTTATGGAGCTGAGTGGATTCAAACTCCGAAGATTTTGAAAGGTGCTAAAAATTCAACCATCGCTACATTTACTGTTGGCAATGATGCCGATATTTTTATAGGAGTGAATACAAAAATTATCACCATTCCCGAATGGTTGAAAGATTACGAAAACACAAATACTTTTATTGAAAATGACTTTAATGGCGGGCAACGTTTTGCGGTTTATCGGAAAAGATTTAAGAAGGATGAAATAATATCTTTAGGCGATAATGGAGGTATGGATAATAAAACTTCAATGATGTATCCGATTGTTGTTTTACCTGTTTCGAACATGCAACCGGCTTATGATCTGAAGCCTGTTACCAATTACAAAGCTGTAGCTGGAAAGTTGTATGGTCCCGGCCTGGTCAAAGGAATAATCAATGGAAAGGACAGGGTAATTTTTAGTAAACCATCCACAGAAAATTTGCTTGAATGGAAATTTGATGTAGACGTTGCGGATATGTATTCATTAACCATTTCTTACAATAATCCAAATGCAAATACAATAAACGGAACTCTTGAGATTTTTTCTGAGGACGGAACTTTGCTGAAAAAAGAAGATGTTGAATTTAAGGCTACTCGTCCCGGAAAATCAAATTACATTAGCACTACTACCGGCACAATGATCAACGCCGGAAAATATACTGTCCAATTAAGAGCGAAGGATGCAAAAGGTTTAAGCATAAATTCGCTTGATGTGCAATAAATAATAATTATGAATGAAGAAAGAAAAAGTATTGTTCTGTTTCCTCTCTCTCGCCCGATTTTCAGGGAAGTTGCGATGAAGTTTTTTTCTCTGATAATTCTTTGCTTCGCATGGTCCGTCCTAACCGCACAATCACCCACTCCCGTAAATCTTACCTGTGAGAACCAGGTAAATCCATTAGGAATAGATAATTCTTTTCCCGGATTAAGCTGGCAAATAATTTCAGGACAACGTGGCGTCTTACAAACTGCTTATCGCATTTTAGTTTCGGATAACATTGCGAAAATTAATAAAAATGTAGGTGATATATGGGATACAAAAAAAGAAGATAAAAGTTCGTCTACTCATATCGGTTATGGCGGAAAAGTTTTGCAGGCGAATAAAACTTACTATTGGAAAGTAATGGTTTGGGATAATAAAAATAATCAATCCGGTTGGAGCAAAACCAATAGCTGGCAAATGGGATTGCTTACTAAAAATGATTGGAAAAATGCGCAATGGATCGCATATTCAACGCTTCCCGATTCGCTTCATATTGTTCCGGGGGAGGAAGGCAAAGGCAAAAAAAAGAGAGCTCCTTTAAATGATATTTTGCCGTTGATCAGGAAACAATTTATAGTAAAAAAGACCTTGGAAAAAGCAACCGTTTTCATTTCAGGTTTGGGACAATTTGAAATGCATTTGAATGGCGCAAAAGTAGGAGATCATTTTCTTGATCCTACATGGACAGAATATAAAACAGAAGCGATGTACGTCACTTTTGATGTTACCAAACAACTTAAACCGGGCGAAAATGCAATTGGCGTAATGTTGGGAAATGGATTTTATTTTATTCCCCGCGATCGGCGTTACCGCAAACTCACCAATGCCTATGGTTTTCCTAAAATGATTTGCCGTCTCGTACTGGAATATAAAGACGGTTCTACTGAAAATATAGTAAGTGATGCTTCATGGAAAACACATAAAGGGCCGATAACTTACACAAGCATTTATGGTGGTGAAGATTATAACGCCAATCTCGAACAAACTGGTTGGGACAAGGCGCCTTTCAATGATAAAAACTGGAAGCCGGTTCAAATAACCGATGGACCGCCTGAACTTCATTCTCAAATGTCAGGGCACGTAAAAGTTGAAGAAACATTTACTCCAAAAAAGATCACTAAAATAAATGACAGCGTGATAGTGTATGATCTTGGACAAAATGCATCAGGCATCCCGGAAATTACCGTCAAGGGAAACAAAGGAGATACGGTTCGGATCGTTCCAGCGGAGTTACTAAACGAAGATGGAACCGCCAATCAACGTGCCACAGGTTCTCCTCATTATGACGATTATATTTTGAAAGGCGGCGCTGCTGAAACATGGCACCCGCGTTTTACTTATTATGGCTTCCGGTATCTGCAAATTGAAAGAGCCGCATTGCCAATGTCTTCAAATATCCATCACCTTCCCACAATTCTTTCTGTAAAAGGATTGCATATTAGAAATGATGCGAAAACCGTAGGCACATTTGAATGTTCAAATGAATTGTTTAACCGAACTTTTACTTTGATCAATTGGGCCATCAAAAGCAATTTGATGAATGTGTTGACCGATTGTCCGCACAGGGAAAAATTGGGCTGGCTCGAACAGGCGCATTTGATGAGTAATTCAATTCAATACAATTATGAGGTGCATAATTATTTCAGAAAAACCGTTCACGATATGATGGCTGCTCAAACCCCGCAAGGACTGATTCCCGAAATTGCTCCTGAGTATGTAGTGTTTAATTTTGGAAATGGTATGTTCCGCGATTCTCCTGAATGGGGCAGCGCCGGTATTTTATTACCATGGTATTTATATCGCTGGTATGGAGATAGTGAAATACTAAAAGAAAGTTATCCGATGATGCAAAAATATATTGCGTATCTAAAAACAAAAGCAAAAGATAATATTCTTTGCGAGGGACTTGGGGATTGGTACGACCTTGGGCCGAATCATCCCGGCGTATCACAATTAACCCCGATGGGCATTACCGGCACTGCTATTTATTACTATGACCTTAATGTGATCAGTAAAATAGCAACACTTTTAGGCAAAGAAAATGAAGCATCTGGTTATGATAAACTTGCAGCCGAAGTAAAGAAATCTTTCAATGAAAAATTTTTTAATGAAGAAACAAAAGAATATGGAAGCAGCAGCCAGACTGCAAATGCAATGGCTGTTTATATGAAACTTGTTGAGCCAAAATATAAAGATGCTGTAGTGCAAAATATTGTAAAAGATATACGGCAGCATCATAACAGTCTTACTTCCGGAGATATTGGCTATCGCTATTTATTAAAGGTATTGGACGATGAAGGCCGTTCCGATGTGATTTATGAAATGAACAACAGAACTGATGTTCCGGGTTATGGTTACCAGTTGGCAAAAGGCGCCACCTCATTAACCGAATCATGGCAAGCGCTTTCTTCGGTTTCTAACAACCATTTAATGCTTGGGCATTTAATGGAATGGTTTTACGCAGGGCTTGCAGGCATCAGGCAAAGCGATAGTTCGATAGCTTTTAAAAATATTGTTATTCGCCCGGAACCTGTTGGTGATATTACTTCTGCAAAAGCTACTTATCAATCTGTTCATGGATTAATTGCAAGTGAATGGAAAAAGGAAGCTCATGAATTTAAACTGAAAGTAACCATACCGGCAAATACGTCTGCAACAATTTATCTTCCAGCAGATTCTTCATCAGTTATTGAGGAAGGAAAAACGTCTATCCATGACCGTGAGGATGTGAAACTGGCTGGATATGAAAAAGGAACAGCATTGGTTAAAGTGGGTTCCGGGACTTATACATTTATTGTGAAATAGCAGTAAACGAATAAATATGACCGTTTTTTCTTTTAGTTTTTCATCTGCATTAAAATAAACATTGTTATCAATGAAAATAAAAAAATCTTTTCTGTTCCTTTCGTTTTTGATTGTTTCACTTTCTTCGTTTTCGCAGGATAAAAAGAATGAAGTAGCTGCTGATAAGATGCAGGAAATATATACAGAAGTAAAAACTCCTTTTAAATATGGACTGGTTTTAGTGCCGGAAAATAATTCACAAAAATTGGATTGCCCTACCATTTTTAGAAAAGGGAAAATGTGGTACATGTCCTTTATTATTTTTAACGGCCGCGGATACGAAACCTGGCTGGCTGAAAGTAAAGATCTATTGCACTGGCAAAAGATGGGTCGGATGCTATCCTTTTCAAAAGATACCACCGTTTGGGATGCAGATCAAAAGGCAGGGTATGTTGCTTTGGAAGATTATAAATGGGGCGGCAGTTACGAATTAAACAAATATGATAACAAATATTGGATGAGCTACATCGGGGGAAACACGCCGGGATATGAATCAGGACTTCTTTCAATTGGAATGGCTTACACCACAGGAAATCCATGTGACGTACATGAATGGAAAAGATTGAATAAACCTATATTGATGTCAACCGACAACGATGTACGCTGGTGGGAAAACAGGAAGGAATATAAAAGCACTGTCATCTGCGATAAACAAAAAATCACGGGTTATCCTTTTGTTATGTATTACAATGCCAACGGAGATTCTGCAAAAAATAATTTAAAAACACGGTGGTTTGAAAGAATAGGAATGGCGGTTTCAAACGATATGATACATTGGAAAAGATTTGGCAACGATCCTGTGGTTCATCATCCTGTCGGAATTACAGGCGACCCGGTGATACAAAAGATAGGCAATGTATGGGTGATGTTTTACTACGGCGCTTTCGGGAAAGATAGAAAAGG
>Ga0207667_10007106_pt1 | contig 13513 bp, 9 predicted proteins | sample KBSCornC52_FD_184301 | JGI IMG/M metagenome (GOLD analysis project Ga0207667, IMG submission 184301) | Corn rhizosphere microbial communities from Kellogg Biological Station, Michigan, USA - KBS Corn C5-2 (SPAdes) (version 2) | ecosystem: Host-associated > Plants > Roots > Rhizosphere > Soil ...
GAAACCGCCCCCGCGGCCGAGGAATCTGGCGCGTTCTATTCTAGGAGATCACATGCTGCGTAGGCTTTCCCTCGGACTCGTCGGCTTGAGTCTGGCTGCTGCGGTTGCGGCTTGCAACTCGAACGACTCGACCGCCCTCAACGGCGGGCTCGGAATCGGTCCGAACTTCCCTTCGCTCACGCTCTACGCTGCCAACAGCACGCAGAACGCGATCGGGATCTACCCGCCCGGAACGGCGAGCGGGAGCGGGCCGGCCTACCAGATCGGCGGTTCGAACACGACCCTGAACGGTCCGCAATACCTGGCGTTCGACGCCTCGAGCAATCTGTGGATCACCAATTACAACACCAGCACGGGCGTCAGCAACATCGTCGAGATTAAGGCGCTGGCGACCGGCAACGTCATTCCGTTCGGGGGCTTCAGCTTCGCGAACATGGGCCAGCCTCGCGGCATCGCACTCGACAAGACGCCCGGGACGATCGCCATCGCGGCGGTCGACACCACCGCGACCGCCCCGGCCGCGCCGAGCCAGATCCAGCTGTTCAGCACCGGGAATAGCGGTCCGAGCCTGCCCTATCTGGTGATCGCGGGTGCCGCGACCGGCCTCAACGTGCCCTCGGGCGTCGCCTTCGACAAGAACGACGCGATCTGGGTGACCAACCTCCAGGGCGCGTCGGTCGAGAAGTTCGTCGTGCCGACGCCGAGCCCGACCCCGAGCGGCTCGCCGTCTCCCACCCCGACCGCGACCCCGACCCCGACACCGACCCCGAGCCCGACGGCGACGCCGGTCGGTCCGACGCCGACCCCGGTCCCGACGGCCGTGCCGACGTACTTCACCAATCTGGCGCCGACCACCACGATCGCCGGAGCGAACACGCAGTTGATCAACCCGACCGGTATCTTCATCGATCCGAACGGCGTCATCTACGTCTCGGACTCGGGCCGCAAGGCCGTGCTGGTGTTCGCGGCGTCGGCGACCGGCAACGTCGCTCCGACCTCGCAGATATCGGGCGCGCTGACCGGCTTCGTCACGCCGACCGACGTCAAACTCGACACGAGCGGGAAGATCTACGTCGCCGATAGCGGCGCCGGCAAGATCTTCGTCTTCGCCGCAGGGGCCTCCGGGAACGTGGCGCCCGTCACGACCTACACCGCGCCCGGAACGCTCGTGGGAATCGGACTCGCGCCATAGTCGAGAACGCATCGAACGCGACGGCGGCGCTGATGCGCGCCGTCGTCGCGTTGGCCGACGGGTCTTCGGATGAAGGCCGCGTCCGCGCGATCGCCGAGGGCGCCCGGCAGATCGCCGGTACGCCCGTCGCGGCGATGCTCTTCCCCGACGACCGCTCGATCGGATACGACGATCCGTCCGCGCCGGTGTTCGCCCTGCGCGAGAACTCTCCGGAGGTTCGCCGGCTCTTCCTCCACGCGCTCGGACGGTTCGCCGTTCCGGGCGCGTTCTTCGTCCCGGCCGATCAGGCGCGCGCGTTCGTCGGGGTCGCCGCGGCGGTGCCGGCCGGCGGGAGGCTCTTCGTCCACGTCGAGCTGGACGAGCGCGTGCTCGGCACCATCGCGGTCGCGCGCGACGCGCCGGATCAGGCCGAAATCGCGGCCCTGCGCGCCTATGCGGACGCGGTCGCCCGCCTGATCGGCGCGCGTCGCGAGGTCTATCAGTCGCAGCGCGAGTCGCGCGACAGCCGCGTCTTGGCGCTGGTCGACGAGCGCATCCGGCGCGCCGTCGAGAGCGACGATCTGCTCTTCACCATCGCGGAGGCGGTCTGCGAGGGCTTCTCGGCGGAACGATGCGTGATCTTCGAACGGACCGTCGCCGACGGCAATCGGGCGCGCACGCTGGCGGTCGCGGGTCCCGGGCCGGGGTCGCTGCCCGCCGTCGTCTCGCTGCGGCTCGAACCCGAGTCGGTCGCGCGCGCCCTCAACGTGCGGCGCGCGTTCGCGGTGCCGCTCGCCCGGGACGGGCGGGCCGAACAGATCCTCGCCGTCGGTTTCTCGGACGACGCCGCCGACGAGTCCGCGGCGTCGGCCCTGCGGTCGGTCGCCGCGCACGTCGGGCTCGCGCTCGCCAACACGCTGCTCTACGAACGGGAACGCGACCGCCGTTCGCGGGCCGAGGCGCTCGAGCGGATCGTGCGGGTGCTGCGCGACACCCAATCGCTCGAAGAGGTGCTGCTGGTCTTCGTCATCGCGGTCACGCACGAGCTCCCGATCGATTGCGCCGCCTACGAGCACGAAGGCGAAGGCTACGTCCGTCGCGCCGTGCGGATGCGCGCGCACGGCGCTCCCGAACCGGCCGAGCGGATCGACGTCGGCAGCCTCGCGCCGTTCCTCGAGAGCGACGAGCCGACCGACGCGTCGGTGCTGCCGCGCGCGCTGCGCGAGCGCGTCTTGGCCGGCCGGCCGGGCGTGTTGGTCCCGCTCCACGTCGAGGGCGCGCCGTGGGGAGCGCTCGCATTCCCGGTCGATTCGTCGGTGGCCGCCTGGCAGCCCGACGAGCGCACCACGTTCTTCCGCACCCTCGGCTCGCATCTCGAACTGGCGCTCGCCAATGCCCAGGCGTTCGACCGCGAGCAGCATCGCGCGCAGGAGCGCGCGACCTTGGCCGAGGCCGCCCGCACGATCCTCAGTTACACGACGCTCCAGCCGTTGGCCGACGCGATGTGCCGGCTGGCCGCCAACCTGGTCGGCGCGCCGCGCGCGTGCGCGGTGCGGACCGAAGCGGACGGCTTCGTGCCGATCGGGGTCTTCGGCTCGAACGCCGAGGAGCTCGCCGACCGGTTCGCGCTGCGCCGCCGGAGCCGGAAGATCGCCGAAGAGCGGGTGGCCGGCGACCGGCGTCGCCTCCGCGTCGCCGAAGGAGAGGGACACGTCGGCATCCCGCTCGCGCGCACGTCGAGCGAGACCGGCGAACCCGAAGCCGTCGAGGCCTATCTGATCGTCGAGACGCCCGGCGTACGGTTCGGACGAGACGCCTTGCGGCTGCTCCAGGAATTGGGCGCGCTGTTCGCACTGGCGCTGCGCAACTTGGACCTGTACGAAGAGACCTCGCGGGCGAACGCGGCGCTACGCGAATCGTCGGAGTTCAAAGACGATCTGATCGCCATGCTCGCGCACGACTTCAAAGGGCCGCTCACCGTCGTGCTCGGCTACTGCGAACTGCTGCTGGAGACCACGTCCGAGTCGCACGACGAGGTCGAGATGATCTTCGCGCAGACGCAGCGGCTGGTCCGGCTCTCCGAGGATGCGCTCGTGCTCGCCCAGACGCAGGCCGACGGCTTCTCGCTCGACCGGACGACCGTCGACTTCGGCGCCTTCGTGCGCGACTGCCTCGAAGGGATCGGCTCGCTGGAGGATCGCGTGAAGCTGAGCACGCCGGCCGAGTCGCTGACCGTCTCGCTCGACCCGCAACGCTTCCGGCACGTCGTCGACAACCTGCTCTCGAACGCGCTGAAGTACTCCGAAGGCGAGATCCTGGTCTCGGTCCGGCGCGACGGGGACCGTGCGGTTCTCGAGGTGACCGATCGCGGTATCGGGATCCCGAGCGCGGAGCTGCACGCGGTCTTCACGCGCTTCGGACGGGCCACCAACGCCCGCTCGAAGGGCGTCGCGGGCACCGGTCTCGGTCTGTACGTCTCGCGCAAGATCGTCGACGTGCACCGCGGCACGATGTCGGTGGAGTCGAAGCTCGACCGAGGCAGCACCTTCACGGTCACGCTGCCCCTCCTCCCCGCCCTTCCGACTTCCGTCGGAGCCTAGGACCGGCCCCGAGCACCAGCCGGGGGCAACCTTTCAACACGGAGAACGTTAGTACTCGGTATGGCCTTTCTCAAGACTCTTTTCGACGGCAACGAACGCGACGTCGCGCGCCTGCGCAAGACCGCGGTCGCCGTCAACGCCCTCGAGCCCGCGATGGAAGCGCTCTCGGACGACGGCCTGCGGGCAAAGATCGTCGAGTTCAAGGCGCGCCTCGCCGACGGGGCGACCCTCGATAGTCTGATCCCCGAGATCTTCGCGGTCGTGCGCGAGGGCGGCAAACGCGCCCTCGGCATGCGCCACTTCGACGTCCAGATCATGGGCGGCCAGGTGCTGCTCGAAGGACGGATCGCCGAGATGCGCACCGGCGAGGGCAAGACCCTCGTGGCGACGCTGCCGGTGGTGGCCCGCGCGCTCGAAGGCAGGGGCGTGCACGTCGTCACGGTCAACGACTATCTGGCCAAGCGCGACTCCGAGTGGATGGGTCAGCTCTACACGTTCCTCGGCCTGACCATCGGCACGATCCAGCACGGGCTCGAGCCGGCCGAGCGGCGCGAGATGTACGCCCGCGATATCACGTACGTCACCAACAACGAGGTCGGCTTCGACTACCTGCGCGACAACATGGCGTGGCAGGTCGAAGACCTGGTCCAGCGCGAGCTGTACTTCGCCCTGGTCGACGAGGTGGATTCGATCCTGATCGACGAGGCGCGCACCCCGCTCATCATCAGCGGACCGTCGCAAGAATCGACCGAGCTGTATGACAACTTCGCGCAGATCATCCCGCGCCTGAAGAAGGACGAGGATTACACGGTCGACGAGAAGGCCCACGCGGTGCCGATCACGGAGTCCGGGGTCGCCAAGGTCGAGAAGATGCTGGGCGTCGGCAACCTGTACGACCAGCGCAACATCGAACTCGCCCACCAGCTCAACGCCGCGCTCAAGGCGCACAACCTGTTCCACAAGGACCAGCAGTACATCATCAAGGACGGCGAGATCGTCATCGTCGACGAGTTCACCGGGCGTCTGATGTACGGCCGCCGCTACTCCGACGGAATCCACCAGGCGATCGAGGCCAAAGAGGGCATCAAGGTCAGGGGCGAGGACCAGACGCTCGCGACCATCACCTTCCAGAACCTGTTCCGCCTCTACAAGCATCTGGCCGGCATGACCGGCACCGCGAAGACCGAGGAACGCGAGTTCCGCGACATCTACGGGCTCGACGTGGTGGTCGTCCCGACCAACCAGCCGATGATCCGTAAGGACAACAGCGACATCGTCTTCAAGTCCGAGAAGGCCAAGTTCGAGACGGTCGTCGACGAGATCATCGCCGAGCACGCCAAGGGCCGTCCGGTCCTGGTCGGCACGCGCTCGATCGAGAAGAGCGAGATCCTGGCGGCGATGCTGCGGCGCAAGGGCGTCGAGTGCAACGTCCTCAACGCGAAGTACCACGAGCAGGAAGCCGAGATCATCAAGGACGCGGGCCAGCCCGGCCAGGTGACGATCGCCACCAACATGGCCGGTCGCGGCACCGACATCAAGCTCGGCGAAGGCGTCGCCGCGAGCGGCGGCCTGCACATCATCGGCACGGAGCGCCACGAATCGCGACGTATCGACAACCAGCTGCGCGGACGCGCCGGCCGCCAGGGCGATCCCGGCTCGACCCGCTTCTACATCTCGCTCGAAGACGAGGTGATGCGCCTGTTCGGCGGCGACCGGATGACCTCGATCATGGATCGCGTCGGCTTCACCGACGAGGCCCCGATCGAGTCGGGCCTGGTCTCGAGCTCGATCCAGCGCGCGCAGAGCAAGGTCGAGAACCACAACTACGAGATCCGCAAGCACGTCCTCGAATACGACGACGTGATGAACAAGCAGCGCGAGATCATCTACCGCGATCGGCGCTCGATCCTCGAGGGCACTTTCGACTCGCGTTTCTACATCGAGCAGACGCTCCACGCGAAGATCGACGAGAGCATCGAGCAGAACGCGCCCGAGAACGCTCCGCCGAGCGAGTGGGACCTCGAGGAGATCCTCGACGAACTCGACCAGATCTTCCCGGTCAAGGCTGCGGTCGCGATCGAGACGCTCGAACATCAGGACCGCGAGCAGATCCGCAAGACGCTGCGCGACGCCGCCGCGGCCGCCTACGCGGCCAAAGAGGCCGAGGTCAGCCCGGAGATCCTGCGTCTCGTCGAGCAGCGCTATCTGCTGCTGCCGATCATCGACCGGCAGTGGGTCGACCATCTCTACGTGATGGACCACCTTAAGACCGGCATCGGCCTGCGCGGCTACGGGCAGAAAGACCCGCGCGTCGAGTACGAAAAAGAGGCCTACGAGATCTTCGAAGACCTCAAGAACAACATCGCGGACGAAGCCGTCAAGGGCGTTTTCCACGTCAAGATCGAGCACGGGCCGCCGCCGGGCGAAGCTCAGCAGGTCGCGCCGCCGGCGTTCGAGCAGATCCCGAGCGGTGCGCTCGCGCCCGAACCGGCCGGCCGGCTCTCCGCGCAGGAAGCGGAGCAGCTGCTCGGCCCCGTCCCGGGTGCGCCGCGTCGTCCGCAGCAGCTGCACACCAACAAGGACGACGAGTCCGGCCCGAAACCGGTCCACCGCGACGCGCCGAAGGTCGGCCGCAACGACCTCTGCCCGTGCGGCAGCGGCAAGAAGTACAAGAAGTGTCACGGTATCGACGCGTAAGCGCCGGCGCGTCTACTCTTCGAGTTCGGGCGTGACCGGCTCCAAGATGTGATGCGGCGGGCGCGCGTGCGGAGGCGCTCCGACCCGCGGGAGCGGCATCAGTTCCGGCGGCCCTGGATACGCGCCGCCGTCCCCGTTCGCGCCGCCGACCAGATCGCCGCCGAGCCGGACGTTCTGCGCCTGCACGTTCACGTCGACGCCTTGGCCGTCGACGCGAAGAGTCGTCTCGATGCTGCCGCCGCGGGCGTTGCGCTGGGTGATGTCGAGCGAGCCGTCCGCCCCGCGGCTGACCCGCTCGCCGCCGCCGAGATCGTAGCTCTGGCCGTCCTGGAGCGCGAACGTCTGCCCGTTCCGGTCGACGGTCGCATTGCCGGCGTTGTCGAGCGTCACGCGCTCGCGGCCGTTCCGGGTGGCGACGGTCGCCGAGCCGTTGTAGGTGACGCCGTTCGCGTTGGGCGCGGTCGTCTGCGTCGATAGCCGAAAGCCGCCGCGGAACGAGTTCGAGTCGAGCAGGTCGGCGTGGGGGTTCATGCTGTCCCAGTGCGCGTTCGTCCCGTTCCCGGAGAACGCCAGATGCGGATCGCCGGTCGACGACCCGCTCGCGTTTCCGAAGTACTGCTGGGGCGCGTTCGCGCAGGAGCCGCCGGAACCGCCGAGCGCTTGGGAAAGCTGTTGGAGCAGGCCTCCGAGCGCCTGGAGAAGCGGCGAGAGGCCGCCGGCCACCGCGCTCCCGACGCCGAGCGGGTCGAGGAGCGGCGGCATCATCCGCGAGATCGCATCGGCCGGCGAGAACGCGAGCGGGGTGTCGCCGTCGAGATCGGCGTCCAGGCCGGTTCCGAAGCCGCCGAGGCCCGAGGCGAGGGTTTGGAACGGACGTTCCTGCGGTGAGACGTACATGGGTGCCTCCGTAGATATCGATGCTGGTCGTCCGTCCATCCCTCCGAAACGACCGGCTGAAAGGGGGGGCGCCCGTCTTGCCGGAACGGTCGGCGCCATGTCCGATTCACAGATGACGTCGATCGCCCGCCTCGCCGAGCGCCTGAGTGCGCTCAAGGAGCGTCTTTGACTACGCGGGTCAGACCCGCACGATAGCCGAGCTGGACGAACGCTCGCGCGCCGACGGCTTCTGGAACGACGCCGAGAACGCGCAGCGCGCCATGAAGCGCCTCGCCGATCTGCGCGAGGAGACCGGACGGATGGATCGCACGGCGCGCCTGCTCGACGACGCGCGCGAGATGCTCGAACTCTTCGCCGGCGACGACTCGGCCGACGCCGAGGTCGACGCGAACATCGCCAAGGCCGCCGAGAGCATCGAGGCCCTCGAGATGGCCGCCAACTTCGACGGCGAGTTCGACGGGCACGGCGCGATCGTCAGCATCTTCGCGGGAGCGGGCGGCGTGGATGCGGCCGACTGGACGCAGATGCTGCTGCGGATGTACCTGCGCTGGGCCGAGGCCAAGGGCTTCAGCACCCAGATCGTCGAGGAGTCCGAAGGCGAAGAGGCCGGCCTCAAGTCGGTCACCTTCATCGTGCGCGGACGCAATGCGTACGGCATGCTCGAGAGCGAGCGCGGCGTGCATCGCCTGGTGCGGCTCTCGCCGTTCGACGCGGCCCATCGCCGCCACACCTCGTTCGCGGCGGTCGACATCATCCCCGAGATCGAGGCCGGCGAGTACGGCGAGATCGAGATCAAGCCCGATGAGATCCGATTCGAGACGTTCAAGTCGAGCGGCGCGGGCGGCCAGCACGTCAACAAGACGGAGTCCGGCGTACGCATCGTCCACCTGGCGACCGGCTTGGTGACGACCTCCCAGCAAGAGCGTTCGCAGACGCAGAACCGCGAGTTGGCGATGAACCTGCTGCGCGCGAAGCTGGTGCAGCGCGAGATCGAGCGGCGTGACCGGCAGCTGACCGAACTGCGCGGCGAGCGGCAGGCCAACGAGTGGGGCTCGCAGATCCGGTCGTACGTGCTGCAGCCGTATCAGATGGTCAAGGACCACCGCACCAACGTCGAGACCGGCAACTCCGGTGCGGTCCTCGACGGCGAGATCGACACGTTCATCTGGCCGTACCTCCAGCAGCGCAAGACGCTGGCGGCGGGCTAGTGAAGAAGGCGTTCGGCGATCCGTGGTTGTGGGTCGGCTGCGCGCTCTACGCCATCGCACTGACGCGGCTCGGCTGGGTGAAGTACGAGACGCACCACAACCTGGTCGACTTCGGGATCTTCGCGCAGACGGCCGCGAGTGCGTTCGGCTGTTTCTGCAACGGGCCGGAAGGGAGCCACTGGGCGTTCCACTTCTCGCCGATCCTGTACGTGCCCGGCGCACTGCTGTTGATCTGGAAGTCACCGCTGGTGATGATCGCGCTTCCCGCGATCGCCTGCGCGCTGGCCGCGCCGCCGATCTATGCGATCGTGCGCGCGCGTACCGACGTCGCGACCGCGCGGCTGGCGGGGCTGGTCGCGCTGCTCTACCCGCCGCTGGCGGGCTTGGCGTTCGTCGATTTCCATGAGAACGCGTTCGCCCCGGCCGCGATCGCATGGCTGCTGTGGGCATTCGACGCGGGCTACCTCGGCATCGCCGCGATCGCCGCACTGGTCACGCTCGCGGTGAAAGAGGATCAGGCGATCTTCCTTGCCGTCGCGGGAGGCGTCGGCGCATGGCTCTATCGCACGGACAAGCGGCGGTCGCGTTTCGCACTAGGTGTCGCGATCGCGGGCGTTGCCGTCGTCGTCGCGTTCTTCGCATTCATCCAGCCGCATGCTAACGTCTCGCCCAACTGGCAACCAAACCGATTCTATGCCTGGTCGAGAGACGACCTACGCGGTCTGCCCTTTGGCATCATCCAGCGCCTCGGCTTCTTCGCGCTGGCCTTCGCGCCGCTGGCATTCGTCCCGTTCCGCTCGAAGTGGATGTGGCTCGCCGTCCTTCCGCTCGCGGAAGCGCTCCTCTCACGCATGTCGACGACCTTCACGATGGGCACCCACTACGCCGGCGCCTGGGCCGGTTACGTCCTGATCGCCTTCGCTTTCGGAATCGCCGCCCTCCCGAAGCCGCGCCGCGCATCGTGGTGGGCGCTCGGCCTGACCGTCGTCGTCTTCGTCGCGGCTGATCCGTTGCATCCGGGACTGAACCTTCGCGCCATCCAGAACCGTGACCGGACGCTCGATGCCTATCTTGCGAAGCACAGGTTCGCGGACGTATCGACACAAGAAGAGGCGTATACGCATCTCGCGCTCATCGATCCGCTGGCGACGGTGTTCCCAGATTCTCCGGAGCAGGCCATCGGGGAGAACGAGGTGCTCGTCGACCTCGATTTCCCGGATTCTCCGCGCCTCCAAGAGTACGCACCGGCGCTGCGACGACATGGAATGCGGACCAGGGGTTCGGGTATCGTGTACTACCGCACCGAGTTGGAGAACACCAGCGGCGATCCGTAGGCGCGCTTATGGGTGTGAGCGGGTGCCCTGCGTCAAATCGTCGAGCGCTCGCGAGAATTTAGTCGACCAACCGGATCGCGCTTCGATGATACGGTAGGGCGAGGCCCAGGGATGCCAGCGGGCGGTTTGAAGCGCAAGGTTTGGTCGGGGCGCGAAGATCGCAACGGTCGGAGTCCCGGTCATGCCGGCGACGTGGAGTGCGCCGGAATCCGGCGCGACCAGTGCGCTTGCGGACGCGATCGCTTCCTTCCACGGCTCGAGCGCTTCGAAGAAGGAGATCTTCGTTTCCGCTGCGGCGGCGAATCGCTCGGCGTATTCGCGTTCGCTCGATGATGCGATGAACCGCGCGTTCGGGATCGCGCGCGCGCAGGCGACGACGTCGTCGAAGGCGATGCCGAGGCGCTCCCACTTGTCCGTCACTTGGAACGCGACGCGCGCATCCGGAGTGGGATCGCGGTCGAGCACCATCGGCCGGAGCTGCGCGAGGTCGTGGGTCGGCACCGCGCCGGGCTCGAGCAGCGATGCGCCGAGGGCGAAGATCACCTCGCATTCGTGCGGGGCGTTGGCGTCCAGGCCGGCGGTGCGGACGATCGTCTTGGACAGCAGCGACCGGATCCAGAGCGACTTGAGCGGCTTGCCCCAGCCGTTCTCGAAACCGATCCGGTGCTTGGCCCGGGTCGCGCGCGCCAGCCGATAGCCGCCCGGGTCCTCGGTCGCGACCAGCACGTGGGTGTAGTCGTTCGCCCGCAACTCGCTGCCGAACGCCGAGATGACGGCCCGATTGATCTTCGACTCGTCGCGCAATCCGAACGGCGCGACGTAGCGGCGGCGGGCCGCGGCCGCCGAGGGCGCATCGCGGTTGCGTTCGGTAAGCACCAGGTCGACGGGGATCTCGCGCTCGCGCAGGGCGGCCAGCAACGGCGCGAGCGCCAGGGCGTCGCCGACCGCGTCGAGGCGGATGAGAAGAACCGACGGTGAACTCTGCGGCATGCTTGGAGTCAGTCGTTCCCGCTTCGCCTTCGAAAGCGCCTGCCGATGAGTTTGGTCGAGCGCGCCGCCCGGGAACGCCTGCTCGAGAAGGCCAAGGCCTCGGCCAACGCCTGCCGCCTGTGCCGGATGGGGTCGGAGCGGCGCAACAACGTCTACGGCGAGGGCGACCCGTGCGCCCGGCTGATGCTGGTCGGCGAGGGCCCCGGGGAGACCGAGGACCTGACCGGCCGCCCGTTCGTGGGCCGCTCCGGGCAGCTGCTCGAGAAGATGCTGGGCGCGATCGGACTGGCCCGCGAGGACGTCTACATCTGCAACACGGTCAAGTGCCGGCCGACCGACCCCGGGCCCCGCGGTCCCAAGAACCGGGCCCCGGAACCGGGCGAGATGGCCAACTGCCGCCCCTATCTCGACGAGCAGATCGACATCATCCGGCCGGCCGTGATCTTGGCCCTCGGGGCGCCGGCGGCAAAGTCGTTTTTGGGGAAAGACTTCCAGATCACCAAGCAGCGGGGCCGCTGGTTCGAGGGGCCGCAGGGCATCGCGCTGATGGCGACCTTTCACCCCGCCTACGTCCTGCGCCAGACCGGCGGGGAGCTCGAGGGGGTCAAACGCATGGTCTGGGCCGATCTCAAGGCCGTCCGGGACAAACTGGCCGAGCCGCCGCCCGGCCGGGCCGAGCCGGGCCCAGAACAAGTCGGACTGTTCGGGGAAGGGGCATGATACAATGTCCGCCGTGACCCGCGACGCCCTGACCATTTGGACCGACGATGTAGCGCGCCGAGCCGGCTTCGCCGATGGCGCGGCTCTGGCCGCGCAATTCGGGATGAAGCCGTTCCGTCTGCGCCAGCTCTACCGGGCCGCCGCCAAGGAGCTGCTGGCCTCGGTCGCCGACGTCACCACCCTCCCGGTCGAGCTGCGCGACCGGCTCTACGACGCGGGCGTGCGGTTCTCGTCGGTCACGCCGGTCGTGATCAACCGCTCCGGCGACAAGCAGACCAGTAAGGGCCTCTTCCGTCTGCACGACGGCAACGAGGTCGAGGCCGTGTTGATGGAACACCACGGCGATCGCAATACCGTCTGCATCTCGTCGCAAGCCGGCTGCGCGTTCGCCTGCGCGTTCTGCTCCACCGGCCAGGCCGGCTTCACCCGCAACCTGACCTCGACCGAGATCTTCGACCAGGCGCGGCATTTCGCGCGCGAGTTGGCCGAACGCGGCAAGCGCGTCACCAACATCGTCTTCATGGGCATGGGCGAGCCGTTCCACAACTACGACGCGGTCATGGGTGCGGTCGCGCTGCTCAACGACGCCAACGGGTTCGGCCTCGGGCATCGCCACATCACCATCTCGACGGTCGGGCTGGTCGACAAGATCGACCGCTTCGCCGACGAGCACCTCCAGGTCAACCTGGCGATCTCCCTGCACGCGCCCAACGACGAGATCCGCTCGCGGATCATGCCGGTCAACCGCAAGTTCTCGACCGGCGAACTGCTGGCCGCCTGCGAGCGCTACGTCGAGAAGACCAAGCGCAAGGTGTTCTTCGAATACGTCATGCTGGCCGGCTTCAACGACTCGGCGATAAACGCCGACGAGCTGGCCCACCTGATGCGCGGCCGTCTCTACCACGTCAACCTGATCCCGTACAACACCACGCCGGACGGGCCGTTCGGAGGCACCGACGACGCCGCCATCTGGCGCTTCGCCAAGATCCTCGACGAAGCGGGCGTGCCGACCACAGTGCGCAAGAACATGGGCCGCGACATCGCGGCCGCCTGCGGTCAGCTTCGCGCCGAGACGCAGCCCCGCGCCCATCACGCGGTCGGCGCGTAGCGATGCTCTTCTACATCGCCCTCGCGCTGCTGGCGCTCAACGTCGTCTACGCGATCCGCGCGCTGGTCATCTGGGCGGGCTCGGGCGAGCGCGTCCACAGCGTCCCGCCGCCGGCCGACGCGCCGTTCGTCTCGATCGTCGTGCCGGCGCGCAACGAGGAACGCCAGATCGAGAAGTGCCTGGACTCGCTGCTCGCGCAGGACTATCCGCGGTTCGAGGTGATCGTCATCGACGACCGTTCCGAGGACGCGACCCACGCGATCGTCGCGCGCATCGCGGCCAAGGATCCGCGCGTCAAGCTGGTGACCGGCGTCGATCTGCCCGAAGGCTGGGTCGGCAAGCCGTGGGCGGTCACGCAGGGCGTCAAGCACGCCACCGGCGACTGGCTGGTCTTCACCGACGCCGACACCGTCCACCGGCCCTCGGCCACCAGCTCGGCGATCGCGTACGCGATCAAACGCGGCTTGGGCGCGGTCAGCCTGCTGCCCGATCAGAAACTGGTGACGCTGCCGGAGCGGATGCTGATGCCGGGCATCATCTGGTCGATCGCGTTCGCGCTCGGACCGACCGACGACATCCACGACCCGACCAAGCTCGAGAACGCGCTCTTCAACGGGCAGTACATCGCCATCCGGCGCGACGCCTACGAGGGCGTCGGCGGTCACGAAGCCGTCAAGAACGAGATCGCCGAGGACTACGAGCTGGCGCTGGCGTTCAAGCGCGACGGGCGCTTCCCGATCGCGCTGGTCGGCGCCAACGGCCTGGTGCGCACGCGCATGTACCAATCG
>Ga0207667_10007117_pt1 | contig 13502 bp, 12 predicted proteins | sample KBSCornC52_FD_184301 | JGI IMG/M metagenome (GOLD analysis project Ga0207667, IMG submission 184301) | Corn rhizosphere microbial communities from Kellogg Biological Station, Michigan, USA - KBS Corn C5-2 (SPAdes) (version 2) | ecosystem: Host-associated > Plants > Roots > Rhizosphere > Soil ...
TGCGGGCCACCACGGTGCGCGACATCGCGGACGCGGCCGGCATCCTGTCCGGCAGCCTGTACCACCACTTCGACTCCAAGGAGTCGATGGTGGACGAGATCCTGCGCGCCTTCCTCGACGCGCTGTTCGACCGCTACCGCGCGATCGTCGCGCAGAACCTCGGACCGCGCGGCACCCTCGAGGCGGTCGTCGTGGCGTCCTTCGAAGCGATCGACGAGCACCACGCCGCAGTGGCGATCTACCAGGCCGAGGCCCGCCACCTCGCCGACCAGCCGCGCTTCGCCTACATCAACGAACGGCTCACCGAGTTCCGCCGCCTGTGGCACGACGTCCTACGGGCCGGCATCAAGGACGGCAGCTTCCGCCCCGACCTCGACGTCGAACTGTCGTACCGCTTCCTGCGCGACACGGTCTGGGTCGGTGTCGGTTGGTACCGGCCGGGCGGCAAGCTCGGCATCGACGACATCGCCCGCCAGTACCTGTCGATCGTCCTGGACGGTCTCGCCGCTCACCCGAACGGAGCCACCCATGCCTGAGGCGTACCTCGTCGACGCCGTCCGCACGCCCGTCGGCCGCAAGAAGGGCGCGCTGTCGCAGGTGCACCCGGCCGACCTCGGCGCGCACGTGATCAGTGCTCTCTTCGACCGCAACCCGAGCGCCGACCCCGACGCCGTCGAGGACGTGATCTTCGGCTGCGTCGACGCGCTCGGCCCGCAGGCCGGTGACATCGCACGGACCTGCTGGCTGGCCGCCGGATACTCCGAGGAGGTGCCGGGCGTCACCGTCGACCGCCAGTGCGGCTCCAGCCAACAGGCCGTCCACTTCGCGGCGCAGGCGGTCATGAGCGGGACGGCCGAGCTCATCGTCGCCGGCGGCGTGCAGAACATGAGCGCGATCCCGATCGCATCGGCGATGATGGTCGGCCCGCAGTTCGGCTACGAGACGCCCTTCACCGGATCGATCGGTTGGGAGAAGCGCTACGGCGACCCATCCGTCAATGAGGTCTCCCAGTTCCGCGCCGCCGACATGATCGCCGAGCGCTGGGACATCAGCCGGGAGGAGATGGAACGGTTCGCGTTGCGCAGCCACCAGCGCGCGGCCACGGCCATCGACGAAGGACGATTCGCCAACGAGATCGTCCCGTTCGGCGAGTTCACCACCGACGAGGGACCGCGGCGCGACACGTCCCTCGAGAAGATGGCCGAGCTCAAGACGCTGCGTGAGGGCGGCCGCATCACCGCCGCGGTGTCGTCGCAGATCTCCGACGCCGCCAGCGCCGTCCTCGTTGCTTCCGAGGCCGCCGTCCGCCGCTTCGGGCTCAGCCCGCGCGCCCGAATCCACCACCTCTCGGTGCGTGCCGACGACCCGGTGTACATGCTGACCGCGCCGATTCGGGCCACGCGGTACGCCCTCGACCGGGCCGGCATGACACTCGACCAGATCGACCTGGTCGAGATCAACGAGGCCTTCGCCTCAGTCGTGCTCGCCTGGGCGAAGGAGACCGGCGCCGATCTCGACAAGGTCAACGTCAACGGCGGCGCGATCGCGCTCGGTCATCCCATCGGCGCCACCGGCACGAAGCTCATGGCCACGCTGCTCAGCGAGCTCGAGCGCACGGGTGGCCGCTATGGCCTGCAGACCATGTGCGAGGGCGGCGGTCAGGCCAACGTCACGATCATCGAGCGCTTATGAGCGCTCAACTCCGCTCGAGGTAGCGCAGCACGGCCAGCACGCGACGGTTGCCGCCCTCGTCGGGCGGTAGCTCCAGCTTGGCCATGATGTTGTTGATGTGCTTGGCCACCGCGCTCTCGCTGACGACCAGCGCGGCGGCGATCCCGGCGTTCGACCGGCCGGTCGCCATCTGGGCCAGGACGTCCCGCTCGCGCGCGGTCAGCGACTCCAGCGGGTCGCGCCGGCGGCGGACGAGCAGTTGCGCCACCACCTTCGGATCGAGGACCGTCCCGCCACTGGCCACCCGGCGGACGGCGTCGACGAACTCGTCCACGTCACCCACGCGCTGCTTGAGCAGGTACCCGAGCCCGCCGTCACCGGTCGCGAGCAGCTCGCCGGCGTAGCGCTCCTCGACGTACTGCGAGAGTAGGAGGACGGCCGTGTCCGGGTGGTCGCGGCGGATCTCGAGCGCCGCCCGAACCCCCTCGTCCCGGAAGGCCGGTGGCATGCGGACGTCCACGACCGCGATCTTGGGCCGTTGGCTCGCGACGAGGGCGAGCAGCTCATCGGCGTCGCCACACTCGCCGACGACGTCGATGCCGCCGTACTCGAGCACCCGGACGACACCGGCGCGCAGCAGCACCGAGTCCTCGGCGATCACGGCCTGCACGGCAGCCAGGCCTCGATCGTCGTCGGCCCACCGCGCGGGCTCGTCACGGCGAACCGGCCGTCCACGGACGCCACCCGCCGGGCCAGACCGGCCAGCCCGGTGCCGCGCCGGGGATCGGCGCCGCCGACGCCGTCGTCACTGACCCGCACGAACAGCCGGTCGGCCTCCCGGGTGACGGCGATCGCGGCGCTGCTGGCTCCGGCGTGCTTGACCGTGTTCGTGAGCGCCTCGGCGACGACGAAGTAGGCCACCGATTCGACCGACGGCGTCGGCCGGCCGATGTCATCGGCGCGCACGGTGACCGGCAGCGGCTGGTCGGCGGCCAGGCTCGAGAGTGCGGGCACGAGCCCGCGGTCCTCGAGGATCGGCGGGTGCAGCCCGCGCACGAGTCCGGTCAGGTCGGCGAGCGCGGCGTCGGCCTGACGCCGTGCGTCGGCGATGACCTGCCGGGCCGGCTCGGGGAGGTCCACCAGGCTGGCCTCGGCCAGGCCGAGGTTCACGCTCAACGCGACGAGGCGTTGCTGGGCGCCGTCGTGCAGGTCGCGCTCGATGCGCCGGCGCTCGGCGTCGGCGGCCTCGAGCAGCGCGCGCCGGTTGCCGGCCAGCTCGTCCAGCCGCTGCGCCAGTGCCGCGCTGCGCGACGGGCCGAGCACGGCGCGGGTGACGCTGGCGTCCGCGCGGGCGAGTGCGGGCACCAGCGCCAGGGCGGCGAGGACGACGACCAACCCCAGCAACGCCGCGAAGCCGGCGACGATCACCGAGTCGTGGGGGCCTGATCGGGTGCCCCACATCCAGACGGGCATGGTGAACAGCACGAGGCCGCCCACTGCGCCGGCCGTCAACGCGAGGGTCGCGATCGCCAGCAGCGGCGCGACGAGCAGGTGATAGGCGACCTGCCGCCAGCCGGCCGACGTCCGCAGCGCCCGCCGCATCGGCCCGAACGATCCGGCCGGCTCCACCTCGACGCCGTGCCGCCGCAGCCGACGCCGCTGAGCTTCGGTGAACCACGGAACCGGGACGATCACGATCGTCGCCACCGGCCCGGCCAGCTGCAGCGGCAGGCCGGCCCGCAGCAACGCCGACCCGGCCCACCGGTGGCGTCCCCACGCCCGCACCGCACCCGCCACGCGGCCACCCTAGATCGCGACCGCGCGGCCGGGCGATCGCATTGCCGCCACCGATCAGGGTGGCGCCAGCACCACCTCCATTCGGTAAGCCGGGCACCTGACCGGCGGCAGCGCGAACCGAAGACTGATCGACGTGATGATCGAAGACTCGCATCAGCGCCGCCTTGCCCTGCTCGTCCTGCTCGCCGGCGTAGGGGTGGCGGCGTGGCTCACCCTGCTGCCCCACCTGCTGCCCAGTCGCTATCCAGCCGCGCATTGGCGGGCGGCGTGGGTCGGCCTCGACACCGTGGAGGCCGCGGCGTTGCTCGCCACCGGGTGGGCGGCGCGGCGTGGGAGGCCGGCGGCCGTCCCGGCGGCCGTCGCCGCCACGGCGCTGGTGCTCGACGCCTGGTTCGACGTCTGCACGGCCTCGTCGACGGGCGACGTCATCGTTGCGGCCGCGCTGGCGGCGCTCGGTGAAGTGCCGCTGGCGGCGGCTGTCGTCGCGCTGGCTAGTGGCCGGCTCGGGTGCGGCCGGCCCGCACTGGGACGGCCACGCGAGCATCCGCCGGCCGAGGGGACGGCGTCGGCGCGGACGGGCGCGGCAACCGGCGCCGCAGTACGCGCCGGAGGACCGCGGGCCTGAACAGCGTCTCGGGTCGCTCGACGAAGCCGGAGACCCGCAGGAACCGGCGCGCGATGTCGGGGTCGGTGCGGGCGGCCAGCAGGACCCGGTCGAAGAACCGGTTCATCACCGTCATGTCCGGCGTGCGCCGCCCCTGCACGGTGGGGAAGCGAAGATCACCGCTGGCGGAGATCTTCCACGCGACGTCCTCGATGCGGTGCGCGGCCCGGAAGAACGTGCGTGCGCGCAGCGGGCCGGCGTCCAGCTGCTCGCGGAGCGCGACCGCCTCCAGCGCGGCGACCGTCATGCCCTGCCCGTACATCGGGTTGAAGGAGGCGATCGCGTCGCCGGTCGCCAGCAGGCCGGCCGGGAAGCGGCGCAGCCGGTCGTACCGCCGGCGGACGCTGTACGGGAAGTGCGCGGGCTGCAGCTCACCGATCGGCTGCGCGCCGACCAGCGCGTCGGCGATGCGTCGCTCGGGCAGGTTGCCGGCGAACTCCAGGTAGGCGGCGTCGTTGCGGGCCGGTGCCGAGTTGAGCAGGCCGCCCAGGGTGACGATGTGCGACCCGTCCTCCTGCGCGATCGCCACGCCGAACTGCGGGCTCGCGGCGGGCGCGATGACCGTGACGACGTCGCCGCCGAGGGCGCCCTCGCGCAGCAGCCACCGCCGCGTCAGGTACGCCATCTTGCAATGCACCCGCTCCTCCTCGGGCGCGGCATAGCCCAGTTCGTTGAGCCAGCCGGCGAGGGCGGAGTTGCGGCCCGAGGCGTCGACGACGAGGTCGGCCGGCAGCTCGGCGCCGGTGCTCAACCGCACGCCGGTGACGCGCGAGCGGTCGGCGTCGACGGTCACGCCGGCCACCTCGGTCCGGTCGAGGATGGTGACCCCGGGCAGGTCGGCCACCCGGGTGCGCACGTGGTGTTCGAGGAACGGCCGGGTCAAACCGACCCCGACCGCGTCGGCCGACGCCCGGGCCAGCCACCCGCCGCCGAGGTACCAGCCGATGTCGGCCGCGGCGTCCCCACTCGGTGCGCCGGCCGCCCGCAGCGCGTCGATCAGACCGGGCAGCAGCCGCTCGAGCGCGGCCAGGCCGCCGGGTTGCAGCCCGTGCGCGTGCCGTCCCTGCGGGACGCCGCGGCGTTGCTGCGGCTGCGCAGGCAGGACGTCCCGGTCGAGGACGGTGACCCGGGCGTAGTGCCCGGCGAGCGCGGCGGCGGCCGCGAGCCCACCCATGCTGGCGCCGATGACGATCGCGTGCTCTCCGTGCTGGTGCATCGTGGACCCCCGTTGTGCGTCGACAGTTGCCCACGCTTCGCCCGGCACCGACCCGCCGGATCACCCCGCCGGAAATCGCCCGGCGATTTGCGCGGTTGCAGGTGATCCGCGCCGACGCGCCGGCACGAATAGCGGTCGTGATGGTGACCAACCGCCGCGCCCGGCGTACCGTTCGCGCCGTGCCGAACGGGGCCGAGCCGAGCGACGCGAGCCTGCTCGCGCGGGTGCTGGCCGGGGACGAGACGGGGCTCGCGGCGGTGTACGACCGGTACGCCGGTCTGGTCTACGGCCTGGCCCGCCGGGTCACCCGCGACGCCTACCTGGCCCAGGACATCACCCAGGAGGTCTTCGCCTACTTCTGGGAGCTACCGGACCGGGTCGACCTGACGAAGGGCACCCTGCGCTCGTACCTCGCCGTGGTCGCGCACCGCCGCGCGGTGGACGAGGTGCGCCGCTCCGAGCGCCGGAGCCGCGTCGAGACGACGACGTTCACCATCGAGGTCACCGAGGGCCCCGAACTGGAGGTCGTCGACGCGGCCGCCTGCGAGTGGCGCCGCCAGCACATCGCCGACGTCCTGGCCAAGCTGCCGGAGGAGCAGCGTCGCGCCGTCAGCCTCGCCTACTACGAAGGCCAGACCTACGTGCAGGTCGCGCGCACGCTCGGCATCCCGGAGGGCACCGCGAAGTCGCGACTGCGGCTCGCGCTCGGCCGGCTCCGGGTGCTGCTCGGGGACGAGCTGGGGGCGGTGACGTGATGGGCGCGCCGAACCTGGAACCGGACGAGCAGGCCGCGCTGCTGGCCCTGGACGCCCTCGAGGCCGACGAGCAGGCCGACGCCGAGCTGCGGCACGGCGCCTTCCCGGCCGACCTGTCCGCGGCCGTCGCCGCGCTGGCCGACGCGACCGAGCTACCGCCGCCGGCGGAACTGCGCGGCCGCGTGCTGGCCGAGGCCATGCGCCGCCGGCCACCCGGCCGGCCGGCCAACCCGCCGGCACCGTGCTCGCCCCAGGAGGCGTTCGAGCGGACGGTCGCCGACTTCGCGGCGCTGCTGGCCGATCTCGAGGCGGACGACTGGGACCGGACCGCCCACGACGACCACGGGACGGTCAAGGACCTCGTCGCCCATCTCGTCGGGGTCGAGCGGCTCAGCGTCGGCTGGCTCGACCCGGAGCACCCGTCCGAGGAGGGCGTGGCCGTCGACCACCTCACTGCCACGCGCCCGGCGATCGATGAGCTGCACGATGCGGATCCCGCGACCGTTGCCGCTCGCTGGGAGCGCGCGGCGTGGGCGGTGGCCGAGGTGGCCCGCCGCGGCGACCAGGCCCGTCCGGTGCACTTCCACGACCTGATCGGGGATGTCGACACCCTGCTGGTGATGCGCACCTTCGAGCTGTGGGCGCACGGCATGGACATCGCGCTCGCGACCGACCGCCCGCTGCCGGCATTGGACGACGAGCGCATGGCGATGATGTCCGGCCGGTTGATGGCGGCGGTGCCGCTGGCCCTGGCGTTCCGCGGCACCCCGGTGCCGGACGCGCGGGTGCGGTTCGTCCTCACCGGAGCGGCCGGCGGTACGTACGACGTCCCGCTCGGCGCGGCCGACGTCGACACCCCGTTCGCGCTGACGCTGGTCACCGACGCGGTCGCCCTCTGCCGGGTTGCGGCGCGCCGGCTGCCGGCGGCCGCGCTGCCGTTCGCGGCCGACGGGGACGGCGCCCTGGCCGACGCCGTGCTGGCCGCGGTGGACGCCTTCGCCCGCGATTGATCCCTCGCACTCGAGAACATTCGCGGCGAGGTAAACCCGCCGAAGGGTCTCGTGCGTGTGTACGGGTATGGAGATCGCAATGCCGTCGGACGAGCGGAAAGGCTCAGCTTCGACGGTGTTCGACCTCAGCCGGGTCGAGACGTTCGACGCGTTCTATCGCCGCGAACTCGCCGGACTCGTCGCCTTCGCCAGCGTGCTCGCGGGTCCGGCTTGCGCCGAGGACGTCGCCCAGGACGCGATGCTGAGTGCGTACCGTCACTGGCAGACGGTCTCGCGCCTGCAGGTGCCGAGCGCATGGGTACGCCGGGTGTGCGCCAACCGTGCGGTGTCGACACTTCGCCGGCGCGGCGTGGAGGCCCGGGCCCTGGTGCGTTTGGGTTCGAGGCGACCTGACGCAGAACCCCTGGTGCCCGAACACCAAGCGTTCTGGGCGGAGGTGCGGCGGTTGCCGCGCCGGCAGGCTCAGGTGATCGCTCTGCATTACGTCTACGATCTCGGCGTTGCGGAGATCGCGACGACGCTCGCGTGTGCCGAGGGCACCGTGAAGGCGCACCTGTCACGGGGTCGCGCGACGCTCAGCGTCCGCCTCGGCGAGACCTTGGCGGAGCAGGCATGAACGTCGACGAACTGGGACGGGCGGCCGCCGCCGAAGCGCGTCGCGCCGCGGCCGACGCGGTGGACAGCGTGCGCATGCTCGACCAGCTACACCGCCGGAGCCGGAACCGGACGGCCGGCGCGATCGCCGCCGCCGCTGCGATCCTCGTTGCGATCGTCGTGAGCGCCGTCGTGCTGCACGACAAGCCCAGCACGCGAGTCGCGGGTCGGCCGCCGCTGGTCACGTCGCCGCCCGCCCAGGGCTGTGGTGGACCGCTCGTCCACTGCCCGAACCCCGGCACGTTCGTCGTGTCCTTGCCGGCCGCCCTGACGGTCACGACTCCCGCGAACTTCGAGCAGGGCGTCAAGCCGTGCGGGACGGCGGGGGTCGAGGCCTTCCGCAACGACAGCGACGGAACCGGCGTGACGGTGATCGAGCGCGCGGTTCCGGTGCGCTACGACCGCTCGTGGAGCCGCGATCCAGCGGCCGGAACCACGGCGGCGTCGATGGCACAGTGGCTCGCCGCGCGCCCCTTCCTGATCCGGACCTCGGTCAAGCCGGTCACCCTCGACGGAATCTCCGGCTGGCAGGTCTCCGCCGACTTGAAGCCCGGCGCCAGGGTCCCGGCCCCCAAGGGCTTCGGCCCCGTCGCCCCCACGTTCGCCATCGAGGGCTGCACCGCCGGATACCGGTCCAACTTGTCGGGCAACTACACCCTGCTCGACGTGCCGGGCGGCGGTGTGACCGTCATCTGGTCCTGGACGATCGAGCCGAACCACTCGCTCATCGCCGGGAATCAGGCGTTCATCGCCGCGCTGAGGTTCGCCTGACCCGCAGTACCCACCGAACGCCCGAGCCTCTTGATCGGTTCCGGCGACGGTTCCCGGCCGCTCGCCATTCCCGAAAGGACTACGCCCATGTCCCGATCCCACCGATTCGCCGCCCTCGCCGCCGCCGGCATCACGATCACGCTCGGCTCGACGGCCCCGGCGACCGCCACTGCGTCCGGCGAGAATGGACCGATCGCGTATCGCCGCATCGTCAACTCGAACGAGGGAACCTCGCCGATCTTCACGGTGCGGGCCGACGGCACGCACGGGCGTCAGTTGACGCATCCCGCGCCCGGCGTCGAGGACACCCAGCCGGACTGGGCCGCCAACGGCCGCCGCATCGTCTTCCAGCGCTGTGCGCCCGACACCGTCTGCGCGAGCTACGCCGTCCGGCCGGACGGATCGCACCTCATCCGCGTGAGCCCGCCCTGCGACGCGACGCCACCGGACATCGAGACCAAGTGCGCGGACGAGGGTGACGTCGCGTTCATGCCGGACAGCCGTCACGTCGTCTTCACCCGCGGGACGGGGATGGTCCAGGTCCTGGCTGACGGCGACGGCTGGATCGAGCACTCCGATCTCGTGATCCGCGACCTGCGTACCGGGCACACGGACGTCGTGCTCACCAGTGCCCCGTTCAGCGGCGACAACAAGCAGGCTGTCGCTTCGCCGGACGGGTCCGAGCTGGCGTTCCAGCGGTCGAACTCACCCCTGGCGGACCCCGCGGACTCGACCGCAGTATTCGTCGTCGGCGTCGACGGTCAACACCTACATCGCATCACGCCCTGGGCCCTCGACGCCGGCGACCACCCCGACTGGTCCCCGGACGGGCAGTGGATCCTCTTCCGCTCCAACGAGAGCGGCGGTTTCCTGAACTCCCAGCTCTACGTCGTCCACCCGGACGGCACCGACCTGCACCCGGTCACCGACCTCAGCGCCGACACCCAGCTGCTGTCGGCCTCCTTCTCGCCCGACGGCCAGCGGATCGTCTACGCCCAGACCGGCTTCGCGGGGCAGCCCGACATCTTCACCATCGCCACCGACGGAACCGACCGGCGCCAGGTGACCCGGAACCCGAAGTGGGACAGCGCGCCGGATTGGGGCCCGGAGTCCGACGCCTGACAACGTCCGCGTCGTCGCGGGTATCGGAACGCCCAGTCGGACCCTCCTCCCGATACGCCGGTCAGAGGAGGAAACCATGGCTATCAGCAACGCAGTACCCGGGTTCAAAGCCAGTGTCGATGGATTGCACTTCACGAATACGTGGCCGAGCGAGCCGGACATCGTGATCGATGCCGGACCGCTCGGAAGGGTGCCTATCGGCGACGCCAGCAACGGCCTGTGCGGCGGGATGGTCTACACCGTGATGGACGTGTTCAGCGCCGGGCTGCCACCGATCCCGGACACTCAAGCGCCGGCCCAGGGCTCAGCGCTGTTCAACTACATCGTTTCGCGGTTGTTCGCCAGCTTCGACATCCCGGCCGGCGTGCTCACCTACTACGAGTGGATGAACACACCGGACCACGACACCGGCATCTGGTTCGTCACCCGCCGCGGCGTCTCCTGGAAGACGATCATGGAGGAGTGGCCGAAGATCAAAGCGGACATCGATGGCGGCATGCTCTCACCACTCGGGCTGGTGACGGTCTACAGCACCGACCCGACGATGATGGGGCACAACCACCAGGTGCTTGCCTACGCCTACGACCTCGACGACGCCAACCACCTGACGCTGCATCTGTACGACCCGAACACGGCCCCGCCGGGCGCCGACGACGTGCATCTGACCCTCGACCTGTCCAATCCGACGCACACGTCGCCGATAACGCACAACGTGAACATCGGCCGGGACATTCGCGGGTTCTTCCGCACCAAGTACGTCTTCAACGACCCCGCCACCCTCGAGCCCACGACCCCGCTGCCGTCCAACGCCTTGTACGTGAGGCACTCGGTGCCGGGGCCGCTGACGCCGGGACAGGTCGTACCGGCGCAGGTGGTGATGCAGAACCTCGGCGGCACGACCTGGACGGCGGCCGGTTCGAACCCGTTCCGGCTCGGTGCCCAGCACCCGCAAGACAACTCGACCTGGGGGCTGAACCGGGTGGACGTGCCGCACGATGTCGCGCCCGGTGACGAGGTGACGTTCGACTTCTCGATCACGGCACCGACCACCCCCGGCACGTACGCCTTCCAGTGGCGAATGGTGCAGGAGCTGGTGACCTGGTTCGGCGACTTCACCGCGGACGTCCCGATCGTGGTTGCACCGGTCTTGCGCACGATGTCGACCAGCGTCGCGCCCTCGCCCGTCCCGTTCCGGCGGCCGGTGATGGTGACGGTCACCGCAACCGACGCGGCGAGCGGCGCGGCGCTGTCCGGCACGGTCACGATCGACGGCGTGCAGCGCGGAGTCACGGGCACGCCGTTCTCGCTGACCGTCCCCGCACATCGCATCCGTGCGGCCGACGGAACGTGGGAGTGGGTGCCGGTTGTCCCTACCGGCGAGGTGCTCGTGCCGGGCTACCGCCCGGGAACGATCACGTTCGAGGTCGATGCCTGAGACGGCGGACTTGTTCGCCCATACAACGATCTATGCGCGTCATACACTGCGCGTGTGACCGCAGCCCAGTGGCGCACGCGGAACGTGCTCGTGGTCGTCATGCGTCCCGCACCGCAGGACGGCGGTGTCGCCGCCCGATGACTGAGGGCGCGGAGGTCGAGGCTTCGCCGAGCGGACGGGTCGAGCGGTGGGAGCAGCGAACGGAGTGGCCGCTCGCCCTCTTGGCCGTCGGCTTCTTGGTGGCCTACGCCGTGCCCATTCTTGACCGAGGACTCTCGGCGTCGGCTCGTACCAGCTTTCGGGTCGCTGACCTGATCATCTGGGTTGCGTTCGTCGTCGACTACGTCTTCCGGCTCGCGCTCGCGCGCCGGTGGCGCTACTTCTGGACCCATCTGCACGATCTGGCCATGGTCACGCTCCCGGTGCTGCGGCCGCTCCGCCTGCTCCGGCTACTGATGCTGTTACGCGTGTTGAACCGCCGGGCGGCGAACGGCCTGCGCGGGCGGGTGGTTCTCTATGTCGGCGCCACCGCGTTGCTGTTGATCGTCTGCGCCGCGCTGGCCGTGCTCGACGCCGAGCGCGGGCACCGCGACGCCAACATCAACTCGTTCGGCGACGCGCTCTGGTGGGCGGTCGCCACCGTATGCACGGTCGGCTACGGCGACCGATTCCCCACGAGCACCGAAGGCCGCGCCGTCGCTACCGCGCTGATGCTCGGCGGCATCGCGCTCATCGGGGTCGTGACAGCGACGTTCGCATCCTGGCTCATCGATCGCGTCCGCGAGGTAGCTCAAGACGAGCAGGCGGTCACCCGCGCGGACCTGGCCCGCCTGCACGCGGAAGTCGCGAAGATCCGAACGTCAGCCTCGTCCAGCGCACTAGTAGATCTGGCCGAGCTGTTCCGGCAGGGACTGCTCAGCGAAGAGGAGTTCGCAGCCGCGAAAGCTCGCTTCTTCGAACAGTGACTCTGGGTGCTGCCGACGGTATGGCGCGGTCAGAAGGAGTGTGCGCGACGTAGCCGTCGCGGGCGCCCGTCGGGATCGGCGATCGCGCGGTAGAGCGGCGCGGCCCAGATTCGGGTCACGCGCGACATGGTCGGCAGCGCGTACGGCCGCAGCCGGCCGGGTGGGCGTGCTCCGCGTTGTCCGGTGTCGTGCCAGGCCTGGAGTTGGGCCGCACTCCGAGCAATGGCTTGGAACGCGCTCTGCGGATCGACCAGGTCGGCGTCGTCGCCGTCGTCGCGGTCGAGGTGCTCACGCAGGAGTTCGAGCCGCAGGTGCCGGGCGAAGCGTCGGGCGCCGTCTCCGAAGCGGTCGATCACCCGCGGCGTCCGGTCATCGGCAACGCTGTCGACGACGGCGCAGGACAGCTCGGAGTCGTGGGTCCACGAGCGCCGGTTGATGTTGTCAGAGCCGACCGAGGCCCAGACGTCGTCGACCACGCAGACCTTGGCGTGGACGTAGACCGGGGTGCCGGCGTGGTTCTCGACCCCGTACACGGCCACGCGCGACCCGCCAGCCTCGTACACGGCATGCAATGCGTCCTCGCGTCCGATGAGGTTCATCGGCATGGAGATGCGGCCGTCCTGGTCGGGCAGGTGCGGGATGATCGCGACGAGGTGCAGGTCGGAGTTGGCGACCAAGGCCCGGGCAAAGCATTCGACCACCTCGCTGGACCAGAAGTACTGGTCCTCCACGTAGATGAGTCGATGCGCCCGTCCGATGACGTGGTCATACGCGCGGGCCACGCTGCGCTCACCCTTCGGCGCGAACGGGTACCGGCGCGTACGCCCCAAGTAGGGGTAGGTGCGCAGGACCTGGACGTGCGCGCTACCGCGCGGCTCCGGGTCGGCGAGTCGATCGGGCAGTGGGTCGGCCGAGTGGTCGTCGCGTCGCAACAGCTCACTGGCGCGGTCGATCGGGTTGCGGGTGAGTGGCTGTGGATCGTCCCAGCGCTCGCGGAAGACCGTCTCGATGTCGGCTACGGCGGGGCCTCGGGCGGCGAGCTGGATGTCATGCCAAGCCGGCGTGGGCCCGTAGCTCTTCGCGATCGGCTGGGGTTGCGGATCACCGAGATGGGCGGCGGTGTCGTTGCGACTGTGGCACAGATCGATACCGCCCACGAACGCGACATCGAGTTCGGGACGGCCCGGATGCCTCAGCACCACGAACTTCTGGTGATGCGACCCGCCCGGACGCACGCGCATGTCGAGCAGGCACTGGCCACCGGCCGCCTCGATCTGCTCGCCGAGGTGACGGTTCTGCTGCTCGCTGAAGGACAGGCGGTCGAGGTGGGAGCGCCAGATGAGGCCTTTGACGATGACTCCGCGCCTGGCCGCGGCGCTGAACACATCGGAGACCGCCGTGCCCGGACCGTCGAGGAACTCGTCGGGGTCACCTCGCCAGTC
>Ga0207667_10007123_pt1 | contig 13498 bp, 16 predicted proteins | sample KBSCornC52_FD_184301 | JGI IMG/M metagenome (GOLD analysis project Ga0207667, IMG submission 184301) | Corn rhizosphere microbial communities from Kellogg Biological Station, Michigan, USA - KBS Corn C5-2 (SPAdes) (version 2) | ecosystem: Host-associated > Plants > Roots > Rhizosphere > Soil ...
GTGGATCCCTCAAACGAGGTGGCCTCGAAGAACATCGTTTTTTTCGCATAGAGACCCTGTTCGCCCATCGATCCAAAGCGACAGCTTGTGCGCCCGGCAACTGATTGCCGGGCGCATGTCGCGTGTCACTACCGATGAACGTCGAAACTCCTGACCGTCCAGTCGAAGCGCCGGCTTCGGCTCGCGTGTCCGCGCGAATGCGAAAGCCGCCGACCGTGGGAAGGCGCATCGCCCGAATGCTGCTGCTGGCGTTCGGCATCCATCTGGGATTCTGCGCGACGATTGCATGGCAGACGGTCCGGCCGAAGAATACGAAGCTGACCGATTCGCCGCGCAGCGCCCGTCTTCCGTTCGAATCCGTCGAGTTTCACTCGTCCGACGGCACCCGGCTCGTGGGCTGGTATATACCGGCGGCGCCAAAGCCGCGCGGCGTGGTCGTGCTCTGCCACGGCGTTGACAGCGACCGCACCGCCATGTTGTGGAAGGCCGAGATACTGCACAAAGCCGGCTTTGCCTCGCTCCTCTTTGACTTCCGTGGCCGAGGCGAGAGCGCGCCGAGCCTCTGCACCATCGGGTACCGGGAAGTGGACGACATGCTTGCGGCGATCGACTTCGTTCGCAGCCGCCCGGACGCCGCCACACTCCCTCTCGGAGTGCTGGGAGAGTCGCAGGGCGCGGCGGTCGCGCTGATGGGAACGGCCCGGTCGCTGGACGTGCGGGCGGTCGTCGCCGAGAGTCCCTTTGCGAGGCTCGACCACGCCGTAGCGAACCACTTTGCGAAAGTGCTTGGATGGTGCAGCCCGGTGGTCGCCTGGCCAACTCAGAAGATGGGTGAATTGCTCATTCGCAAACGCTGTTGCGACGTGTCACCGGCCGACGAGATAAAGCGAATTGCGCCGCGTCCCATTCTGCTGATTCAGGATGGCGATGACCGGCTCTGCCCTCCCGCCGAGACAGCGGAGCTTCTCAGCGCTGCCGGCCCGAACGCCTCGCTCTGGACCGTCCCCGGCGCGGACCACGTCCAGGCGGAGTATATCGCACAGGACGAATTCGAGAAGCGCGTCGTCGCCTTCTTCGGGAAAGCATTGAAGCCATGAACGATGATGTGGCTCCAGATTCCGTGCGCTTTGAGGTCACCATGGAAGACCTCGATGCTCTCAACGAGGACTTTATTGTGTTGTCGCCATTCGCGAGACGGGCGATGCGGCGGTATGTCTGGACCCCGCCAATCGGCTGGGCAATTATTGCCGTGATTCTTGCAACTTGGAGGCCGAGTTCAAGCACCATTGCGTCGTTCGTGTTCTTTGCCTTGATATCGATCATCTGGGTGCTGGTTGCCAGGCGGGTGTGGCGCCGCGTGCTCAAAAAGCGTATGCGCGCAATCTATCGCGAAGGGATGAACCGCACCGTGTTTGGGGACCATAAGGTCGCTATATCGGCAAGCGGAATCCATCACGCTTCTGAGACCAGCGATTCGCGCAATGCCTGGGCCGCTGTCGAGCGGATTACTGAGACCCCGCATCACGTCTTCCTCTACGTTGGCACTGGACTGGCTCACATAATTCCCAGGCGCGCCTTCTCGTCCGAGGCTGACGCACAGCGATTTGTTGCCGCGGCGCGGCGCTTCCGGGAAGCGGCGGCAGGTATCGAGCCCCTGGCGGAGGGCTACCTGCAATAGAACGCCTGCGCTCCTTAACCCCGGCGCTCATATTCCTGGCCCTCGCCTGCCTCTTGCTCTGGCCGGTCGTGTTTGCCGGGCGGGTATTCGTGCCTGCGACGCTGCTGCATTATGTTTCGCCGTGGGAGCAGGAGGCGAAACCCCCGTGGAATCCGCTGATGTACGATTCCGTGGGACAGTTCTATCCGTGGCGGCACTTCGCGGCGGCAGAGCTGCACGCGGGACGGATACCACTCTGGAACCCGTATCAGTTCTGTGGCACGCCGTTCGTGGCGAACAGCCAGAGCGCCGTCTTCTACCCCGGAAACCTGCTCTACTGGCTGCTGCCGACCGCGACCGCCGCCGGCCCGAATGTCATACTACACCTCTGCCTGGCGGGCTGGTTCACGTTCGCCTTCCTCCGATCTTATCGCCTGAGCGTTGGCGCGGCGGTTCTCGGCGGCGTCGCGTTCGCGTTTTCCGGCTGGCAGGTGTCGTGGCTGTCGCTGCCGACGTTTCTCTGTACGTCCTGCTGGCTGCCGTTGGTCCTTCTCTGCGTGAGGCGGCTCTTCGAGTCACCCTCGTGGAGGCGGACGGTTGCGCTGGGGGTGGTTTGCGGCGTTACAACGCTCGCCGGACACCTTCAAATCGCATTTTACGTCCTTCTGACCGCGATTCTGTATGCCTGCTGGCTGGCCGCGACCAAACCGCGCGGAACGGGCCCGAATCGCCCCGCCCATCCCGCGTCCCGCTCACGATTTGCGGGAAGCGTAGCGGCGTCTCTGCTGCTGGGAGGGATGCTTGCGGCTCCGCAGGTCCTTCCCTCTCTCGAGCTCTCGAAGCGGTCGCACAGGGCCGCTCCGGTCAGCGCGGCGGGATTCCAGCAATATGCGGCGTATGCGGTTAGCCCTGCCTCCCTGGTGACGCTCGTGCTTCCCGACTACTATGGCAACCCCTCGGACCCGGCGGAACCTTATGTCGGGGCCAGCCGCGGAGGCGCGTACTTCAATTTTTCCGAGGGAGCATTGTACGTCGGTATCCCTACCCTGCTCCTCGCGGCGTTCGCGCTCTTCAGGATTCGCCAGATTGGGACTCGTGAACTCGGATTCTTCGGTCTGCTGGCGATTCTCGCGCTCCTCCTTGCCACCGGTTCTTTCGTGGACGCCCTGCTCTATTTTTACATGCCGGGATTTGGACAGAGCGGGTCGCCGGGCCGGGCGCTCGTATTGTGGGCATTTGCGCTCTCCTGCCTCGCGGCATTCGGCTATGAGAAGCTCTGCCACGACGATGCCGCGCCCGTGAAGACTGTCACGGCTGGCATCGCGGTTGTGGCTGCTGTCGCGGTTGTCGGGATTCTCGCTGGTCCATCCGCCGTATTCAAAGGTGCGGCAAACCCCGGCGCACTCGCGCAGCTCCCGCGCCAGTCGGGCCTGTTCCTTCTATCGGCGGGCATCCTCATGGGGCTCGCGTCCGGCAAGCTGCGTGGAACCAGGTACGCGATTCTACCCCTGGTCCTTGTCGCGGTGGACCTCCTGGCGGCCGGCGCCAGCTACAACCTGACGGCCTCCGCCAGCGACGTCTACCCTCAGCGCCCTTCGCTCGACTCCCTGAAGCAGCTCGCCGGCCACGACCGAATAATGCCCGTGAATCACGGCTGGAGCTTCGCCGGCCCGCGGGCCGTCCTGCCGCCAAATGGTGCGATGGTTTTCGGTCTTCGCGACGTGCAGGGCTACGACTCACTCTTCCCCGGCCAATACAAGGCGTTTATGAACGCGCTGTCAGGGCGGGACGCCAGCCCTCCTGAAGTCGGAAACATGGTCTTCGCCAGGGATCCCTCGAGCCCGCTCGTTGCGAGGGCCGGGGTCCGCTATGTGCTCAGCCGCCAGGAGCTTCCGCTGCCAGGGCGACTGGACACGGGCGAGGGATACCTCCGCTTCGATGTTCCGGGCGCAGTCGGGCGGGCCTCCACGACCGCACGGGACGGCAGGCCGGCTTCCGTCGAATGGCTTGCGGACGATCCGGATGTCGTCTCCCTGCGCGTCACGTCGGCAGGCCCAGGTTCCCTCACCCTCGCAGATCAGCGGTATCCCGGCTGGAGAGCAAGTGTGGACGGCCGCCCCACTCCCATCGGCAAGGCGGACGACGTTTTCCGATCCATCGCGGTTGACGGCGGCAGCCATATCGTCCGGTTCACATACGAACCGGCGGCATTCCGTACCGGGCTCTACCTCGCCTGCATCGTTATGGGCACCACGGCCGCGGCCGCCGTCTCCCGCCGCCGATCCCGCACCTGAGGAATCAACATGCCCTTCCCGCAGTTCGACCGGTCAAGACTGATAATCGAACCGCTCGACCGCCGCGAGCACGACCTGACGCTTGCGGACATCCGGCCGCTCGATGCCGAGATTCCGCCGCTAGATGAACCACGGATAGCAGTCATCGCCAACCGTATCCATGCCGCTCGCGACCGAAACGCCGCGGTTATCCTGATCATGGGGGCGCACGTCATCCGGCGCGGCAACTCCCGGTTCATCATCGACCTCATGGAGCGAGGACTGGTGACGCATGTGGCAATGAACGGCGCCGGTCCAATCCATGACTATGAGTTTGCGCGAATCGGCGCGACAACGGAATCCGTCCCTCGCTACATCCGCACCGGCCAATTCGGCATGTGGCGGGAGACCGGGGAGCTGAACGATGTAGCGAAGCGGGCGGCCGCAAATGGAATCGGTCTTGGCGAGGCCATCGGCAGCGAAATCGTGGAGCGGGGATTCCCCCACCGTGAGGTGAGCGTCTGCGCTGCCGGCGTCCGGCTCAGCGTTCCGGTTACGGTTCACGTCGGCATCGGCCAGGACATTATCCATCAACACCCGAACTGCGACGGGGCCGCGTGGGGCGCGGCCTCGTACACTGACTTTCTCGTCTTCGCCAACTCGGTAGAGAACCTTGAAGGCGGCGTCCTGCTGAACTTCGGCAGCGCGGTGATGGGGCCCGAGGTCTACCTGAAGGCGCTCTCCATGGCCCGTAACATCGCCCGGCAGGAGGGCCGCCAGATTGCTCACTTCACCACGGCCGTTTTCGACCTGCCCGATCTCGGCGAGGACTTTGGCGCCGAGCCCCCGAAATCCGACGCCCGCTACTACTACCGTCCGTGGAAAACCATTCTCGTCCGCACAGTAAGCGACGGCGGCGAGAGCTTCTACGTGCAGGGCGACCACCAAGTCACCTTCCCATACCTCTGGCAAGCGCTAACGACAAATTCTCACCACAAAGACACGCAGGCTCAAAGAACGTCAAAGGCGATTTGAACCACGGGGAGCACGGGGAAGGTCAGCAGATTCGGGCCTTCCCCTTCGCGTCCATTCGCGATATTCGCGGTCAAAGCGCATTTGACGTTCGTTCCTCGCCGAATACCACCCGGTCGACATCCTGACTGATCGAATTGGGTGCACTCCTGCTGCCTGGCGAAAGAATCTCCGAATCAAACCTGCGCGCCCGTCGTTCTCTTATTGAAGGAGACAGGGATTTATGGAGACCGACGACGGCGAATGGCTCGCGATGGCGGCCGCGGGTGACGAGGCGTCATTCGGCAGTATCGTCCGCGCGCATCAGGAGCGGCTGCTCGGATACGCGGAGCGCATGCTGGGCAGCCGCGACTCCGCGCTCGACGCTGTGCAGGAGACCTTCCTGCGACTATGGGGAGCGCGGCACCGCTATTCGGCTGAAGGCGGGCTCGACCGACTCCTGCTCTGCATTCTCCGCAACATCTGTCTGGACGAATTGCGGAAGGCTCCGCTCCGCGGCCACGAGCTGACCGAAGGCGTCTTCGATCGTTCGCCCGGACCAGACGCGGAGGCGAGCGGTCGTGCACTGCGTCAGGCGGTGCGATGCGCCGTACTTGCCCTTCCGCCCGAGCAGCGAGAAGTTTTCGTCCTGACGCAATACCTCGGACTCACATACCCAGAGACCGCGGACACACTCGGTTGCCCGGTCAACACGGTAGCATCCCGCAGACATGCGGCGGTGATGACACTCCGGCGGCGGCTTCGGAGCTGGACAGGAGAGGAAGAATGACGTGTGAATCGACGATGGCCCGCCTTGTCGCGGACCTCGACGGCGAGCTGACGCCGGAAGAGTCGGCGGTAGTACGGGACCATCTCGCGACATGCGAATCATGTCGCGCCGAGCGACTCCAATTGGAAACCGTTGTGCGGGCGGCCGCGGCTTGGGATACCGATGCCAGCGACATCTGGCCGACAGTTCACGGTGCAATGCAATCCGTTGGTCCCGACCCTGTGCTTCAGGAACTGCGCGCGATGCGTGCCGAGATAGCGACATTGCGGGAAGAGATCGCCGCGCTGCGCCGCGATGCCCGCCCTGGTCCGCCTGCCCTTGTGGCAGGCAGGCTGCTGCTGGCGTTTGCACCCGCGGACGAGCCGGCGCTCACCATTATGTAGAGGAGACCGATATGGAATTGAAAGACTGTTTCGACGCGCTTCTGAAAGAGAATGGCTCGGACATTCACCTCGTGGCGGGCGAGCCGCCGGTCTATCGTGTTAACGGCGAGCTGCGTCGCGGCGAAGGCGCTCCACTCGCGGACGTGGACGTGGAACGAATGGTCTCGCCCTGGCTGCAAGAGGAGCAGCGCGCAGCATTAAGGCTTCCGACCAGCATGGTGGAGTTTACGGCGCGAGAAAGTGATCGGATATGGCGAGGTCAGATCTTTCGGTCACGAGGCCAGCTCTTCGCTACGCTCAGGCCCTTCCCGCAGCGCGTCCCAACTCTGGACGACCTCGGCTTCAGTCCCGATAGCGTACTTCGCTCGTTTACGACTCTCCCGCGCGGTCTCATATTGGTCACTGGCGCCAGGGGGAGCGGCAAGACCACCACTACAGCGGCAATGGTCGAGGAGATCAATGCGACGCAGCCGCGCCGCATCCTTACCGTGGAAGCGCCGCCCGAGTACCTGTTCGAGAGTAAGCGGAGCGTCATCACGCAGCAGCAGCTCGATACTGATGTCGTGACGTTCCGGCATGGTCTCATAACCGCCTTTCGCGCCGATCTGGACGTTGTGTTCGTCGGCGAGATCCGCGACCCGGAGGTGTTTCAGCTCGTGCTCACGCTGGCGGAGACTAGCCATCTCGTCTTCGCTACCGTCCACACCGAGAGCGCATCGGAAACAGTGCGACGGCTCGTCGAGATCTTTCCAGAGTCGCAGCGGCCAGCGGTCCGCCGCTCTCTCTCGCGTAATCTCGCCGCCATTGTCTCACAGCGCCTGTTGCCGCGGGCGGACCGCCGCGCGCGCGTCGCAGCGAATGAGATTCTCGTTGCCGACTCGCGCATCCGCCGTATGATCGTGGACGGAGTGGAGGACCTGAGCGTCGCAATCGATGCAGGCCGCGATGCGGGGATGCAGACCATGGACAACGCGGTGCTGGACCTCTACAGGCGCGGAATCATCTCGCGCGAGACGGCCTGGGCGAACCTCGACGACCTTTCAATCCCTGGCGCCGCGGAGATTCTACAGGTGACGGGAACCAACTCATAAGGAGGCATCCCCGCACCAACGGAAAGCGAACAGCGGACCGAATCACGTGATTCGGTCCGCTGCCGGTTTCCGCAGTGATTCGGCGCCCGCCAGCTTTCGCGTCTGTCCAAACGGTCGAGATCGAACGCAATCGATGTCGCACGCGGCGGCTAACCGTTGTCGCGGTGCTATCCGACACCCAACGTGGCCGGATGAACGGCTGTTATCTCGGCGAAGCCGTTGAAGTCGTCGATGTTGAACGTGACAACTTCCTCGATTCCGAGTTCCTTCATTGTCGCGACGAGGCGGAGGTCGTGAGAGTGCTTGCCGGATACACGGTAAGTCCTGGCGAGTGCGAACCAGGTGCTGAAGATGGCCGCCGGCTCCGCAAGCATTCGGAATTGATCGCACAACCCCAATACCTATGTCGCCACCTGCTCGACTGTCCAGCCCAGCCCATTAACGCTCGGCGGTCTGGTAGCGACCGACCAAAATTCGATGAGAACCTGGCTGACGAGCACCGGATTGTCTCCGCGCTCCTCCAGAGCGGCAATTGCATCCACGGCAAGAGCGTGTTGCGATGATTCCGTGTGGACCGTACGAACGATGACACCCGTGTCCAGCAGGTAGATCCTGCTCATTCGTAGATGTTCTCGCGCCGCAGCGCTTCGTCATCCAGGTCAGGAGCTGGCGGGCGTGGGCGGTTGGCCCATTCGCGGAATTCCTGTGATCTCCGGGACGGCGCCTGCTCATTCCCAGTTCGCTGGATGTCCGTTGCAGGCGAGATAATCAACCGGTCGCCGAGAGGCTCAACACGGAACGTCGTGTGCGGCTCGACCGTTCCGAGTGCCTCCGCTGGCAGTTTCAACTCGCCGCTCTCCGCAACCTCGACTAGAAACGCCATTTCTCCGCCTCCTCTTCGCGCGTTATATCATCATACAATATGTTCCGTCCGTTCACTCCTGAATCACATTCACAGAGGGACGGGCATCGCGAAGGCAGGCGCCCCGAATCGTGGGATTCGGGGCGCCCGCCGCACAGAAGGGGAATTACGCGCGGAGCATGTGGTTGGGGTCGATGACGAACTTCTTCGCCGCGCCCTTGTCGAAGTCTTCGTAGCCCTTCGGCGCCTCTTCGAGCGAGATGACCTGCACATTGACGGCTTTGGCGATCTGGACCTTGTCGTGAAGGATGCACTGCATGAGCTGCCGATGGTAGCGCATGACCGGGCACTGGCCGGTCGTGAAGCAGTGAGACTTCGCCCAGCCGAGCCCGATTCGGATGCCGAGCTGGCCGATCCTGGCGTTGTCGTCCACGCCGCCGGGGTCGCCCGTCACATAGAGGCCCGGAATCCCGATGGCGCCTCCCGCCCGCGTGATCTCCATCACCGCGTTGAGGACGGTCGCCGGCCGCTCCACGCCCGAATCGGACCCGTGGCCGCGCGCCTCGAACCCGACGCAGTCCACCGCGCAGTCCACCTCCGGCACGCCGAGGATGGCGTCAATCTGATCCGCGAGCGGAGTCGACTTCTTCAGGTCCACCGTCGCGCACCCGAAGCTGCGCGCCTGCGCAAGCCGCTCATCGATCAGGTCCCCCACTATGACGACCGCCGCTCCGAGCAGATGGCACGACGCCGCGCAGGCAAGCCCGACCGGCCCCGCGCCCGCCACGTATACGGTCATGCCCGGACCGACACCTGCCGTCACCGCGCCGTGATAGCCGGTTGGGAAGATGTCGGAGAGCAGCGTGAGGTCCTTGATCTTCGCCATCGCCTGGTCGCGGTCCGGGAACCGGAGGAGGTTGAAGTCGGCGTAGGGTACCATGACGTACTCCGCCTGGCCCCCGACCCAGCCGCCCATGTCCACGTAGCCGTACGCCGCGCCCGGCCGCGCCGGATTCACGTTGAGGCAGATTCCGGTCTTCCCCTCCTTACAGTTGCGGCACCGCCCGCACGCGATGTTGAACGGCACCGACACGATGTCCCCGACCTTGACGAACTCCACGTCGCGACCTGCCTCAATCACCTCTCCCGTAATCTCGTGCCCGAGAACGATGCCCGGAGGCGCCGTGGTCCTCCCGCGCACCATGTGCTGATCGCTTCCGCAGATGTTCGTCGAGACAATCTTGAGGATCACCCCGTGCTCGCACTTGCGGTTTCCAAGGGCGAGCTTCGGGTATTCGATGCTCGTCACCTCGACCTTACCTGGACGTACGTAAGCAACCCCTCTGTTGCCAGCCATCCTGGCCTCCTTTTCCGTCACGTCTGGCCCGATGTAGTCCCGCAACCCGGGAGTCAGCAGCGCTGCCCAGGATTTCGAGACCATCCCTCATTCCACGGTCGATTCGAGATACCTGCGGCCCTGCATGGCATTTTATCGACTTTCTTCGCGCCTCCTCTTGCCAGCTCCGTCCGATGGCGACTAGGCGGACACGACCGGAACAAAGATAGTGCTCGTCCCGTCTTCACTAAACATAAAAACCCAGGCAGCCCATATATCGAGCGCGGCCCCCCCGCTCCACAATGTCACCAGATGGCAGACGCAGAGAAGGACGGTGCAAGACGATGCAAGATGATCTGGTCGGACAGGTTGCGCTCTTTACAGGGGCGGTCAACCCGATTACGGTGACGGTGGCCCGCTGGCTGGGCAATGAGGGTGTACGGCTCGTATTCGCCGGGTCGCAGGTGAGCAGGGATCCGCTGCTGGAGTCGCTGCTGTATCAGTTCCGGCGGGACATCCTCTGCATGGATGATTGCGTCGAGGATCCGGCGGCCGTCCAGCAGCTCGTAGCGAGCGTCGAGAGTGCCTGCGGGCGGGTCGACATGGTCTTCCACACGCTGGGGAGCCGGCGGAGGACTGCCGCGCTCGATGCTTTTTCGCTCGGCGGCGGGATGGATGTGACGGATGTGGCGCGGGCCGGCGGGACGCCACTTACACCGCTAACACCGCTTAAATCGGCGCTGACGTGCAGCAGCGGGGCGATCCGCCATCTGGCGCACCGGGACCACGGGCACGTGATTCATCTGGTGACGCGCGCGGAGGTCGGCGCAATCGAGGTGGAGCAGATGGTCCTCGACCGGGTGCGAGGGCTGCTGGCACAGGAAAGAACCGGCGGGCGCCTGCGGATGAGCGCCATCTATTTCGACGGAACGGCCGCGCGACAGATTGGCGGCGCGGCAGCGGAATATGAGCCTCGAATCATGGACGAGAACACTGCGCGTCTTGTCGAGGAGGATGGCTGGATCGGCCGCGTCATGGTGGAGCGCGCTATCGGCGACATGGTTCGCGAGGTGTGCCGGGAGCAGAGCAGCGCGCCGCGGCCGATGGCTGGAGTTATGAGCGCGATGGAGACGATCGATTTTCATGGCGGCGTGCAGCCCTCGATAGAGCGCCACGCCATTCAATAGGCGGCCGCAGTCCGCGGAGCCTGATGAATCACTGACGGACGAATGAACGATTCCGAGAGGAGACAGATATGGCAGAGTTTCTGAGGCCCGAGGAGCAGGCAGCCCGGGCCGAGGCGGAGCGCATGCAGGCAGAGGCCCATCGAGACGTCGCACTCAATGCGGCGGCGAACGAGGCCGTAAACCGCGACGTCGCCGAGGCGCAGGCGGCCGATGCGCGAATCTCCGCGAACCAGGCATGGCAGGCGGCAGGCGAGATGGACACGGACCGCCGCGTCCTGCGGAATGAGCTGACTGGTGAGCGAGCCGCTGCGTCGAACAGCGCTTTCGGGTTCTATCTGACGCTGGGCGTGCTGCTCGCGGCGATCCTGATTGGCGGATTCTATCTGTATAATCGCTCCCAGAATCCGGACAACGTGATCGTGAACGCGGCCCCGGCCCCACCCGCGCCGCCGCCGGTCGTCGTTACTCCGACGCCGCCCGCGGTCGCGCCGCCACCGCCGCCCATCACCGTGACTACGCCGGCCCCGACGGTAAACGTGACGCCTCCCGCCCAGCCGGCGCCGGAAGTGAACAATCACGTAAACGTCACGCCACCTGGCCCGGCCACAAGCGGTTCGACCGATAATACCGGCACGAGTCCCTCCGGAACGGGAGCGAACGGCGGTGGAACCGGGGGCTCGGACACCGGTTCGACGGGCAATGGCGGATAGGAAACCGATTCTGGAACGGAAAGGGCAAGACGATGGACTCAGATAGAATCAAAGGCAAGATCAAGCAGGCTGAAGGCAGGGTGCAGGACGCGGTAGGCGACCTGACGGACAACCCTTCGGACGATATCAAGGGCAAGGCGAAGCAGGCGGAGGGCAAGGCCCAGGAGGCCTGGGGTAAATCCAAGGACGCCATGCGTCGCGAGCTGAACAAGCCGTAGCGATACGAACAGCCCTCTCCAGGAGGCCGCGCGGGACCGATATCCCGCGCGGTTTCGTGGCAAATGGGCAAACCGGACTGGACTATGCAGGGGATGACCCGCTCATCCTGTTCCGGTTGGCAACACCCGACCTGCTCCCCAGCGAGCAATGGTCTTTCACCAATTGCGGGCGTCCGCCCGCTCCACTAATACGGAGAAGAGCCCATGCCGTACGTGATTAATGGTCAGCAGCAGGAAATTCAGGAGCCGGTCGAGCGAAATGGCCGCCATTTCGTTCCTCTCGCCGCAGTGGTCGAGACGCTTGGCGGCACGGTAACGTGGGATAACAGCGGCAAGACCGCAAGCGCCACGATCGGTCAGTGGACCGCGCATGTCCGCGACGGTGACACAACCGTTGACGTGAACGGGCAGAAGGTGACGCTTCAGGACGCGCCCTATGTGGAGAACGGGACGATGTACGTCCCGTGGGACTTCTTCCACTGGGCATACGGGTACAAGACCAACATAGAGGGGGATACGCTGTACGTCCACCTGTAGGCAGCTGACTCACGGGACCCGGTGTCGAATCTCGCGCAGGTTGCGTGCCCGGGTCCCCTCTCTCCAGATGCGGCAAAATGCGGCCGACGCTTATTGACAGCGCGCCGGTCCCGTGCTATAATTCGGGTGCTTTCGGTATGGCGGTTCCGCCGTTCCGACTGGGGCGAGTGGTGGAATGGCAGACACGCTAGTCTTAGGAACTAGTGCCGAAAGGCGTAGGAGTTCGACTCTCCTCTCGCCCACCACCAACTGAACATGCATTGAATGTATGCGGGAATAGCTCAGTGGTAGAGCGCTTCCTTGCCAAGGAAGAGGTCGCGAGTTCGAGCCTCGTTTCCCGCTCATCGATTCACCGAGTCCGGCCCATCCGCACAACGGCGGATGGGCCGGATTTTGCGATTCCGCCCTGAGAGCTCCTCCGTTGCGCGGACTTTGACGCACTCCGTTGATTCGCCTCCTCGCCGCCGGCGGCGCGCTCCCTAATGTCTGCACACAATGGAGGAGATGTCGCCCGCTTCTGCGATTCGCAAGGATTCCGCACGCGGCGGAGCGAACGGTGGGCCATGCGGTCACAAGACACAATCGACTGGCTGGTTCAATCGCGGCGGTTCCTGGCGGAGAACTTTCGGCGTTCGCCGGACCTGCGCCTCGCCGCGTCGGCCGCCGGATACTCGCCATACCACTATCACCGGCTCTTCAAGGAGCTGTTTGGGGAGACGCCCTGGGAGTACGTCGCGCGGCTGCGATTCGAAGAGGCGAAGCGGCTGCTCTGTATGTCGTCGCTGACCGTGTCCGAAGTCTGCCTCGAAGTAGGATATGAGAGCCTGGCGTCGTTCAGCATCGCCTTTTCGGATCGATACGGCTGTCCGCCCACCGAGATTCGGCGCATGTTCGCCATCCCCCTTCAGCGCACGCTCCGCTTTATCCCGATTTGCTTTCTCGCTCCCGCCGAACACAGACTCCCTGAGCAAAGCAAGATTCGATAAGCATTGAGTTGTCGCGCCAGCCCATACTTGCCGGTGGAGGCATCAAAATGATCACGCGACTGACACATGCGACCCTGTTCGTCCTGGATCAGGACCAGGCGCTCGATTTCTATGTCAACAAGCTCGGATTCACGAGGAGCATGGACATGACGACGCCAACGGGATTCCGTTGGCTCACCGTGACGCCGCCGAAGCAGCCGGACATGAATCTGACCTTGCTGAAAGTTGAATCGGGCGACGCGATGTCCGACAAGACGTCGAACCTGCTGCACGAGCTCCTGGCGGAGGGCGGCACGAGCGCCGGGGCATTGGAATGCGACGACTGCCGGGCAACCTTCGCGGACCTCTCCGCAAAAGGCGTCAGGTTCCTTCGCGAGCCAGCGGATCAGTTCTACGGGGTCGATGCGACCATCGTGGATCCGTTCGGAAACACGTTCACCCTTTTGCAGCCCAAAAA
>Ga0207667_10007124_pt1 | contig 13498 bp, 11 predicted proteins | sample KBSCornC52_FD_184301 | JGI IMG/M metagenome (GOLD analysis project Ga0207667, IMG submission 184301) | Corn rhizosphere microbial communities from Kellogg Biological Station, Michigan, USA - KBS Corn C5-2 (SPAdes) (version 2) | ecosystem: Host-associated > Plants > Roots > Rhizosphere > Soil ...
CGAATTCGCGGTTGTGATCAATGACCGCCCAGACGATGTGCTTGATCGTATCCGCGCGGTAGTCGCCGAGGACGAATTCGGTGGCGGGATTGTAAGCTGCGACGAAATGCTGGCCCAGCGTGCCGCCATCCGAGTTGCCGAGAATCCGTTCTCGAACAAACCCGTCGCCGGATCCTGCCAGAGCAAAATTTGCCGCCCACGCATGGAGGGCGCCTTTCCTATGGATGATTCTTCACGCCTCAGCTCTGCGCCGGGATCATCCCGCTCTTGCGAGCGTAGTTGAAGATACCGCCGGCGTCGATGACCGGGCGCACTTCACCGAGCGGCTTCAGGCTGTAGGTCGTACCATTCACGGTGAGCGTGTCGGCGTCGAAATCCAGCGTCGCCACGTCGCCAGTCTTGATCTTCGCGCAGAGGCGTTCGTTGGCGTCGTAGGGATAGAGTTCACCGGTCGCCACGCAATTGCGGAAGAAGATGCGCGCGAAGGATTCCGCGACGACCGCTTCCACGCCCGCGGCGCCCATGGCGATGGGCGCGTGCTCGCGTGAACTGCCGCAGCCGAAATTCCGGCCCGCGATGACGATCTTGTACGGCGTTTTCATCTCACCGGCGGGCACGAACTTCGTCGGATACGCATCATCCGGCAGCCCGATCATCGCGTAGCTGCCGAGCTTCTCGTACTCCTCGGCGATGGTCGGCACGAGAGTGAGATACTGCGCGGGAATGATCTGGTCGGTATCGATATTGTCCTGAACGACGTAGACAGGGCTGGTGAGGGTATTGGACATAAGAGGTGTGATTAATAGCGAAAACCCGGAGCAGGTTTTGGTGGGGAAGAATTTTGCGGCAGCGGTGCGTCGCCCTGATCGAAGAGCGGTGAACCCTTGGTCGAGGGCACATTGCTGTGCTTCTCGACTGAAGAAGAGCTCGGCGTGTCGAATATCGGACGATTCAACTGCGTGGTGTAGTTAGTCGAGACGCTGCGCGAGGTCGTATAGGAAGCGGGCTTGGGTTTCAGATCCTCGGTGGAGACCCAACCGGAAGTGCCGTCCGCCGTCATCACCCGGCTATAGCCGGACGAATGCTCGAGCATGGTAACCTCGGCGCCCTCGGCGAGCACGAAGTCCGGACCGAAGGTTTGCACCGGGCCGAACTTGTAGAACGGCGCCTTCGCCACGGAGACGACCCACCTCGATCCCGAGGGAACGTTGTTGTTCGACTCACAGGCACTGAAGGCGGCGAGGAGGATCATCGTCACCAAGGCGGGCAGAAGGCGGAGGAGCGGCGACCGAAACATGAGAGAGCGTCGGAAACTTGGGGGATGTCTTCGACTACGGGCCCGAGCCCCGCGCATTCTGTTTTAGCCAACGAATTCGCGAGGGTCGGTGATCTTGCCGGTGAGCGCGCTGGCCGCCACGGTGTAGGGCGAAGCGAGGAACACCTGCGACTCCTTGTGGCCCATGCGACCGGGGAAGTTGCGGTTGGTGGCGCTGATGCACTTGAGCGGTGTATTCATGCGGCCGAAGGTATCGACCGGACCGCCGAGGCACGCGGCGCAGGAGGCATTCTCCGTCATGCGCACGCCCGCGCTTTCGAGAATGTTCCAGACGCTCTGGCCGTCCCACTGCGTATCCTTGAGTTCCTGCACAACCTTGGTCGTGGCCGGCACGCCGAAGGTATCGATCTTCACCGACTTGCCCTTCACCACGCGGGCAAAGGCGAGGAAGTCGCTGGTCTTGCCGCCGGTGCAGGAGCCGATGTAGGCACGATCCAGCGAGACGCCGGCCAGTTCCTTCGCTGTCTTGCGCTGGCCCGGATCGGGGTGGCAGGCGACGGTCGGTTCGAGCTTCGAGAGATCGAACACTTTGTCGTAAATGAACTTCTGGTCCTGATCGATCTCCGCCGGCTCGAAGGTGCTCTTCGTGCCGTTTTCCTGCACGCGCTCCTTCACGTAGGCGTCGGTCTTTTCGTCGAAGGGGAAGATGCCGTTCTTGCCGCCGGCTTCGATCGCCATGTTGGCGATGGTCATACGGTCGTCCATCGACATGCCATAGACGCCGGGGCCTTCCCACTGCATTGCGCGATAGGTCGCGCCGTCGAAACCGATGTCACCGATGACGTGCAGGATCACGTCCTTGGCCATGACGCCCGCGGGCAGTTCGCCCTCGAGGAAAAAGCGCATCGTCTCCGGCACCTTCACGAGCAGCTTGCCCGTGCCGAGGATGAAGCCCGCGTCGGTGTTGCCGATGCCGGTGGCAAATTCATTGAACGCCCCCGCCATGCAGGTGTGCGAGTCCGTGCCGAAGAGCACTTCGCCCGGGCGGGTGTGACCCTTCCACGGCAGCGTGGTGTGGCACACGCCGGTGTAATTCTTACCGTACTGCTTCTTGAGCTGACCCTGCTCGGTGTCGAACTTCCAGTGGCCGTTCGGATTGTCGATCACATCGTAGAAGTACGGGAGACCCTGTTCCCTGGCGAACTCGCGCAGGATGTCGACGTTGCGATTCGACATGGAGTCGGCGGTGAAAATGTAGTGGTCGGGGATGATGACGAGCTTCTTCGGATCCCAGACTTTGGCCGCCTTGCCGAATTCGCGCTTGAAGACGCCGATCGTGCCCGGGCCGCAGACGTCGTGGGTCATGAGGACGTCGACGTTCACCCACACGTTGTCGCCGGCTTGGACGTGCGCTTTGCCACTGGCACGCGCGAGCACTTTTTCGGTCAGAGTCATAAGGGGGACTACTATCACACCCGTACGCGTCCGTGCGCAAATGGATTTGTAGGGCGTTTGTCAGGATGGGGTGAAAATTGGGCGCCGGTTCGCGGATTCCGTGGGAGGCAGCCCGGTCCAGGCGATCGATAGGCACTCAGTCCGCCAGGGGCGACCACCTCACCGGCTCAAGACGGAGCCCAACATAGCCCGAAGGGCGAAAGAAAATAGCCCAGCACTATGGTGCTGGGACAGGTCCCATCTCTCGCCAAAGTCCCGTAGGGACGAAAGAAAGAGGATCTGATGGTTCGGCAATCCCAAAAAACACAGCTTCAATGGAACGCCACGGTTCTGCCGTCCCTGACGGGATTAACCGCGTAGGTGAACGCTTCCCCAGCACTAAAGTGTTGGGCTATTTTCTTTCGCCCTTCGGGCTGACGCTGTGCGCGGCGCGTTCTCAGGGGACGCCGTTCACCGTGGCAAACGCCCTCTCGACGATATCTGCCGCGCGCTGAAGGCCATCCGCTTGCTGGATTTCCGCGCAGCAGCGCTGCGCCACCTCGCGATAACCCGGCTCCCCCAGCACTCGCTCGACTGCCGCACGCAAGCGCCGGACCGTCAGCTTTCCGGGCTGCACGACCTCGGCCGCGCCGAGCCACGCGAGCCGGCTGGCTACGCCGGGTTGATCGTTGGTAATGGGAATGGCGACCATCGGCACGCCATAGCTCAAGGATTCGAGCGCGGTGTTGAGACCCGCGTGGGTGATGGTCAGCGTCGCCTTTTGCAGCAGCGCGAGTTGCGGGGCGATAGGCACGACGATTGGCTGACCGGCAAAACTCTGCGCGGCGGATTCCGCATCCTGGTCGCGGCTGCCGAGCGAGACGACCAATTGCGCGTCGAGTCCCGCACACGCCGCGGCGATGGTCTCGAAGATGAATTGCTGCCGATTCTGCAGCGTCCCCATTGAAGCATAAATGAGCGGACGCCCATCGAGCTTCTCCCATGGAAAGGGAATCTCCTCGTGGCTGCCCGCGTGATGCCACGGCCCGGTGTAGTGCAGGAGTTCCGTCGGCCGTCGCCGGGGGAAGTCGAAAAAGGCGGGCTGCTGGGCGACCTGCAGACGACACGAGCCGGTGCTGAACGTGCCCGTCAGCGGAGCGAGACGATGCGCGCGACGATGGCGATTGATCTCGCCGATAATCGGGCGCGCGAGCCATTTGAGCACCGTATCGCCAAAGGCGTTGCGCCAGCGCCCCAGGATTCCGTCATTGTAATCCCACGGCAGGACGCACGGCGGCAGATGCGGATCGGGATTGAGGGCGAGGGCATTGCTCACCATCACCCACGGCCGGCCAGTCAGATCCGCGACCGTTCCACCCGCCGGTGAAACCTGATCGACCAGCAACGCATCGATCTTTTCCCGATCCACCACCATCGGGGCATCACGCAGAATCGCGACGACGCCTTTGTGCAGCAGTTTCGCGGTAAATTGCACTGCCTTCAACCCGCTCAGCCGGCCGAGTTCCCGCGAGGTCTCCTGCATCGTTCCTTCCGGAAAATCCGCCTCGCTGATCGCGGCAAAATCCAGCCCTGCACTTTGCGCCTTGCGGCGCGCATCGAGCCGTCCGACCACCGTCACGCGATGCCCGCGCCGTTGCAGTTCGCGGCCGAGGGTGGTCATGGGATTGAGGTGGCCGCTCAATTCCGGGCAAATGAGTCCAAGGTGAGGCATGGTCGATCGAGATGACGCGAAGGAGTGCTTGTCCTCCCTTCCTGCGCCGCGCACATTGAAACGGATGCCGACCACTTTGACCAATGCCGAAAAACGCGACCTGAAAGCCCAGGCGCAACGCCTCGAACCTGTCGTAAAACTGGGCCACGGCGGCATGAGCGACGCTTTCATTCACAGCCTCGACGAGGCGCTGACCCGGCACGGCTTGGTGAAAATGAAGTTCGCCGATTTCAAGGAAGAGAAGAAAACCCTCGCTCCCCAAATCGCCGAACGCACCGGCAGCACGCTGGTGGCGCAAGTGGGCAACGTCGCCGTCTTCTACCGGCCGAAGCCGGAGGGCGGGGAAATGACGAATGACGAATGACCGTTCGGGCTTCGGGCTTCGGTGTTCGTCATTCGTCATTCCTTCCCTCCCTCCAAAATTCTCAGGCTTGGTACACCGAGCACCGTCCGTTAGTGTGCCCCCATGTCTCCCCTCCGACTGTTCTTTCCTCTCCTGCTGACGGCGGCGACGGGCTTCGCCGCGAATTGGCCGACCTGGCGCGGTCCGCAAGGTGATGGTGTCACCTCCGAAACGAATCTGCCGCTCAAATGGAGCGCGACGGAAAATGTGAAATGGAAGGTCGAGTTGCCCGAGGGCGGGAACTCGACACCAATCATTTGGGGTGACCGCATCTTTCTCACCCAGGCCGATGGCCAGAAGCGCTTGCTGATGTGCTTCGATCGCAAGGACGGCAAAGTCCTGTGGCAGCAAGGCCCCACGTGGTCGGAGACGGAGCAGACGCACAAGGCGAACCCGCCCTGCGCCTCGTCGCCGATCACCGATGGCGAGCGGGTGATCGCGTGGTTTGGCTCCGCGGGCCTCTATGCCTACGACCTCGCCGGCAAGGAGTTGTGGCATCTCGATCTCGGCAAGCAGGATCACATCTGGGGATACGGCAGTTCGCCGGTCTTGCATGGCGATCTCTGCTTCCTCAATTTCGGTCCCGGGCCGCGCAGCTTCGTCGTGGCGGTGAATAAGAAAACCGGCAAGGAAGTGTGGCGCTTCCAAGTCCCGCCGCCAGACACGCCGGAAGGGCCGGGGTCCGGGCAGAATTGGACGGGCACCTGGAGCACGCCAGTCATCGCCCAGTTGGATGGCCGCGAGGAACTCTTCGCCGCTCTGCCCGGCGCCGTTTACAGCCTCGATCCCGCGACGGGAAAAGAAATCTGGCACTGCAACGGACTCAATCCCCTCGCCTACGCGGAGCCCATCGTCGTCGGCGACGTGGTCGTCGGCTTCGGCGGCTTCAATGGTTTTGCCCTCGGGGTGAAAGCCGGCGGCGCGGGGGATATCACCTCCAAAAACCGCCTGTGGCAGGACAGACGCACCCCGCAGCGCATCGGCTCCGGCGTGGTCGTGGATGGCAAGATCTACCTGGGCAGCGATCCCGGTTTCATCCAGTGCATCGATCCGCAGACCGGCCAGCGGCTGCTCGACCAGCGCGCCCCAGTGCCTCCGCAGAAAGCGTCGTCGTGGTCTTCCATGGTTCGTTCCGGCGACCGGCTTTACCTCCTGACCAAAAGCTCGGACACGCTGGTCTTCCGCGCCGATCCCAAGATGGAAATGCTCGCGGATAACGTGCTGGGCGATGGAATGACAAATGCCTCCATCGCCGTTTCGGATGGGGAGATCTTCATCCGCACCCATGCGCATTTGTGGTGCATTGGCGGGAGCAAATAAAGCGGCCAGATTCAGTATAGACTCCCGCTTTATTACAGTAAAATCGCGATTCCATTCGCATCCCGCAGCTTCACGGGCTAGAAGCCCGGATGCAGAAAAAACCATTCACCGAGCTCGGCCTGTCGCCGGAAGTGCTCAAGGCCGTCGCGAAAATGGGCTTCGAGGAAGCGTCGCCGATTCAATCGGAAACGATCCCGCAATTGCTCAAGGGCGTCGATGTCGTCGGCCTTTCGCAGACTGGCTCGGGAAAAACCGCAGCCTTCGCGATCCCCGCGATTGAGCGGGTGGATGGCAATCTGCGCGCTCCCCAGGTCCTCATTCTCTGCCCCACGCGCGAACTGGCCATGCAGGTGGCCGAAGAGGTGGCCAAGCTGGCTTTCTTCAAACGCGGGGTGCGCGAACTGCCGATCTACGGCGGCCAGAGCTACGACCGCCAGCTCCGCGGGTTGCGCGACGGCGCCCAGATCATCATCGGCACCCCGGGGCGCGTGATGGATCACCTCGAGCGCAAGACGCTGCGCCTCGACCAGGTGGGCATGATCATTCTCGATGAGGCGGACCGAATGCTCGACATGGGTTTCCGCGACGACATCGAGACGATCCTCAGCCAGGCGCAGTCCGAACGGCAGACGGTCTTCTTCTCGGCGACGATGCCGCCGGCGATCAATCAGCTGGTCAAGAAATACACTCACGAGCCGGTGAACGTGCGCATCCAGGCGCAGGAGATGACAGTGCCGGCGATCGACCAGGTTTATTACGAAGTCGACCGTCGCTCCAAGCTCGAGGTTCTCTGCCGGCTCATCGATTTGCAGGATATCAAATACGGCATCATTTTTTGCGCGACGAAGATGATGGTCGACGAACTTTCCGATCATCTGAAAGCGCGCGGCTATAGTTCGGACAAATTGCACGGCGATATTTCACAGGCGATGCGCGAACGCGTGGTGGCGAAGTTTCGCAAGCGCGGGTTCGAGTTCCTCGTCGCCACCGACGTCGCGGCGCGGGGGCTCGATGTCGATGATATCGAAGTCGTCTTCAACTACGACCTGCCGCAGGACGCGGAGGATTATGTGCACCGCATCGGCCGCACCGGCCGTGCGGGACGCAGCGGGCGCGCAGTCACATTTGTCGCCGGACGCGAGATCTGGAAGATGCAGCAGATCATCCGCTTCACCAAAGGCAAGGTGCGCCGCGAACGCGTGCCCAGCGCGGAGGAAGTGGAGCAGAAACGTACCAGCGCATTCCTGGAGACTTTGCGCGAGACGCTGGAGAAGGGCGAATACAAGCGGCAGGACACGGTGATCGATCAACTGCTCGACCAGGGGCATTCCGCGACGGACATCGCCAGCGCGCTCATCCATCTGTTCGGCGGCGACAAGCCGGCGACGCAACCGATCGTCGAGGAGCAGCCGCGCCGCGAGCGTCCGGACTACCAGCCGCGCGAATATCCGAAATACGAGTCCCGGAAATCATCGCCTCGCGAAGCCGAGGCGCGTGAGCCGAGGGAGCCGCGCGAACCCGCTTCCCGCAAGGAATTCCACGCCCCCGAGCGCCGGGAAAAACCTTCGCGTTCGCCACGGCGGGAGCCCTCCGCCGCCTCGCACGAAGAAGGCATGGTCCGGCTCGTTTTCAACGTGGGGAATGCCCATCAAATCATGCCGGGGGATTTCGTCGGGGTCATCGCTGGGGTCACGCGACTGCCCAAGGAAGTTGTTGGCCGGATTGAGATTCTGGACCGGGAATCGTTGGTCGATGTGTCCGATGAATGCGCCGACCAGGTGTTGAAGAAGCTGAACGGCATCAAGTTCAAAGGCCGGCGGCTGAATGTGAACATCGCACGGTGACTATCGCAGCCGTCCCTACAGCTCAAAAAACGAATACAACTTCTTGAGGAACCCCTCGGTGTATTCTTTCTGTCTGGTCGCGAGCTGCGTGCTTTCTGAACTCGACGCGACAATCCCTTCGGTCTCCATCCGCCGCTGGGCGAGCATTTCGCTGAGCTTCTGCACCAGTGTCTCGTTTTGTTGCAGGATCTCCGCGAGCACTTCCTTGCCGATCTCCCACATCTCGCAATCCGTCGCGGCCACGACCGTGGCACTGCGCGGATCGCCGGTGAGCAGCGACATCTCGCCGCAATAGTCGCCGGTGTGCAGGGTCGCCACGCGGGTTTCCGTCCCGTTGGCCTGCACATACACGTGCGCTTCGCCGTGAAGCAGGATGAACATGGATTCGCCGGATGCGCCCTGGATGATCACTTTCTCGCGACGCCCGTAACGAAGATATTTCGCGTGGCCGAGCAACTTCTCCTGCTGCCCTTCGTCGAGCAGTTGCAGGAATGGCTGTTTGCGCACACAGGCCCGGGCGATGGACATGACGTCCTTCGCGCCGGCTGTCACCCGCTCGATCTGCACCGTGCGGATCGGATACGGAATCTTGATGCCGTGACGTTGCGCGGCGTACCAGACATTCGTGCGAACGCCATCCATGATGTCGTTGTACATCGCCTGGTCTTCGATCCAGAGCTTGATCTCGTAGTTCACGGCCGAGTCAGCAAAATCCTTGAGGTAGACCTTGGGCGGAGGCGTGGCGAGCACCCCGTGCACCGACGCGGCGGCGCGGGAGATGATGTCTTTGACGAAATTCGGCGCGGTCGCGTAGTCGAAGCCCACGTTGAGCCGCACGGCGTGTTGTCGTGTAGGGTAAGTGAGATTGATGATCGAGCTGCCGGCGATCGCTTTGTTCGGGATATCGAGGTAGATATCGTCGTTCGTGCGCAGGCGAGTGGAGCGCCAATTGACCTCGATGACCTCGGCGTACTGCTGATCGATTTTCAGCCAGTCTCCCGTCTTGAATGGCTTGCCGATTTCCAGCGCGATGCCCGCAATGATATTGCCGAGCAAATCCTGCATCGCGAAGCCGACGATGCCGACGACGACGGTGGAACCAAAAACAGCGCCCTGGATCGAATAGCCGTAGATGCCGCCGATGACGAAGAAGAGGGCAATGATGAAAAGGATCAAGCCGAAGAGCTGGCTGATGAATTTCGGCGCCTTGCCCTGCTGATGCTTTTCAAACCAAAGCTCCCAGTAATAGCGCCGCAGGAGCGCGAGGATGAAGATCGTCCCGAGGAGCACATTGGCCGCCCGCAGGACGTGCATGATGGGCTCGCGGTTCGAGAAATCGGTGCGGACGATTTCCATGGGCAGCCAGATCGCGAAGACGACACAGAAGAGCTGGTAAAGGAGCCCGAGTTGCACCCCCGCGCGACGCTTGAGAAAGCGGCCGATGCCGAGGGTGATGGCGAACAACGCCGGGATGGCGACGGCCTCAATGGCAATGGAGGAACCGTCGATCATTTCAGCAAGCATGCGGACGGAGTTTAAAAAGGCGTTGGGCGCGGATCAATCCGAAAGCCCATCGCGCGGCGGCTCGAGGAAAAGCCGCTTGGCGCGCCGGCGGGCGTGCCAGCCGCGGGGAAGATTGGCCTTGGCCGTGCCCCCCTTGAGCAGAGCACGCACGGCTTCCACCTCTTCAAAACCGATATCGGCCACGCCGTGGAGCTTGAGCCACGCGCGAAGGCGGCGGCGCTGAATGGCGATGGGTTCGGCAGCAAGGGCGGGGACGCTCAGTTCCTGCGGCGTGCTTCCGAGCAGATCGGCGAACAAATCATCTTCCGCCCGGAGGATTTCCGCGGAGCGCCAGATGGAACGGCGGATGTCGCGGCCGAAGGCCTGCTCGAGCACGGGGATGATGTCGTGGCGCAGACGATTGCGGGTGAACTTGCGATCGGAGTTGGACGCGTCCTCCACAAAGGAAAGTTTGTGCCGCAGGATGTAGGCTTCGATTTCCTCGCGCCAGGTACCGAGAAAGGGGCGGGAGATTTGCAGGGTCAGGCCGTCGATCGTGCGGGTGCTCAGCGCGCTCATGCCCGCCAGTCCGGCAGCGCCGGCGCCGCGGAAGAGATTGAAGAGCAGGGTCTCGACCTGATCGTCGGCGTGATGCGCGAGAAAGAGCCGGGGGCAATCGTGCTCCCGCGCGACGTGCGCGAAGAAGGAGATGCGCGCCTCGCGCGCAGTGGTCTCGAGCGACTTTTTGCGCTGCTTGGCCAGGGTGGCGACGTCTTCGCGTTGCAAGACGAAGGCGTAGTCCAGTTTCTTCGCCAGCTTCTCGACGAATTGCGCGTCCGCGGCGCTCTCCGGGCGCAGGGCGTGGTCCAGGTGGCAGACGATGAGTTCACGGAATCCGGCGGCGTGCAACTGATGCAACAGCGCCACGGAATCACGCCCGCCGGAGACGCCGACGAGGCATCGTTCTTGCGGCGAAAACCCCGCGTTCATTTATCCGATCCGCTCGGCGCCGAAGTGGCCGCGCAAGGCCTCCGGAATGACGATCGTGCCGTCGGCTTGCTGATACGTCTCGGTGAGCGCCACGAAGAGACGCGGCAGGGCGGTGCCCGAGCCATTCAACGTGTGGGCGAATTGATTTTTGCCCTCGGCGTTCTTGAAGCGCAGATTCATGCGACGCGCCTGGAAGTCGCCGAAATTCGAGCAACTGGAGACTTCGAGATAAGCATTCTGTCCCGGCGCCCAGACTTCGATGTCATAGGTCTTGGCCGAGCCGAAACCGATATCGCCGGTGCACAGTTCGATGACCCGATAGTGCAGGCCAAGCAACTGGAGCACTTTTTCCGCATTCGCGGTCAGCGATTCGAGTTCGGCGAAAGACGTTTCCGGCGTGGTGATCTTCACCAACTCGACCTTGTCGAACTGGTGGATGCGAATGAGTCCCCGGGTGCCGAGACCCGCGGCGCCGGCCTCGCGGCGGAAGCACGGGGTGTAAGCGGCGTAGCGGATGGGCATCTGCTCCTGCCGGAGGATTTCCTCGCGATGCAGGTTGGTCACCGGCACCTCCGCGGTGGGAACGAGATACATATCGTCACGCTCGCAGCGGTACTGTTGCTCCTCGAATTTCGGGAGCTGCGTGGTGCCGACCAGCGCGTCGGAGTTCACGAGGAACGGCGGGCTGACCTCGCCGTAGCCGTGCTCGCGGGTGTGCAGGTCGAGCAGGAAATTGATGAGCGCCCGCTCCAGTCGCGCCCCCTGGCCGGTGTAGAGAGCGAACCCGCTGCCGCTGATCTTCGTGGCGCGCTCGAAGTCGAGGAGGCCAAGATCCTTGCCGAGGTCGACGTGACTCTTCGGGGTAAAAGTGAAAGCCGGCTTCTCGCCCCACGTGCGGACGACCGGGTTGTCCTCCGCCGTGGTGCCGACGGGACACTGGTCGTGCGGAAGATTGGGGACATTGAGCAGCAGGGTGCGCTGCGCGGCGTCGAGTTGCTTGGTCTCGTTCTCCAGCTCGGTCATTTCCGTCCCGAGCGCCCGGACCTGGGCTTCGATCTCCGCGGTGTCTTCGCCCTTCGCTTTCTTCGCTCCAATCTCCTTGCTGATCCGCTTGCGGTCGGCCTGGAGCTGTTGCAGGCGGGTCTCTGCTCCACGGCGTTTTTGGTCGCAGGCGAGGATTTCGTCTACGGCGGAAACGAGCTTCGCGTCACGCGTCGCGAGACGCTGTTTCACGAGGTCGGGTTGTTCGCGGAGCAGGCGGATATCAAGCATGGGCCGGATACGCTAGGGGCAGAGAAAGTGAAAGTGAAGGTGGAAAGTGGAAAGCGCCCTCACTTTCCACCTTCACTTTCACTTTCTCTCTTCCCTCTCTATTGGCAGCATAGGCCCCGCATGAAAAAGCGCGTCCTCATCATTTCGACCAGCGCCGGCACCGGCCACGTCCGGGCCGCCCAGGCCCTGGAAAAGGAATTCATCCGTGATCCGCGAGTCGGTGAAGTGGTGCACGAGGATGCGCTGAAGTTCACCAACAAGCTCTTCCGCGATTTCTACTCCACGCTCTACATGAAGCTGGTCCGCAGCGCGCCGGACCTGCTCGGCTGGGTCTACAAGGCCAGCGACGAACCGTGGAAAGGCGAGGCCGCGCGGTTGCAACTCGACCGGCTCAATACCCTGAAGCTCATCCGCTTCATCGAGAAATTCGATCCGCACATCACGGTCTGCACGCACTTCATGCCGGCGGGGATCATCTCCCATCTGCAGGAGAAGAAGCGGCTGCACACCCATCATTCCATCATTGTCACGGATTTCGACTGCCATGCGATGTGGCTGTCGCGGACGTTCCACCGCTACTTCGTGGCGCTCGACGAAACGAAGGCGCACCTCGAAGCGCTCGGCCTGCCGCCGGAACGTATCACGGTCTCGGGCATTCCCATCGATCCGGTCTTTAGTGAACCGGTGGACCGCGCGCTGGTGCGGGCTTCCTACGGACTGCATCCGGAAAAGACGACCCTGCTGCTTTCGGCCGGGGCGCTCGGCGTGGGGCCCACGGAGTTGATCGTCGAGCGACTCAAGCAACTTCGCAACGACGTGCAGACGATCGTAGTTTGCGGACGCAGCGAGGAAGTGAAGGAGCGCGTCGCCAAGGCCGCGGCCACGCAACGCAATCGCTTCTGCATCCTGGGCTATTCGGACCGCATGCACGAGCTCATGCACATCAGCGATCTTTTCATCGGCAAACCGGGTGGCCTGACCACCAGCGAAGCGCTGGCCTGCGGCCTGCCGATGGCGATCTTTTCGCCGATCCCCGGCCAGGAGGAACGCAACGCGGATCACCTCCTGGAGGAAGGGGCGGGCATTCGTTGCAACGAATTGACCACGCTGCCCTTCAAGATCGATCGTCTGCTCGATGACCCGGCGCGGCTCGGCGCCATGCGCGCCGCGGCGAAAGCGCTGGGACATCCCGATGCGGCTCGCACCGTGGTGAAGACCTTACTCGACGATCATCTCCCCAGCCTCGCCCTCGACGACGAGCAACGGGAAGCCATTGCGCTGGCCGCGGCACGCACTCCCAACAATGGATGAGTTCCTCTGGGGCGTCGCGACATCGGCCTACCAGACAGAGGGCGGCTACAATGGTCCCGGGCAACCGTTGACGAATTGGGCCGCGGCCGAAAAGCGCGAGGATGTCGCCGTCGTGGGTGAGGCCGCGGATTTCTGGAATCGTTTTGCGGAGGATTTCGCGAAGTGCCGCGAGATGGGGTTGAATGCTTTTCGCCTCGGGCTGGAGTGGAGCCGGATTCAACCCACGCGCAACGCCGCGGACACCGCACCCACGGCCTTCGATTACGCGGCCCTGGATCATTACGCGGCGATGATCGCGGCCTGCCAGCAGAGCGGACTGGAGCCGGTGGTCACGTTGCATCATTTCGTGCATCCGGCATGGCTGGGAACCGATCCGTGGCTGGAGCCGGCGACCGCCGCGCACTTCGCCGAAT
>Ga0207667_10007125_pt1 | contig 13497 bp, 4 predicted proteins | sample KBSCornC52_FD_184301 | JGI IMG/M metagenome (GOLD analysis project Ga0207667, IMG submission 184301) | Corn rhizosphere microbial communities from Kellogg Biological Station, Michigan, USA - KBS Corn C5-2 (SPAdes) (version 2) | ecosystem: Host-associated > Plants > Roots > Rhizosphere > Soil ...
CTCCTGGCCGTAGCCGGACACGGCCACGATCATCGTGCGTCCGTTCTCGGGCTGCGCGCGGATGTGTTCTGCCACGAGATAGCCGTCGATCGCGGGCAGACCGATGTCGAGCAGGACCGCATCGGGACGCAGCCGCTGCACCGACTCGAGCGCGGCCTTGCCGTCGTAGGCGACATGGACATCGCAACCGTTCATGCGCATGATGCTGGCGGTGCTGTCGGCCACATCGCGATTGTCGTCGACGACAAGCACGCGCAGGCCCGCCGGCGACGGTTGCGTGGCGGGCGTTTCGATCGCCTCGCTGGCCGGCACCTTCGCCGTCTCGGCCGCCGGCAGCCGCACGGTGAACTCGCTGCCGCGGTTGCGGCCTTCGCTGCGCACGCTCACTCGGCCGTTCTGCATTTCTACAAGGCGGCGCACCAGCGTGAGACCGATGCCGAGCCCGCCGTGCGAGCGCGCCAGCGTGCGGTCGACCTGCGTGAACGGATCGAAGATGCTGGTCAGGAACTCGGGCGGAATGCCGACACCCGAGTCGCGGACGCGGAACACGATCTCGCCGCCCTCGCGTGCCGCCGACAGCGAGATGCGCCCGCCCTTCGGCGTGTACTTGGCGGCGTTGTTCACCACGTTCGACAGGATCTGCGCAACGCGTGCGAAATCGCCGACGAGCTGCATCGGCTCGCTGGGCAGCTGCAGCGACAGCGCATGGCGCTGCGCGTCGATGTTGGGCTTGCTCGTCTCAATGGCGGCGGCAACGACTTGTGCCACGTCGACCGTTTCGATCTTGAGCTCGATCTTGCCGCGCGTAATGCGCGACACGTCGAGCAGATCGTCGACGAGGCGCACCAGCTGCTTGAGCTGGCGCGCGATGAGCTCGCGCGCCCACGCGATCTTCGACGCGTCGTCCTCGCTGACGCGCAGGATGTGCACCGCATTGCTGATCGGCGCGAGCGGATTGCGCAGCTCGTGCGCCAGCATCGCGAGGAACTCGTTCTTGCGCTGGTCCTCGTCCTGGATCTTGCGGAAAAGCAGCGCATTATCGAGCGCGGTGGCACCGCGCGTGGCGAGATCGGTGACCATGGCGAGCGCGTCGGAGTCGAAGCGGCGGGCCGCGCCGTCGAGTCCCAGCGCGAGCACGCCGAGCTTGCGCCCGCGAACGAGCAGCGGCACGAGCATCAGCGTGTGCACGGCAAGACCACGCGGCAGTGCGATGCGCGAAGCGGACGGTCCGCCGGGGTCGCGCTCGATCGTCTCGGGCTTGCCGGAATCAAGTACGCGCGCCAGCGCCTCATCGAGCAGCGGATCGCCGAGGGCTGCAAGCGATGCCGTCAGCAGCGGGTTTGCGGTGTCGCTCGTCGCCCACGCCATCTCGTGGCGCTCGGCCTGCCCTTCGCTCGACACGAGCGACACGATGGCGACATCGGCGAAGCGCGGCACGACCATTTGCGACAGCTCGCGCATCGTTGCGTCGAGATCGAGCGAGCTCGCAAGCGTTGCACTCGCCTCGGCCAGGAACGCGAGCCGCCGCGATGCGCGCTCAGCCGCCTCGCGCGCCGCCTTCTCCTCGATCAGCGCGATACGTTCCTGCGCCTGCCGCTTCGCCTGTTCGGCGAGCAGGTACAGGTCGACGAAAACCCGCACCTTCGCGCGCAGGATCTCCGGCACGACCGGCGACGCAATGTAGTCGACGGCGCCGAGCGCGTACGCCTTCGTCATCCGCAACTCGTCACCGTAGTCCGCGGTGACGAGGATGATCGGCGTGTGCGCCGATTTCCTGCGATTGCGTATCAGCGCGGCCGTCTCGAGTCCGTCGAGCCCCGGCATGTTGACGTCGAGCAGGATCAGCGCGAAATCACGGTCGAGCACCTGTCGCAACGCGTCGTCGCCGGACGACGCCGTGTAGAGGTTCTGCTGCAACTCCTCGAGCAGCGTCCGGTAGACGAGCAGCTTGTCGGGCCGATCGTCGACGATCAGGATGTTCGCGCGATCGCGAACCTCCTGTCCCGGCCCGGAAGGCGTCGCATCGTTCATGCGTTCATCGCGACAGCCACCCGCGCAGGCAGCCCAGCATCAGCTCGGTGTCGACCGGCTTCGACAGGTAGTCCCAGGCGCCCGCCTCCATGCACTTCTCGCGGTCGCCTTTCATCGCCTTCGCCGTCACGGCGATGATCGGCGTATCGCGGCACGCGGGAATCTGGCGAATCTCGCGGATCGTATCGATGCCGTCCATCTCGGGCATCATGATGTCCATCAGGATCGCCTCGACGCCCGGCTGCTCGTGCAGGGCGCTGACCGCATCGCGACCGTTGTCGTGCGAAACGATCACCATGCCGCGATCCTCGAGCAGCGACGTCAGCGCGAAGATGTTGCGCATGTCGTCGTCGACGATCATCACCTTGCGGCCCTGCAGCACCTCGTTCGCGTCCTGCAGCGACTTCAGCGCTGCACGGTGCGATTCGGGCATCGCCGCGGTCTGGCGGTGCATGCAGTGGCTTGCCTGCTCGAGCAGCCGCTCGGCCGAGCGTACCTCGCGCACCTCGGCGCGCTTGGCGAACGCGCCCCAGTGGTCGAACTCGCTGACGTCGCGTCGATCACCGTACAGGAGGATGGGCGGCGCGTCGGGTGCGGCGGTGCCGTTGCCCTCGTGCAAAAGCATCGCATCGGACGGTGCGTCGAGCGCCGCGTCGAACACGAGACAGTCGACCGGCTCCGCATGCAGCACCACTGCAGCCTCTGCGTAACCAGGAACGCTCGTCACCTTGACGTCGGGGGCGCCGAGATGCGCGACGAACCATGCGCGCTTGTCCGGGTCGGGGGACACCGCCAGCAGATGGCGGCGCACGCGCTGCAGGTAGACCGACAGCCGGTCGAGCAGCGCGTCGATGTCCGCGGCGCTTTGCATCGGCTTCGGCGCGAACTGGAAGGCACCGGACTTGAGTGCGCGGTGACGCGACTCGTCGGTGGAAATCACCGAGACCGGAATATGACGGGTCTGGTCGTCGTTCTTCAGGCGATCGAGGACGCGCCAGCCGTCGATGTCGGGCAGGAAGATGTCGAGCGTGACGGCAGCCGGCACGAATTCGGCGGCCAGCGCGAGTGCCGATACGCCGGACGTCGTCACGATGCCCTTGAACCCTTTCGCGCGGGCCGCTTCCAGCAATAGCCGCGCGAAGCTGACGTCGTTCTCGACGATCAGCAGCACGCGGTCGGAGGACCCGATCGAATGACGATCGTCGCCGATGTCGTCCGCATCCTCGCCCGGCGAGTCGAGCGCTGGCGGCGGCACGGCAGGTGCACGCCGCGAGTGCACGTCGCCGATCGGCACCGGCGGCACCTCGACGATCCGCGCCACCGGTGGCGTGTTGACGCTTGCTGCATGACGGCCGGGCGCGTCGCCATACGCCCGCTCACCGGCGACCTTGCGCAGCGATCGTGGCGGCGTGTAGGTGAGCGGCAAGAACAGCGTGAAGGTGCTGCCGCTGCGCGGTACGCTCGACAGGCGAATCTCGCCGCCGAGCAGACGCGTCAGCTCGCGGCTGATGGCAAGACCGAGACCGGTGCCGCCGTACTTGCGGCTCGTGCTCCCGTCGGCTTGCTGGAACGCCTCGAAGATGATCTGCTGCTTGTCGGGCGGGATGCCGATGCCGGTATCACGTACCGAGATGGCGACGACGTCGGATGCGCGGTTCAGCGTCTCGTTCTGCAGATCCCAGCCGGTGTTGGCACGGTCGATGGTCAGCGTCACACTGCCTTGGTGGGTGAACTTGAACGCGTTGGACAAGAGATTCTTCAGCACCTGCTGCAGGCGCTTGAGATCCGCGAACATCGTCGGTGGCAGGTTCGGGTCGAGCCGCACGAAAAAGTCGACGCTCTTGGCTTCGGCAACGTGGCGGAACGTGCGTTCGACATAGCGTGAAAGCTCGTCGAGCCGCACGTCGGACGGGTCCATGACCACCGTGCCCGATTCGATCTTCGACAGGTCGAGGATATCGTTGATCAGCGTCAGGAGATCGTTCCCCGACGCGTGGATCGTCTTCGCGAACTCGACCTGCTTCGGCGTGAGGTTCCCGCCGGGATTCTTGCAGAGCTGGTCGGACAGGATCAGCAGGCTGTTGAGCGGCGTGCGCAGCTCGTGCGACATGTTGGCGAGGAACTCGGACTTGTACTTCGACGTAAGCGCCAGCTGCTCGGCCTTTTCCTCGAGCGCCTGGCGCGCCTGCTCGACCTCCATGTTCTTGCGCTCGACTTCCTGGTTCTGGTGCGCGAGCAGCCCGGCTTTTTCCTCGAGCTCCTGGTTCGTCTGCTGCAGCTCCTGCTGGCGGCTCTGCAACTCGTGGGCGAGCGATTGCGATTGCGCAAGGAGATCCTCGGTGCGCATGTTCGCCTCGATCGTGTTGATCACGATGCCGATCGACTCGGTGAGCTGGTCGAGGAACTGCTCGTGCGTCGGACTGAAGCGCTCGAACGACGCGAGCTCGAGCACGCCCTTCACCTGCCCTTCGAAGATGATCGGCAGCACGAAGATGTTCTGCGGCGGCGATGCGCCGAGTCCCGAGAAGATCGTCACGTAATCCTGCGGCACGTTGGCAAGCAGGATCTTCGACTTCTCGATGGCACACTGGCCGACCAGGCCTTCGCCGAGCTCGAGCTGGCCGCCGAGCGCGCTTTGGCCCTTCGAGCCGTAGCTCGCCACGAGCGTGAGCCGCGCCGATTCGACCGGCGAGCTCAGCACGTAGAACAGCGCGTGCTGCGCCGACACCACCGGTGCAAGCTCGGACAGAATCAGCCGCGCGACGGTATTGAGGTCCTTCTGCCCCTGCAGCATCCGGCTGAACTTCGCGAGGTTGGTCTTCAGCCAGTCCTGCTCGGTGTTCTTGCGCGTGGTGTCGCGCAAATTGCGGATCATCTCGTTCGTCGTGTCCTTCAGCGCGGCGACCTCCCCGCGCGCTTCGACGGTGATCGACCGCGTGAGGTCGCCCTGCGTCACCGCGGTGGCCACCTCGGCGATTGCCCGCACCTGTGTCGTCAGGTTCGCCGCGAGCTGGTTCACGTTCTCGGTCAGATCCTTCCACGTGCCGGAAGCGCCGGGCACCTTCGCCTGGCCCCCGAGCTTGCCTTCGACGCCGACTTCGCGCGCGACCGTCGTCACCTGGTCGGCGAACGTCGCGAGCGTGTCGATCATGCTGTTGATCGTCTCCGTCATCGTGGCGATCTCGCCCTTGGCCTCGAGCGTGAGCTTCTGCTGCAGGTCGCCGTTCGCGACCGCGGTGACGACCTTCGCGAAGCCGCGCACCTGGCTCGTGAGGTTGCCGGCCATGAAGTTGACGCTGTCGGTCAGGTCCTTCCAGGTGCCCGCGACGCCCTTCACGTTCGCCTGCCCGCCGAGGATGCCTTCGGTGCCCACCTCGCGTGCAACGCGCGTGACTTCCGCGGCGAACGACGAAAGCTGGTCGACCATCGTGTTGATCGTGTTCTTGAGCTCCGAGATCTCCCCTTTCACGTCCACGGTGATCTTCTTCGACAAGTCGCCGCTCGCCACCGCCTTCGTCACGTCGGCGATGTTGCGCACCTGGCCGGTCAGGTTGCTCGCCATCGAGTTCACGCTGTCGGTCAGGTCCTTCCACGTGCCGGCGACGCCCTGCACGTCCGCCTGGCCGCCGAGCTTGCCTTCGGTGCCGACCTCGCGCGCGACGCGCGTCACTTCGGACGCAAACGAGCGCAGCTGATCGACCATCGTGTTGATCGTGTTCTTGAGCTCGAGGATCTCGCCCTTCACATCGACGGTGATCTTCTTCGACAGGTCGCCGTTGGCGACGGCGGTGGTCACATCGGCGATGTTGCGCACCTGCGCGGTGAGGTTGCCGGCCATCGAGTTGACGCTGTCGGTCAGGTCCTTCCACGTGCCGGCGACGCCCTGCACGTCAGCCTGCCCGCCGAGCTTGCCTTCGGTGCCCACTTCGCGCGCCACGCGCGTGACTTCGGATGCGAACGAGCGCAGCTGATCGACCATCGTGTTGATCGTGTTCTTGAGCTCGAGGATCTCGCCCTTCACGTCGACGGTGATCTTCTTCGACAGGTCGCCGCTCGCCACCGCCTTCGTCACGTCGGCGATGTTGCGCACCTGCCCCGTCAGGTTGCTCGCCATGTAATTGACGCTGTCGGTCAGGTCCTTCCACGTGCCGGCGACGCCGCGCACGTCGGCCTGGCCGCCAAGGCTGCCTTCGGTGCCCACCTCGCGCGCCACGCGCGTCACTTCCGATGCGAACGACGAGAGCTGGTCGACCATCGTGTTGATGATGTTCTTGAGCTCGAGGATCTCGCCCTTCACGTCGACCGTGATCTTCTTCGACAGGTCGCCGCTCGCCACCGCTTTCGTCACGTCGGCGATGTTGCGCACCTGACCGGTCAGGTTGCTCGCCATGAAATTGACGCTGTCGGTGAGATCCTTCCACGTGCCCGCGACACCCTGCACGTCGGCCTGCCCGCCGAGCTTGCCTTCGGTGCCCACTTCGCGCGCGACGCGCGTCACTTCGGACGCGAACGAGCGCAGCTGATCCACCATCGTGTTGATCGTGTTCTTGAGCTCGAGGATCTCGCCCTTCACGTCGACGGTGATCTTCTTCGACAGGTCGCCGCCCTGCACCGCTTTCGTCACGTCGGCGATGTTGCGCACCTGGCCGGTCAGGTTGCTCGCCATCGAATTCACGCTGTCCGTCAGGTCCTTCCACGTGCCGGCGACGCCGCGCACGTCGGCCTGGCCGCCAAGGCTGCCCTCGGTGCCCACTTCGCGCGCCACGCGCGTCACTTCGGACGCAAACGACGAGAGCTGATCCACCATCGTGTTGATGATGTTCTTGAGCTCGAGGATCTCGCCCTTCACGTCGACGGTGATCTTCTTCGACAGGTCGCCGTTGGCGACAGCCTTCGTCACGTCGGCGATGTTGCGCACCTGGCCGGTCAGGTTGCTCGCCATGAAGTTGACGCTGTCGGTGAGGTCCTTCCAGGTGCCGGCCACACCTTGCACATCGGCCTGGCCGCCGAGACGGCCTTCGGTACCGACCTCGCGCGCGACACGCGTCACTTCCGACGCAAACGAGCGCAGCTGATCCACCATCGTGTTGATCGTGTTCTTGAGCTCGAGGATCTCGCCCTTCACGTCGACGGTGATCTTCTTCGACAGGTCACCGGTTGCTACCGCGGTGGTCACATCGGCGATGTTGCGCACCTGCGCGGTCAGGTTGCTGGCCATCGAGTTGACGCTCTCGGTCAGGTCTTTCCACGTGCCGGCGACACCCTGCACGTCGGCCTGTCCGCCGAGCCGTCCTTCGGTGCCGACCTCACGCGCCACGCGCGTCACTTCCGAGGCAAACGAGCCGAGCTGGTCGACCATCGTGTTGATCGTGTTCTTGAGCTCGAGGATCTCGCCCTTCACGTCGACGGTGATCTTCTTCGACAGATCACCGCTTGCCACCGCCTTTGTCACGTCGGCAATGTTGCGCACCTGGCCGGTCAGGTTGCCGGCCATGAAGTTGACGCTGTCGGTCAGATCCTTCCAGGTGCCCGACACGCCTTCGACACGCGCCTGTCCGCCGAGCTTGCCCTCGGTGCCCACCTCGCGCGCCACGCGCGTCACTTCGGACGCAAACGAGCGCAGCTGGTCGACCATCGTGTTGATCGTGTTCTTGAGCTCGAGGAATTCACCCTTCACGTCGACGGCGATCTTCTTCGAAAGGTCGCCGGTTGCCACGGCGGTGGTCACGTCGGCGATGTTGCGCACCTGCGCCGTCAGGTTGCCCGCCATCGAGTTGACGCTGTCGGTGAGATCCTTCCACGTACCGGCGACGCCCTTCACCTTCGCCTGTCCGCCGAGCTTGCCCTCGGTGCCGACTTCGCGCGCAACACGCGTCACTTCGGCCGCGAACGAGCCCAGCTGGTCGACCATCGTGTTGACGGTTTTCGCCGTGCGCAGGAATTCACCCTGCAGCGGCTCGCCGTCGACCTCGAGCGCCATCGTCTGCGACAGATCGCCCTGCGCCACGGCGCCGATCACGCGCGCGGTTTCGCTGGTCGGATGCACGAGGTCGTCGATGAGCTGATTCACCGAATCGATCGACGTTGCCCAGAAGCCGCTGACTTCGCCGACGTTGCCACGCTTCGCGAGCTTGCCCTGCTTGCCGACGACTTTCGACAAGCGCTCGAGCTCGTGTGCCATGCGCTGGTTGCGCTCGACGACGTCGTTGAAGACGTCGGCAACGCGTCCGAGCGGCCCGTGCCATTCGGAGGGCAGCCGGATGGATGCATCGCCTCGCTTCAGCGCGGTCAACGCATTGAGGATGATCGTTATCTCGGTGGTCGACGTCGGCGGACGCTCAACGGTTTGCATGTCGGGTGCTCCAAAGGAACGATCGCGGTGCAACGCACATTGTACGTAGACGCGGTGCGCAATCGCCCGGATTCGGAGGCGATTTCGCGCTGGAATTGTCCCATCTAAGCCAGGCGAACGACAGCGACCGCATGTCGCCTGCTTTGTAATTTGTACAAGGTAGCGGCAACTGCCGATTGGCGGTATATTTTTCGCCGTGTACGCGGTGTGGACGAGGGATGCGATGTCCAGTTTGCAGAAACGTTCGAATTCGGTCACCAAGGGGGCGCGCGTGCTGGTCGTCGACGACGACAGCGACGGCGCCGAAGCCGCGGGCAAGCTGCTCGAGACGTTCGGGTGCGACGTATCGCTCGTCGACTCGGCTGGCGAAGCGCTCGAGCGCATCGAGGACGGCGCCCCGATCGACCTCGTGTTCTCCGACGTCGTGATGCCCGACATCGACGGGCTCGAGTTCGCCGAGCGGCTGCACGCGCTTCGCCCGGGGCTGCCGGTCATTTTCTGCACCGGCTATACGAGCGCGGTCGAAGCACTCACCGACTGCGGCGCCATGGCCTTGATGAAACCCTACTCGGCCGACGTCCTCGAGCGCGTGGTTGCCGAGCGCCTGCAACTTGCGCGCGACGCGGCGCGGCCGCGCTCCGGCTAGCGGCTTGCCCCGGGCGCCGCGCCGTGCGGCGCCTGGCTTTCGAGCATGCGGAGCTGCCACATTTCCTTGTGACCCGCATGCAGCAGCGGTTTCACCGCGAGCTGCCCGGTGGCGCCGATGGTGCCCTCGAGATAGCGCAACTCGGTGAGCTTCGCGCGCGTCGCCTCGTCGATCGACGCGTCGAAACCGCTTTCGCGCATCATCAGCAGGCCTTTCGCGCGAAGTGCGAGCTCGGCATGCAACCGCAGATAGCACAAGAGATCGGCGACGATCGGTCCGTGGAAGCGCGACTTGAGCGTTGCCAGGTAGCCGCCGGCGGGCGAGTCAGCGAAGTGTCCCGACATGATCGACGCCAGCATTTCGGTGTCGGCGTCGAAGCCTGAGCCCAGCCAGTCGGCGGTCGCGCGCTCGCTGCGCTGATACACGGCAAGCATGAGCGCGGGCAGCACGACGATCACCGCGAGCGTCGAGAGCATCGGCGAGAAGAACGCGTGGTTGTACGCCGAGTGCAGGAGGACTGCGAGCAGGTAGCCGGGGATGAAGTACACCGCGGACGGCGTGGCTGCGCGCTCGCGCAACGACAGGCCGGCCATCGCGAAGATCGCCGTGCAGCCACCGTGCATGATCGCCGTGCCGAACCCGCGCACGATCCAGGTGCCAGCGTTTGCACCGGGCACCAGGTGCTGGTAGTAGACGTTCTCGACGATGGCGAAACCGGTCCCCGCGGCAAAGCCCAGGATCGCCGCGTCGACGAGAAAACCCACGCGATGGGCGCGAATCAGCGCGACGACGATGAGAGCTTTCGCCAACTCCTCGATGAGCGGTCCGACGTAGCGGCTATACCGGGTGAAATCGAGCCCGGAGACGTCGTACAGGTACGCGTTGATGAAATAGCAGGCGATCGCCGCGACGAGGCCCGCCGCGATCACGGCAACCACGACGCGCATCGTGACGAGCTTGTAGCTGTCGAGATACAGAAGCGCCGCGAGGAAGCCGAGCACCGGCAGGATGCCGATCAGGACGTGCAGCAGCGTTGCGAGCATCGATTACGCCGATCGCCGGCGGGTCGGGTCGTGCACCGTGCTCACAGGACCTTGAGCGAGACCATCACCTCGTCCCCGCTGCGCCGGGCGCCCTTGAAGCCCACGGCATAACCCACGGACAGCGTCATGTCGTACCAGTGCAGCACGTGGAAGCGCAAGTCGACCTGCGTTCCGACGCTCTGGTAATCGGCCCGTCGGGCGCGATCGGATGGATCGGTCCACAAGAACGCGGCGAAGACGGCCGGCCGCAGCCAGTTGAGGTACAGGCCGGGCGTGCCCACGGACTCGAACACGACCGGCGGAAGGTTCCATTCGACCAGCTCACGCGCGAAATCGCGACCGCTTATTTCATCGATGCCGAAGCCCGGCATCGAATCGTAATCGCGGTAACGCTTCTCGGTGCCATGGTCGACATAGTTGTTGCCGAAACTACCGAAGTAATAATTGGCAACCGGGTTGCTGCGATGCCCGGTGCCGACGCCTGCCGCGGTTCGCAGCCAGAACGACGAATGCGCGATTGGAAGTGCAAATCCGTAATCGAGGCTGCCGCGCAGTTGCGCGGGTGTCTCGTCCTGCACGCGATTGACTTTTGCGACCGCTTCCCATGTGATCCCTTTCTCGTCGTCGACCGCGCCCAGCGACCGGCGCACGTCGGTGTAGTGAAGTCCGATCTGGCCCACGAGCAGCCGCGTGAACGGTGTGCCGACGTTCTGCGCGTTCGGCAGCGTGTCGATTCCGTCGTAGTAAGCGAGATCGTAGGACAGCATGAGCTTGCGCGGCTCGTCGTAGATCAGGAGATCGTCGTAGCCGATCTTCGAGGCGAAGCCTTTACGGCTCTGCTTGGTTGGTCCGAACAGATCGTAGAAGTCGGAGCGGTTCCAAGAAACGCTGGCGCGCCAGCCAAGGTAGCTCCCCGTGACCTCGACGTGCGAACGCTCGTCACGCGACACATGGCCCGTCGGCGTGAACGCGCCGGTGAGTCCGAGGCTCGCCAGCCCGAGCGGGTCCGCAAAATTCGCCTGGTAGCCGACGCCAATCGAGTTCTTGTATCCCTGCAATACCGGGTAGGCATTGTCGAGGCGCACATGTTTGGCGGGCAGGTAGGGGCCCTGCGCAATCACCTGCTTCTCATAATCGACGGCGTTGGAGGGCGGCACCTGCCAGGTCTTGATGACAGGAAATTTTTCGACCAGATCGTTGCCGAGAAATGTGATGGCGCTTATGTCGTCAAGCGGGTGCGGCTCGACGATCCCGGGGACGAACCCGTCACCGGTATAGGCAAGCACGACCAGCCGTCCATCGGACAAGGGAACCGGCCGGAAAAAGCCGATGTCGGCGTTCGTGACCGCCTCGACCTTGCCGGTCGCGACCTCGTAGCGGAAGATGTTCGACACGCCGGTGTAATAGCTGCTGCCGTACAGGTATCGCCCGTCCGGCGAGAACGTGAAGCTCTCGGGAATCGACTGTCCGAAGCGGAATTCCGACAGCGGGTGCAGGTCACCCTTCAGCACCTTGTCGAGCTCCCACACGCGAACGTACTGCTCAGTGGTCACCTCGCTCATCGACGCCGACAGCAATCGGCCGTCGGGCGATATATCGAGGTCGTAAGGCACGAGCTCGTAATCGAACGTGAAGAGCAGCTGCCAACCGTTGTACGGATAAGGTACGCGCACGAACTGTGCAAGGCCGTTGACGTGGCGCACGCCGATCAATGAACGATCGACCGGATTGAACGCGATCTCGCCGATGCGGGCATCCTTGAGAAGCATCCGCGTCTCGCCCGTATGGACATCGACCGACATCAGGTCGCGATAGGCGAGGTTGTCGTCGGTGTAGAAGGCGGTACCGCTCTTCGGGTCGTATGCGAACGACGAAACCCGGTACAGCATCGCACGCTTGATATCGGCGAGGCGGGTTTCGATTCCTGTGCGAGTATCGAGCGCGCCCACGTGCTCCACGAATCCCGGATAGCGGAACGCGGCGTAGAGCATCTGGGTCTTTTCGTCGAAGAACATCCGCGAAATCGACCCCATGGCGCTGCCGGCCAGCTTGCGGTATGGCGTGACCGGGAACTTGCGCACCTCCTCCAGGTTCTTGCGCTGGAATGCGTGCTCGAATGCGATCCAGTCGTGCCAGGCACGGTCGAGCGGGATCCCGAACACATGCTGGAAATTATCGGCGTAGTAACGCTCGCTTCCCCGGTTGCGTCGCAGCCACTCGAGCACCTTGTCGGGAGAATGCGCATAGGCGAGCCAGGTGAAGAATCGCGTTCCGTAGAGGTATGCGTTCGCGCCGATCTGAAAATCGACCTGCACGCCGCGCGAAACAAGCCCGAGAGGATCGTAGAAGTGGGCATCGTCGCGCACCATCGCGCGAAACACCATCTCGTCGTATCCGCCCTGTGCACGGCCGATGCCCCCGTCCATCCAGGTTTCCATGAAGACGGCCGCGCCCTCCAGATACCAGCGCGGGGCAGTAAAGCGCGGCACGGTCAGGAACCCGTACAGCAGCGTTTCGGGGTTGCTTGCGAGCGGCGCGACCTTGCCGAGAAAAAAGCGACGCCACCGCTCGTCCTCGGCATTGGCCACGTTGTTGGTGGCCACATGCACCATTTCATGGTTCATCAGCGCCGTCAAACGCTCGCTTGCGGGGTCGGTCTCGAACGCGTGCGACGGCGGCGCCACATCGACGATGATCTTGTCGTGCGGCGCGGAGAACGCGCCTGCGCCGCCGTAGTCCGAGAAGTCCTTCAGCAAGACCACCGTCGATTCGGACGGCGTCCATTCGAACATGCGACGCTGCCACGCAAGCGAGTTCGTGAAGGCACGAACGGTGTGCGGAACGAGGTAGCCGAGCGAATCGACGTAGATGATCGTCGCGTCCCGGGTCTGGACGTATGAAAGTCCGAGCGGACTTTCATATCCTTTCCCCCCACCGGTCTCATCGAAGGAAAGCGGCGGCGAAGAAGCGGAGCCCGCCTGCGCCGCCATCGGCATAAGCGCAAGCAACAGCCCTAGCGCGCGGTTTCGCACAAGTTCCCCCTCCCTTTTATTGCCGCCGGCGAAGCATAATCGCGGGCCGCACAAAAGGAAACCGCCGGCATTCGCCGGCGGTTCGCAGGGGAGCTGAGCGCAGCGGCTGCTTTTACCTTACTTGCATCGACTGGCCGTTGAGCTGGCCGTTGCGTTGATTATTCAACTGGCCGTTGAGCTGCCCGTTCAGTTGACCATTGAGCTGGCCGTTTGACTGACCGTTGAGCTGGCCATTCAGCTGGCCGTTCGACTGGCCGTTGAGCTGCCCATTCAGCTGGCCGTTCGACTGGCCGTTGAGCTGCCCATTCAGCTGGCCGTTCGACTGGCCGTTGAGCTGCCCATTCAGCTGGCCGTTCGACTGGCCGTTGAGCTGCCCATTCAGCTGGCCGTTCG
>Ga0207667_10007128_pt1 | contig 13493 bp, 8 predicted proteins | sample KBSCornC52_FD_184301 | JGI IMG/M metagenome (GOLD analysis project Ga0207667, IMG submission 184301) | Corn rhizosphere microbial communities from Kellogg Biological Station, Michigan, USA - KBS Corn C5-2 (SPAdes) (version 2) | ecosystem: Host-associated > Plants > Roots > Rhizosphere > Soil ...
GGCGGGGAACCTTTTGGCTGCCCATGCTCTTGCCATTGACGAGCAGTTCAACCTCATCCAGGTTCGAATAAACCCAGACGGAGATCTCGTCGCCTTCTCTGCCATGCCAATTCCAGTGCGGGAACAGATGCAGAGAGGGTTCCTTGCGCCACCAGGCTTTGTAGTAGAAGAAGTAGTCCTTCGGAAAGCCGCATGTGTCCACGATGCCGAATTGCGAGCTGATTGAAGGCCATCCGTAAGGTGTTGGCTCCCCGCGATAATCGAAGCCCGTCCAGGCAAATCCGCCGGCTTCCCACTCGTGAGTGCCGTAGAAGCTCCACCACCCTGCAGGTGTCTCGCCCCAGGGCGCCGCACCGTCGTAGCAGTTCACGGTGTTGCTCAGTTTATCGGTCGTGTAAACGCCGCGCGTAGAGAGGGCGCTCGATGTCTCCGATCCGTAAATAGGTCGCTTCGGGTATTTCTTGTGAAACTCTTCGGGATATTTGCGCGTGTTGTAGTTGAAGCCAACGATATCGAGAGGCACGCTGAGACCTTTTTCATTGTCCCCATTTACTGCGGCGGAAACGACACGTGCCGGATCCAGTTCGTGGCAGCGTTGCACCATGCTGGCGGCGATCCGCGCTCCTTGCTGTGCCATTGCGTCCTGCAACAACCACTCTTCGTTTCCGATCGACCATATGATGATCGAGGGTGAGTTGCGATATCGCTTGACCATCGCTTCGAGTTGCAGCATCCCTTCAGAATTTGAGCTCATCTGCCGGGTTTCGCACATCATCATCACTCCCATACGGTCGCAGGCATCTACCCATTCGGGAGTAGGCATATTATGCGATGTACGGACAGCATTGCATCCCATTTCGCGCAGTACCCCGAGCCGGAATAATTGCACCCGGTCGGGAACAGCCGACCCCACACCGGCATGATCCTGGTGGTTGCAGGTGCCTTGAATCTTGAGCGACTTACCGTTCAGGAAGAATCCTTTGTCCGCATCGAACACAGCTGTGCGGATTCCGAACTTGACGCGCTCCGCGTCGCGCACGCTGCCGCCGACTTCAACAGTTGCGATGGCGTGGTAGAGATTCGGCTCATCGACTGACCAAAGCCTCGGGGCAGAAAGCTTGACAGTTGCACTGTAACTGGAAGAACCGTCCGCCGGAATTACTTGATGCGGCGACTCGGTCCCGGCCACTGTTGCGCCGTTCGAATCAACGATCTTCCATATCACTCTACCGCTCGCTGCTTGCCCGCTCTCGTTCTGTACCACAGTGGAGAGAGCCACAGTCGCTGAACCACCATTTACCGTCGAGCGGACCGTGGTCTCCCATCTACCCAGATGGACAGCATCCGTCTTCGTGAGCCATACGTGCCGATAGATGCCTGCGCCTTCATAAAACCATCCGTCGCCGAAGCTCGCGTCAACTCGAAGCACTATAAAGTTCTTCGCGCCGTAAGACAGAAAATCACTGAGATCAAAGCCGAACGGAGCGTAGCCATTGTTGTTTCGACCCACGAAGCAGCCGTTGACAAAAACAAGCGCGTCGCGGAAGACTCCATCGAATTCGACCCGGATGCGGCGCCCCTGGTCGCTTTGAGGTATTTCGAATTCGCGTCGATACCAGCCGACACTCGTCTCAGGATAGCGGCGCCCAAGCGGCTTGTATCCATGTGAGCGCAATTGGCTGTCGCCGGAACCACCGTCGTCGTGCTCAAAAGGAAGTTCTACTGCCCAATCGTGAGGCAAGTCGAGTGAGCGCCACCTGGAATCGTCGAATCCGGCCTTGGCAAATTTGAAATCGCCGGTTTTGGAAAAATCACTTTGTCCAAAGCCAAATCCAAGGTCCTTTGAGGGATCGGTGCCATGGCCGAACGTGAACTTCCAGCCGAAGTCGAAGAGAAGTTGCTCGCGCGGAGCGATCGCGATATCAGCTTGATTTGAGATCTCGAGTTCTTCTTTTCCCGATGACACCACACCGCGGAGCAATCTCGATTGCGCCAACAGAGATGAAGTGGATAGAGCAACACCGGAGGCAAGAAGGGCGCGACGGCTGATCCAAGTCATATCAAATCTCCATTAGTGTATGAAATGAGGTGAGTTGCGGTTTCAAAGTACAACCAAGTCAATGCCGTCCGCCTCGCAGATTTCCTGACCGTCCCGATCTCGACTGGTATTGCAATTGAATCATGGTTTGTATTCACCGGTATTCTCGATCTGGAGAGTTGCCTGAACTGGCAGCTTGTCACTTGATCCTCCGGCGAGTACTCGGATCCTTTCTTTTTCGATACGCCACGCGTGGCGCGCTTCGTCCCAATAAGCCAGATCGCGCGGCTTGAGATTGAGGACGACATTCTCGACGGCGCCTGGCTCGATATGGATGCGCTCAAACCCCTTGAGCTCGAGTTGCGGACGCTCGACCGCGGAACCGAGATGCTGGACATACATCTGAACAACTTCGTCGCTGTCACGAGTGCCCGTGTTCTTTACTCTCACGGTTACTTGAATTTCGCCGTCAGCCTTCACTCCGGGCGCGCTAAGGCTAAGGCCTTCATATACGAACGTGGTGTAGCTCAATCCGTAACCAAACGCGTAAAGAGGCTTTTTCTTCGAGTACATGTAGGTGCGACCGTGTCGAATGTTGTAATCCATCATGGGAAGCAACTGCGCGTCGCCGGTGGGCCAGGTCTGGTTCAAACGGCCAGCTGGCGAATACGCGCCGAAGAGCACATCGGCGAGCCCATGTCCTTCCTCTTCGCTGCTGTGAGTCATATGCAGGATTGCAGGCACGTTGTTTTGGCTCCATGCAACGGCGTAGGGAAAGCTGGAGCGCAGCACCTCAATGGTGTGGGGGTTGGCGGCAAAGACCTGCTTTACCAATTCCTCCTGTTCGAGGACGATGGTCTTGCGATCAACATCTTCTTTGCCGTTCGAGGGTACCGGGCAGTGGTCCCATCCGGCATTGCAAGTGGGATGATTGCCGACAACGACGATGGCCACATCCGCCTTCCGTGCCAGGCTCTGTGCTTCCGCAACGTTGGAGCCATCGCTGAATAAAACCTTCACCCCGGGAGCCGCTTCCTTGATACCCTGCGCGATGCTCACGCTATACGGCGGCGTTCCGCTGTACCAGTCGAGCAGAACCTCGTTCGTCCATGGACCGATTACTGCTATGGTCTTAAGCCTCGTGCGATCCAATGGAAGCGTGCCGTTCTCGTTCTTCAGCAAAACGATCGATTCGTCAGTTACCTGGCGCACCAGTTTCCTGCTTGAGCTACGATCCCACGGCGGAAGCTTGCCATCCGACTCGCGGCCAATTTTTTCGTAAGGATTAACTCCGGGCGGATCCAGTTCTCCCAGACGGAGATGGACGCGCAGCATGTTCTTCAATACGGCATCCATGTCGGCTTCGGTCACCAGACCTTCGTTAAGAGCCTTCGTCAGCTCGGGCTGAAAGTCATCCAGGAACCGGTTGATCCCTGCCTTAACGGCGGCAGCGGATCCGTGTTCTTTGTCGGGAAAGCTCTTGTGAGCTGTAACCAGTAATCCCAGCGCCCCACCGTCGGTACAAATGATCCCATCATTGCCCCACTCCTTGACTACAACATTCTTGAGGACGGGGTTGATCATCATGGGAGTGCCATTCCATGAGTTGTAAGCAGCCATTACGGCGCGCGATCCGCCTTGCTCGAAACCCATGCGGAACGGAACGGAATAGTACTCGCGGAAGAGACGCTCGTCGAAATCAGATGAAGTATAGGATCGACCGTTCTCGTTTTCATTCGCGAGAAAGTGCTTCATCAGAGATGCCGCCTGCCAGTGTCTGGGATCGGGCCCCTGTAGTCCCTGAATGAATGCCACCGTCATCGTGCCAACAAGGTACGGGTCCTCGCCCATCGACTCCTCTGTGCGTCCCCAGCGCGGGTCTCGGCTCAGATCCACATTGGGCGCACGAACCACGATTCCGCCAAAATTGAAGACCGGATTCTGATAGTAGTAACGTGCCTCCTCTCCCTCCAGAGCGCCGATCCTCTCCATTAGAGCCGGATCCCATGTCGCACCCAGCCCCTTTTCCTGGGGAAAGATTGTCGTCGGCAACGGTTGGCTACCGCGCGGCCCCCACCGTCCCGGGCCGCCTAATGCGAGTCCGTGCAAACCTTCAGCCTCATCGGAAAGCACAAGATGTAGACGCGGAACCTCGGGATGTCCACCCATGAGGTCGACCTTCTCCTGCAAGGTCAAGCGTCTCAGCAGATCTGTAATGCGCGTCTCATCACTGAGACTCGGGTTCCGGAATGGAAAATCTGCCTGCGCGTCTGCTTTGAATGCGACCAATATAAAAACAGAAAATAAGAGAACCCAATTTCTACATCCGCTCTGCTGCAAAACCTACCCCTCTCAGTTGTGCTCCAGCTTTTGGACATACTCCGGAAACTCCGGAATCCGCCCTGATCCTGCGACCGCCAAGCGGCCCACGCGCGCAAGGCCGACTAGATGGACTTCAGCGTCGTCGGGGTCAGCGCATACGAGCTAAAGTACACTGTTCGGTCAGTTCCTCTTCGATATCAGGCTGTGCATCCGCTGGTTCCTGAATCCCTTCCATAAAAGCCCTGCCGTAGTAGCAGTTGTCGACAGAATTCTGCAAGGAAGGAATAGCCGTTGTGAAGTTCTATCTTGTACAAAGTTGTTTAGAGCCTTTGAACGTTCTTCATGTTAATGAAAGCATTCGGCTTAGCTCTTTTATTACAAGAGGCTTGGACACGTTAATGTCCATGGAGGAAGACAATCGTGTACGTTGCTTTGTCATAGAGAATCCGCGTGGGCGCCTGTGAAGTAGGCGAATGACCTTCCAGGAAAGTCTCTCTCGTCTCGGCCGGAAATGCCGCTACGAAGCAGTCGTCGGAGTGAGGCAGATCCATCGCCAGGTAATGGGCCTTCTGCGGCAATCACCACAAGCGCTTCGTCGAAGTCACCGCTTCCCCCGGCGCATGCGTCAGCGGCCTATATCCAACATCTGCTTTGGACCCTCCGCAATATGGCAGACCGCTCCGTTTTGGATAAACAACGATTGCAGCGCCGAATCTTCCCATCTGGCGCAGTCATGGAGAAAACGGGCATTGGCACCCCTGTAATCCATTCAATCTACGCGCTTTTAGGGGATGATTCTATTGAAGAATCGGTGTTGGTTGCCCCCCAGGGATTCGAACCCCGATTGATCGGTTCAGAGCCGACTGTCCTACCATTGAACGAGGGGGCAATGCAGGGATGGCGCCGCTGCGAGCCGCAACCTTGAGGATTGCCGCTGCCTTTTAGAGTGTACGAGGTACGCGGAGCTTCGGTCAAACAGCAGCGGTACAATTCGTGCATGGACAACGCAATCGCTCAGGTATTTCTGGATGTTTCGAGCAAGAGGCTGGAGACGATGACCCGCGAGCTCAAGACCTGCATGGGCAAGCTGACCGATGCGCAGGTATGGGAGCGGCATGGAGCGCATGAGAATGCCGTGGGCAATCTGGTGTTGCATCTCTGCGGAAATGCGCGGCAGTGGGTCATCAGCGGCGTTGGCGGCGCGGACGACGTGCGAACGAGGGACAAGGAGTTCAGCGCAGATTGCGGACAGACAGGCGCTGAGTTGATGGAGATTTTTGAAAAGACAATGGCCGAGGTGCGCAACGAAATCGTCGCTGTTCCCGCAGAACGGCTAACCGAGATCATTCACCCACAGGGCCGCACCGTGACTGTGTTAGAGGCCATCTATCAGGTGGTAACGCATGTTCACCAGCACGTGGGGCAGATTATTCTGCTGACCAAGCAGATGACCGGCAAGGACCTCGATCTGACGATTCCCCGCCCTCGCTAAACCGGACGAGCCAAAGCTGTCAGCTTGCAGCTTTCTGACGAGCCGCGGCCTTCACGCCTGCGGAGGTCTCCGTCTTCCGCAAGCCGGTCACAAGGACAATGACCACACCCACGACGACAGACCCCAGCGCCGCTACCTGGGCGTTGCTCATGCCGAAGTAGAGCTTCGGATTGATGCGCACGAACTCGACCAGAAAGCGCCCCAGCCCGCTCAACGCGAGATACACTCCGGTGAGCCAGCCGATGGGGCGGTACCTCCGTCCCAGCCGCCATAAAATCCAAGTCAGCACGAGCGCGAACAGCAGCTCGTAGACGGGTGTGGGCTGGACAAGATCAGGTGTCGGCACCAGCGCGTCCGGTTTCATGTGGACGCCCCAGGGCAGCGTGGTCTTGATGCCGTAGTCGCCGTCGCCGGAAGTCAGGCAGCCGATTCTCCCCACGCCATATCCAATTGCCGCCGCGGGCGTAGCCAGGTCAAGCATCCGAACGCCCGCCAGCCAGCCGCGCGTGCCGTCGGGTCGCACCTCAGCACCCTGCCACATCAGCATGGCAATGCCGGCCAGCAGGCCGCCAAACCACGCAAATCCCGCCTGAAACCAGTGCAGAAAGCCCATAAGCACGTCCAACGGGTGCTGCCATCCCGGAGCGCCAATCTCGCGCATCGCCAACCGCAGAGCGGGAATGTCCTGTAGCTCATGCCACACCTTTGCGCCAATCACCCCGGCGATGACGACGAACGCCACTACGCTCAGCGCGTCCGCATCGACGCCGTTGCGGATGAAGTTTTTGTGCAGCACAACCGTCGCCACTACGGCGGCCAGCCACAGCAGCAGCCCAAACGTGCCCAGATGCAGTGGGCCAATGTCGATATAGGGAAACATAGTCCTCGCTTCTATCAAGTATAGCGGCCTTTCCCTCACAGCCCCATTCGCGCTACGCTGTCCTCTATGGCCACCACCGCTGCCCCTACCTTTCCCCCCGCCGCTGCAATGGACATACTTTTCTCGAAAGCGCAGATCGCCGACCGCGTCCGCGTGCTCGGCCAGCAGATCTCGGCCGACTACGCTGGCCAGACAATTGTGCTGATCGGCGTGCTCAAGGGCGCGGCGATCTTTCTCTCCGACCTGGCGCGCGCTATCACGGTGGATGCGACCTTCGACTTCGTCGCCGTCTCCAGTTACGGCCGCGCGCGCGTCTCATCAGGAGCGGTCAAGCTGATTAAGGACATCGACAACCCCATCGAGGGCAAGCACGTCATCATCGTCGAAGACATTCTCGACACGGGACTCACGCTGAGCTATCTGCGCGGCCTGATGCTCCAGCACAAGCCGGCCTCGCTGAAGATAGCCACCTGTCTGGATAAGCCCGACCGGCGCCTTGTCCCCATCGAGGCCGACTACGTGGGCTTCAAGATACCAAACCAGTTCGTCATCGGCTACGGCATGGACTTCGCCGAGCGCTACCGCAATGTGGAAGATATTCGCCTGTTTCCGGAAGATACTCCCGGTCACTGATTCAAGCGGCTCCCAATACTGAACTAGGCGTCTGCTGGTCCTATCCGGCTAAACCATACCCAGCGGCAGTATCATAGGTATTGGCGCGTACCTCCCCAATGCCGAAGGAGCATATCTGTTGAGCACCCTCACGATCTCTGAACCACACCCCAACGGCCCTGAGCAGTTCGACGCCGCGGCCTTCGCGGCGCACAGCCTCTCGTCGCCGGAGAACCTCGCGGCCATCCTGGACCACTCTCTGCTGAAGCCGGAGGTCACGCGCACCCAGGTGCTCCAACTCTGCCACGAGGCAGCGCACTATCGCTTTGCCTGCGCCACGGTAAACCCTTGCTGGGTCTCGCTGGCGGCAGCGGCGCTCACGGGCACGGGCATCCCGGTCGGGACCGTCATCGGGTTTCCGCTTGGAGCATCGCTTGCCGGCACGAAGAGCGCGGAGGCAGTGGAGTTGCTCAAGCTCGGCGTACACGACATCGACCTGGTGCTGAACATCGGCCTGCTGAAGTCGGGCCTCGCCGCCGATTACGATGCTGTTCGTCAGGACATCCGCGGCGTCGTCGAGCCGGCCCACGCGCATGGGGCCGTCGTCAAGGTCATCCTTGAGACCTGCCTGCTGACGTTCGAGGAGAAACTTCGCGCCTCGGAGCTGGCGCTCAGCGCGGGCGCCGACTTCCTGCAGACGAGCACCGGATTTTCCACCGGCGGAGCGACCGCCGACGACATTGCGTTGATTCGCGGTACGGCGGGCAACCGCTCGGGCGTCAAGGCCGCTGGCGGCATCCGCTCGCTTGCCGACGCGGCGGCGATGCTCCATGCCGGGGCTTCGCGGATTGGCGCCAGCGCCAGCGTGAAGATCGTCTCCGAGCTTGCAATGCCCGCGTCGGCGTCCGCAGCCGATTGACCGCGGGACGGGCCGAGCGCCTCTGCTGAATGCAGCATCTTCCCTGCCGTTCTCCGGCTAAGGAAGCACTCCCCAAACCAGCAACCCACCCGGTAATATCATTCGAACGCGGTATGTCATCTCCCATCAAACCTCGTAGCTCGAAGCCGGACGAACCCGGCGCGCCCGCGTCCGAAGAACGCTTCGAGGGCGACTACCGGCCGTCGGCGCCCAACGCGCTCTTCCATCCCCACGCCACCGACCCGAAGATCCGGGTCGAGCCGCTGCAAGTGGACTTCCTCCATTCTCTGGCCGATGCGCTGAATACTACGCTCGACTTGAACACCCTGATGCACCGCGTCGCCGATCTGGTCCGCGCCGTCATCGACTACCGCATCTTCGCCATCCTGCTGATCAATGAACGCGCCCAGGACCTGCGGATGCGCTTTCAGGTGGGCCACGCGCCCGAGGTCGAGCGCATGAGGATCAAGCTGGGGCGCGGCATCGTCGGTCAGGCAGCCTTGCTGCGGCAGTCCATCCTGATTGAAGACGTCGCGAAGGCCGAGCACTACATCGACGTCAACCCGAACGTCCGCTCCGAGCTTGCCGTTCCGCTGATCGTCAAGAACAAGGTCATCGGCGTGCTCGATATTGAGTCGGAGACAGCGGCCTACTTCACGCCAGAGCACCAGCGGCTGATCGAGCTGGTCGCTTCGCGCATGGCCGTCGCCATTGAGAACGCGCGCCTTTACACGCGCGTCTCGCGTCAGGCCCAGACCCTCGCCGTGCTGAACGAGATCTCGCGCGAGATTACCAGCATCCTCGATCTCGACGACCTGCTTGAGCGCATCGGCCTTCTGCTCAAGCGCGTCATCGACTTCCAGATGTTTTCCATCCTGCTATGGAACGAGCGCTCCAGCCAGTTCGAGCACCGTTTCAGCTCGCGCTATGGCGAGCGCATCACGCGGGAGCGCGTCATCCCGCCCGGCCAGGGCATCATCGGCCTCGCCGCGCTGCAGCGCGAGCCGCTACTCTCCTCCGACACGCGCAAAGACCCGCGCTACATCGCCGAAAATCCCGAGACGCGCTCCGAGCTGGCCGCGCCGCTTATCTACAAAGGCAAGGTCATCGGCGTGCTTGACCTCGAACACACGCGCGTCAACTACTACAACGAAGACCACCAACGCACGCTCTCAACGCTGGCCGCGCAGGTGGCCATCTCGATTGCCAACGCGCGGCTGTATCAGCGCATCTCCGAAGAAGAGCAGCGTCTGGAAAACGACCTGGAGATGGCGCGCAAAGTGCAGTTGCGCCTGATGCCGCGACGTCCGCCTAAACTGGAGCGCGCGGAGATCGCAGCGCGCTTCATGGCTGCCCGCTCAATCGGCGGCGACCTCTACGACTTCCTTGACTACGGCCCCGGTCGCGTCGCGCTCGCCATCGGCGACGTGAGCGGCAAGGCTGCGCCCGCCGCGCTGTATGCAGCACTGGTCAGCGGGATACTGCGCTCGCTCGCGCCGCAGCATCTCTCGCCCGCCGCCATGCTGGCCGCGCTCAACGACCAGTTGCAGGAGCGCAAGCTCGACGCGCAGTACGTCACCATGCTGGTTGCCGTCTGGGACGACGAGAACGGCACGCTCCAGATTGCCAACGCCGGCTCAGTGCAACCGCTGTTCGTCTCGGCGAACCCGTCGGTCGCCAATGGCGCCTGCGTGCGCACCATCAAGGCCGAAGGGTTCCCGCTGGGCCTCTTCGCGGACGCCACTTACGAAGAGTTCACCCTCTCGACGCAGCCCGGCGACCTGATCGTCTTCTTCTCCGACGGCATCGTCGATGCGGAAAACGCCAGCCACGAGATGTTCGGCAGCGACCGGCTTGAACAGGTGCTTGAGTCGCTGCCAAACCCGACAGCAGAATCCACAGCAGAGTCGATTCTGAGCGCCGTTAACGAGTTTCAGTCAGGCACCGACCACTTCGACGACGAGACGCTTGTGATTCTTCGTGCGATCTAGTTGATATTTCTCATCGGCACCTGTTTGAACCCTGCCGGAATGGCAAAGCTGGCATCGTTCGCCGTGCGGGAGAAGTTGCCCATCTGGGTATTGGTCTCCATCAGGACGCTATAGGCAGGCTGTGCGCCGGAGCCTGAATTGGACGGAGCAGGCTCGGGGTTAGCCTGCTGCTTTTTGTGGCCAAATCCTCCAAAGCCGCCTAAGCCTCCCAGCTTGCCCGCAATCGTCGAGGCCGCCGACTCTTTGGCCACGTCGCCCGCGCTCGGCATCGCCGGCCCGTTGTTTGCGGGCAAGGGCGCCTCGGAGGCCGCGGGGATCGTCTGGCCATTCGAGGTCATGCCCATCCGCATGACCTGGAGCACGGGTGTGCCCTTCAGCTTCGACATCTCTTCAGCCATGTCGCGCAGTCCCTGGCTCGCGCCCCGATACTGCGTCAGCATTGCCAGGTTGACCGCGCTGCCGCCAAAGACCGTGCCCATCTTCTGCGCAAATCTGCGGTAGAAGTCCTTGACCTCGTCATAGCCGGGGACTTCCGGCGCCATCCACATGTCGTTGGTGAACGCCATCGAGCCGGTCTGTCCCGAAGTCTTGTCGGTCGCGTCCATGTTCATCGTCAGAATCGACTCGCTGGTGTTCAGCCCCGAGACCTCTTTCGACTGGCCCGTATTCCGGACATGCACCGAAAACTTCACGTCTGTGTTCGAGGGCTGCTGCTCGCCGGCCGGGGCCTTCTTCTGCTCTTCCTGCGCCTTTGCCTGGGCGGCTTCGAGTTGCTGCTTCATCTGCTGGAACGTCATCACCGTGTACTCGCGCTTCAGCGTGTCGATGTTCGTGATGGTCTCGGCGTCCAGGTCGATGATCTCGGTGTTCGTTGGGCTGACGCGGGACATGCGGTTGCCCTTGATCGTCACCGTCGACACGATCGGCTCACCGGCCTCGCGCGCCTGCTTGCTGAAGTGACCGGCCATCTTCATAAGGCCCAGCATCGAGCCGCCCGTCATCTGCGTCGTCTCCGTGTAGCTGAAGTCGGCAAATAAGGGCGACGCGGACACAGCCACCAATGCACTCAGAACCACGCTCTTAAGTAGTTTCATCGCAGTCTCTCCTGTTCAACTGGATAATCGTTCGAGGGCCCATTGCGGCGTAAAAAAATGCCACCCAGCATCTTTTCTCTTTGAACCGCCAACGAAGTCTATCAGAGGGAACGGTTGCCGGTCAGGAGTTTCGACGCGCCGGATCGCGCCTCGATTGGCTACACTAGAGAGCGAATGTCTACACAAACGATTCGTCCCGCACGCTCCTTCCAGGGATCTGTCACGCTGCCCGGCGACAAGTCCATCTCGCACCGCTATGCCATGCTCGCCGGTCTGGCCGAAGGCACAACGCGCCTTTCCAACTTCTCGACCGGCGCCGATCCGCACTCTTCGCTCGCCTGCATGGAGGCGCTAGGCGCGAAGGTCGTCCATAAGGCCGACAAGACCATTGAGATCACCGGCACGGCAGGCGCTTTCAACCAGCCGGCCAAGCCGCTCGACTGCGGCAACTCCGGCTCGACCATGCGAATGCTCTCGGGACTGGTCGCGCCGCACACGCACGTCTTCACGCTGATCGGCGACCACTCGCTGACCCTGCGTCCGATGGAACGCATCCGCAAGCCGCTCCTGAAGATGGGAGCAAAACTTGATCTAGTGGATGGACATGCTCCCATCACGATCTACGGCGGCCCACTGACCGCGATCAACTTCGATACGCCGATTCCTAGCGCCCAGGTCAAGACCGCCGTGCTCTTTGCCGGACTCCAGGCGCAGGGCACTACCAGCCTCACGGAGTCTGTCCGCACGCGCGACCACTCCGAACATGCTCTCCGCGCCTTCGGGGCCACGCTGCTGCGTGACGGCGACAAGTTGAGTATTCCCGGCGGGCAGAAGCTCAACGCCATCAACGCCACTGTGCCTGGCGACCTCTCTTCGGCTGCGTTTTTCCTGTGCGCCGCGCTGCTCTTTCCCGATTCCAATCTTGTGCTGGACGCTGTGGGGATGAATCCTACGCGGGCTTCCCTGCTCGACATCATCACGGCGCTCGGCGGTGGCATCAAGGTGCTTCACGTCGAAGAACAGCACGGAGAGCTCGTCGGGACGATTCAGGTCAACGCGCCTTCCGGCGGTCCCAAAGGCATGGAGATCTCGGGCGCGCTTTCGGCGCAGGTAATTGATGAACTGCCCGTTCTGGCTGCGATTGGGCCGTACACGCGAGAAGGAATCACCATCCGCGACGCAAAGGAGCTGCGCGTCAAGGAATCGGACCGGATCGCGCTGGTTGTGAAGAACCTGCGCGCGATGGGAGCGGAGGTGACTGAATTTGAAGACGGCCTGGCCGTCCCAGGTGGCCAGGAGCTGCACGGTGCGCAGATCGACTCCGGCACCGACCACCGGATTGCCATGGCGTTCTCCGTCGCTGCTCTGCGGGCGTCGGGCGACACGGAGATTCATGGAGCTGAAGCCGCAGCCATCTCGTTTCCTGAGTTTTTCACGCTGCTCGATATGCTCTGCCAGCGCTAGATTCGTGCTGCTTTGCGAGATCGACTTCGGACACACTTGAGCGGAGCCGTTCTGAACGGCTTACGGCGCTTGGAGGATAGGCTTGGAGGAGGTCGTCGAGAGCTTCGATGACGGCCGGGGCTTCGACTTCGTCGAGATTGTAGTTCTCCGGCACGTCGGGGCGGTCGTCTCCGCGCAGGATTCGGACCTGCGGGAGTCCGAGGGGCAGCCATTCGATCGGCTTCTGCCACGAAGGGCCGATGACAATCATCGGGACACCCACGGCGCGGCCTATGTGCATGGTGCCGGTGTCGAGCGAGACGGCGGCGTCACTCATGGCGAGGAGTGCGGCCAGTTCGGTCACGGACGTTTTGCCGGCGAGCGATGTGCCGATGCCTCCGGCTTCGCGGCGAAGCTGCTCGACTGCAGCGGTGTCGGCTGCGGTGCCAACGTAGACGATGGCGCAGCCCAGCGTGTCGTACGCGTGGCGGATGACCTGCGCAAAGCGGCCCTCGTGCCAGCCGGTGCGCTGGCCTCCGCTATTCTGCGTGACCATGACGACGAGCGGCTTGCCTTCGGGATTGGCCTCGTTCGCCAGCGTGGTCATTGCGGTGATGTCCGCCGGAGAGAAAAAGATGCTCGGCTCCAGATGGCCCTTGAAGCCACCTGCAAGCGAGGCTGCGCGAAGATTGTTGTCAATGA
>Ga0207667_10007129_pt1 | contig 13492 bp, 9 predicted proteins | sample KBSCornC52_FD_184301 | JGI IMG/M metagenome (GOLD analysis project Ga0207667, IMG submission 184301) | Corn rhizosphere microbial communities from Kellogg Biological Station, Michigan, USA - KBS Corn C5-2 (SPAdes) (version 2) | ecosystem: Host-associated > Plants > Roots > Rhizosphere > Soil ...
GCGTCGTCGGCGCTGTCGGCCACCGTCGCGTCGGGCCTGCAGGCGAAGGCGCGCCTGCTCGCCGACCTGTCGGTCGACATCCTGGCACGCAACCTCTACGAGCGCGCGAACGACGTGCGCTGGTGGGCTGCCGACCCGGTGCTGGCGGCGCTGGACGCCCGCGCCGCGCGCGCCACGCTGGCCCGCATCAACACCCTGTACACGGTCTACGCGAATTTGCTGCTGTTCGACGCGCAGGGCCTCGTGCTGGCCGCGAGCCGCGACGCCGGCGCCGAGGGCCGGACACTGCCAGGCGCCTGGGTGGCCGCCTGCCTGGCCCTGCGCGACCCGATGCGCCATGCGGTCTCGCCCTTCGAGGCGAGCGTGCTGTATCGCGACGCCGGCACGTGGACGTTCGCCGCGCCCATCCTGCGCGATGGCCGGGCCATCGGTGGCGTGGCGGCGGTGTTCGACGCCACGCCGCAGGTCGACGCGATGCTGCGCGAGGCGCTGCCCGACACGCCGGGCTCGGTGGCGGCGTTCTGCCTGCGTGACGGCAGCGTCGTCGGCCGCACGGGGGAGCTGGCCGTGACGCTGCCCACCGGCGTGGTGTCGCTCGCTCCGGGACAGTCGTGGTCGGGCATGCTGGCCGAAGCCGGCCAGGGCTTCATCGTGGGCGCCACTGCCGGCAGCGGCTACCGCGAGTTCGCGTTCGGCCAGGGCAGCGTCGAGCCGGTGATCGGCGTGGTCGTGATCCCGTGCGGCGCCGTCGTCGAGCCCGACACGGGCGCCACGCCGCAGGTCGCCGATGCCGACGACGGCGTCGAGATCGCCACCTTCCTGATCGGCCCGCACCTGCTGGGCCTGCGGGCCGGCGAGGTGGTCGAATGCATCGAGGTGACCGCGGCCGTGCGCGTGTGGCGCGGCGGCTTCGCGCAGCGCCACGTCGGCTTCGTCACGTGGAACGACACCGCGCTGCCCCTGGTGGACATCGCCGCGGACGTCCAGGCCGCCGGCGCCGCGCTGCGCCACGCGATCGTGCTGCGCGCCGGCGGGCAGGCGTTCGGCCTGCTCGTCTCGGAGCTGGGCCCGGTGGCCGACATGAAGCTCAGCGAGGAACGCGGCCTCACCGGCCAAGGCGACCTGAGCCGGCTGGTGGCGCAGCTCGCGCGATCCGGCTCGGTGTTCATCCCGGTGCTGTCACCCGAGGCGATCTTCGGCGGGCCGGCGGGCTGAGCGGGCAGACGTGCGGGCACGGCAGGGCGGGTAGCTCGGGGCGGTTGCCCGCCCTACCGCGCTCCGGCCTTCAGCAGCGCCACCGAGCGCTTCTCGTCCATCAGGTGGCGGCGGCCGTCGGGCGTGTCGGTGGCGCCCTGGCGGATCAGGGCGATCGTCTGCGCGGGCGTCAGCGTCGGGTCGAGGGCGATCAGCTTGGCCGCCAGGTTGACGACGTTGGGCGACGCCATCGACGTGCCCGACAACCGCAACCGCTGGCCGCCCGGCACGACGCTGTCCACCTGGTAGCCGTCCGCGTGCACCAGCACGGTGTCGCCATGGCTGGTGAACGACGTCTCGTCGCCGGCCTTGTTCACGGCGCCGACTGCCACCAGGTTGGGCAGGTGCAGCGAGGCCGGCACGTCCTCGAGGAAGCCGGCATCGCTGTCGCTGTTGCCGGCGGCGGTGACGAACAAGGTGTCCGGGGCGGACTTGATCGCGTTCTCGATCGCCTCCTTCCAGAGCGCGAACAGCTCGCCGGCCTTCTTCTTGCGTGCCCCCGCATCGGCGCCGCCGCCCGTCTTGGACAGCCAGGTCTCGAACTCGGCGGCGTCGTCGCCCCAGCTCATGTTGACCACGCGCACGTGGCGGGTGCGGAAGTAGTCGGCCATCTGCTGGAAGTCGGCGCCGATCCTGCGCACCCAGGCCTCGGTGGGCGCGAACGGGAAGTCGGGCAGCTGGTCGTCGAAGCGTGCCACCACCAGGCGCGCCGCGGGGTTGCCGCGCACCGCGATGCCGGCGCAATGCGTGCCGTGCACGTAGAAGCCGAGCACCTTCTCGAACTCCTGCGTCGCGTGCATCTGCTCCGGCGACATCGTGCGGTATTTCTTCTGCACCGCCAGTGCGTCGGCCGAGTCGATGCCGTTCTGCAGGTCCAGGCGGCCGCGGACCTCCTGCTGGAACGCCGGGTACGCCGCCTTCTGCGCGGCGCTGAGCGGATACGTCCAGGCCTTGGAGGCCATGCCGTCGTCGTCGAACGCCAGGCCGTGCGTGCCGCTGGCAGTGGCCTTGCGATCGGTGAACAGCTGCTTGGGGAACAGCGCGACGTCGATGCCCGAATCCCAGATCGCCACGTTGACGGGGGTGAGCTTGTCCGCGGCGGTCAGCGTGACCTCGCGGGCCGACCAGATCTCGGGGACCGGCGTGTCGTTCCTGCCGATGTAGGCCTTGAGCACGTCGGCGCGCGCGGTGTAGAGCGGCAGCGCGAACTTCAGGTCGACGCGCGTGGAGATCAGTTCCCAGGCCTCGCGGGAATCGAGCGCGCCCGACTTGGCGACGGCCGGGTCCGGCTCCGTGGTGACGTCGCCCAGATCGGCCGCGCGGCTGGCGATGCGCGAGTAGCCGTACGAACCCTTGATGCCGTCCTTGACCACGGCCCACGGCAGCGGGGCGATCGCCTCGGCGTAGTGCTTGCGGAACGCGGCCTCGAACGCCGCGCCGGATTCCCCGCCCGCGTCGATGGCCGCCTGCAGGCGCGCCCGGGCGAACAGGCCGGTCAGCGCCTGCGCCGCCGGCTTGGTCTGCTGGGCGCGCAGCGCATCGACCGTCTTGAGCGCGCCCGCGTAGTCACCAGCGATCTCCTGCGCATTCAGCTTGGCGCCCAGCAGTTCGGCGAGCGTGGACTTGTCGTCGATCTGGTAGCCGTCGAGCACGCCCTCGACGTCCTGGCCCACCTTGGCGGCGAACGCGCCGAAGCCGTCGGACTCGACGAACTTCGTCGCCGTGCCCGTGATCGGGTAGCTGAAGCGCGGCAGGTCGGTCTGCTTGCTGATCACCTTCCTCGCGGGCGCCGAGGCAGCAGCCTCCTGGGCATGGAGGGCGGGCGCCATGACCAGCACGACGGCGCAGGCAAGCATCGACAAGACGGGGGAACGAGGGGTCATCGGGCGATCTCCGGCGGGTGGAAGGACGGGTTATACCGACGCCCGGTCGGGTGGCACAGCGAGGTTTCACCCGGGGGCGGCGGAGCGGCGAAAGACCGACGCTAGCCGCCCCAGCCGCGGCTGCGCCACGGCGCTGCGACGAACGGGAGATATCGGGCTGCAGGAAGCGGCCAGCCGCTCTTGCGCGGCCATCGCTTGCACGACCATCCAGCCATGTCCGACGCGCGACACCGCCCCGCGCAGGCGGCCTTCCTGAAGGCGGCGCTTCGCCTGTCCAAGTGCCACGGGCAGCACCCGTTCTAGCGCTTCCACGGGTGCACGCCGACGGCGACCCGTTCTGAACCCCCTGCGCCCGGGACGGCGCGCTACTTCAGGATCAGCGCCGTCGAATTGATGTGGTAGCCGACCAGCAGCGCCGCCTTGTCCTGCAGGCGGAAGACGAACTGCTCCTCGGCGGCGCCGCCATCGAAGCTCGTCTTGTAGGTGAGCGTCACGAAGCTGCCGGAGGTCTGGTAGTTGACGTTCCAGCCCGTCCGGTCGCTGCCCTGGATCTTCCCGAGCTTGCGGTGCACCGCCTCGAGGAAGGCGACGAAGTCCTGGTGCGTCGTGACCCGCTTGAGGTCCGTCGCCGAGGCGTCGTAGATCCCGTCGAAGTCACCGGCATCCAGCTGTGCGTGGAACTTCGGCACGGCCTGTTCGGCGAGCGCGGTGTCCGCGGACATCGAACAGCCGCAAAGGACGGAAAGGAACACGCACAGGCCGGCCAGCAGACGCTTCATTCGGATCTCCTCCCCACTTCGGCGCATCCTAGCCGTTTGTCGGCACGCGGCGGCCGTCGCCAGCGCCGGCACGTCGTTCTTCAGGTCGCGCTCAGCGTGGATAGGGGCCCTCGACGGGCGTCCGCAGCCCAGGCCACGGCGCGCCGCCGCAAGCGGTCTCGCGCTGCGCCTGGACGAACGCCCGCATGTCGACCACCTCGACGAGCTCGGTGGTCGCGAGCGACTTCAACGCCGCGCCGCGCAAGCCGATGGCGGCCGATCGATTCGCGATAGGCTTGGTAGACGACGATCGTGTCGGCGTCGAAGTGCGCGAGGACATGTTCGCCGGCCGCGGGCCAGCGGGCCGCCTGCACCGCGTGCAGGGCATGCGCGATCATGGCTGCACCTCGATGAACTCCGGCGGCACCGATTCCACCAGCCAGACGTCGTTGGCCGAGCGGAAGAACACGTGGCCGCGCGCCGCCATCTGTCCGGCGGCGATGCGCAGGATCACCGGCTTGCCATAGCGGCGGCCGACGGCCTCGCCGGTGGCGACGTTCGCGGTCAGGTGGACATGGTGGCGCGAACGACGTTCGAGGCCCGTCAGGCGGATGGAGTCCACGAAGCGCCATGCGGTGCCGTGGAACAGCACCGGCGGAGGCGGCAGCGGCGCGAGGCCCAGGTCGACGTCGATCGAATGGCCCTGGTTGGCGCGGATGCGCAGGCCGTCGTCGCTCAACGCGAAGCGGCGCTTGTCGCTGGTGGCCACGACCTCGTCGAGCTGGTCGCGCGTGATGGCGCGGCCGCCTGCCGCGGCACGTGCCAGCAGCTCGGCGATGTCGGCCCAGCCTGCGGCGTCCAGCGCGAGGCCGATCCGGCCCGGCTGGTGCCGCAGCACGCGGCTCATGAATTTGCTGATCGTCGTCAGCTCCGTGTTCTTGTCCTGCATTTGGAGATTCCCTGTCGTCGTTCTTCTTCGAAGTTAGTTGCTCAATGCAACCAATAAAGGTGTACAGTACAACCCATCATCCAGAAAGTCAAGCAGGACGCGCCATGCCCCCCCGCAAGCCCGACCCCGCCAGGAACGACTTCCCGCGTCCCTTCACCACCGTCGACGTGCTGATCTTCACCGTCGTCGACGACGCCCTGAAGGTGCTCCTCGTGCAGCGCCCCGGCGACGGCGACGAGCCCTTCCCGGGGATGTGGGCATTGCCCGGCGGCTTCGTGAATGTCGATGTGGACGCCGACCTCCAGGCCTGCGCGCGCCGCAAGCTGCGCGAGAAGACCGGCGTCGCCAGCCCGTACCTGGAGCAGCTGGGCAGCTGGGGCAGCGCGGCGCGCGACCCGCGCGGGTGGTCGGCCACGCACGCGTACTTCGCGCTGATGCCCTCCGACGGCGTGGCGCTGGCCAAGGGCGCCAACGCAGCCGACGTCGCGTGGTTCGGCGTCGACGACCCGCAGCTGGCCCGGAAGAAGCTGGCGTTCGACCATGCGCAGATCCTGCGTGCGGGCATCGAGCGGCTGCGCAGCAAGGTCGAATACACCTCGCTGCCGGCCTACCTCCTGCCCGAGCCGTTCACGCTGCCGCAGCTGCAGCACACCTACGAGATCGTGCTGGGCCGGCCGGTCGACAAGAGCGGCTTCCGCACCCGCATGCTCGCGGCCGATTTCCTGGTGGAGGTGGGCATCGTCCAGAGCGATTCCAATCGGCCGCCGATGGGCTACCGGCTAAGGGATCGCGACACGCCCGTGTTCTTTCCGCGCACCTTCAGCCCGCGCGGGTGAGCACGATGGACGAAGTCGATCGCCATCGCGGCTGCCTGCTGGGCCTCGCGTGCGGGGACGCCGTGGGCACCACCGTCGAGTTCTCGCCACGCGGCAGCTTCGCGCCCCTGACGGACATGGTCGGCGGCGGCCCGTTCGGCCTTCAGCCCGGGCAATGGACCGACGACACCTCGATGGCCCTGTGCCTGGCCACGAGCCTGGTGCACCGTCGCGGCACCGACCTCGCCGACCAGATGGGCCGCTACGTGAACTGGTGGCAGTGGGGCTACCTGAGTTCGACAGGCGAATGCTTCGACATCGGCACGACCGTGCGCGCCGCGCTGAACCGCTTCGTCACGACGCGGGATCCGCTGGCCGGCGACACCGATCCCCGCACCGCCGGCAACGGCTCCCTGATGCGGCTCGCGCCCGTGGCGATGTGGTTCGCGCCGGACGTCCAGGCCGTGCGCGCGAACGCCCGCCGCAGTTCGCTGACGACGCACGGCGCACCGGAGGCGGTCGACTGCTGCGAGCTGTACGCCGAGCTGCTCGTTCGCGCGCTCGCAGGCGCGCCGCGTGGCGCGCTCCTGCATGCACCCGCGCCTGCCGGCGCCTCTGCCCGCGTGCGCGAGATTGCCGAGGGCGGCTACGTCGGCAAGTCGATCGACCGGATCAGCGGCTCGGGGTACTGCGTCGATTCGCTGGAGGCCGCGCTGTGGTGCTTCGCGAGCACCGACTCGTTCGAGGCCGCCGTGCTGGCCGCGGCCAATCTGGGCAACGACGCCGACACGACCGCGGCGATCGTCGGCCAGATCGCCGGCGCGCACTACGGCATCGCCGGCATCCCCCCGCGCTGGCTGGATTGCCTGGCCATGCGCGCCGACATCGACCTCCTCGCGCGCGCCCTGCACGCGGGCTGAACCCTCACGCCAGCTGAACGGCGGCCACGTCGCTGCATGCCGGCCCCACGCCGAACGCGCAACCGGCGGCCTCCACCCAGCGACGCTGGGCCGCGGTGGCGATGCCCGTCGCGGCCATCGTGTAGCCGCATTGCGCCCCCACGGCGGCCAGGGCACGGACGTAAGGCGTGCCGCGCTGGCTCGCGCTGCCGGAGCGGACGTCGAGCTCGAGCTGGTCGAGCGGCGCGAGGACCAGGCGCTGCAGGCCGATGTCCAGTTCGGTGATGCCGGTAAAGCCGATGCGCACGCCCTGGCCGCGCAGGCGCAGCAGCACGTCGAGCGAGCGCTGGGGATCGGCCAGGCGATGGCCGGGGAACTTCAGCAGCAGGCGTTGCGGCGGCAGGCCCTCCTCGGCGAGGACATCGCGCACCTGCGCTGGCAGGTCCGGCAGGTCCGCGGCCGTGGCGCCGAGCGACAGCGACACGAAGCCCGGCGCGCCGTCGGCCACCCGCTCGAGCACGGCCGCGCGGCACGCGCGCGCGAGCAGCCAGTGGTCGACCTGCTGTGCGAGCGCGGCGTCGTCGGCGCCGTCGACCACGGACTGGACGTCGACGGCATGCGCACCCACCTGCCAGCCGATGGCCGCCTGGTGGCCCGCGACGCGTCCCGTGGCGAGTTCGACGATCGGTTCCAGCACGAGGCGCAGCTCGTCGCCGGCCAGGGACCGCCGCAGCGCCTGCTCGAGGGCGAGCTGGCGCTCGATCTCCGCCTGGCGCGCCGGCTGCACGAAGCGGCAGGCGCCCTTGCCGGCGCGCTTGGTCTCGTACATCGCGGTGTCGGCCGATTTGAGCAGCGTGGTCGCGTCCGCACCGTCGCCGGGCGACAGCGCGATGCCCACGCTCGCCCCCACGCGCCAGGTCTTGCCGGCGAACGGGATGTCCTCGCTGATCGCGCGCACGAGCTTGCGGCCCACCAGGAACGCGCGCATCGGCGAGGCCACGGCCTCGAGGAGGACGACGAACTCGTCGCCGCCGATGCGGGCCACGAAGTCGCACTCGCGCACCGTGGACCGCAGGCGTCGCGCGACCATGCGCAGCACCTCGTCGCCGGCGTCATGGCCGCCGCTGTCGTTGACCTGCTTGAAGCCGTCCAGGTCGATGAACATCACGCCCACCGACTGGTCGCCGCGCGACGCGCGTGCCAGCGCCTGCTCGAGCGCCTGCTGCAGGCCGCCCCGCGTGGGCAGGCCGGTGAGCTCGTCGGTGACCAGGCCCTGCAGGCGCTCGCCCTGCGCGCGCAGGTCGTTGCGCGCCTGCAGCAGCAACTGCATGTTGGCGGCCAGCTGCTCGCGCGTGCTGCTCATGCGCCGGCCGACGAAGCGCCAGCCCAGGATCAACAGCACCACGGCGCCGATGGCGCCGCCCGCGATCCACTGCAAGGTCTCGCGCTGCTGGCGTTCCGCGTCGACGCCGGGGCCGTAAGGGGCGTCGACCGGCGGCGGCGACGTGAACACCGTGTCGGAGCCGTCGAGCACCCAGACCTCGCGGCCCTGGCTGGCGATGTCGACGGCCAGGTCGCGCGGCGTGCTCTTGGTCTCGCCGTGGTGCACGATCAGGTTGAAGGTCTGCACGGTCGGCTCGACGCCGACGTCGAAGTACACGCCGTACTTGTCGACGCCCGCGGCCTCGAGCGGCCGGTCCCAGCTGACGCTGTGCGGCAGCACCAGGCCGGCGCCCCACACGTGCAACCCCCAGCCCGCGTAGTCGCCCTTGTCGCGGTGGAAGTGCACGCGCACGTTGAGCGGCTCGACCGCCTGCGCGGTGCTCGCCACCAGGCAGGCGGCGACCAGCAGGAGCCAGGACAGGGCGAGCGCGACGAACCGGGGGCCGTGGCACCGCCTCGCGGACGCGGGGAGGGAGCTCATGGACCGGGTTATCGGCGGCCCGGCGCGGTGCTGAACTGCCGCAAACCCGCGACCGGCCGCCGGCGCGTGCACTCGTCCACGATCGTCCATGGCATGGACGCTCTGACGAGCTCGGCCGTGGAACCCGGTGCTCAGCCGTGGTCCGGCTTCCTCCCGATCCGGTCGAACTGCTCGGCCGTCAGCTCGATGTCGCGCGCCTTCACGTTCTCCTCCAGGTGGGCGACCTTGGACGTGCCGGGAATCGGGAGGATGACGGGGCTGCGCCGCAGCAGCCAGGCAATGGCCACCTGCCCGGGTGTCGCGCCATGCGCGCGCGCGATCTCGTCGAGCGCCGACGTGCCCTCGCGCGTCAGCTCGCCCGCGGCCAGCGGGTACCAGGGAATGAAGCCGATGCCGTGGGCCTCGCAGTATTCGAGCACGTCCTCGCTGCCGCGATCGGCGAAGTTGTAGCGGTTCTGCACGGTGGCCACCGGGAATACCTTGGCCGCCGCCTGGATCTGTTCGACGGAGACCTCGCTGAGGCCCGCATGCGCGATCACGCCGTCGTCCAGCAGCAGGCGCACCGCGTCGAACTGCTCGTCGCGCGGCACCTTGGCGTCGATGCGATGCAGCTGCCACAACGCGATCTGGTCGACGCCCAGGCGCTCGCGGCTGGCGTGCGCCTCGCTGACGAGGTGGCTGGGGTTGCCGTTCTGCGTCCACACGTCCGGGCCGCTGCGCTCCAGGCCGCCCTTGGTGGCAACGGTGACGTGCGCGTACGGGAACAGCGCCTCGCGGATCAGTTCCTCGGAGACTTCGGGCCCGTAGGCGTTGGCCGTGTCGATGAAGTCGATGCCCAGCTCGGGCAGCCGGCGCAGCGTGGCGAGGGCGCCCGCGCGGTCGTCCGGCGGGCCCCAGATGCCCTTGCCGGTGATGCGCATGGCGCCGAAGCCCAGTCGATGGATCTGCAGTTCGCCGCCGATGCGGAACGTGGTGGGGTACGTGGCCATGACGTCGTCTCAGTGGGTGAAGCCACAGTATGGTCAGGCCGCGCGGGACGCATACGGATGGGGTCTTCGCGCCGCCTCAGGCGGCGGTGGTCGCGTGCGCGTCCAGCGCCGCCAGGTGCTGGTGGATCAGCGCCACCGCGGCCGCGCCGTCGCCGATCGCGCCGCCGACGCGCTTGACGGAGCCGGCGCGAACGTCGCCCACCGCGAACGCGCCGCGCACGCTGGTCTCGAACGGATTGGGCACGCGGCCGGCCTTGACGCGTCCGTCGGCGCCCGTGGCCGCCTCGACGCCGGTCAGCACGAAGCCGTGCTTGTCGACGGCGATGCCGCAGCCCTCCAGCCACCGCGTCTCGGGATCGGCGCCGACGAACAGGAACACGTTGCGCAGCTCGCCTTCGTGCACCTGCCCGTCCCGCCCGCCCTGGCGCCACTTCACGCTGGCCAGGCCCGAGGGCAACTGGCCCTGCAGCTCCACCAGCTCGGTGTTCGTCCACAGCTGGATGTTGGGCGCGGCCTCGATGCGGTCGATCAGGTAGCGCGACATGCTGGCCGCCAGCCCGGGCCCGCGGATCATCATGTGCACCTTCTCGACGTGCGCCGACAGGAACACCGCGGCCTGCCCCGCCGAATTGCCGCCGCCCACCAGCACGATCTCGCAGCCCGCGCACATCTTGGCCTCCAGGCCCGAGGCCCAGTACCAGACGCCGCGACCCTCGAACTCCTCGATGCGGCCCAGTGCCGGGCGCCGGTAGCGCGCCCCGCTGGCGCACACCAGGCTGCGCCCGCGCAGCCGGCGCCCGTCCGCCAGGTGGATCGCGAAGACGCCCTCGCTCTCGGCCTTCGAGCAGTCGAGCGACACCACCTCCGCCGGGATGATCATCTTGGCGCCGAACTTCTGCGCCTGGATGAACGCGCGCCCCGCCAGCGCCTGGCCCGAGATGCCGGTCGGAAAGCCCAGGTAGTTCTCGATGCGCGCGCTGGCGCCCGCCTGGCCGCCGAACGAGCGGCAGTCGACCACCGCCACGCGCAGGCCCTCGGAGGCCGCATAGACGGCCGTGGACAGCCCCGCTGGTCCCGCGCCCACCACCAGCACGTCGAAGATGCCGTCGCAGACGCGGTCGTCGATCATGCCCAGCGCGGTGGCCAGCTGCGTCTCGCTCGGGTCGACCAGCACCGTGCCGCCCGGCGTGACGGCCACGGCCTCGGCCCTGGAGGCGCCGTACTGCACCAGCAGCTGCGCGGCCACCGGATCGGCCTCGCCCGTGACGACGTGGTGCGGCTGGCCGTTGCGCCGCAGGAAGGTCTGCAGGCGGATCACCGAGGCCGAGCCTTCCGCGCCGATCAGCGTGGCGCCGCTCGCGCCGGCCTGGATCAGCGAGACGCGGCGCAGGATCAGCGCGCGCATGATGCGCTCGCCGAGGTCGGCCTCCGCGATGATCAGCGCGCGCAGCTGGTCGGGCACCACGAGGAAGCCCTCGACGTCGCCGACGGCCTGCGCATCGACCAGCGACGCGCCGCCGTACAGCGTGCCGGCCTCGGCCAGGAACTCGCCGGGCGCGTAGTCGTGGTAGGGCACCCGGCGACCCAGGCCGTCGCGCTGCACCACGCTCACGCGGCCCTTGACCAGCAGGAACAGCCCGCGCGATTTCTCGCCGGCCTGGATGAGGAAGCCCCCGTCGGCGAACGTGCGCGCCTCGCCGAAGCGCTGCACGCGCTGGATGTCGACGGCATTGAGCACCGGGAACATCTGGTAGGCGCGGTTGGGATCGGGCTGCTGGCCCGGCGCGGGGGCGACGAAGGTCGGCGGTTGGTCCACGAGGGGCTCCGGGTTCGGGCACGCGCGGCGGCGCGCCTGGGGCAGGGGAAGCTCGACTGTCGCACGACGGCGTCCGCCTTGCATCGTCCTGGACATGCACCGCCCCGGGGCACGTGCCTTGCTGCCGACCGGGTTCGAGGAACATCGGGACGCGCGCCATGGCCCAGGACGAAGACATCCGGATCGAACCCTTCACCCACGCCGCCGGCGGCTGGACGTCCGTCAAGGAGGTGGCGCACGCCCTGCGGGAGGCGCACATCCCGCTGGAGGGCACGCACATCCTGCTCAAGCAGAACAAGCCCGACGGCTTCGCCTGCGTCAGCTGCTCCTGGGCCAAGCCGGCCGACCCGCATCCGGCGGAGTTCTGCGAGCACGGCGCGAAGGCCACCGCGTGGGAACTCACCACCGATCGCTGCACGCCCGAGTTCTTCGCGCAGCACACGCTGACCGAGCTCGAGTCCTGGACCGAGCTGGAACTCGAGTCGCAGGGCCGCCTCACCGCGCCGCTGCGCTGGGACGCGGCCACCGACAAGTACGTCGAAGTCTCGTGGGAGGACGCCTTCGCCGACATCGGCGCGCGGCTCAAGGCCCTGGCGCCGCAGTCGGCGGTGTTCTACACGTCGGGGCGCGCCTCGCTGGAGGCCTCGTACATGTATGCGCTGATGGCGCGGCTGTACGGCAACAACAACCTGCCCGACAGCTCCAACATGTGCCACGAGAGCACCTCGGTGGGCCTGCCCAAGAGCATCGGCGTGCCGGTGGGCACCGTGCAGCTGGAGGACTTCCCGCAGTGCGACTGCATCTTCATCATGGGCCACAACATCGGCACCAACGCGCCGCGCATGCTGCACGACCTGCAGGACTGCCGCGAGCGCGGCGTGCCCATCCTCGTGTTCAACCCGCTCAGGGAACCGGGCCTCGTGCGCTTTGCCAACCCGCAAAAGCCGCTGCAGATGGTCACGCTGGCGGACACGACGATGAACACGCAGTACCACCAGGTCAAGGCCGGGGGCGACCTCGCGGCCCTCACGGGGCTGTGCAAGGCGATCGTGGCGCTGGACGACCAGGCGCGCGAGGCCGGCGACGATGCGGTGATCGACCATGCCTTCGTCCAGGAGCACACCCACGGCTTCGAGGATTTCTGCCTGCACCTGCGCCAGGTCGAGTGGCCCGCCATCGAGCAGGCGAGCGGGCTGGCGCGCGCGGCGATCGAATCGGCCGCGGCGGTCATCGGCCGTTCGAAGCGCGTGCTGGGCATCTACGGCATGGGGCTGACGCAGCACAAGTCGGGCGTGGCCAACGTGCAGATGGTGGCCAACCTCCTGCTGCTGGGCGGCAACATCGGCAAGCCGGGCGCGGGCATCCTGCCGGTGCGCGGGCACTCCAACGTGCAGGGCCAGCGCACCGTGGGCATCACCGAGAAGCCCGAGAAGGTGCCGGCCGACAAGCTCAAGGCGCTGTTCGACTTCGACATCCCCCAGCAGAAGGGACTGACCACGGTCGACACCTGCAAGGGCCTGGCCGACGGCTCCGTGCAGGCGATCGTCGCGCTCGGCGGCAACCTGCTGCGCGCCGTACCGGACGGTCCGGTCGTCGAGCAGGGCTGGCGCCGCCTGAAGCTCAGCGTGCAGGTCGCCACCAAGCTCAATCGCAGCCATGTGGTGCACGGCGAGGCGGCGTACCTGCTGCCCTGCCTGGGGCGCATCGAGATCGATCGCCAGGGCGGCGTGGAACAGGCCGTGTCGATGGAGGATTCCACCGGCTGCGTGCACGGTTCGCGCGGCATGGCGGAGCCGGCCAGCGCGCAGCTGCTGTCGGAGCCCGCGATCGTCGCCGGCATCGCCAAGGCCGCGCTGGGGCCCAACAAGGTGCCCTGGGACGACTGGGTGGCCGACTACGCGAAGGTGCGCGAGGCGATCGCGCAGACCTATCCCGAGATCTTCCACGACTTCGAGCAGCGCATGTGGCAGCCCGGCGGCTTCCACCGGCCGCTCGGCGCCTGCCATCGCGAGTGGAAGACGCCCAACGGCAAGGCCAACTTCATCGTGCCGCCCTCGCTGGAGGAGGACGACGACATGAGCGCGCGCGGCCCGGACGTCATCCGGTTGACCACGCTGCGCAGCTTCGACCAGTTCAACACCACGGTCTACGGCCTGCACGACCGCTTCCGCGGCATCCACGGCACGCGCCACGTGCTGATGATGA
>Ga0207667_10007131_pt1 | contig 13491 bp, 6 predicted proteins | sample KBSCornC52_FD_184301 | JGI IMG/M metagenome (GOLD analysis project Ga0207667, IMG submission 184301) | Corn rhizosphere microbial communities from Kellogg Biological Station, Michigan, USA - KBS Corn C5-2 (SPAdes) (version 2) | ecosystem: Host-associated > Plants > Roots > Rhizosphere > Soil ...
TGCCCTTCCACTTCCAGGTCAACGCGACATACCGGTTCTAACGAGATGACGAAAGTGCCCATGACATCCTGCAGGCGCTTCGCCGCGCTGGTCATCCTTGCAGTCTACTGCACCCGGGTGCTGGCCGCGGCGGGTGGCGAGATTCCCACCGCGACCAAGGTGACGCACCCGATTGCCTTCAACGACGAAACAAAAATCCGCCAAAGCCTGGTGCAGGTAGCGCTCGGCAGGGAGCCGGCCGACCTCATCATTCGTGGTGCCTCGGTGCTGAATGTCTTCACGCTCATGTGGGAGCAGAATCAGGACATCGTAGTGCGTGGCAAGCGGATTGCCTGGGTCGGACCCAGCGGCGAGTGGAAGGGAAAGTGCTCCAACATCTTCGACGCCAGAGGTCTGTGGGCCGTGCCGGGTTTCGGGGAGTCCCACAAGCACATCGAGAGCACCATGCTGTCGCCGGAGTGGGAGGCCGCCCTCGTCATTCCCCTGGGCAACACCTGGACCTCGGAAGGCTCACACGAGTTCTCCAACGTGAGCGGCGCTCACAATGTTGAATTCTGGGAGACCTCGGAGCACCACGGCAGCCCTTTGAAGATTTTTACGGCCCTGGGTTCGGCGACACCGCCTTCCGCGTTCGAGGTGGGAGGTGGAAATTACGCGTATAAGGAAATTGCCGACAACATCAAGGGCAGCCTCGAGGTCCAGGGACTCGATGAAGTCATGGACTGGCCCGCGGTGTCGGAGCCGAACCATCCGGGCTATCAGCGTATCTGGGAAGACATTCAGGCCACACGCGATACGCGCGGCGTGATCGATGGTCATGGCGCCGGCCTGTGGGACCTCGATCGGATCAACGCGTTCGCCGCCACCGGTCTCACGAGTGACCACGAGACGCGCAAGGCGGAAGAGGCTTGGGAAAAGCTGCGCCATGGGCTGTTCCTGCAGTTGCGCGACGAAAACATCGAGCGTGCCGTGCCGCTGTTCGTGAAGAATGGCCTAAAGGACTGGTCGAACATTTCGCTCGTGACCGATGACCGTAACGTCGCGGATACCATCAAACAGGGAACGATGAACTTTCACGTTCAGCTCGCGATCAAGATGGGTGCGCCCCCGGAAGCCGCCTATGCGATGGCGAGCCTGAATCCGGCCAAGCACGCCCACATGGAGTCCCTCGTCGGCTCGATCGCTCCCGGTCGTTATGCCGATGTCGTCCTGCTGTCCTCTGTAAAGGATGTCTCAATAAAGTATGTGTTCGCGAACGGGCAGCTTGCCGCGAAGGACGGGAAGTACCTGCTGCCCGTCCCCAGGATTGCCTGGCCATCCTGGGCGACGAACACCATCAACATCGGACGCAAGCTGACGGCGAAGGACTTCGAGATCCTGGCACCGGCCGGCAAAACGACGGTGACTGCAGCGATCCAGGCTCCAAACTACACCGAGCCGGAGCAGCAGACGGCCACCCTCGAGGTGATCGATGGAGTGGTCCAACGGGATATCGAGCACGACATCGTCAAGGTGGCGATCGTCGACCGCTACACCGGCAAAGCGCAGCTCGGCAAGATGTTCTGGACGGGACTCGGGCCGAAAACCCCGAATTCCGCGGTGGCCACCTCGGTCTCGCACGATCTTCATAACATCACCGTGGTGGGCACCAGCGATGAGGCGATGGCCATCGCGGTCAACCGCATCGCTGCAATCAATGGCGGCATCGTGTTGGTCGACCGTGGCAAAGTGACCGCCGAAATGCGCCTGGAGATCGGTGGGCTCATGACGAGCAGGCCGGTCGCAGACGCCGCGGCGAGCATGGAGGATCTCTACGCGAAGTCGGATGCCATGGAGTGGATCGGGGCGCCGGGCTTTCCGCGGAGAGTCATTTTCGCCATGATCACCTGCAGCCCCTTCACCTGGCGCCTGGTCGTGCCGTATCCGGGTAATCCGTCGGGACTGGTCCTGCTACAAACCGGGAAGACGATGCCGATTGTCTGGTGAGACGTCGGCTGACTGATGCGCAGATGGCTGTCCGCTTTCTTCATGGTGTGCGCGTCCCCGCTCGCGGGGGCGCACACCATGATGATGACCCAGGTGCTCGTATCCTTTGGGCATGCCGACGCCGTGGACGTGAAGATCGATATCGATCTCACTCTATTACTCGGTACACCGCAGCGTTACTACGAGGTTGCGACTGAGGCGCCTGAGCGGCGGCAGGAGGACATCGAGCGGATCGTGCCGCGGGTTGTCGACAACCTGCGGTTGTTTGTCGGTCAACAGCGTTTGCAACTGGTGTTCCGCGGTTTCTCCGCGCTGCAGGCACAGAAAGCCGACTATCTCGATGCGTCGATGAGCAAGCTCTCGACGCTGACATTCGTGGCCGCGTTGCCGGCGAGCACTGCTCCTCTCAAGTTGATCATTCCGCTCGGTGCTGAGGTGGACTACCCAGTGGCCTATACCGTGCGGATACCCGCCGCGCGGGTGTCCGTCACCCGGTGGATAGAGGAGGGCATGCACGAGAGCGATCCGTTCGCGTGGGCCGGAAAGGTGCCCAATCTTCCCCGGATCGCTCCTGAGGTCGCGCCCGCCTTCAACCCGGATACCCTTTCATGGACACGGCAGCTGGCCCTGTACCTGCGGCTCGGCTTCCGTCACATCGTCCCGGAGGGCGCCGACCATATCCTCTTCGTGCTCGGCCTGTTCTTCTTGGGGATCACCTGGCGCAAGCTCCTGTCGCAGACGACCGTCTTCACGGTCGCCCACGCCACCACGCTCTTCTTGTCCGCCTATGGCGTCTTCAGCCTGCCGAGCCGCTACGTGGAGCCGGCGATCGCCCTCTCGATCGCCTTCATTGCCATCGAAAACGTGCTGAAGCCGAAGTTGGGCCCCGGACGCCTGGCTATCGTGTTTGGATTCGGCCTCATCCACGGCCTCGGCTTCGCCAGCAGCCTGAGCGATATCCCGTTTCCGAAGCGCGATTTCATTGTCGCGCTAGTCGGCTTCAATTTCGGTGTCGACCTGGGACAGCTTTTCATCATTGCACTGGCCTTTCTGGCGGTAGGATGGTTCCGCAATCGGGCCTGGTTTCGGCGTGGGATTGCCATTCCGTGCTCACTGGCCATCGCCGCCGTGGGCCTGTTCTGGGCCGTGCAGCGCATCTTGCACTCTTGGTGATGATCGACGGCAGAACCTGCCGCGATGCCCGGGTGAGGTCTCATATCGAAACCCAGGTGCCCGATTTCAGTGGAAAAGCAGTCTATGCACCTTGAGGACGGGGAGGGGGACGGTTGAGCCGGCGAAATCAAAGCCCGCCTGATCCATTGGTCGAGCGTTTGGCCGAGGATCATGGCGATGATCTTTTACGCTACATATCGAGGCGCGTTCGCACATCTGCGGATGCGCGCGATATTGCGCAGGAGGCGTACGTTCGGCTTTTGCGGATCGAACGTAAGGACTTGATCCGGGATCCCATGCCTTATCTTTATAGGATCGCCGCGAATGTTCTCTACGAGTTCGAGCTCAAGCGTCGTGAGGATTTGAGTGGAATGCTGCGCTGGTCGTCCGAGTACCGCGTGCAGCACGCCGAGGCGGCACCCCAGATCGGCGGCGATGCGGAGTCTCTGGCCCTCCAGGACCGTTTGGAATCGGTCTTGCGACAGTTGTCGCCCACCTGCCGGGCGGTTCTGCTATTGCACCGGAACGAGGGCATGACGTATGACGAGATCGCGGAGCAGATTGGCATTTCCTCGAGCATGGTCAAAAAGTACCTGTCGCAGGCGCTACAACACTGTCGTACTCACTTGAAGGCGTTTCGTTAGATTCTTATGGAGCATCGCAGACTAGGCGATGAGCACATCGCAGCCGAAGCTGCCGAGTGGTTTCTGCAGTTTCGCGACAAGCAAGGTAAGGCTGTCGACCCGGCAGCGTTTGCCGAGTGGCTGACGCGCTCGCCCGCGCACGTGCAGGAGTTCCTCGAAGTCTCAACCCTGTGGTCAACGCTCGGGGTGAGGGGCTCACGCGGTTATGATCTGGAAGATCTAATCGCTGCAGCGCGCGCAGAACAGGCGCAGCGTCGGGTGGTGCCGCTCGTCCCGGCGCGAGCTGATACCCCTCTGGACACCAGGCGGGTGTCTCGGCGCGCGACACGGAGGTTTGCTGTGGGGATAGCTGCTTCGCTCCTGGTGGGATTGGCTGTATGGGCGGGCATCGCGCTGTCCCGCCGCGGATCTGAGCTCACAACGGCCGTCGGTGAGCAGCGCAGCATTACTCTCTCGGATGGCTCCGTCCTGTTTCTCAACACCAACTCCCAGGTGCGAGTCCGGCTTGGAAGGCAGCATCGCGACATCGATCTCATTCGCGGCGAGGCTCGTTTCCAGGTCGCCAGGAATCCGCACCGGCCCTTCGTGGTCGTGACCGCCGATGCGACGATTCGCGCCTTGGGCACAGTTTTCAACGTGGCGATGGCCAAAGAGGGCACTCAGGTTGCCGTCATCGAGGGTCGGGTCGAGTTACGCGAGCGTGGCACGAGCGATCCGCAGCCGCCGTTGAGCGCCGTTGGTACCGCAAGTTCTACCGGAAGTGCTGAGATCGGCAGCCGCCGACAGGCTCGACTCGAGCTCGCCGCTGGCCAACGTGCTGCGGTGACTAGCAAGGGCATCGAGCCCGATGTGGGTCCCTCGATCGAGTCGGTCAAGGCCTGGACAGAGCATCGCCTGGTGTTTCGCGATAAAACACTCGCCGAGGTCGTGGGTGAGTTCAATCGCTACCGCCCGCAGAGACTGGTGATTGACGATCCCGGGTTGGCAGGTTTGCGCATCAGCGGGACCTTTGATCCCAGCGATCCGGACTCCCTGGTGGCCTATCTCGGAGCCGTGGAGGCGGTGCAAGTCAGTACGCCTACCGACGGAAATGTTCATCTTTCGCGCGGGCATAAATAACACTACAGACGGACGGCGCCGCCGGTTATCTGCAATCCATCGAAAAGTGAGGTGCCCGATTTTCGGTGAATTTCAGTCTTTAGTGCTCGCAATCAGAGCATGAGCTGCGAATGAGGGGGGGCGGAACGATGGGTCGACGCCGTGCGCGTCGGGCATTGCCGTGGATCACAGCTGCATTGGTAACGTCTTTGGCGATTTCCAATGCGCAGGCTGCGGGATTCTCAACAGCGTTACCACCGCAACAGCTTGCGGACGCCCTGGATGTTTTCTCGCACGCGACGGGTTACCAGGTTATCTATCGAGCCGACCTGACTGCAGGGGTGGTTACGCCAGGCGCCGATGCGGGTCTGACGGTGATAGACACCCTGCGGCAGTTGCTGAGGGGCACTGGACTTGGTTTCAGGTTCATCAACGAACGAACCATCGCGATCGTAAAGTTGCCCGCGAGCGAGTCATCCCGTCCCGCATCCCCTGAAGGTTCGGCCCACCAGGCCGAACCGTCGCCGCGTATGTCTGATGCCGGCGCTCCACCGAGCGCTGCCATTGACATCAGGGGAGACAAAGACGTGAAGCATCGTGGAATCTGGGGACGAATCGCAGGGTTCTTTACGCTGTGTGGATCGTTGGCCGCGGCAGGGGCGGCGTGCGCTCAGGAGCAGGCGGCCAACGCGCCGGAGGCCACCAAGGATGAGCTGCAGGAGATTGTGGTCACCGGCACGCTGATCCGGGGTATTGCGCCGGTAGGTACTGAAGTGGTCACTGTGAACCGCCAGGACATCATTGACTCCGGCGTCGTCTCGACGCAGGACCTCCTCTCGACGATTCCCGCCCTTACGAGCTCCTTCAACCAGGTGCAAAACGCGAGGAGCGGCGTCACTGGATTGACCATCGTCCGTCCTAACATCCACAACATTGGTGCCGCGGGTGGCAACACCACCCTCGTACTGTTTGATGGGCACGATGTGGTTGGCGGCGGTATTTTACAGACTACCCCGGATGCCGGCATCCTGCCGCCGGCAGTGCTGCAAAGCGTCGAGGTGCTCGCTGACGGCGGATCGGCAATCTACGGCGCGGATGCCGTAGGGGGTGTCGTGAACTTCATCACCCGCAAGCGCATGGAGGGCATCGAAACCGACGCTCACTTTGGCTTGGCGGACCAATACCACGCGGGCGATGTCAATATCACCGGCGGTCATGACTGGGGGAGCGGTTCGTTCCTCCTATCATACTCCTATCGCAATGCATCCAACCTGTTTGGCGCCAATCGCGATTACTTCTCCCAGTACCTGGTGCCCTTCGGCGGTACGGATCACCGGGTCACCACCTGTCCCTTGGGGAATGTCTCAGCCGCAGGGGTCAACTACGCGCTGCCCGGGTTGGCGCCCAATACCCAGAACCTTTGCGACCAGGACAAAGTGACGGATCTGTTTCCATCCGAGACACAAAATAGTGTGTTCGGTGCGTTCACCCAGGATCTGTCGGACGCCATCACGTTTGACGCCACTGCCTACTACACGCATCGAGAAACAAACAGTCGGGGGCCGCAGATCACCTCCAGTGGAACCATTGCCAACACCAATCCATATTTCATTCCAGTCGGCGGTGCCACGAGCGAGACGGTTCATTACAGTTATGAGCCCGCGGCCGGCCAGTCCATCATCGATCGGACCTCGATCAGTGAAGGTGGCGTGACGCCTGAGTTGAAATTCAAGTTGGGGGGCGACTGGGATCTGACGACGCTCCTGAATTATGGTCGCAGTACAACAACTGCGCATTCGCCGCAGCTCAATCCCGCCGCGGATGCGGCTGCACTGGCCGGAACGACATTGGCGACGGCGTTGGATCCGTATAACGTCGCGCAGACCAGTCCCGCCCTGCTCGACTCCATCCTGCACTACGAGCAATATGCCTCCAACACTCAGAATCTCTATGAGGTGCGGGCAGTGGCGCAGGGCACGGCGGTGCATCTGCCGGGCGGGGATGCCCGACTGGCGGTAGGGGCGCAGTACGAGAATCAGACCGAGTCGGCCATTCAGATCGATGGGCCGATCGGGAATCGGGCCGGGGCGGCGACCTCGAGCGGCAGTCTGCGATCTTCGGCCGCTTTCGGTGAACTGCTGGTGCCCATTGTCGGCAACCCCAACGCGATCACCGGGGTGCGTGCACTGACCGTTGATCTGGAAGGCCGGTATGACCATTACAACAAATTCGGCAGTACGACGAATCCGAAATACGGGCTCAACTGGAAGCCCATCGACGATCTGACTATCCGCGCGACCTACGGCACCTCATTCGTGGCACCCAGTCTTGCGGACCTTGCCGGGTCGGTGGACTTTCGGGCCCAGGTCTTCTCGGTCAGTCCGTTCGGTCCGGGCCCCTTCACCACGCGTCCCACGATCCTGCTGGCCGGTGGTGGCAGGGACTTGAAGCCGATGACGTCCAAGACCTACACCTTTGGCGCGGACTTCAGCCCGAGCTGGCTGCCCTCTACGACGCTGACCTTGACTTACTGGAATACCGAGGTCGATCACCTCATCAACATCTTCCCATTCTATGCTGGGGCGTATTACTTCAGCACTTTCCCGACTCAATACGTCGTCAACCCCACCCTGGCGCAGGCCCAGGCCATCATTGGCAATGAGCGTGTCCAGGGCCCGAGTCTCGCGCAGCTCTACAGCAATCCGGCAACGACACCCTACGCGATACTCAATGCCGAGCGGACCAATCTCGGCAACGAATATATCGAGGGCGTGGATTTCAACTTGAATTACAAGCAATCGGTTCCGTTTGGCGTGGTGACGGCCGGTTTTGCCGGCACCTATGTGCTCAGTCAGCAAAGTCAGGCGATAGGTGGGCCGCGCGTCACCATGTTCACGGCGGGTAACAACATCAGCCGCCTCCTGGCGAGCGCGCAGGTGGGCATGACGACTGGCGCACTGAGTGCGCGGGCCGTCATGAACTACTCGAGCGGTTTTCCGGCCGCCGAGCCCGGCCAAACCTGGGTGGGCTCCTTCCACCCGGTCAACCTGTTGTTCTCCTACAGGGTGCCCACCACCGCCAGTTGGGTGAAGGATCTCTCGTTCGCATTGAACATCAACAACATTGGCGACGAGAAGCCGGCGTTCGAGAACATCACCGGTGGCAACACGCCGGATGGTACGGGCAACGGCACCACAGTGGGCCGGTTTTTTCAGTTGGGTGTGCACGCCGCGTTCTGATCATGCACAAGCTATCGAGTCGACTGCTGGGCCCGTTGGCAGCAGTCCTGGCAATGGCGATCGGCTCTGGCACGTCCGCCGTAATGGGCGCGTCGGAGCAGTCGTCCGCCGAGGACGCACTGCTGAGCGGCTTTCGTGACCCGCCGCAATCCGCCCGCCCCCAAGTATGGTGGCATTGGATGAACGGCAATGTCAGTTCGCAGGGAGCAAAGCTCGATCTCGAGTGGATGCAGCGTGTGGGGGTCGGAGGCGTACACATCTTCGCGGGAAGCCTTTTCGAGCCGCACGTGATCGAGCCGCCGATCGACTTCATGAGCGAGCGCTGGAAGTCGATTTTTCGCGAGGCGACTCTCATGGCCCGACAGGACGGGATGACTGTCACCATCGCCGGCTCACCCGGATGGAGTGAAACCGGCGGTACCTGGGTCGCTCCCGAGCATGGGATGAAGAAGTATGTCTGGAGCGAGCTGCAGCTCGAAGGAGGGCGCAGGTTTGATGGCTTGCTACCGCGCCCGCCGGCGACCGTAGGACCGTTTCTGGGCGTCAAGAGAGCGGCACGGGGAGCATCGGCGAAAGAATTGAAGGAGGAGATCTATCATGACAGCGTGGTCGTTGCCTTTCCGACCCCCGTCGCCGAGACCGCAGTTGGGGACGCCCGGTGGACCACCAGCGCGGGCACTCTGGATCTGAGTGCGTTACGAGCCGGGGATTTGTCGGAGGCGGTGCGCTTACCACTGCGGACGGGTTCAGATAGCGCATGGATTCAGGCGACCTACCCACATGCGACCATGTTGTCGGCTTTGACACTTGGCTTGAGTGCTCCGGCGGATGTCACCATCGAAGCCGCGGAAACAGAAGGTCAACCGTTGCGCACACTGGTGCGAGCGAAGGCGGATCACAGCGAGGCTCCGGCGCCCGAGCGTACCTACGCGTTCACCGCTACCCGGGCGAAGGTGTTCCGCGTGACGCTGATGGCGCCGCCCCCGCAACCGCCACTCCCCGACCTGCCGCCCATGTTGAGTGCGCCGCCCACACCCCCCGACCACTTCGCGATCTTGCGGCTTGCGTTCTCCGGTGGCGCCCGGATCGACCACTTCGAGAGTAAGGCGGGATTCCAGTCGACCGGCGGCGGTGCCGGAGAACCAACGCCCGCCGCGCCCGAGGCCGCAATCGTGCCCGTCAATCGGGTGATCGATCTAACGTCCAACCTGGATGATGGCGGTAAGTTGCATTGGACCCCACCAGCCGGACATTGGACCGTGCTGCGGCTAGGTTGGTCGTTGACGGGACAGACCAATGGACCGGCGGAGGAGAAAGACACCGGTCTTGAAGTCGACAAGCTCGACCCGGTAACGGTGCGTGCCTACATCGAGCAGTATCTGTCAATGTATGAGAGCGCGATGGGCTCGAAACTGGGTGCGGCGAATGTGGGCGCCCTGTTGACCGATAGCTGGGAGGCCGGCGTCCAGAACTGGACGCCCGTCCTGCTGGATCAGTTCAAGCGCCTCCGCGGTTACGATGCGACACCTTACCTGCCGTGTCTCGCCGGCCACGTAGTGGAAAGTGCGGATGCCAGCGACCGTTTCCTCTGGGACTTCTATCGCACGCTCAAGGAATCCCTCGCTGACAACCACTACCAGGTGCTGGCCGAGGCGCTTCACGCCCGGGGCATGCACTACTACACAGAGTCTCAAGGAGACACTCCCCGCGCAATCGGGGATGGCATGACCATCAAGTCGCGCTCGGACATTCCAACCGCCGAATTCTGGTACCGGCCGTTTGCGACGGTGCCCGGGCAACCGAGTCTGATTGCCGACCTGGATGAGGCGGCGTCCGCCGCTCACGTGTATGGGAAGACTCTCGCCGCCGCTGAATCCATGACGGTCGCCGCGGGCACTGATCCCTGGGCCTTCTCACCGGCTATGTTGAAGCCGGTGGCGGATGAGATCTTCGCGCACGGGATCAACCGGATCCTCGTCCATGAGTCCCATCATCAGCCCTTCGTGAACAAGGCGCCGGGATTGGAGTTGGGATTCTTCGGTCAGTTCTTCAACCGTAACGACACCTGGGCGGAGGAGGCCCGACCCTGGGTCAGTTATCTTTCGCGCACCTCCTATTTGCTGCAACAAGGCCACGCGGTGGCTGATGTGGCTATGTTCTACGGCGAGGACCAGAACCTGACGGAGCGCTACCAATACACCTTCAACCGTGAAATCCCAGCCGGGTACGCGTTCGACTACATCAATCCCGAGGCGTTGCTGAAGTTGCTGTCGGTGCGTGGGGGGCGCCTGATTACCCCGGGCGGCGCCAGCTATCGCGTCCTCTATCTACCGGCCTATGTCACCCGGGTCACCCTGCCGGTCCTCCGAAAGCTGCGTGACCTGGTGAAAGACGGTGCGATCGTGGTTGGACAGCGACCTGTGGGAGGACTGGGGCTCGAATCTCCTGATCCTGAGGTGCGGGCTCTGGTGGATGAGATCTGGCGCAGCTCCGGTGTGTATGGAGACCTTCACGATGCGCTCGACGCGCAAGCGATCATGCCGGACGTCGCGGCAAATCCAGGTGAGGCGCCGACGGGCTTCATTCATCGCCAGGCCGCGGACGCGGAAATCTACTTCCTGACGAACTCCCACGCGCCGCCCAAGGATGTCTGTCCCATTTTCCGAGTGTCCGGGAAGCGGCCCGAGATCTGGCATGCGGAAGACGGCCGGATCGAAGCGGTCTCCTACGAGCAGACCTCCGCGGGTGTACGGGTCTGTTTGCACCTGGAGGAGAATGCGGCTGAGCTCGTTGTGTTCAGGGGCAAAGCACCCCTGCGGAAATGGAGTGCCCCGGCCATGAAAACCACTGTATTGACGGCGCTCGATGGCCCCTGGGCGGTCAAATTTCAAGCCGGCCGGGGCGCGCCGGCGGCGGCCACTTTCGAGCGTTTGACCGACTGGAGTGTCTCGAGCGACTTCGGCGTCAAATACTTCTCAGGCGCTGCGGTCTACAGCCGTCAGGTGACGGTTCCCCCGGCCTGGATGCGACAGGGCAGGCGAGTGGTCCTGGATCTGGGCGATGTGCGAGAGCTGGCCGTCGTCAGCGTTGACGGCACTGTCGTGTCGACCGCTTGGCATGCACCTTTCCAAGCCGACCTCACCTCGGTACTGACTCCGGGTGCTCACAAACTGGACATCAAGGTTGTCAATCTGTGGGTCAATCGCCTGATCGGCGACCAACAGCCTGGCGCCACCCCGGTGGCCTTCGCACCCCAGTCACCCTATACCGCCCATTCGGTGCTGCGAAAGTCTGGACTGTTGGGTCCGGTGAGGCTTCTGGCTCGCGACGATGTCTCATGGAGCGCCAAATCGCGCGCCTCGCGCGGCGTCGTCCCAAAGCGCTGCCTGAAATTGCGATAAAAGGTCGGCAGACTTTCAAATCCACACTTGAAGGCGATTTCGCTGATCGACAAATCGGCGTGCGCGGAGGCTTCAAGAAATTTTCGGCAAAGGTCGAGCCTTTTACGCATGACGACCTGTGCGAAGCTCTCGCCACCTCGTTCAAACAGTCGATGCAACTGGCGCACCGAGATTCCTAAGGCCTCGGCGACCGATGTCGGCGACAGACCCTCCCGACAAAACCGTTGGTCGATCTCGATGTGAGCTGCCAGCAAACGCAATGCTTGGGGGAGCGGGTCAGGACGATCAATCTCATCGTTCCAGTTTCGGCCGAGCAGGCGACCCAGAGCGTTGACCAGGGGATCAAGTTGCATCGGCGTCGCGTCGGCTCGCACCGACCAATATGCCTGCAGGGCAGTCAGCACCAAGAGGGCACGCATTGGAGCGGATTCACGTGAGCGACGCATCGAACTGACCTCCTTTCCGTCTTGCCGCGGCGAGAGCAACTCGCGTAGGAGTCCAGAGTGCCAGCCTAGCGCCTGCCAACGACAGATCGCACATGCGTTGAGCCAGGAGCAGAAGGTGAGCTCCTTTTGGGTGTTCCCTTGTAGATCCAAGCTGACGCGGTGCCGCCTGACAGTACGCCGCCGGTTGGCGCCTCGGTTTCAGGCAGCGCTTTGGAATGACGCCGCGCGAAGCGCGCAATTTGGCGCTCTACGAAATAACTTTGGCGCTGAGCGAGAAGAACGACGTCGCTCGCTAACTTAAGTTCTCTCACGACACGCGCCAAGCTTCCCGCTCCCGCGTTAACCTGAACCGACGAGATGCAATGTTCGTAGCTCGAGGAGAGAACTGAAATCGAAAGTCTGGCATTACAGGAGAAATCACTTGCCAGCGTCGTTTCGTAAACGCGGATTTCTGGCGATACCCGGGAAAGGAACAATGCAGATGAAAACCATCCTGAAAGAGAAATAACTGCGTTTCACTCAGCAATGATAACAAACACGAATCAGCCAACAAATTGAGGTTGTGATCATGTTCAATGCCACATCAAAATGTGAACGACGCGCCCCCACTTGCTTCAATCGCGGCATGTTGACGACACCGATCCTTTTTTTCTTGCTTTTCATTGCCGTGGGTGGAATAACGCAGGCGGCAGCAGCCACGTTTGAGCTGACCAATACTGGGCGAGTCCTGGAATGCAACGGTCCCTGTGTAGCCTTGACTGGAACTAACACATTCGCCGCACAGTTAGCGGTGAAAGGAGGAGGATCCACGCAAACGCCATACATGCTGGCAAACAACGGGGGAGTCAACCAGGTTTGGCAATATTCCGGGGTCGGTACGAATTGGGCGCCGATTACCGGCACGAACACAACGGTGTCTAGCATCGTTGCCACAATCAACGCGGTCTATATGCTGGCCAACAACGGGGGGGTCAATCAGGTTTGGCAATATTCCGGGGTCGGTACGAATTGGACGCCGATTACCGGCACGAACACGACCGTATCTCGCATCGCTGCCACAATCAACGCGGTGTATATGCTGGCAAACAACTGGGGTATCAACCAGGTTTGGCATTATTCCGGGTCCGGTACGAATTGGACGCCGATTACCGGCACGAACACGATCGTATCTAGCATCGTTGCCACAATCAACGCGGTCTATATGTTGGCCAACAACGGGGGAGTCAACCAGGTTTGGCAATATTCCGGGTCTGGTACGAATTGGGCGCCGATTACCGGCACGAACACGGCCGTATCCAGCATCGTTGCCACAATCAACGCGATCTATATGTTGGCCAACAACGGGGGAGTCAACCAGGTTTGGCAATATTCCGGGTCCGGTACGAATTGGACGCCGATTACCGGCACGAACACGACCGTATCTCGCATCGCTGCCACATTCAGCGCGGTCTATATGCTGGCGCACAACGCGGGAGCCAACCAGGTTTGGCAATATTCCGGCTCC
>Ga0207667_10007136_pt1 | contig 13489 bp, 10 predicted proteins | sample KBSCornC52_FD_184301 | JGI IMG/M metagenome (GOLD analysis project Ga0207667, IMG submission 184301) | Corn rhizosphere microbial communities from Kellogg Biological Station, Michigan, USA - KBS Corn C5-2 (SPAdes) (version 2) | ecosystem: Host-associated > Plants > Roots > Rhizosphere > Soil ...
CCAATAGCGGCCCTCCTGTTTCGTCAGGAACGGTCCTTCAATCAGGTGTCCCTCCCAGTCGAGATCGTTGCAGAGGACAATGGTATCGTCGCCGAGGAGTGTGCGGCCGTCCGGAGCGATTCGCTGGGCGTGAACAGGGGTGGTCATGGCCTCGAGAATGGTTGCCGCGAGGCCGTATTCGACGAGCGCCTTTCGGACTCGGTCCCAATTGGCGAGTGCCGCCTCGATGAAGGGGTGCATCAGGAAGAAGCGCTCCATTGGGCGGCGATGGTTGGCCCAGGGCACGATGGCTGCCGAGAATTCAGCCGTGCGGCGGTCCTCGTCACTCGCAAACAGGCGCTCGATGAGATGCGGTTGCTCGCGCAGGAGCATGGCCAGCGGCCGCGGCCAGATGCTGTTCCGGTCGTCCTTCCAGAACAGGTAGGTCGTGCCGTCGTCGTCGACGAACAGATGGCTGTCGATCACGCCGCCGCTGACCGCTGCATTGGCGATACCGGTCGTGTCGACGGGCATTCCTGTGATCAAGGGAGCGCCATTGTCGGTCCAGGGGCCGGCCGGGTGAGGCGCCCGGGCGAGGCCGATGGCGAGCGCGTTGGAGCGCTGACGAGCGGTGAAGACCGTCCAATATTCGTCGCCGACCCTCGCCATCTCCGGCGCCCAGAAATCGGCGTGGCTGCGGCCCTTCGCGGCCCACGCCGGCTGATCGCTGCTCTCCGGGAAGATGAAGCCGCGCGGTTCCCAATGGTCGAGGTCGGCGGAATGGAGGATGGGGAAGGCGTCAGGCGCGTCGTTCGAAGTCGCGATCAACCACCATCCGTCATCCGCCTTCAGGACTGCTGGATCGCCATAGCCGACAAGGATTTGCGGATGGACGTTTTCGGTCAGGAGTGGGTGCCAGCGGACGGTCGGCGCCGGATGCTCAACGGCAAAGACGAAGACGTGCGGCAGCCGCGTTCCGAAGTCGCTCGCCAGATCGCGGAAGAATTCGGAATATTGCTGCTGCTCATTTCCCGGCAGTTCGTAGATGCGGCGCGCATCGCCCGACGAGACGATGATCAGTCGCGCTTCGTCATGCTCGCTGGCTTCGACCTGAAAACTTGCTGAGCCCACGTCCGTCAGAACCCCTTCCGGCGCAGAACGCTGCATCTTATGGTCGCTTGCGTGGGGGCAGCCGATCACATTCTGGCGATCGATCAGGGGACGACCTCGACGCGCGCCATCTTGTTCGATGCCAACGCGCGAGCGATGGCGGTCGCGCAGCGCGAACTTCTCCAGCATTATCCGCAACCGGGCTGGGTCGAGCACGGCCCCGAAGACATCTGGCGCGATACGTTGGCGGTCGTCAGTGACGTACTTGGCAACATCAATACGAGCCGCGTAGCGGGGATCGGAATCACCAACCAGCGCGAGACGGCGGTAGTTTGGGACCGTGCGACGGGCGAGCCAATCCATCGGGCGATCGTCTGGCAGGACCGACGCACGGCGGAGCGCTGCTCTGAACTGAAGGAGCAAGGGGCTGAGGAATTAGTCCGTGAGAAGTCTGGGCTGCTGCTCGACCCCTATTTTTCGGCGACCAAGGTGGCGTGGATCCTCGATCATGTGCCCGGCGCGCGAGCGAGAGCGGAGCGCGGCGAGCTCGCCTTCGGGACGGTCGACAGCTTCCTATTGTGGCGGCTGACCGGGGGAGCGGTTCACGCGACCGATATCACCAATGCGAGCCGAACTTCGCTACTGGATATCCACAGGGGGGAATGGGATCCGCAGCTGTGCGAACTGTTCCGGATTCCGCAGGAAATTCTGCCCGAAGTGCGCGAAAACAGCCGTGTCTTCGGTACAACCTCGCTCTTCGGTGGTGAAATCCCGATCGCGGGGATGGCGGGCGACCAGCATGCGGCGTTGTTTGGGCAGGCCTGTTTCGAGCCGGGGATGGTGAAATCCACCTACGGTACCGGCTGCTTCATGTTGCTCAACACGGGAGAGAAAGCGGTCCGGTCGGAGCACCGCCTGCTGACGACGCCCGCATGGCGGATCGGCGGCAAGACGACCTACGCGCTCGAAGGGTCGATCTTCGTCGCCGGGGCGGCGATCAAATGGCTCCGCGACGGCATCGGCGTGATTGCCAACGCGTCGGAGACCGACAGCCTCGCGACACGCGTGCCGGATAGCCACGGGGTCTACCTGGTCCCCGCATTCGTCGGACTGGGAGCGCCGCACTGGGACGCCGAGGCGCGCGGAGCGATATACGGCCTAACGCTGGGCACGACCGGCGCCCACCTCGCTCGGGCGGCGCTGGAAGCCGTCGCCTACCAGACGCTCGACCTTATCGAGGCGATGAGAGCGGATGGAGCGTCGCCGCCAGCGGCGATCCGGCTCGACGGCGGCATGGCTGCGAACGCGTGGCTCTGCCAGTTCCTCGCCGATATCCTTAACGTGCCGGTCGAGCGGCCCCGGAATTTGGAAACGACGGCGCTCGGCGCGGCGCTGCTCGCAGGCCTCGCGACCGGAATCTGGCCCGATCTGGCGGCTTTGGCGCAGCTTTGGGTAAAGAAGGACGCGTTCCAGCCGCAAATGGTCGCGGAAACGCGGAGCAGTCTCATCGCGGGATGGCAGCGAGCGATCGAGAAGACTCTTACGCATCCGTTCTGATATGATGCCCCAGCGGGGGCGACAAATGGAGCTCAAACAGGACGCGTTGCTTGCGGGCGCGATGCGGGCGTCGTTCGATTGCATCATCGTCATCGACGAAGCCGGGCTGGTCGTCGATTGGAACCCCGCGTCGGAACACACCTTTGGTTTTTCAAAAGAAGAAGCGATCGGCCGATCCGTTGCCGAGCTGATCATCCCTCCAGAGCATCATGACGCTCATCGCTCTGGCTTGAAGCGCTACGTCGCAGGTGGCGAATCCAGGATACTCAACCAGCGCATGCGACTAGAAGCGTGCCGGTCGGACGGGTCCAGGCTACCCGTTGAAATAGCGGTCACCGAAGTCGACGTCGACGGGCAGCGCATGTTCATGGCCTGGCTTCGCGACCACACCGAGTTGCACCGGACCATTGCGGCGCTCGAGGAAAGCGAGGCCAAGCTGTCGGCCTTCTTCGAGCACGCGCCGGCGAGCATGTTCATCAAGGGCCGCGACGGCCGCTATGAAAATGTGAACGCCTTCACGGGCTCACTGATGGGCCGGCCGGTCGACGAGATCATCGGGCGGACGGTTGAGGATGTGTTCCCGGCGCAGACGGTCGAGGCGGCCGAGGCATTGGATCGCGCCGTGCTCGAAACCGGCGAGGCGCAGGTCGTCGAGCAGACCTACGATGTTGGCGACATTCGCCACACCGTCACCGTTCGCTTCCCGATCCGGGCGCCCGACGGCAGCATTACGCACATCGGCGTCGTCATCGTCGATATCTCTGACCGCGTCGAAGCCGAAAAAAAGCTTCGCGACAGCGAAGCGCGGCTAAGCGCGCTGCTCGATCACGCCCCCGTGACTATGTATCTGAAAGACCGCGACGGCCATTATTGCGTGGTCAATCGCTTCATGGCCGAGCAGGTCGGACTGACCATTGAGCAGTTGCTCAAGCTGAGTCCGCAAGAGCTGTTGCCGGCTGCCTCGGCAGAAGAGGCCGCAGCGGTCGACAAGATCATCGTCGAGACGCGGCAGCCCGATATTCGCGAAAGCGAGTTCATGACCGTCGAAGGGATCAAGAGCGCGATGACCGTGCGCTTCCCCGTCTTCGACGAAAATGACGAGATCAATTACATCGGCGGCATCTTCCTCGACACCAGTCCGCAGCGCCGGGCGCAGCGGAAGTTCCGCGCGCTGAGCGAGCACCATCCGGTGGCAATGCTGATTGCGCGGGCCGAGGATCACCGAATCCTGCTTGCCAACCCCGCCTTCTTCAAATTGATCGGCCTGCCCGAGGACAGCGAAGTCGGCATGGTCAGCCAATTCCACTGGCTCGACGATCCGGAGGAAGACCGGCGCTTTCGCGAGATGCTGTGCGAGCACGAGGAGTTCGACAATTATGAGTGCCAGATGCGGCGCGTCGAGGGCGCCGTCTGGTGCTCGATCAGCTGGCGCCACATCGATTTCGACGGGGAGCGGGCGCTCGTTTTCAGCGCGCTGAACATCGCCGACAAGAAGGATGCGGAAGCCGAGCTCGAGCGAAGCCGCGAGGCACTTCACCAATCGGAAAAAATGAATGCGTTGGGATCGTTGCTGGCGGGCGTGAGCCACGAGCTCAACAACCCGCTGGCCGTCGTCGTCGGCGAGGCCATCCTGCTCGAAGAGGAAGCGGAGGGTACCCCGATGGCCGGCAGCGCAGCACGGATCAAGCGCGCTGCCGAGCGTTGCAGCCGGATTGTGCAGACCTTCCTCGCCATGGCCCGGCAAAAGGCGCCGGAGCGCAAGCTCTGCGCTATCAACGAATTGATTGGCGGGACCCTCGAACTTGCCGATTACGGCCTTCGGAGCAACGGGATTGAGGTTGTACGGCGGCTGGGCGCGGACCTGCCGCCATTGTGGGCCGACCCCGATCAGATCACGCAGGTCCTGCTGAACCTCATCATCAACGCTCAACAGGCTTTGCAGACCCTCACCGGCCAGCGCTATTTGACGGTTGAAAGCCGTCTCGCCGGCGACGGTCTGGTCGCTATTACCATCAGCGATAATGGCCCCGGAGTGCCGGCCGAGGTTGCGCGGCGGATTTTCGATCCCTTCTTTACGACGAAACCGCAGGGCAGCGGCACCGGAATCGGGCTATCGTTCAGCCTCGGCATCGCGGAAGCGCACGGCGGCTCCCTTCGATTGGCTCCCTCTGAGGCAGGCGCTTCATTCGAATTGCTCCTGCGTAGCGCACCCGAGGAAAGGCCCGCGGCAGAGCCTCAAGAAACCGCAACGGCGCCGGTCCCCTGTGACACGAAACGCCGCGCACTGGTGGTCGATGATGAGCCCGAGCTTGCCGAAACGCTTGCTAGATTGCTCCGGAAGGAAGGATTCGACGTCGAAGTGGCCGTTGGCGGTGAAGCTGCCATCGAACAGCTAAAGGAATCGGCGTTCGACCTGATCCTGTCCGACTTGCGGATGCCGGGCGTCGATGGACCTCAGCTATTTGCGTGGATTCGCGCGGAAAAGCCCGACCTGGCCAGCAGGATCGGCTTCGTGACCGGCGACACGCTTGGACCGGCGGCCGTCCATTTCCTCAAGGAAGCGGGCCGACCCTACATCGAAAAGCCGTTCTCGCGTCAGGCAATCCGCTCGCTCGTTGGCGAGTTGAGCGGTGGAAGCGCGGTGGGGGATACGGATTAAGCCGCTGAGGCCTGCCCAGAAAAGCGGCCCCAGATCTCCACCAAGCCCGTGAAGTCGATCGCGACCGCGCAAATGAACCAGAGGACCAGCGCTACCGGTAGAATCAGGAGCGCAAGCAAGACCTGGATCAGCCCTTTGGCGTACGACAGGCCGCCCGCCTCTTGAAGCATCGCCGCTGCATAATCGCGATCGGAAGCAATCTTGGCGAAACTGCGTTGCCCGGCCTTCTGAGTAGATATCACGGTGAATTCCCTCTTTTGTTGTCGCTGTTTTCGGCCGCCGGTGTCGCAAGCTGATGTCGCGGCGCGCGGACTATTGTTTCAATTGTTACGGAGGCGCATGTTGCCGAGATGGGCAATGCGCACATCGTCGTTGTCGATGATGAGCCGGATCTTCGGGACCTGGTGCAGTCCTACCTGACGAAGCACGGAATGGCGGTAAGCGTCGCCAGCGGCGGTAAGGAGCTTCGCGCCCTGATGGCCGAGCGTCCGGTCGACCTTGCGATCCTCGACGTAAACATGCCAGGCGAAGACGGAATCAAGCTTGCGCACGACCTTCGCCGCTGTGGCTCGATCGGGATCATCATGCTGACCGCCAATACCGATACCGTCGATCGGATCGTCGGGCTCGAGGTCGGCGCGGATGACTATATCACCAAGCCGTTCGACCCGCGCGAGTTGCTTGCCAGAGTCCGCACGGTCTTGCGGCGCATCGCGCCCGAGGCCGAGGCCAGCACCGCCACGATGGGGCGCGAGGTGCGGATCGGCCAATGTCAGCTGAATCTCGACAGTCGCAAGCTCTATCAGGCCGATGGAACGGAACTGCCGTTGACGGCGATGGAGTTCGATCTTCTTCAGACCTTCATCCGGCATCCCAATCGCGTCCTAACTCGCGACCAGTTGCTCGATCTTGCTCATGACAAGGAAGGGGATGTGTTCGATAGGTCGATCGACACACGCATCGTGCGCTTGCGGCAGAAAATCGAAGCCGATCCACGGCATCCGCAGGCCATCAAGACCATGCGCGGCGCCGGCTACATGTTCGTATCACGCGCGGGAAACTGACTACCGGACGATACTGACGGGCGTATCCGCAACCGCTGCAGGCGACCTCGCCAGCACCGGCGCAGCGACTGCGATGGCGGCGGCGACGCACAGTGATGCAAACACAAAGGCGGTCTGTCGCAGGTTGCTCAGCTTGATCGAAGACGATTCCATTGCCCAATCCGGTCCCGTTCGAGGGGTCGGCCCCTGGTTCAGGGGACGGCAATGAGCGCGAGCCGTTGCAGCAATATGTCGCACGGTCAGGAGAATTGTGTCGATTGTTTCAGCGCCGAAGAGGCGGATGGCTTGGATGCCCCGCGTGGATTCGAACCACGATTGACGGAGTCAGAGTCCGTAGTCTTACCATTAGACGACGGGGCAACGCCTGTTTTGGCGGAGCGCGCGAGATAGAAATGGAGCCTTGCGCTGTCAACGCTTGTGCCCCCGCAAACTTGCTCTTGCACCCCTATCTGTGGTTTAACCCGCATCAAGTCAGCCGCGTAATTCGCGCGGTGCAGAAGAACGGGCGTTACGATGGCGCAGGGTGTCGCCAGTGCGCCGGCCCTCCACCATGTGGCTGAGGGCGGGCCATCAGATCCAAGACCCGCAGGGAAGCGGGACTCCCACCGTCATACCTATGGCGCGATCGATCTCGGCACGAACAATTGCCGGCTGCTGATCGCTCGCCCGAACGAGGGCGCGTTCACCGTCATTGACGCCTTCTCGCGCATCGTCCGGCTCGGCGAGGGCCTGTCGCAGACCGGGCGGCTGTCGCAGGCGGCGATGGACCGCGCCGTCGCGGCGCTGGGAGTGTGCGCTGACAAGTTGCGGCGCCGCAATGTCTCGCTGTCGCGCTCGGTAGCGACCGAAGCCTGCCGCCGCGCCTCCAATGGCGAGAAATTCGCCGATCGCGTCCGCAACGAGACGGGCATCGTCCTCGATATCATCGAGCCGGCCGAAGAAGCGCGGCTTGCGGTCCTGGGCTGCCATAAATTGCTCGAGCCAGGCGACGGGCCGGCTTTGATCTTCGATATCGGCGGCGGTTCGACGGAACTGGTGCTGGTCGACCAGAGCGACAGCGGCCCCAAGATCAAGGCGTGGTGGAGCGCTCCGTGGGGCGTGGTGTCGCTGACCGAAAGCGAGGGCAAGGAAGCGCTCGAGGGGCCGGATCGCCTCAAGGCCTATCTCCGCATGCGCGAGCGGGCGCGCCGGTCATTCGCCAATTTCTCTACCATGCTGCCCGAGGGCAGGGATGGAATCCGGCTTCTCGGAACCAGTGGGACCGTGACGACGCTGGCGAGCGTCCACCTCGCCCTTCCAGCCTACGATCGGCGGGCGGTCGACGGCCTCCATGTGCCGATCGAGGCGATGCAGAAGATCAGCTCGATGATCGCCGGAATGGACTATGACGAGCGTTCCAGCCTGCCATGCATCGGCAACGAGCGCGCGGACCTGGTGGTCGCCGGCTGCGCAATCCTTGAAGCGATCATTGAAATTTGGCCAGCGAAGAACCTCGGCGTTGCCGACCGCGGCATCCGCGAGGGCATCCTGCGTTCGCTGATGGCCCGCGACGGCCACCATCTGTGAAGCGGGTCAAGACTGCCAAGGGCCGCAAAGTCTCGTCGACCCGCTGGCTCGAACGGCAACTGAACGACCCCTACGTCAAACGTGCCAAGGCCGAGAATTACCGCAGCCGCGCGGCATATAAGCTGATCGAGCTGGACGAGCGCTTCGGGCTTCTGCGGGGCGTGAAGGCGGTCGTCGACCTCGGCATCGCTCCTGGTGGCTGGAGTCAGGTGGTTCGGCGCAAAACGCCGCAGGCGAGCATCGTCGGCATTGATTTGCTGCCGACCGACCCGATCGCCGGGGTCGCCATCCTGCAGATGGATTTCATGGCCGAGGATGCGCCGGACAAGCTGAAAGAGGAACTCGGCGGGTCGGCCGACCTCGTCATGTCAGACATGGCCGCGAACACCGTCGGGCATCAGCAGACCGACCATCTGCGGACGATGGCGTTGGTCGAGGCGGGGCTGGAGTTCGCGACCGAAGTGCTTCGTCCGGGCGGGACCTATGTTGCCAAGGTATTGGCCGGTGGCGCCGACAACCAGTTGGTCGCCGAAATGAAGCGGCACTTCACCACCGTGAAGCACGCCAAGCCGCCGGCCAGCCGCAAGGATTCGAGCGAGTGGTACGTGGTGGCGCAGGGCTTTAAGGGAGGCCAAGCCTGAGCGAAGACGCCGACAAGAAGGAGGAGAGCTTCCTCGCGCGGCTCGGGCCGGGGCTAGTCACCGGCGCGGCCGACGATGACCCCAGCGGCATCGGCACCTACAGCCAGGTCGGCGCTCAATTCGGGTACGGCCTGTCATGGAGCCTGGTGTTCTGCCTGCCATTCATGACGGTAATCCAGAACGTCGCCGCGCAGATCGGGTCGGTCACCGGTCGAGGCATCGCGGCGAACCTGCGGCGTCATTATCCCAAGCCGCTGCTGTGGGTGGCGGTGGCGCTGCTGCTGGTCGCGAACGTGATCAATTTGGGCGCCGATTTGAGCGCGATGGGCGCGGCGATGGACATGCTGATGCCGGGGCCGATCCTCGCCTACACTCTGGGCTTCGGGCTGCTGTGCATGCTGCTGGAGATCTTCCTCAGCTACGAGCGTTATGCTGCGGTCCTCAAGTTCACCACGCTCAGCTTATTCGCCTACGTCGCGGTGGTGTTCACGGTTCATATTCCGTGGGGCGAAGCGATCCGCTCGCTATTGATCCCGCGCGTCGAGTGGACTGGGGCGTTCGCGACCGGCTTTGTCGCAATCCTCGGCACCACCATCAGCCCCTATCTCTTCTTCTGGCAGGCGGCGCAGGAGATCGAGGAGGAGAAGCGCCACCACGCCAAGCCGCTCTACGTCTCTCCGAGGGAAGCCGGACCGGAAATGAAGCGCATCCGGCAGGACACCCTGGTCGGCATGGTGTTCAGCAATGTGGTGTCGATCTTCATCGTATTCGCGGCAGCGGCCACGCTCCACGCCAATGGGGTGACCACCATCCAGACGGCGTCGCAGGCAGCGCAGGCACTCCAGCCCGTTGCTGGACGCTTCGCTTTCCTGCTGTTCGCTATCGGCATCATCGGGACGGGCCTGCTAGCCGTGCCGGTGCTCGCTGGGTCGGCTGCTTACGGCGTGTCGGAGATGCTCGGGCGGCCCGCCAGCCTCGATGCGAAGCCAGCGCGGGCCAAGCTATTTTATGCGACGATCGTCGTCACAACGCTCGCGGGCGCGCTGCTGCAGTTCATCGGCGTGAACCCAGTTCGGGCGCTTTACTGGAGCGCCGTCATCAATGGCGTGCTGGCTGCGCCGCTGATGGCGATCATGATGCTGATCGTGGCCAACCCCAAAGCGATGGGGCACCTGACGCTCGGCCGCATCGGGACGGCCCTCGGCTGGGCTGCGACTGCGATTATGGCCGTCGCGACGATATTGTTCTTCGTGACCTTGTGAGGATCAGCTTCGCGCGCGGGCGATTTCGATCGACTTCTTGAGGCCTTCGTAGCCGACCGCGGTGTTCATTACCCGGTTGCCGACCACGAACAAAGGCGTGCCCGTAGCGCCGAGCTGGCCAGCGAGCTGGAAATTCCGCTTGAGCTCGGCCTCGATTGCCGGATCGCTGGGCGGCTGAGTGGCGATTGCGGCGGCCTGCGCGGCGACCGAGTTCGCTTCGGGAGACGGCCGCCCGGTGGCCCAAAGCGTGTCGTGGAACCTGGCGAAGCGGCCGGCCTTGGAAGCGGCCAGCGAAAGTCGGGCCGCCGAAACGCTGTCGGGCCCGAGGATGGGCAGCTCGCGATAGACCACGCGAAGGCCCTTATCCTCTCGCAGCAACCGGTCGACGACCGGATTGCTCGCCTTGCAATAAGGGCAGGCGTAATCGAAGAATTCGACCAGAGTCACGTCCGGCTTTTCGGCGCCCTTCCACGAGCTTCCGAACGGCGTCTCGATCTCTTTCCGGTTGGCATTGAGCACCGGAATATATTGCGCGTCGCGCAGCGCATCGGCCGTGTCGGGAAGGATCTGCGGGTCGGCCAGCATGCCCTGCCTGACAATGCGCTTCGCGACGTACTGCGGCGCGGCATACAGCAAGACGCCGGCGGTCAGGGCTGACCCGATGATGCCGCCGATGATCGCTGTCCAGATTGATCCGTCGCGTGGGCCGAAGGTTACGCTCCCCGGCATACGAGATCCGTCGGAGAGAATTTGTCCGCGACCTTGCCGCCAGTCTTCACGCCGAACATTCCCCCCTGCTGTCGATCATCATCGTTAGACCTTCTGTTCTTCCTGTTCGCGAGCTCACCGCGTGCGGCCATAACGATGTCCTGCGCGCGGAGGCAATCTGGCGTTCCCGGCTTGATCCCCGCAATCGCAGTACGCGCGCTTTGCATCGCCTGGCGTGGATTGCCTTCGAGGCTGAAGCGCTCGGCACTGGCGAGCGAGGCGCGGGCCTGGTCGCCTTCACGGTCGTAGATAATGCCAAGCTGGTACCAGGCGAACGGGTTCTCATTGTCGCGGCTGACGGCGACTTTCAGTACCTGCTTGGCCTCGGCGAAATTCTTGGGGTCCTCCGTCGCGACCAGGGCGTGCCCCAGCATCGCGGCGATCAGCGGCATGTCGCCCGATCGCTGAGTTGCTTCGCGCAAAGGAGCGATCGCGTCCTTGGGCTTGCCGCCCTCGAGCAGGATCTGGCCTTTCAATTCGAGAAAGAACGGATCGTGCGGATTGGTTGCGAGCAGCGCTTCAGCCTCGCTCTCGGCTTTATCGGGGTAGCCGCCGATATGGTACGCATAGGCGCGGGCGTAGTGCGCAGGGACGCTCTGGTCGCTCTCCGGATATTTGATGACTGCGTGCTTCGGGTCGATGAAGCCGATGAGCTTGGCTTTGACGCGTTCGAAGCGCGCCTCGAGCGCCGGGTCGACAGGCTTGTTCCAGGCCGGGTCTTTCGTAAGCGCCTGGTCGAGCGCCTGAATGCGCTCCGACGACAGGGGGTGGGTCCGACCGTAACTGTCGGTCGCGTAGATCGCGAGCCGGTATTCTTGGTTCTGCAGCTTCTTGAAGAAGTCGAGGAAGCCCTTGCCACTGATGCCCGCGCCGCCAAGTGCCCTCACCGCGAACTGGTCGGCACTGCTTTCGGTAGCCCTGCTGAATGCAAGGAACTTGCCCGTTGCGGCCTGCTGCCCAGCCATCATGATGCCCATTCCGGCATCGCCCCCGGCGCCGGCGGCGATGGCGAGCGCCCCGAGCACCATCGTCGCGATCGAAATCCCGGTCGCTTCTTTCGCGCCCTGCGCCGAGCGAATGGAATCGCCACCCGCGACGTGACCGAGCTCGTGAGCGATGACGCCCTGGAGCTGGTTCACGTTGTCGGCAGCCTGCATCAGGCCGGACTGGATGTAGACGGTCTGGCCAGTCGCCACGAAGGCGTTGATCTCCGGATCGTTGAGCAAGACGACGCGGACGCTGTTCGGATCGAGCCCGCCCGCCACAATCAATGGCTTCGAGATGTCCTTGAAGAGCAACTCGGTCTCGCTGTCGCGAAGGACCGAGGGGCCGCTATCGTCATCATCCTGAGCCAGTACCGGCTGCCACGCGGTCGACGCCAGAACCAGCGCAAGCATCAGCAGCCGCATTAAGCGGGACATCAGCGAGTTCATGGCCGGCCGCTTAACATGGCCGGCGCTGAACCTCCCATGAAATCTAGCCGAACGTCCGCTGCCACCAGCCGCTGCGCCGGGGCTCGCCGTCTTCGTCCGTCTCGGCCTCGTCATTGGAGGCGGCAGGGGACGGGGTGGGCGTAGTTTCAGTCTCGGCGGGCGCCTTATCGGCGGCCTTGGTGCGTCGCTTGCGCGCCGGCTTGGCCGGTGGCGTCGCATCGTCCGCGGTCTCGGCAGGCGGGGCCTCGGCCGGGGCTGGCTCGCTCACAGCGATTTCCTCGGCAGGAGCGACCTTCTTGCGGCTGCGCTTCTTGGGCTTGGCTTCTTCGGCGGCTTCCGTCGCAGCGATCGGCGACTCTTCGTTGGTCGGAGTTTCGACCATCGGTGAGCTTTCCGGATCGATTTCGAGCCGGGCCTCGGTGGCCTCGGCGGCCGTCTCGGAAACAACTCCGCCTGTACGGCCGCGGCGGCGACGGCGGCGCTTGACGCTGTCGGGGGCTGATTCCTCGGGGATTTCGCCTGGGAGGGCTTCTTCCGCGACGGTATCTTCTTCCTCAGCCGGCTTTTCCGCGGTTTCAATTGCGCCTTCCTGGTCGCGGCGGCCACGCCCGCGTCCACCACGGCGACGGCGGCGGCGACGACGACCCGGCCGCTCGCCCTCGTCACGAGCTTCGGCCTCATCTTCCTCGTCTTCCTCTTCCTCGATGCCAAGCGCCGCATCGATCTCTTCGTCCTCGTCTTCGACGACCGGAGCCTGCACCGGACGCTCCGGAGCGATCGGGCGCGGGCCCGAGCTCTCGACGGTCATGCGAGCGCCTTCGAAGGTCTCGTCGATCGCAATTTCGATCATGACACCATAGCGCTGCTCGATATCGGCAAGCTCGGTGCGCTTCTTGTTGAGCACGTAGACGGCGGCATCGCGGCCGGCGCGGAGCAGGATGCGCTCGCCGCGGCCACGGGCGGCCTCGTCCTCCAGCATGCGCAGCGCCGACAGGCCCGCCGACGAAGCGGTGCGCATCAGGCCCGTGCCTTCGCAATGCGGGCAGGGCTTGGTTGAGGCCTCGAGAACGCCGGTGCGAAGCCGCTGACGGCTCATTTCCATCAGGCCAAAGGCCGAGATGCGGCCGACCTGGATCCGGGCGCGGTCGTTCTTCAGCGCCTCCTTCATCGCCTTTTCGACCTTACGGACGTGGCTGTTCTGTTCCATGTCGATGAAGTCGATGACGACGAGGCCCGCCATGTCGCGCAACCTTAGCTGGCGCGCAATTTCCTGCGCCGCTTCGAGGTTCGTGTTGTAGGCAGTCTGCTCGATATTGTGCTCGCGCGTGGCGCGGCCCGAGTTGATGTCGATCGAGACCAGGGCTTCGGTCGGGTTGATCACCAGGTATCCGCCCGACTTCAGCTGTACGAGCGGCTGGTACATCGCCGATAGCTGGTCCTCGACGCCGTA
>Ga0207667_10007137_pt1 | contig 13486 bp, 9 predicted proteins | sample KBSCornC52_FD_184301 | JGI IMG/M metagenome (GOLD analysis project Ga0207667, IMG submission 184301) | Corn rhizosphere microbial communities from Kellogg Biological Station, Michigan, USA - KBS Corn C5-2 (SPAdes) (version 2) | ecosystem: Host-associated > Plants > Roots > Rhizosphere > Soil ...
GCCGCTCAGCAGCAGCTCAAGATCGCAAAGCTGGCGTGCGGTCAGGTCCCACGAGGGCCACTCGCGGGAGTGGGATTTCAGCTGGTTGACGGTTTCCGGTTGGGCGATAAGATCGACTAGTTCTCCACCGTGCGGCGGGATCAGGTGACTGCTCGAAGTGCTCAAACTTTTTGGCCTCCTGGAATTTTTGTGAGATTCCGACGTCAGCAATTTGTGCGGTATTCCGGCAGGTACGAAAGTCCTGCCACTCAGATGTAGGGAAAGCCGCGACGGTTGCGCGATTTCCCGCAGCCGCCCCCGGACTGCGCTGAAAACAGGAGCGTAAACCGCCGACCGGGTCCCGAAAGCCAGGATTCGGCAAAGGAGTCCTGTCCTGAGTGCCACCGCGCACGCCAGCCGTGGAACCCGTTCCTCCAGTTTAAAACAAAAACAGCGCACCGCCAGAGCAACCCAGTGCGAAAACGGCCGGCTCCGAGCCTCCCCGCGTGTGCATTGATCCTTCCTAAGTGGCCTGGCGGGATGGCTTCAACGATATCCACGGACGTGACCCGGGGTTGCTCATTTCGTCATCGGGTAAAAGATGTAATTAGTTCCAATTTATCAGGTATTCGGGGGAAAATTTTTCTCGCCGCTAACTGCCCTTAGCTTGAAGATAAAGCACTTAGTCGGGTCGGAGCGTTTCTCGAACCATGCCGAAAGGTCGGCATAACGGCACGGACGAGCCGAAATTTCCACCTTCTGCCAGGAAATTCACTGGGCAGATCGGTCATCACGTTGCGATCCCATATTCATGATCCCACGGAAATGTGGCTGGGTTCCGGGACGAAGCAGAATAAATCTGGATATTGTATAGACAACAAACAACTTACTGTGTGACCAAAGGTCAAGATTAGAGGCTGGATGACGCCCATTGAGACTCGCGAGAATATCCACATTTTCCGCTGAAAATGGAAATTCACGGGTAGCTTGGCAGTGTGCATGCTATGGATTTTGGGAGAAATCAATAAATCTGGGGAGTCAGTCAAGTGATCCGGACGCCGCACGCGGCTTCGGACACAAGCTACTTCTATCCACAACTGCCCGAATCGGGCTTGAATGCAATAAACCAAGGGGGAAGCCGGAATGAACGAAAGCTCTATTCGGCTGGGTCCGCGGGAACAGCAGATTGCCGAGCTGCTGCTCCAGGGTTGCGACAATGCGGAGATTGCCCGACAGCTCAAGATGGCCCGGCGTACGGTGAAGGCACACTTTAATCGTCTTTTCTTACGTTTTGCAATTACTGGCGGTATCAAGCGAGTCAAACTCGCAACTATTCTCTATCGGAGGCAATTATGTTCGGAGAACAGCGTTACGGAAACCGGGTCCCCAGCGAGCGGGAACATCAAGTCATCGAACTCGTCGCTCAAGGGCTCAAAAACCGCGAGGTCGCGGATGCCATCGGCACCACGGAGCATGTCGTCAAAAACTACCTCCGAATCATCTACGACAAGCTCGGACTCTGGAACCGCGTCGAGTTGGCTCTCTGGTACGAAGCCCGCCGCCAGCAAGTCCCGGCGCACGCCTGAAGTTTTGGAAAGCTGGGAGCAGAATATTCTCAGTCTCCATCAACCTGGCCTCCGCCGCAATCACCTGCAACGCTGACCGAAAGCAACCATCAGAAAGCAGAAGACCCTCGCCACCGCGAGGGTCTTCTGCTTTTTGATACTTTCGCGATTCTTTACCGACAGCCCTGCGATTCGAGATCGCGCAACTGTTGCGCCGCCTGCGGAGCCCCGCGCCTGGCGGCGGCGACGAGCAGAAGGCGGGCCTGATCGCAGCTGCGGGGAACGCCGTCTCCATGCAAATAGAGGCCCGACAGCAAAAGGGCCGCGGTGGCATTTTGTTTCCCGACTGCCTTCCACAACAGCTTCGCGGCTTCGGAGGAATCCCGCACGCCCATGCTGCCTCCGAGATAGCGCTGGGCGAGCCGCAGATCGGAAGCGCCGCTCTCGTCGCCTGCCAGCGCCGGCCGCGATGGTTGGGCGCCGGGCAGCGGAGATTTCTGGGAAGCCGGCTGCAATCCACCCGGCACCGCTGCGTGATCATGGGCCGCAGTGGCCGAATTCTGGGCCTCGGGCATTTTGGGCTCCGCCGAAATCGCTTCTGGCGGATTAGAGGCGGGCGAAGAATCCTGGGGAAGTGAAGCCACCGGAGCACTCACCGGCGGCGCAGGACTGGATGGTGCTACTCCTGCCCTGGGTCCCGGGGCCCACTGCAGATACGCGAAACCCGCCAACGCCAGCACGACCGCGCCCAGCAGATATTTCCATGCTCGTCTTTGCGGACCGTTGGATTCCGCCAGACCGCTAAAGGCCTGATCGCGCAGCCACGGCACATCGGCCTCAGACTGCGGAGGTGTCATCTCGCCAACTTCGGTTGTGCCCCGATGGTCCGCAGGACCGGGTTGAAGGACCTGGCCGCACCGGCTGCAAAATTTGTGGCCCGGCGGATTCTGGTGCTGGCAGACAGAACAAAGGGCGCTCTGGAATTTCTGGTCACGGGCAAAATAGGGGCGAACGGCTTTCTCCGCCGGGTCCGCGCCGGTTTCCCGTTGGATTTCCTGCAAAAGTTTACTCACGGCCTGTTGCCGTTTCCTGGGAGGATTGCTGAAGTAAACCTGAGCCCAGCGACCGAGATTGCGCTCCAGAGCGGGGTTGGTGAGCGGGTTCAGTTCGGACGGGAGGGGTGGCTCAGACAATTTGTCCTGCAGATTGGACACGTGCATCCTCCAACGGCCAGCTTACCAAACATCACACTCCGGGTTGGAGGTTGTCAATGCTGAGATGTGGAAAAAAATTGCTGTAGATCCCCTTACCAGACTTACGGGCAGGCCTTTCCTTTGGCGGGCCGAAACTGGTCTTGTTGAGCATCTCGCTGGCTGGAAAACTTTCCGTCAGCGGTCTTGCCATACAGGTCGCCGCCGGGACAGTAGTACAGGGCGGTGTGGACATCGACCCAAACCTGAGTTTCGGGATTTCCCATATCGACAGGCGGAGGCGGGGCTTCCGCCAGGCCAAGACTCACCAGAAGCTTTTCAAACAGGGTCAGCTGCGGCTGAGGCAGCGCCTTGTGCTGGCTGGGTGCCGGAGCAACGTTTCCCGCAGTGTTCCCGGCGGGTCGAGTACCCCAGCCGGAGATCACGATCAGGAGCATCACCGCCGCAACCACCACGTAGAAGTTGGCTCGTCGTCTCCGCCACTGCTGCGCCAGCCATTCCGCCCGGGGACCATGGTGCGTCTTGACTGTCTCCAGCCATTCCTGCGCCTTTTTTGCCGAATCCCAGGGATAGGGCGCAACTTTAATCGCTGCTCCCACTGCTCCGGGCGGCGGAAGCGAATCTGCCGGAAACGGATCTGCCGGAACAATCCGCAGCGCATCCGGGCCCGGGACTTCAGCCGCCGGCGCAAAAGGATCCGGTGTCCAATGCAGCGGGGTGCTCAACACGGAATCGGTTTCCAAGGCGGGCTTCGAATCCGGTTCGGATAGCTCCGCCGGGTTTAATTCAACGACGCTCTGAGCCACCGGGGCCGGTGTGACTTGAGGTTCGGAAACCACGCCCGCTGGCAGAGTGGCCGGAACTGCTTTGTCCTTGAGAACCGTGTCCCTGGTCTGGGAAAAACCGACCCTGGAATTCCCGTTCGTGGGATTTTCCTGTCCATAGGGTGTGAGCCAGGGAGTTTCCTTCTTATTGGCAGAGTCCAAGCCTGGAACATCGGGCAGTGCAGGGCTTGCCGCACGCGCGGTGCCGCAAATTCCGCAGAAAAGCTCATTCTCGTCAAAAAAATCACTGCCACAGGCAGAGCATACGTCCGGGCTGCGAACCGCCGGAGCCTGGCCCCCGATCAGCGATGGCGGCGCGGCGGGCGCGAGCGGTCTGGCTGCGGCAACGTTCCCGACGGGCGAGGATTCGCTGCCCAAACGCTCGATCTGGGGCTTGATTCTTTCCAGAGCTTCCAGCATGCTTTGCCGCTCCGACGCGAGCGCCTCCTTCCACTTCATCCGGGCCGCGGTCACCATGGCTTCGCTTAGCAGGCCCGCCATAAGTTCAGCAGTGCGGAGGTCGGCTTCGCGAAAGGAATTGGCGCGGGCAAAGCGCAGCTCGAGAACGCCGGCCACCTGGCCCGCGTGATAAACCGGGACTGCGATGAAGGCTTTCACATCGCGACTGCGGAAAAGGTCGGCGTGCAGGTGCAGGTCGGAAGTGACGTCGGGATAATTGAGCGCCGTTCCCTTGCTCAGGCAGTCTGCCGAGAGCACGGAATTCAGGGGCACATGCGTTCCAGCGTCGAGGGCGGCGGTGCCCGTCGCGGAGCGATAAAAAAGCTGGTCCTTTTCGATAATGCCGATCGCGGTGCCGGAGGCGTGTGTGATCTTCTGCACTCTCTCCGCGACCAGTTCGGCTGCGGCCGCCAGATCCAGTTGCAGGGTTTGGATTAGTTTTTGGGTTTCTACAATCGCCGATAGATTTTCCGCGAAGTCAGCCTGATGCCCCTTCGCCCGCAAGCGATCATTGTGCTCCTGGAGCACGTAGGCTGCGGAGAGAAGTTGTTGAAACGAAGCCTCGTCAAGCAGAGGCTTTCGTTGCGGGCTGGTAGCAGTTTGGGTCACGAGCGTATTACGCGCCAGCCGGTGGGGGATCCCGGAAGCTCTATTGTAATGCAATCCATAAACCAAACCGGCTTACCAAAGAATGCACTATAGCTCCCGCTGGTTGTATGTCGGGAGGAGAGGCCCGACTCTAAAGCGGGGTAAGTCGCTGCAAAGTATAAGGCATGTTGCCTTGAGTTCGGCAACTTGCGGACCTGCGGCGCAGCCCCTGCTGGGGTATCAAAAGGGCACGCCTTCTCCTGGCCCGAGTGTGCAAAGTTGTGCACTTTCGTCTTGGGATGAAACCAGCCAAACAGGCCAAAACCGGCCGATTGGCGCCAGCCGCCAATGCGACCCTAGCGCCCTGCACTCCTTGGCGAAAATTGGCGGTTTGAGATTCTTCAACGACTCAGGGAGGTCAAAGCCTTTACCGCAAAGGACGCAAAGAAAGCCGCAAAGTTCGCCAAGTAGATTCCGCGCATGTGACACTATCCCGGCTGAGGCCCGGTGTGACGATCGCTCAAGTAGTAATGCACTGCCGGGGTGATGATTAGCGACAGTGCCATTGAGATCAGAACACCACCGATCACGGCAATGGCCAGGGGTTGTAGCATCTGCGAGCCCGCTCCCAGCGCGAATGCCAGCGGCAACATGCCCGCGACCGTGGCCAGTGCGGTCATGACGATGGGACGCAGGCGGCGGCGTCCGGCTTGCAGCATGGCATCCTCCGCGGAGAATCCCAGGGTGCGAAACTTCTGGTCCGCATCCAGCAGAAGGATTCCATTTTTCGCCACGATTCCCACCACCATGATCATTCCCATGAAGGAAGACACGTTGAATGTGGTGCGGGTGATCATCAGCGCGATGAATACTCCCGACGTTGATAACAATGCGGAAGCCAGAATGGCCAACGGAGCGGCGAACGATCCGAATTCAAAGAGCAGAACGATGAACACCAGAACGATCGCCAGGAGCAGCACCAGCACCAGGTCAGAGAATGATTTCTGTTGCTGCCTGTAGGTGCCGCCGTACTCCACGCGAATGCTGGAGGGAAGATGCAAAGCGTCCACCGCTTTCTGCACGGCGGTGACTGCGCTTCCCAGGTCGGTGCCTTCGAGACGTGCCGTCACCGAGACGTCGCGCTGCAAATTCTCCCGGCGAATTTCGGTTTGCGGAGGGAGCTCGGTGATAGTGGCCAGGGCGCCGAGGGTTGCGGTTTTGCCCGTGCTGCTGGTCAGCAGCGTGTCGCGCATGGCCTCGAGCGATGCCCGATTTTCCGGTGGAAAGCGGACTCGCACGGTGTAGGGACGATCGGCGCTAATCACCGGGGCAGCGGCTGGTTCGCCGCCCAGAATGGCCGCGGCATCGGTGGCAATTTCCTCAGGGGTGAATCCCGCGCGGGCAGCGACACTGGGGTTGATCTGAAAAGTGGTGGCGGGTCCGCTGATCGTGTTTTCGATTCCATCGAGCACGTCCACTACGCCGTCGATTTTGGCGATGGCGGCGGCGACTCTTGGGGCCCAGGCCTCGAGTAGCGCAGGGTCGGGCGAAAACAGCTTGATCTGGATGGGCTCAGGTTCGCTGGTCAAGTCGCCGATCATGTCCTGCAGGACCTGCACGAACTCAACCCGTACGGCTGGCTCCTGGGCCGTTACTTTGCTTCGGACTTCTTCCGTGATGTCGTCGATATTGCGGTCACGCTTTTCTTTGAGTTTAACCAGGATGTCGCCGCGATTCGCTTCAGTTACTGCCGCCAGTCCCAGTTCCAGGCCGGTGCGCCGCGAAGTGCTCTCGACCTCAGGCACGCTGTTGAGGATCTGTTCCATGTGGCCCACCATGCGGTCGGTCTCCGCGAGCGAAGTGCCGGCAGGCGTCCAGTAGTCGAGGGTGAATCCGCCTTCGTCCATCTCCGGCATCAAGTCGGAGCCGGAATAGCGGTAGCAAACGTATGAGGCGGCCACCAGGAGCAGGCTCAAACCTGCCAGCCACCCGGGATGGGCCAGCGCTTGTCGCAGCCACCGGGCGTGGAAGTCCACGATCTTCCTGAAGAATCCTCCGAGAGAAGCCTCCTCGGCGGCCAGCAATCGCGCCATGGAAGCTGCTTCTGTCTCCTCCGCCGTCCCGCTCTCTTTGTCCTCCATGTGGGCCTGCTTGCGCCTGCCGATAAAGTACTGGCTCAGACTCGGCGTCCAGCTCAGGGCCAGCGCCAGGGAGGTGAACAAAGACACACTCATGGTCACGGCCAGGGCGCGGAAGAATGTTCCGGTCACTCCAGTGATCGAAATCAAGGGCAGAAAGACGACGACCGGCGTCACCGTCGAGCCGATCAGAGGAATCGTGATTTCTTTCAACGCGCCATGGATGGCCTGCAGCCGGCCTTCGCCGGCATCGCGGTGAAGCACGATGTTTTCCACCACCACGATGGCATCGTCGATCACCAGCCCCACCGCCGCGGCTAGTCCGCCCAGTGTCATCAGGTTGAAGCTCTGACCCAGAAGTTTGAGCGCGATGAAGGTCACCAGAACCGTGACTGGAATTACCAGTCCCGCGACAATCGATGTTCCCCAGTCGCGCAGGAAGACCACCAGGATGATAGAGGCCAGAACCAGGCCCAGCAGAATGGCGTCACGCACGCTCCTGATGGAATCGCCAACGATGATGGACTGGTCATAGAAGGGCTTGATCTCAATTCCGGGCGGGAGCGACTTGCGAATCTCGGCGACTTGGCTGTGGACTTCATCCGCAACCTTGACCGTGTTGCTGTCGGGCTGGCGGTTGATGTTGAGCAGCACGGCCGGTTTGCCGTTGGCCGTGACCAGCGTATATACAGGCTTGACTCCGGGAGCGACGGTGGCGACGTCGCCGATGCGCACGGGAATTCCCGCGGGCGTGTTCCGGATGACCGTGTCGGCGATCTGCTGCGGCGTTCGCACCTGGCCGCTCACCAGCGCCAGCACCAGCTGATGATTGCGTTCGAAGAGTCCGGGGGAATCGATGAGGTTGGTACGCTTCATCGTGTCCAGGATGTCGGTGACGGTGACGTTCGCGGTCAGCAGCTTCGCCGGGTCGGGCGTGATGTGGAATTCCGGCTCCTGTCCGCCCTGCACCAGAACTGTGGACACGCCGTTCAGCCGGTTCAGTCGCGGCTTGATGTCGTAGGTGGCCATCTCCCAGAGCTGGGTTTGCGGAACGGTCGCCGAAGTCAGGCTGTACCCAATGATGGGAAAGCTGGCAAAGGTCATGCGATTCGCGACCACGCTGGCGGTCGGCGGCAAGTCCGTCTGGACGCGCGACAGAGCGGCGTTTACATACTGCAGGGTGAGAATCGTGTCCACGTTCCAGTCGAAGAACAGATCGATCTCGGCGGAGCCGCGGCTGGTGATCGAGCGCACCTCCTGCAATCCGGGAACGCTGTTCACGGCTTCCTCGATGGGACGGGTGATGGTCACCATCATCTGATCGGTGGGCATGACTCCGTTGTCCACCGCGATCAGGATGCGGGGAAAGTTGGTGGCGGGGAAGACTGCCACCGGAATGCTGAAAGCCAGGAAGCCACCGACCAATGCCAGGGTCAGGATCACGAAGATCAGAGGTTTGGAATAGCGCGAAAACCAGTAGGTGGAGGCTGGCGAATTCGCTTCCCGGCTACTTTTCATTCTGGCTTTCCACTTTGATCTTGCTCTTATCCGGCAGGCCGTAAGCCCCGGAGGCGACCACGCGGTCTCCGGCCTGCAGACCGTCGATGACCTGCACCGCATCGCCCTGACGAATGCCGACGCGCACGTTTTTCTGATATGCGTGATCGTCGCCGCTAACCTGCATGACCGATGTGGTTCCGTCCTGCGCGGTCAGGAGCGCCGCGGTGGGAATGACCAGGGCATCGGGAACAGTCTGGGCCAGCATGGAAACCTGCACGCTGGTGCCGGGCTTCAAGCGCTGATCCGGGTTTTTGATTTGGACCCATACTTCGACCGTGGTGCTGTTGGGATCAAGCGCCGGGCTGACCACCGTGATCTTGCCTTCGATCGGATTGTCCTCGCCGGGGACGGTGATGGTTGCCGGGTCGCCAGCTTTGAGCAACGCGGCTTCGGGTTGCGGAATGTGGGCGCGGGCGATGACCTGGGAAATATCCATCACGGTGAGCAGTGGAGTACCGGCCGCGACCATCTCTCCGGGGTAGAGGGGGCGGTCGGCTACCACGCCATCCATGGGACTGCGTATTTCGGAATAGCTGAGCTGTGCCGCCGAGCCCAGGTATTTGCCCTTCGCAGATTCGAGTTGTCCCGCCGCGGATTTCAACTGCTGCTGCTTGCCTACTTTCATCAGCGTGTCGAGATGCTGCTGCGCGATTTCATACTGGTTGCGCGCGTTGGTCAGGTCCACGCCCGCCTGGTCGAGTTCCTTGCGGGGTATTGCGCCCTGCTGAAGAAGTTCCTGACGGCTGCTGAAGATTTTCTGCTGGGCGGACAAAAGCTGCTTAGCGGCTTGCGCGTCGAGTTGAGCTTTCTGGACCTCCTGCGGCAGGGCGGAAGCGGTGGTGGTTTCGTAAGCGGCCTGGGCCTCGTCGTAAGATCCCTTGTTCTCCTGGGCCGCGGCTGCGAGGTCATTGTGCTCGAGCACGGCCAGCAACTGGCCCTTGCGCACCTTGCTGCCACGCGTAATGTAGAAAGCTTTCACTGGCGCGCTGATCTTCGGAGTGATCGCTGCCTGTTGCACAGGGAACAGAACGGCCTCGGCGGTGACCGTGCGCCGCAGCGTTTCCTTTTTTACCGTGACCACCTGCACCGGGACGGCGGCTTCTTTCTCTGTGGAGTTGCTGGAGCAGGCCGGCAGGAAAAGCAACGGGAGGATCGCAAGGGAAACTGCACGCCGCCGATACCATGATTTGTGCGCGAAGAACCCGCCCTGTCTCTCCAAAGAACGGAGAGACGAGGACGGGGCACCCGCGCGAGTTTTTTTCTCCGGTATCAGAAGGTTCCTGTCAGGGTTTGAAGGTTGGCCAGCGCTACGCGGAAGCGCGACTGGCCGTCGCTGAAAGCGTTGCGTGCGAGGGTGGAGGTATTTTGCGCGTCCACTACTTCGAGCACGGTGGCTTCTCCTGATTGATAGCGCAGCGTGGTCAGGCGGAGAGCCTCCGCCGCAAGTTCGGCCGACTGATTGAGAGAGTCCAGCTCCGAGCGGGCGATTTGAGCTTCATCGTACAAGGTGCGCAATCTGGCCAGCAGCTGGCGCTGGGCGAACGTCAACTCCAGCTGCGCTTGCTCGCGCCGCAGATCGGCCTGCTTCAATCGGCTACGATTCGCTCCCCAGTTCCAGACAGGCAACTGGAGTGTCGCGGTGGCGGCGTATCCGAGATTGCGCACCGACAGCTGCGAAGCCGGATCGAACTGGCGGGTGGCGAAGTGGTTCGCGTCAATGCCGTAAAAGTAATCCAGCTTTAGCGCAGGTAAGAAGCCAGACCAGGCCACGCCAACTTCCTGGCGAGCTTCCTGGAGCGCACCTGCGGCGGCCCGCAGATCGGGGTTCTGACGGGCGGCAGCGGTCTGGACTTCGGTGAAGGTCGGGAGGGGCTCAGGGGTCTGCAGGTCGTCCACTACGCTGAAATGCTCGTTGAAGTCGGGGAAGATGAGCACGGCGAGATCGAGACGGCTGCGATTCATTTCGAGCTCCGCTTCCTGCAGGTCGCGCTGCTGCTGCTGGAACAGGATCTGGGCCTTAATCACGTCCGAATGCGCCACCTCGCCGCCTTGTTCAAGCTTTTGGCTGATATCGAGAAAGTGCCGGCCCTGGTTGGCCGCACGCTGGGCAGTGTCATATTTCCGTTGCGCCACCACGAAGTGGTAATAGGCTTGGACCACCGTCACCACCAGCCCGCGGGCGGCGATTTCGGAGCGGGCCCGTGCCACTGCTTCCGCGGCCCGCGTGCGCCGGTATTCCGCGACCCCCTGCAGGGAAATATCCTGGTGAACATTGCCCTGGCTGAGGTATTCATGCACTCCATTGGCGCCCACGTAGCGCCCGGTGGACGTGCCATTGCCCTGGGTATAAAGAAATCCGGCGTCGTAGTTCACACCCGGCAGCAGGGCGGCCCGGCCTTGTACCCGGTCCTCTTTCGCGGAACCGTAAGCGGTCAGGGCGGCGTGATATACAGGATCATTTTTTCGCGCGCGGGCGATGGCATCCTGCAAAGTCACGGTCAGGGGAGGGGCATTCATGCCCTGATTCGGGTCCGCATCGACCCCAGGCATTGAGTTCTGCGCAGCTGCCATCGTAAACAGACCCAGCATTCCGAAGACCAACCTTATGCTCTTGCCGATATTGCCGCTGCAAAAGTGCATTCTCCGCACCTCCATGAAACCACGTGGAGACAGCCGCCCTCGGCTGTCCGGCGGAGCAACGCTCCGCTATTTTCCCTGGCGAAAAAGAATCTGTCGAGCCAATGCTCGACCGGACAGCCGAGGGCGGCTGTCCCTACGCGTGCAGGGGTACAAATATTACTGGAACAGACCTTAAGGGTACCTGAAGCTGATTGAGGCGCGAAGGGTTCCGCTGTCACCGCCGAGGGCGGGCCGCCCTCGGGACAGCCGGCAAGATGCCGGCGCTACCGGTTAAGGCCGCGCTATGGTTTCGGGACAGGCAACTCAACCGTCATGCGGGTGCCCTTTCCGGGGCTGCTCACGGCGGCGATGCTGCCCCCGTAGGCTTCGACCAGGGCTTTGGCGATGGCCAGGCCCAGGCCAAAGCCGCCCGTAGCCCGGGCCCGAGAGTGGTCTCCGCGATAGAAGCGCTCAAAAATCTTGGGCAGATCAGCGGCGGCAATACCGACGCCATGGTCCTGGAAAGAGACTTGCGCGTGGTCTCCTTCGCGAGCCACGGCGATCTCGACCGATGTTCCCTCGGGACTGTAGCGGACAGCATTCTCCAGCAGGTTCGTCCACACCAGTTGCAAGTCCTCGGGGTCGGCGCGGATGGGAACCGGCCCGTTGGTCACCAGGTGAATCGTGGTGTGGCGAGACTCGGCCAGAGCGCGAATTCTCTCCACCGCTTCTTCGCAGGTGGAGTTGAGGTCGATGAGATCGAGGTTGCGCCCCTGCGCATTCTGCGCCCACTGCTCCGCCCGGGCCAGCCGAAGCATCCACTGCAGCAGTTGCTCCAGCCGGTCCAGGTCCTGGAGCGATGCCTGCACCCCGGCGCAATACTCTTCCGAACTTCGAGGACGCTGCACCAGCGACTGCAGAGTGGACTTCAGTACCGCCACGGGCGTCTTCAGTTCGTGCGCCGCGTTCCCCACAAATTCCCGCTGCTGTTTGAAGGAGTACTCAAGACGCGCCAGCATCTGAGTCATCGAATCGGTCAAAGGGCGCAGTTCCTCGATCTGCTCGGCTTCCCTGGGAGGCTGAAGCTTCCAGCTCTGAGTCGAGACCAAGGCTGCCTGCCGGGCCAGGCTTTGCAGAGGCAGCAGGCTGCGTCGGATCCTCCAGGAAGCCAGCCCAGTGGTCGCGCCCAGCAGGAGCAGGCTCGCCAGGGCAATGGAGCCTCCCGCAACCTTGACCTGGTGTTGAATCCGTACCAGGGGTGAGGCATAGACGATAGTCAGGGTCTGGGGGTGGAAGGCCGCGCCCTCTTCCCGGTCCAGTATTGGAATGTGGTTCAGGCGCACGGCATGATACGGGACCCCGGCCCAGGTGAAATTCCAGTGTTCGCTGGGACCGGGCTGGAACTGCAGGCCGTCAGGCCAGTCCTCCGACCGGGTGAGAAATCCGGTACGGTCGGCCCACACCGTAAACTGGTCGGGATGAAGCGGATCAATCGACTCGGGCAGAAGGCTGTTATCAAAGTACACGTGCCCGGTCGCATCTTCGGTATAGCGAACCAGCACGGCCACGCTGGTGGCGTGGGCCTGCATGCTGGTGTCGAGCGTGGAGATCAGGCGCCAATAGGTGACCAGAACCCCGATGACCACCAGTCCGGCGGTGAGGATGATCTGCGACAGCAGGACTGAAGCGATGAGCCGCCGTTGAATGGAGTCGCGCCGCATGTCGGCCATTTCAGAAATCAATCCTGCAACATATAGCCCTGCCCGCGCAGGGTGCGGATCAGCTGCCGCGATGACCCCTGGTTCAGTTTGCGCCGCAGCCCGGAGATATAGACTTCGATTACGTTGCTGAATTTTTCCCAGTTGTAGTCGTACAGATGCTCGAGCAGTTCGGTCTTTGAAACCACGGCGCGCGGGCGGTGCACCAGGTACTCAAGCACGCGATATTCCATGGCGGTCAGCGTGATCGGCTTTCCGCCGCGCTGCACGGTGCGGTTGACGGTATTGAGTTCGAGATCGCCGATCACGACCACCGGGGAGGGCTGTCCCTTGCCGCGACGGATCAGGGCCTTGGTGCGCGCCAGCAGTTCTCCGAGATCGAATGGTTTGGTCAGGTAGTCGTCGGCCCCGGCATTGAGCAGGGCGACAACGGAATCCTTGTCGTCTCGCGCGGTCAGCACCAGCACGGGGGTGTGCTGTCCGGCTTGCCGGATTCTTCCCAGCAATTCCATTCCATCCAGTTTGGGCAGCATGAGGTCGAGCAGCACCACGTCGTAGGGATTCGATTCTGCCAGGAACAGTCCCTCCTGACCGTCGGCGGCAACATCCACCGCGTAGCCGGCGCTTTCGCGCAAACTGCGGGCGATGTTTTCGGCGAGCCGGGCCTCATCTTCGACTACCAGCACGCGCATAATGTTCCCCTCCAGGCAATTCTATCCGGGCCCGCGCCCGTTGTGGGACGAGGTGTCCCGGATCAGGCTTAACGGCCCCGCCCGAACACCATGGGCCATAGACCAAAATGTAGCATTCGCAAGGCTTTTGTCG
>Ga0207667_10007138_pt1 | contig 13485 bp, 12 predicted proteins | sample KBSCornC52_FD_184301 | JGI IMG/M metagenome (GOLD analysis project Ga0207667, IMG submission 184301) | Corn rhizosphere microbial communities from Kellogg Biological Station, Michigan, USA - KBS Corn C5-2 (SPAdes) (version 2) | ecosystem: Host-associated > Plants > Roots > Rhizosphere > Soil ...
GGGGTCGTCGTCCGGATCCGGCGTCTGCTGCGCTGGGCGTTGGGCCTCGGGCACATGGCGCAGGTTCACGCGTACGCGCGTCCAAGTCGAAGAGCGGCCGCGCATCGAGTCCACGAGCACGTCATCGACCGCGAGTAAGGCGGCGACATCCGCATGCTTGGCCTTCCAGCGTTCGAGCCCGGCCAGCGCGGCTGCGCGATCCGGAGAATTGGCGATCACGAGCAGCGGCGCTTTGCTGCGCGGTTTGGCGGCCGTTTTCCGCGCGCGTGAGGGGGCGACACGCGGCCCTTCGCCGGCCATTTTTTGAAAGTGCGGGGGCCAAGGCGCGTCGCCCAAGCCCTCTGCTTCGTCCCGCGCGGCCAGCTCGAGCAGCCCTTCGAGCGAACCCGGGTGGGCGTCGAGCTCGCGGTGCGGATCACCGATGCGAGCGAAGCGACTCGGCAGCGTGAGCACGGTGAAATCCGCCGCGTTGCAAACTGGCACTTCAGCCCAAGTCAGTGGCGCAGACACGCGCGCATCCGGTAGCGGCCGGATTGAATAACCGGAGCACGTGGTGCGATCTTTGGCGTTTTGGTTGTAGTCGAGGAACACGCCGTGTCGTTCTTCCTTCCACCATTTCGAAGTGGCAAGCTTCGGCGCGCGGCGCTCGACTGCGCGGGAGAGCGCGAGCGCTGCGCGTCGTACCTCGGTGAAGGTCCAACGCGGCTCGATGCGCACGTTGATGTGCATGCCACGCGAGCCGCTGGTTTTGGGAAAGCCGACCAGGCCGTGCTCTTCGAGCACGGCTTTGACCTCGAGCGCTACGTGCCGCACGTCTTCCCACGGCACTCCGGGACCCGGATCGAGATCGACGCGCAGCTCATCGGGATGCTCCAAGTTGCCCGTCCGTACCGCGTGCGGATGCAGCTCGATACAGCCGAGGTTCACGACCCAGGCCAGCCCCGCCGCGTCGTCCACCACGATCTCCTCCGCGGTCCGGCCGGAGGGAAAAGAGAGCAGCACGGTGCGCAGCCACTCGGGCCGCTTTTCCGGCGCGCGCTTTTGGTAAAAGGGTGGCGCTTCCGCGCCGTCGACGAAGCGTTTGAGCACGAGCGGCCGATCGCGGATGCCGCCTAGGGCGCCTTCGGCGACGCTCAAGTAGTATTTGACGACCGCAAGCTTCGTGAGCTGCACCTGCTTCGAGAAGTAAGGCTTCTCGGGATGCGTGACTGCGACCTGTCGGCCGTCGATCGAGACGAACTCGCTTTCAACCGGTTTGCCCACGCGCTCAGCTTATTGCGACGAGGCGGACTGCGCCACCGTAGCGGATCAGCGCCGGCGCCGGCGCGGCCGTTCGGGCCCTGGCCGTGGCTGCTCTTCACGTACGCTCGCGCGTCGGCGAGCGGGGCGGCCGATGGAATATGCATTGCATCCGCGCAGGCGATCATGAGGTCGATCCGAGAACGCCGTTTCGCCGTGGGTGCCGAGCCGGGAGAAGGGGGAACAGGGTTTCGAGTCTGGGCTCCGGACCGTCAGCGTATTTCGGTGGTCAGCGTCGCGGATCAGGCGGAGTTTCCGCTGGAAAACGAGGACAATGGCTATTTTTCCGGCGTCGTCTCCGCGCTCGGCGATGGCGCTCGCTATCTCTTTCGCGTCGACGGCGCCGAGCGGCTCTATCCCGATCCGGCAACGCGCTTTCAGCCCGAAGGCCCGCACGGGCCGTCACAGGTCGTCGATGCTTCGCGTTTCGAGTGGCAGGATCGCGGCTTTCGCGAGGTCAGTGATGCGCGCGTGATCTACGAGCTGCACGTGGGCACGTTCACGCCGGAAGGCACCTTTCGCGCCGCGGCCGCGCAGTTTGCGGAGCTCGCCGAGCTAGGCATTACGATCGTGGAGCTGATGCCGGTCAATGGGTTCCCCGGGAAATTCGGCTGGGGATACGACGGCGTGAACCTCTGGGCGCCGGCTCACATCTATGGCTCGCCCGACGATTTGCGGTTCTTGCTCGCAACGGCACACGAGCTCGGGTTGTCCGTGATCTTGGATGTCGTCTACAATCACTTTGGGCCAGACGGCAACTACTTGCGCGCATTCTCGGACGCCTATTTCAGCGAGGAGCACGCGAACGAGTGGGGCGAAGCGCTCAACTTCGACGGTCGGAATAGCGCCGGAGTGCGCGAGTTTTTTCGTGAAAACGCGCGCTATTGGATCGAAGAGTTTCACTTCGACGGCTTGCGCTTGGACGCGACGCACGCGATCGTCGACCAGTCGGAGAGCCATGTCGTCGCCGAAATCGTGAAGGCCGCGCGGCTCGGTGGCAAGCGCCTCGACAAAACGGTGTTCGTGGTCGCCGAGAACGAGGCACAACAGTCGAAGTTGGTTCGTTCGCCCGAAGTCGGCGGCTACGGCGCCGATGCGGTGTGGAACGATGACTTTCACCACAGCGCGCTCGTCGCCCTCACCGGCAGGCACGAGTACTACTACGACGATTATCGGGGGACGCCGCAGGAGCTGCTGTCAGCCGTCAAATGGGGCTATCTATTTCAAGGTCAATATTCGCATGTGCAGCAGAAACGTCGCGGCACGCCGGCTTTCGATCTGCAAGGTCAACAGTTCGTGACCTATTTGCAGAACCACGATCAGATCGCCAATAGCTCCACCGGCGCGCGCATTGACCGTTTGACGAGCCCGGCCGAGCTCAGAGCGTTGACTGCGCTGTTGCTGCTTTCGCCTTCGACGCCGCTGCTATTTCAGGGTCAAGAATTTGCCTCCTCGGCGCCCTTCTTGTTTTTCATCGATCATGGAGAAGAACTGGCAAGCGCGATCAATCAGGGTCGGCATCAGTTTTTGGCCCAATTTCCCACCGCCGCGTCGGAAGAGGTGCAGCAACACCTAGCCGAGGCGACCAGTGTGAAGAGCTTCGAGCGTTGCAAGCTCGATTTTTCCGAGCGTCAAAGGCACGCGCCGGTGTACCGCCTGCACCGCGATTTGTTGCGCTTGCGGCGAAGTGATCCGGCGGTGAAGCAGCGCCGGACCGATCTCATTCAGGGATCGGTGATCGGTGATCGGGCGCTGGCGTTGCGCATCTTCTGCGAAGAGGGTGACCGCTTGCTGATCACCAATTTGGGCGCGGATCTCGATTCGGGGCCGCTCGCCGATCCGTTGCTGGCACCGCCCGAGGGCTGCAGCTGGCGCGTGCTCTGGGCGAGCGAAGCGTTGACCTACGGCGGCCAAGGCTACGCGCGCGCATATGTCGACGGCAGGGTCAACGTGCCCGCGCGTTCGAGCATTCTGTTTTGCCCGAGCGAAGACGCCGAACACGCAGAGCTGAGCACGCCGGCTCGCTGATCGCCTGCGCGGCCTCGGGGAACGCCAGCTCACCCTTGCGCGTCCAGCGCGGTTTGCGCACTCGGACGCCGAAGGCTAGGACGACCTTGGGCGTGGCGCGTGACCATCAAAAAAACAAACCGAATCGCGCTGCGATCGGTGGCTAAGCGCCGATCAACGCGGTCGGTTGCAACGGGCTGATCAGCAGCTGAGCCGGCGTATGGCGTGGTTTCGGCGCCCTTAGTCTGCAAATTCCTGCAGGACTTCGAAGGTGCCGGTCAGGGTTTCTGCTGGGCCGCGGCGAGCGAGACCTGCGCCATCGAGCTCGGCGACGACGCAGGTGATGTTGTCGGCGCCGCCGCGCTCGTTGGCTAAATCGATCAGCGTGTTTGCGGCGGCGTCGGGCGGTGAAGCGGCGAGCACTTGCGCGAGCTCTGCCTCGGTGATGGCGTCCGTGATGCCATCGCTACAGAGCAATAGCTTGTCCGCGCGACGGAGCTGCAAGCGGCCGAGCGCGACGCGCAGCTTTTCCTGGCGGCCGATCGCCTGGAGCACGATGTTTCTTTGCGGTGAGTCCTTGGCTTGGTCCGGCGACAGCACGCCGCCATCGACCAGCATTTGCACGAAGCTCTGATCGCGGGTGAGCTGGCGCAATTTGCCTCCGCGCAGCAAGTAGGCACGCGAATCGCCCACCTCCGCGATGAAGGCCTCCTTTGGCGTGAGCACCACGGCGGTGAGCGTCGCGCCCATGCCTCGGTTCTTGCCCCACGCGGCGTCGAGCACGTCGGCATTGGCTTGCACCACCGCAGATTCGAGCAAGGCCTCGCTCGGTTTGCCCCGAGCCTCACACAGCGTCCCGCGCAGGGAGTCGATTGCGACCGAACTTGCCACCTCACCGGCTCGATGTCCGCCCATGCCGTCGGAAACCGCGAGCAGCATGCCTCTTTCGGAGATCGGCCAGCGCTGGCCATTTTCGGTCTGTTCCGCGCGCTGTGCGGCGCTCAGATCCGACACGGCAAATGCATCTTCGTTGTTCCCGCGTCGTCGACCGACATCGGTTCGCGCAGCAACCGTGAGCCATACTTCGTTCGTCATCGCGTGCAACTTCTCGCCCAATCTTCTATCGCAGGCACCCGTTCGAGCCAACTGCGATGCAACGCCGATGCCAAAGCGAGCGGCCGAGGCCGGGCTACGCGGCGCGGCATTTGCAACGGAGGCGTGGCCGAGATGTCACGAATCGCTCAGCCAGCGATGCCCGAGCGGCCGAGTGAGGTGCGGATTGGGATTTCGGGCTGGGTCTATCCGCCGTGGCGCGGGGTTTTTTATCCCAAAGGGCTGCGGCAGTCGGACGAGCTTTCATACGCGAGCCGCGCGTTTTCATCGATTGAAATCAACGGCTCGTTTTACAGCTTGCTGCGGCCCAGCACTTATCAGACCTGGTTCGAGCAGACGCCGCCAGATTTCCTGTTCGCGGTGAAGGGCGGACGCTTCATCACGCACATGAAGCGTTTGCTGAACGTCGAGACCGCGCTGGCGAATTTCTTTGCCTCGGGGCTGCTCCGATTGGGCGAGAAGCTCGGCCCAGTTTTGTGGCAATTGCCGCCCAATTTTGCCTTCGATCGCCAGCGCCTGGCGAGCTTCTTCCGGCTCTTGCCACGGACGACGGGCGAGGCGGCAACTCTGGCGCGCGGGCATGATGCGCGAGTTGCAGGACGAGCCGAAACTCACGCCGTGGTGGAACGCCCGCTGCGTCATGCCTTGGAGGTGCGGCATCCGAGCTTCCTCACGCCTGAGTACGTCGAGCTGCTGCGGGAGTACCAGGTTGCCTCGTGCGTGGCAGATTCGGCGGGGCTCTACCCGTGGCTCGAGGACGTGACGGCGGATTTCGTGTACGTCCGCCTGCACGGGGCTGAGCGCTTGTACACGAGCGGCTACGGGCCGCGCGCGCTCGCGCCCTGGGCCGCACGGGTGCGCGCGTGGTCCGAAGGCAGCGCCGCGCCCGCGCCGCGGCTCGTCGCCGAGACCGCGCCGGCCGCGCCCGCGCCGCGCGATGTCTTCGTGTACTTCGACAATGACGTCAAGGTGCGGGCGCCGTTCGACGCGGCCAACTTGCAACGGTTGCTCGAGCGCAAGGCGACCAAGCGCCCGCCGCGTACGCAGCTCGCGGTCACCGAGGAGCCGCGAACCAGCTGGCCCGCGTGGGCAAACGTCGCGCGCGCCGCTCGCTCGCGCTGAGCGACAGCGACAAGGGGGCCAAAGGCTACGGCTGGTGCCCTCCGCCACATGAAGGCGCGCTCGGCGAACGCCGAGAAAACGCGCTCGCTAGCGCGCAATTCAGCGTGGCCCGGTCCTTGCGTTGTGGGAGCAATACCGAGCCGCAGTGAGTGCGGATGTGCTCGGTGAGGAGAGCATTCGTGGCCAAATCCAAAGTCATTGTCTCCGCGCTCGCAGCGAGCGCGGGCGTCGCCGTGTTGGCCTATGCCGTCACGCGGCGCTCACGGCGCCTGCGGCACGCGCAAGCCTTTCATCAACCCGAGCTGACCGAGCCGGTCGGCGAGCTCGCGCAATCATCCAGCGCGTTGCCGCGCTCGCCTGCGAGCGTGAGTGCGGTGGAAAACGAGCCACCGGAGCCGACGGCCCAAATCAGCGCGCGCCCGCCTGCGCCGATCGGTGCCGACGACGTGGAGGCGCTCGACCCGGAAGAAATCGGCGCCGATTGGCTGGCACGCGCGACCCAGTCCGAGCGCAGCGCGAGCGAATCCGATCTGGAGCTCGAGCTAGAAAATCTCGCGGCACCGTTGGAAGAGAGCGCAGACGAAGAGGGCGCCGACAGCGAGCTTCCGCCTGCGAGCTTGCGCGATGAGCGAATCGCGGAGGTGGACATCTGGGCGGCGCGCGACGAGACTTGAGCCCCATCGCGAGCGCTTCGACCATCCTGTTCTTGTCGCCGGCCAAGATGGCTGGCCGGCGGGGTCAGATGTTGCTCGCGCCGAGCGCGGATTTCATGCTCGCGCGAGCGCTGCGTTCCGCCGAAGGCGCGCCGGTCGGTGACGTGTTCAGCTTCGTGAGCTCGCTGTATTTCCGCGGCAAGCTGAGTTACGCCGAAAAGTTCGGCCGTGCCCGCCCGGGCCTTGCCGCAGTCTTCGTGATCAGCCAGGGCGGTGGTTTGCTGCGGCCTGACGAGCCGGTCACCGTCGCTCGTTTGCAGAAGTGGGCAGAGGTGCCGATTCACCAGGACAATCCGCACTTCACCGCGCCGCTCGTGCGTCACGCGAGCGAGCTGTGCGATGCGCACGACGCGCACACGCGCTTCGTGCTGCTCGGCAGTGTGGCCAGCAACAAATACGTCGTGCCGCTGCTGGACGTGTTCGGCGAACGCTTGCTGTTTCCGCGCGAGTTTGCGGGGCTCGGCGACATGAGCCGCGGTGCGCTCTTGCTCCGCGCAGTGCGAGAAGAGCGCGAGCTTTCGTACGCGACCGTAGCCGCGGAAGTGGCGCGGACGCGCTCGCGATGAGCCCGGGTGCGCGCCTCAGAGCGGCGCGCACTGCATGCGGTCGAGCACGAGCGTGGCGGCGTCGCCCAGGATATCGCGCTGCAGTCGCTTTTCATCACCGAAGAATGCGCGCGCAATCTTGCGATCGAGCCGCCGAGTTCCGACGAGCGCGATTGCTTCCTCTTCGCTCTCCACGTTTTCGCCGTAGGTGACGCGCTCTTCCGCACCCTCGGGTTCGCCTAGCCGGCGCCGAAAGTACTGCATGCCGAGGCTGCGCGAACGCGCCTGGTGGTCGCCCAAGACCACCACTTGGAGCAGGCTGCGCTGCTCCGGAGACAGTGGCTCCATGGCTTGGCAGAAGGCTCGATCGAGTGCGGCGAGCTGACCCTCGGTGCCCAGCTCGGTCGCACGCAAGATCCGGGGGCCGCACTCGCGGGCGAATTCGTCACGGCCGGGCGCTGGCGCTTGGTGCTCGGTCAGCGCGCGCTCGGTGTAGGCCGCCGCCAACTCGAGCAATGGCACGAGCTCGCTGCGCAATGCCTGGCTGTCGGTGGCTCGGTCGGCGTGGAGCTCATCGAGCAGCGTGCGGATATGGGCGCGCAGCGACTCGAGGCGGAGCACGGTTTCGACCGGCAGATGGCCGTCTTCATTTTTGCCGGTCATCGTGTACAGCGCGACCGTGATGTGCGCGGCGACCTTTGCAGTGTCGAACGGCGGATGGCAGATGGGGAACGAGCGGCGCTCGCCAGTTCCGTGCAGCGCGAGCTCGGTCATCGAGGCTACGAGCAGCGGCGCTTCGATGCCGGAGTTTGCCCGCGCTTGGCCATACGATGCGTGAAAAACCTGATTTGCCGCGCTGAAAGAGGCTTCTGCCGTTTCCGACTCCATGGCTTTTTGTTTAGCAAACCGCGCGCCAGTGACGCGCCTGATTGCGGCAAACGCGCGCCGGCGCGTTACGCCCGCTCGTTTCTATAGGCAGCCCACCAGAGGGCGATCGAAGTCAGCGCCCAAGCAGCGGTCGCGAGTAGCAACACCTGCACGAGAGGCGCGCGTCCGGCGCTCATCACCGTGAGCGCGAAGGCGCACAGGCCGAGCGAGCCGAGCACCGCTCCGCGCGCGTCGTCGCAGGCCTGGCGAGTGCCGCCCTTGTCCTTCAACAGCGTGAGGCTTGCCGGCAAGATCGCCGGAAAGGCCAGAAATAAGCCGCCGACGCCGGGACCCCAATGCGCGCCCAGGGCAGCCGCGCCGACGCTGATCAGCCCGCCGAAGGCGAAGCGAACCAGGTATTGTCCGGGTTTTGCCTTATCGAGTGCGGCCCAATTGAGCTCGGGCTTCATCGCTGCGTCACCCACAGCAGGCAGCCACGCAGCGAAAATGCCGTGAGCAGCCAGAGCGCCCAACACAGGCCGGTCGTGAGCCACACCGGCCAACGCGAGGCGCGGATGCTCTCCGCACAGGCCGCGCTGTAGACCAGCAACGCCACACTGCCGAGCGCCATGCTGCGCCCTTCCGCCACCGTGTGCTCCGCACCGTGCGCCAGACGAGAGAGCGCCAGTGAGCCGAGCGCGACCGAAGGCGCAGCGCTGAAAATGCCGGCGAACGTCTTCGGCTTGAGCAGCTGCCCCACGAATGAAAACAGCGACACGATCGCCCCGCCGAGCACGAAGCGCAGCGCAAATTGCAGCCAAGTCGCCATGAGATCAGTGTGGCGCGTGTCTTCCGAGCTGAACAGGGGGCACGGATCGGGAAGCACTGCGAACGCGAGCGGACGTCGGATTTATGTGGCGAGATTCACCAAATAAAGGCCAGCCAATTCGCGATGGCGCCGTCGTCAGCGGTTCGCCACTTCGAGCAGCACATCGGCGTGACAGGGGCCGTCGAGCGGGCACCAGCAGGCCAGGTTTTTCCCGCGCAGATCGCGGCGCACATCCTCGCGCGTGAATGGCAGGCGTGAGCGCGCGGCGGGGCGAGCGAGCTCTTGGCGAAAAAGCGCGACCGAACGAGCGCGAGCGCGCTCGCGCTCCGCGGGCGATGCTTCGGTTCTGCTCGGCAGCGGAAATGGGTTGCCCCACTTGCTCGGCCGACTGACGCAAACGACGGGCAGGCCGTTCGGCGAGAGCAAGTGGGAGCCCTTGGCTCGGCTTCGTTTGATGCGGACGGGCTTGGGCATGGGCAATCTGCTCCGTGTTGCTGGAGAGCTCAGAGCCTGGGGCACGCGCCGTGCAAAGCACGCGCTGATGGAGAACCTGATTGAACTAAGCTCCTGGGACGAAGAAGGCAACCTCCGGGTGGTCGTCGAAGCGCCGAAGGGTTCGCAGGCCAAGCTTCACTATCGACCGCGCTCTCGGACATTCGAGCTGCAACGCCTGCTGCCCGGCTCGGGCTACCCGTATGATTGGGGCTTCGTGCCGGGGACGCGAGCGGAGGACGGCGATCCACTCGATGCCATGGTGATGTACGACGGTCACACCTTTCCAGGCGTGGTGATCCCGAGCGTGCCCATCGCCATCCTGAATTTGAGTGAGCTCAAACCAGGCGCACCAAAGCCACAGCGGAACGATCGCTTGATCACGGTGCCGGCTGCACAGCCCACGCCGGCGTCGCTCGCTGAGCTCGATTCGCGCACGCGCGACCAGCTCGAGCAATTTTTCAAAGTGGCGGGGGAGCTCGCCAAGAAAGAAGTGACGATCCTCGGCTGGGGCGACGCGAGCGAGGCAAGGAGCGCGGTCGAAAAGGCGGAGGCAGCGTACCGAGCGCGCTGAGACGGCTGCTGACCTCACCAGGCCCGGAGCTGGCGATCGCTTAGCGGTGCCGTGGGAGCTGTAGGGCGAGGCCGTGCGCCAACAAAAAATTGCGTGCCCACTTGGGCTGGAGCAGCGCGATCGCCGTCGCTACGAGTAGCAAAACCAAAATCGAATAGAGTCCCCAGCGCAGGGCTCGGCGCGGCGGGTTTGCAGAGCCGCTTTCACTCGGCGCGGGCCAGCTCGACGATGGAGTGCGATCCACGCGCGTCGCGTGATCTTGCCAGGTGCCGGGCTCGGCCGGCGCCGGCTCAGGCTCGGCAAATACCGGCATGGGCGGCAGATTGGAGCGAAACATCGTGGTCGGCTCGTCCGGGGGCTCCTCGTAACTTGCGCCTCGGCTGGGGCGGAGCCCGGAATTCTCGACCACCGGACTCGATGACAAGTCGGGAGGTGGCCGCGCGGTGTCGCGCGTGGTGCTCTCGATCGTGCCGGAGGCTCGGAAAAATTGGGTGCTCTCTTCGTCCGTGACTTCGACCGACGATTGTTGGAGCGCGCTCAGCGTGTGGCGTCGGGTTTCGAGCGTGGGGCGCATGATGCGCCGCACTTCATCCGCCACTTGTTGCTCGCTGCCGAGCAAGGTCTGCGGCAGCTCGGACATGGCGGCGGCGAGCCCAGCCGGGCCGTCGAACGACTCCGGTGTTTTGAGCGCGCGGTCGAGCAACGCGGAAAGCGGCGCCGGAAAATACTCAGCGAGCTTGGCGGTGGCGTCCACCGTCATTAGCTGACCGCTCAAGAGCTGGAATAGCTCGACGCCCGCGGTCAAGATGTCGCGCGCGATGGCTTCGGTCTCGGTGCGCGAGGGGCGCGTGTCGCTGAGCAATTGCGCGATGCCGACTTCGGCCACCAGCACTTCACCGTATTCCGCAAGCCAGATCGCGTCGGCAAAGAAGGAGCGCGTATAACCGACGGTCGCGGTTTGCTGCAGCAACCGCTGCGCCGTAGCGACGCTGGTCAGCGCATCACGCACGATGCGCACTGCGGTGGCGGCTTTGAGCTGAGTGCCTTGCTTGCGCACCGCTGCGCCGAGCTCGAACAGCGACACTCCGGGCACGTACTCGCTGGCCACGTAGGTATTGGAGTCGGTGTGGACGAATCCGAGAACCTTGGCAATCTGCGGGTGCGCCAGACTCCGGGCCACGTCGATCGCGGGTGCTAGGCCCTCGGGCGAGCGCGAAATCTCGCGCAGCGCGACGAGCCGGCCCGCTTCCGTGCCTTTCAACATGCGGCCGGCGTGAACGCGGCCGTGTGCACCCGTGAACAGCTCGAACAAAAGCTCGCACTGCGCTTGTCCGCTCGGCGCTACGCTCGGCCTCATCGCCAATTCTCCCTGCTTTCGAAGCCTGAGCTCGCGAGCGGTGCACGCGGCCCCTCGAGCACCTTCACGAGCACGACCGTGACGTTGTCCTTGCCGCCGGCGTCGTTGGCGAGCTCGATCAGACAATAGACTGCGGCTTCGAGATCGTCCTCGAGCAGCAGCGTGTCGCGGATCTGCGTGTCGCTCACCATTTTGGACAGGCCGTCAGAGCACAACAGATAGATGTCGTTGACGTGCGGCTTGTCCACCAACAAATCGACCGATAACTCGAGATCCATGCCCACCGCGCGGCTCAGATCGTTCGCGCGCGGCCCGGCCAGGCCGAGCTGGCGCATCGTGTGGTCCGTCGTGAGCTGTCGAAGCTGTCCGTCGCGCAGGCGGTAGCAGCGGCTGTCACCGACATGGCCGATGTACAGGCGTTGCTTGTTGAGTGCGAAGCGCGCTGCGACCAGCGTGGTGCCCATGCGGGCCAAAGCGGGATCGGCGCGCGCAGCTTCGAACACGGCGCGATTGGCCTCGAGCACCGCGCAGGCGAGCTCCCGACCGCGCTTGGGCAACGCCGAATCCGAGCCGATTTCGCAGGCGGGCGCGCCCTGGTCGAGCGCGGCGCGCATGGACTCGACCGCGAGCGAACTCGCGACGCGACCGCCTTCATAGCCGCCCATGCCGTCGGCCACGGCGAACACCGCTTGCTCGGGCAAAAATAAGAGGCTGTCCTCGTTGCGCTTGCGTTTGCGGCCCTGGTCGCTGTCGCCCTGCGCGGAGATCAGGATGCGCGCGCCCGGCCCGGTCTTCTCGTCCTCGACGGCGTCGCTCTCGCACAGCAAGATGGCGCGCGGGCCCGCCTGCGGCACGAGCGTCGCAACGCTTTCTTGGCGCTCCACGCCCTGCTGTGCTTCGCGGATCACTTCTGCCAAGAGCGAGGCAAGCTCGCTCGCGCCCTCGCCGTGGGTGCGCGTGACGAGCGTCACGTCATCGTCGTCGTGCGCCGGATCGTGAGCCAGCGCTAGGAGTGAGCTAAGTTGTGGCACCGCAACTGCGTTCGGCCTCGCAGCAACCGCTGCGGTGGCCAGATCGCTCGCGCGCCGCGCCTGCTTCGCGCGGGCACGGCGCTGGTCCGCGATTCGGGCGGCCAAACCGAGCCCGAGCGCGAACGCAGCGATGAGAGCAGCTAGCCACCACATGCTTGGCTCACTGCGCTGCGAGATCCTTGATTTCCGAGTCCTTCAGCGCGCCCGAGTAAACGCGGAAATCGTCGACCATGCCGTTCAGGTACGGGTCGGCCGGGTACGGCGAGCGCCCGATCCAATTCTGGTATGTCTTGCCCACGTCCTTGGGCGCCACGGTCATGTCGGTGCGCTCGTTCTTCAGCTTGCCGTCGACGTAATAGCGCAGGAAGGGCGGAGCCAGCACGACCGCGACGTGATGCCACGTGCCCACCGGAAAGACCTCGTTCAGCATCATTTCCGGGTCCACCAAGGGCCCTTTCACCGCAATGTGCGTGCCCGGACCTGCTGGCGTCTTATCGGAGTTCCAGCCGGTGGGCGAAAAGTAGAACCAATTGCCCGTCCCGGTCGCGTTGAAATCGAACAGCCGATCCCAAGGCGCGCCACTGTCGAGCTCGAGCCAGGCAGCGATCGAAACGGCGTCCATGTCGACCAGGATGTCTTGCGGAAGCGCCACGTATTGCTGCTTGCTCGCATCCAAGTGGATCGCGCCGTCGATGTGGCCGGTGACCCCGGTCGGAAGCGCAACGCCGGTGAGCGTGCCGTCCTTGCCGTTGCCGGAGGTATCTTTCGCAATGGTCGACGAGAGGTCATCGAACGTGTAGTGAACGAAGAGGGTCGCCGGCGGCAGTACGATGACGGGTGCGCCCGCTTCGCCGCCCGCGCCACCTCCCGGCGCGCTTCCGCCGGCGCTGTGCCCGCCCGATGAAGTGCCCGCAATCGGCGACGTGCCGCCGACGCCCGGCATGCCGCCGTCCGGCGTGCCGCCGGTCGCGTGCTCACCGCTGCTGCCGCCGGAGCTAGCGACGTCACCACCGCTGCCCGTTTTGCCGCCGCTGCCGGCCGTGTACTTACCGAAGACAGCGTCTTCCGAAGGGACCGACAAGGAGCAAGCAACCACCGCGAATCCGCTGGCAGCAAGAGAAGAGAGCAGCACGCTACGCATTGTTGTGTTCATGATTTTTCCGCGTGTAACGCGAGCCATCACGGCCCTGCAGAAATAGGCCAGCCGTCACTAGACCAGTCCATTTCAGATATTCTAAGCGTCGGTGTTCCGCCGCTGTCGGCGTCGTACGAATGGTAAACATTATAGTCGCGTCCAAACGTGTGGAGGATCGCGTTGTGTCCGGGGCCGATCCAGCGAGTTCCGGACGACAGCACGAGCGTACCACCGCCGCTCGACAATGCGGTGCCGCTTTGATCGACGTATGGCCCGGTGACACTCGCGGCTCGACCGACCATGATCTTGTAGGTGCTGTTCACACCCTTGCAGCAGTAGTCGACCGACTCGAACAAGTAATAGTAGCCAGCATGGAAAACGATGAACGCGGCTTCCACAGC
>Ga0207667_10007141_pt1 | contig 13483 bp, 12 predicted proteins | sample KBSCornC52_FD_184301 | JGI IMG/M metagenome (GOLD analysis project Ga0207667, IMG submission 184301) | Corn rhizosphere microbial communities from Kellogg Biological Station, Michigan, USA - KBS Corn C5-2 (SPAdes) (version 2) | ecosystem: Host-associated > Plants > Roots > Rhizosphere > Soil ...
AGCGAGATAGCCTGCCGAAGGCAGCCCGTAGGGGCGGCGCGGAGGCGCCGCGCAAACGAGCGCGCTCCCCGGAATATCGCTGCCACGCTTTAACTCAACCCACCCATCACTTCACGAGTGACAGAGCACTAGGAGTCACGCTCGACACTGGGTGGGCCCGCGAAGCGGGTCAGCAAGGGTGAAAGTCATTGAAAGGGATCACGCGACACACACTCCCTCAAATGAGCTTGTCTCTCACTTCCCCCCGCCAGAATCTGCCCGCCCGCCCACCCGGCCGCGGTGTCGAATCCCCCGACATTCCTCCTCCGAACTCGATGAAACTCCTTCCCACCCTCGGACTCCTGCTGACGACCACTCTGACGGCCCCGGCCGACGTGGTCATCGAACAGAAAGTCGAATCCGCGATGCTCAACGGCAACATGCTGCTTGAGATTCGGGCCGACAAGGCACGGATGGATATGCCCAGCCCAGCCGGACGGATGACGGTGATTTGGGATTTCAAAACCGGGGAATCGACCACCCTGATGACCGCGCAGAAGATGGCCGTGAAGGGGAGAATTCGACCCACGCCGGCCGGCAATCAGCAACCCAAGCCAAAGCCCACGGGCGTCACCGAAAAGGTCGGCCCCTACACCGCGGACGTGTATGAAGTCGGGTCGGGGCCGGCCGCCCAGAAAATCTGGGTCGCCCGGGATTATCCGCAGGCGGACGCCATCAAAGCAGAGATGAAGAAGATGAGCGGCACGACGCCGATGGGCTTCGACACCGCCAACCTGGATCTGCCCGGCATGATGGTCAAAGCCCAGGTGGCCTCGCCAGCCGGGCCGGTCACCATCACCCTGACCAGCGCCCGGCAACAGCCCGTGCCGGACAGCGAATTTGTGATTCCTGCCGGATACCAGGAGATGGGTGCGGGCGTGCCCCCGACCGCGGCCGGCGTTCCCACCCCTCCAGCTCCGCCCACGGCCGCCGCTCCAGTCGCGCCAAATCCGGCCCCTGCCGTGACACCCACCGCATCCGCCGCCGGAACCATCCCGGCCAAGGCCCGGCGTCATTGGGAGGGACGGTTCAAGGAACTCGACAAGAACGGCGACGGCCAGTTGAGCCTCGAAGAATTCCTCGCCGGGCCGATGGGCCGGAAGACCCCGGAGAAGGCGAGAGCCTTTTTCAGCACCATCGACCAAAACAACACCGGCTCGATCACCATGGACCAGTTCGTCGCCGCCGAGGCCGGGCGCGAGGGGGAGATCCAGCCCGGCCAGCCGGCGGCGGCGCCAGCGCCCCCTGCGCAACCCAGTGCCAGCGCCACCCCGAGTCCGCTGATCATCGTGAAGGGAGTCGTCCTGCAGAGCAGCGACAAAGGCCTCGTGGTGCAAACACCCCAAGGCGCCCTCGTTTGGCTGACCGGCGCCACGGCCAGGGTGAAAATGACCGTGGAAATATCGGCGGTAAAGGCCGAGCCGCACGTCTACACGGCGGCCAATGGAAAGACCCAGACGATTGACGGATTTCGGGCCAGCCTGACGGGGCGATAGCCGAAGCGGTGGCCCATATCGGCACCGAAAGAGCGAGCGCGGAAACAGGGCAAGTCACAAGATTTCGCCTGCCTCCAATTTGCTCAGCCTCTTGTCCGTTCTTGACCCTACCTGCTACGACTATACCAAAGCGGTGACGCGAAGAGGCTCGCCGAAAAATCATTCGAGATTCTGGCGGTGGCCGGGCACGGGCATTTTCACGGCGGCCCAGAGCGCTTCTGAGATTGCCAAATCCGAGCGGAGCGTCCTTTTATCTCCCCGGCGGTCGTTTCCCCACCGGAGGCAGGTTGAGAGGCGGCGGCCATTTTTGCCGACTATACGTTTGCCGCCCCGCGCCCATGCCCACGACCAGCACCGAAGAACGAACTTTCCTCAACGAGCTCGACAAAAAGCTCTGGAACGCCGCGGACCGACTCCGCGCGAATCTCGACGCCGCCGTCTACAAGCACGCCGTCCTCGGGCTGGTCTTCCTGAAATACGTCTCGGATTCCTTTGCCGTCCGGCAAAAGGAGATCGAGACGCAGTTACGCGATCCGCAGAGCGAATACTTTCTCGATCCCGCCGACTACGGCGGGAAGGGGGCGCCGAGTATGCCGAAGCCATCCGGGAGGAACTCGAGGAGCGCGACTACTACATCGAGAAGAGCGTCTTTTGGGTGCCCGCCATCGCCCGGTGGAAGACGCTGCAGGATAGCGCCAAGCTCCCGCAGGGGACGGAGATCGAGATCATCAACGGGAAGAAGAGCACCCACAAGATCACCTCCACCGGCCGGCTCATCGAGGTTTGGGGGGGTGAAAGACGGGACTGGCAGACCAAAGTGCGGGCCTCGTTTCGCGGAATGCCTGGCAATTCAATATCAATTTTCTAATAACTGACCGACATGCCGACGCTGAACTGGATTGGGAAAGAAGCCGTGGTGAACCATCATAAAGATGTTCCGTTTCACCTACTCAAAGACGTGCCGGAGTTGGGGTGTGGTGACCTCGGTAGCGGAAATCTCGTTGTTAAGGCGGACAATCTCGTCGCCCTCAAGGCGCTGCTTCCCCACTATGCGCGCCAGGTAAAATGCATTTACATAGACCCTCCATACAATACGGGAAAGGAGGGTTGGACTTACAACGACAACGTCAACAGTCCTGTAATCCGAGAGTGGCTCGGGAAGGTAGTCGGCAAAGAGGGAGAGACTCTCGACCGCCATGACCGGTGGCTGTGTATGATGTATCCGCGGTTGAAACTGCTCGAACAATTCCTCCGTGATGACGGAGTCATCTTTATAAGCATCGGACGGGACGAGCTTGCGAACCTGCTGACCCTGGGGGACGACATTTTTAAGCGAAAGAATCTTATCGAAGTGTTGATATGGAACACCCACGGTCACACGGAAAATCAGGAAGAAATCACTGGGGTGCATGAATACGTCGTCGCTTACGCGAAGGACAAAGCGAAGGCATCGATTCGGAATGTCGTGGACCCTTCCGTTCCGCCTGATTCAAAGATTCGCCGCGATTTCGCTGAAAACTCGATCACTAAGAACGGCCCAAAGAATCCGCCGAGCATCGTCGAGCTGCCGAAAGGTTTTCCGTGTGAGGCCGAATCGTTGACGCTGGAACCGATGGAGAGATTCGACGCTTTCTACAAGGAAGCGGATAGTGCAAAAGCGATCTCCAAGAATCTTACGAAGCGTTTTAAGGCCGTATACCCAGTTCGAGCCGACCGAATGCTTATCAAGAACGGCAAGTTAGAACAGTCTTGCCGTGTATTCACAGGATGGAGTTCCGCGGACAAGCTCAAGGCATTTATCACCAATGGTTGTTGCCCGATCGATGACGGTGGAACGCGTCTTAGTTTTTATCTAAGTAAGAAAGGTGTGCTCTACTACCGGCGCGAGGGCCGGCAATCTCACTATGTGCAAAGCGTTCTCACTAACTTCGGCACGACTGAAAAGAGCAGTTCCTTGCTGAAGCAAATGGGTTTAAACTTTGATTACCCAAAGCCGATCGAATTAATCGCGTTTCTCATCTCGCTCTACGCCGGACCGGGCGAGCTCGTAATGGATTCTTTCGCAGGATCCGGGACTACCGGCCATGCTGCATTAACCTCAGATGAGAAGCGGCGGTTCATCCTCGTTGAGCTAGAGAACAACAACGCGCACGCCGTTGCGTCGAGACTCACTAAGGTTATTCAGGGCTTTACCCGCTCCGATGGTAAAAAGGTTCGCGGCGTCGGTGGAGGATTCCGATTCTGTGAGCTTGGTGATCAGTTGTTCGATGAAACTGGGAAGATACGTGAGAGCGTGCGTTTTGCCGAACTCGCGCGGCACGTTTTCTTCACAGAAACTGGCGAGCCGCTGCCGCGCGAGCGCGTTACTAAGACCCCGTTGCTAGGTGTTACGGAGACGGGAATCGCTGTCTACTTGCTCTTTAACGGAATCCTCAAAGACAAGTCTGTCGATGGTGGAAACATTCTTACGGGAGCGACTCTGGAGATATTGCCGCCGCACGACGGACCGCGCGTTGTGTATGCTGCTGGGTGTCGTCTCAGCAGCGAACGGTTGAAACGGGGAAACATCGTCTTCAAACAAACGCCTTATTCGATCCGCCTCCAATGATACTCAAGAACTACCAAGAAAAGGTTCTCGATTGGCTGCGGCGCTATTACCAGCGCTGCCGAGCACTGCAAGAAATGGGAGACCGTTTTCCCGTTGCTACCGCCTTCACCTCCATCACTGCCGAAATCTACGGCAGCGGATTGCCCTACTCCGCAGTCGCGCAATTGCCAGGCATTCCATATGTCTGCCTGCGCATCCCGACGGGCGGTGGAAAGACAGTGGTCGGCTGTGAGGCAATCGCCGTGATGCAAAAGGAACTGCTGCGTGCCGACCGTGCGCTTGTCCTCTGGCTAGTGCCAAGTGATGCCATTCGTCGGCAGACGCTCGACCGCCTCAAAGACCGCAGAGACCCGTATCGCCTGTCCCTCGACATGAATCTCGGCTCGGTAGAAGTCCTCGACATTGACGAGGCCATGAGCGTTACGCGTGCGACGTTGGACGGTGCTACGGTCGTCGTCGTCGCGACGATGCAAGCATTCCGACGGAAGGACACAACCCAACTCAAAGTTTACGAAAGTAACGGGGCGCTAATGAGCCATTTCGAGAATTTGCCTGCGGAGTTGTTGTCCGTCCTCGAACGCAAGCCCGAGGGCAATTACGACTTCTCTCTGTCGAATGTGTTTCGAATCCGCCGCCCGTTCGTAATTGTGGACGAGGCGCACAACGCGCGCCAACCACTTGCATTTGAAACGCTGAAACGCCTTAATCCATCTGGCATTCTCGAACTCACGGCGACACCGAACACGAAGCGTGAAACCGTAACCTACGACGGCGAGCAGGTGGAGAATCCTCCGAGCAACGTTCTTGTATCGGTGTCAGCCTACGCACTGAAGGCGGAGGAGATGATTAAGCTGCCAATCTTCCTTCGCTACAGGGAGCCGTGGGATGCGCTACTCGGTGACGCCATCGGCCTGCTGAACGAACTGAAAGACGAAGCCGAAAAGGAAAAAGCTGAACAGCCGGACCCGGCCAAAGCCAAATACCTCCGCCCAATTATGCTTTTGCAGGCGCAGCCGGAATACAAAGATAAGGCCAGCATCACGGTTGATCAAGTGAAACGCACGCTGCGCGAGCAATTCAATATACCGGAGGAGGAAATAGCCATCGCGACTGGAGACGTGCGTGACTTGGAGAAGCCGGAAAATCTGGACGTGCTCAGTCCAAAATGCCGCTTGCGGTTCATCATCACGGTGCAGGCACTCAAGGAAGGGTGGGACTGCCCGTTTGCGTATGTGCTGTTCTCGGTTGCGGAACTGAGCAGCGGGAGAGCGGTAGAGCAGATTCTTGGGCGCATCCTGCGCATGCCTTATGTGACTCGGAAGCGCCGCGAGGCGCTGAATGGCTCCTATGCATTCGTCGCCTCGACGAAGTTTGATGCCGCTGCAAGAGCATTAAAAGACGGCTTGGTGGAAGCGGGCTTTGAGAGGCAAGAAGCAGCAGACCTAATTGTAGAGCCAACCTTGCCGCTGGGGGAAAACGGCACACCAAGCGTCCCTGCTGAACCTGTAACCGTGGCGCTTGCCGCTGCTCCGGCGAGGGCAATTCCTCTCCTCGTAATGGAAGCCGTGACTTGGGACGCAGCGACCAAGACACTACGAATCGACCAACCGCTGAATGCCGAACAAGAGACCGCTTTAGTCGCCGCGTTCTCCGATGCTCCAACAAAAACGTTGGTGGCGGACGCCTGCCGCCGTCGGTCCGGCCAAGCAGCAGCCACACCGGCTCGCCCTCAATCACCCTCGCAGAAGGGAACCGTGTTCAAGGTTCCGGTGCTCGCTCTCTATCAAGGCGATTTCCTCCGGCAACTCGAAGCGGATGACATCGATGACCGGATGCAGTGGAGTCTCAGCGAGGCTGACGCCGAACTCGCCAGTTTCCTTGTCCCCACCGAGCAGCGGGGAATCAAAATCGACATCACTGACACCGAAAAACTCCGGCAAGATTTCATTCCTTTAAATGACGCGCAGCAACTCCTGCTAGAATCGTCCGCAGCGTGGTCAGTGGGTCAGTTGGTCCATTGGCTGGATCGGTCATTTGCTCACCCCGACCTCACTGAAGCTGAGACCGGCATCTATCTCACGCGGATGGTCGGGAAACTCGTTGATGACCGAAAGTTCGACCTCGAACACCTGACAGCGCATCGGCATCGGCTTGCAAAGGCTGTAGCCGAGAAGGTGCGCACACTCCGCAAGGACGCGCGGCGCAAGGCGCTCGAAGAACTGCTTTTCAGCGACGCACCTGCACCCGTGTTCGTGAATTCTGCGGTGACGCACCGGTTCGAGCCGTCGAGGTACCCTTACACGTTTCGATACAGCGGCCTTTCGCTTCCGGGCCACTTCTATGAGGTGATTGGCGACCTGAAAAACGAAGGTGAAGAATACGACTGCGCGCGATTGATTGCGCATCTTGAAGGGATTGAGTTCTGGGTGAGGAATCTTGAAGGTGAGCCTACCAGTTCATTCTGGATTCAGACATCGACCGACAAGTTTTACCCCGACTTCGTTTGCAGGCTGAAGAACGGAAAGAACCTGGCCGTTGAATACAAGGGCACGCACCTGTCCGAGAACGCAGATTCCCGCGAGAAGCAGCGGCTGGGCCAACTATGGGAAGCACGGAGCGAAGGCGAGTGCCTTTTCATAATGGTCAAAGGACCGGCGGAAATATCAAAGATTGGTGAGGTCGTTGCAAACGCCATCATCTAGTCACCGCTAATGAAATGCTGCACTCATTGTTTCAAGGCAAAGGAGGTCGTTGAGTTCATTGAACGCGCTGGCGCTTTGGGCGATTGCGATTGCTGCGGGGCAGAGGGAGTCAGAATAATGTCCGCAGAAGACTTGGGCGGCATGTTCGACCCGCTGCTCTGTCTCTACGAACCCGCGAAGCAACAAACCTTTCACATTGACGAGTCACTTGCTGATGCGATTGGCGGTTGGGGGGTGTTTGACGACGAGCTTCCCAAGAAAACGCAGAACCAGATTCTCGACGAGATACGGTTTGGGCCGCTGGACTCCAACGAGCGGTCAATCACCCGTTCCAGTGACGAAATGTGGCAGTTCAAGTTCGCCAACCAAGACGAAGAAATTTGGGAGCAGTTCGTAGGGCATATTAAACGGAAGCGCAGATTTCTGCTCGGCTCCGAAGATGTCCCGTTTCTTTCGAACCCGAGGGACTGGCTGCCAGAAATACTTGAGACAACCGATATGACGATTTCATCGATGCTGAAGTTTTTCCGCGCTCGCGAGGGATGCGCTGACAAGCACGCCGACCCACCCACACCATTTCCTGCCGGGCAAATGGGGCCGCCGCCCTCTGGGATGGCGCGGAGGGGCAGAGCAAACCCAGCGGGAATCTCCTATCTTTATGTAGCTGAAGAAGCTGAGACTGCTGTGGCCGAGATACGGCCTTTCGTTGGAGCTCGGGTATCAATTTGCACTTTGACGCCGAACCGCCCCTTGAAGGTCGCGGACATCAGCAGGGCGCACAGCATAGCCAGCCCTTTCGGCGATACGGACCTGCTGGCGCGAGTTCGACGAACTGCATTGCTCAATATCCTGAATCGAGAGTTGGCCCGGCCAGTCAGCCCCGAAGACAGCGAGGTGGAATACGTGCCCACGCAATATCTTGCTGAAGCGATTCTAGACCTTGGTTACGACGGAATCCGTTACCGGAGCGCCGTCAGGACGGGCGGTACTAACTTCGTATTTTTTGAACCGGAAGCGCTAACGATTGACCCAGCAACCCGTGTGGTTGAGGTGCAGTCAATAGAAGTGACTTTTCGCTGAGTTCATCGGGACGGCCGCGAAAGCAGAGACGCTGAAAGTCGTAATGACCGGCAGCGCCCAAAACGGCCCCAAATGGCAAAATCACATCCTAGGTCTAGGGAACGACAAAAAGATCAACGGCAAGAAGCGCTTCCTCGACGCGATGGCGGAGGCGAATGTGGCCTACTCGCTGTGCTCGACACTCGACGGGGCGAAGGAATTGCACCTGGAGCTGGCTTTCTTCTCCGCGATCGCGGCGGTGCTGCGAAAGCATGCCGGCGTGAACAAGAAGCGGAGTGCCGAGCAAAAGCACTCCGCGCTGAAGCAGATCCTCGATAACGCGGTAAAGGCGGAGGACGTGCAGGACATTTTCCAGATGGCCGGGCTGGAGCGGCCGAACATTGGGCTGCTCTCGGATGAATTTCTCGAAGATGTGCGGCGGATGGAGCGGAAAAATCTGGCCGTGGAATTGCTCGAACGGATCTCCCCCCGCCGTCGGTTCAACGGGGAATGAGATGGCGAAAGCATTGTCACCTACGACCAGCCTATGCCGAGGCGGCCGATACCTCTTGTAGCGCAGGCCTTTCCGGCAACCAACCGCGTTGCGGACCGGAAGGGCCTGTTCTGCTTTGGACGTCTCGCTGATGGTTGGACAATTGAACCTGCAGTCTAAAAACCGGCTAACGTCCTCATATTTCTGCACTATTTGAAATTACATGGTTTATATCCGCGGGACGGATGTCGAAGAACCGTTCACGTTGGACGGTAGAGCACGTTGATAAGCTGGAAGACGTTTTGACCGAGGTGCGAATCGCCTCCTGCGTCGTCCCAAGCGCAGGTTGGAGCAAAGATGCTCCAGAGTCTCCTGCCGACCGACTCGTCGCCTGAAGCTAAACGGTTAGCCAGTTGGTCAATGAGAGTCGCAAGCTGGAATGTCGTAAAAATCTCCGGTTCATCGTTAAGGAAATGGAAATCTCCTCGCTCTCGCAGGTGCTCGGCTGCCCCACGCAGGGCTTCGAGAAGTTCCCGGGGTGCCCGCGAGGTTGCAATCGGATCCGTTGGCTTCATATACCGAATGCTCCACATTCGGTGCGCCGGTAGGTCAAGGCTGGTTCATTTGCGGTCACTCCACTCACGATGAAAGTCGATTCGAGTATCAGATTCGATGAGAAACACCGCCCCGCAAACGACATGCAACCTCCCGGAATCGACGAGGGTGTAAACCGTGCCCAAACGACGGGACGACGAAGAGATGGAAATGTCCGCGCGTTCCCAATCAGTCTGGTAAAGCTGAATGGTCTGACAGTCCTTGCATTGGATGTATGCCGAGCGGGCCGAAGTCGGATGGGGCGGGTAGAGCCTCAGCACAAGAACGCCGTGGCTGACGGTGTAGGCGACCGCTTGTGCGTTGGAGCCGCGCCATCGGTCGAGAATGGTGGCGATGGTCTCCGGGGACTTTGTCCATGCGTCGCTCATAACGAGGCTCTGTAGCCGACACGCGCTGGGCCAGTCCAGACCGTTCGCGGATGGCGCGCTGGAGAGCACCGCTGAGAAGGTGGCGTACGGGACCAGTGGCGGCAGATCCTCGGGCGAGCCGCCGTCGGTGCTGGGAGAACGCTCTCACTCGGAAGCGACGGCGCGCTTCCCTCCAGTTCTCCTGCGGAGATTTATTTCACCGACGCTGCCCCCTCTAGGAATTGAACCGCGCGGACTGTTTCAGAGTGTGGGGAAGGGGTCATGTGGGGAAGGGGTCAGTCAACATATCTTGACAAAAGCGCGGTCTGAAAGGGTCGCTTCCAACGGATTGGCGCAAAAGCCCTTGGGAGGTAGCTCGGATCGAGCGCGTGCGAGGAGACGCAAGCCAAATGGCGCTGGCGCGCAACCCGGTTGCATTCGTGATCCGCCTTCTCGAGCGCATCTTCGATCGTCACGCCGAGAAAGCCCAGTTGAACGCACCGCTGACCAATTCTCCGAGGGGTTCATTCTGGCATCCTCTTTTCCGCGTTACGGCGTCATCCAGTGGGGCCGGGAAATCCGGAAAGCCGAGGGATGATTTCGAAAGGGCGTTCCGCATTTTCGAGATTGGGTGGCGCGATTCTTCTGATACTAAAGGGCCCATCGAACCGTTATGCTCGAAACTCTGACCCTGCAAAATCTCGGCCCCGCAGCCCAATTGGATTTTACGTTTGGAGAGCGGCTCAACGTGATCACCGGAGACAACGGTCTCGGCAAGAGTTTCGTGCTGGATGTAGCGTGGTGGGCTCTGACTCGTACCTGGGCCGATGACCACCCGGTGTATCCCGCGACGGGAGTCAACGAGGCCAGTATTTCCTATCACGTCCACGGCAAAAGTGGCCCGAACGACAAAGTGGAATGCAGATTCCGGCGCGAGACGCTGGATTGGCAGCTTCCCAAGCGGCGCCCCCCAAGTCCCGGCTTTATTCTCTATGCCAGAATCGATGGAGGATTCTCCCTTTGGGATCCGGAGCGAAACTATTGGCATGAGGATACCGCCGCTGGTCCGGATCGCCCGCCCTCGTTTCAGTTTGGTAAACAGGATCTCTGGGAGGGTTTGAAAGACAAAACAGGCAAGGTGATTTGTCGTGGTTTACTTGAAGACTGGGAGACTTGGAGCCTGAGAGCCAATGGCGCTTTTGCGATGCTGGAAAGCGTCCTTGCGGACCTTTCGCCCGCTGGACCGGAATTCCCTTTGCGCGCGGGACGATCTGTCCGGGTGCCGGACATGGGGGTGCGAGATGTGCCGACTCTGGCCATGCCCTATGGCAACGTTCCGCTGCATCAGGCATCCGCAGGAATTCGGCGCATCCTTTCCCTGGCCTACATGATCGTCTGGGCATGGACGGAACATTTGGCCGCTGCCGAGTTGCGCGGACGCGAAAGCACCAAAAGGATTGTCCTGCTTTGGGACGAAGTAGAGGCGCACTTGCATCCGCAATGGCAACGCACGATTTTGCCGGCAGTGGTCAAGGTTCTGGGCCGTCTCCTGCAGCAAGCGGACGGGACTCAAGTCCAGATCATTGCCACGACGCATGCGCCATTCGTGCTGGCCTCACTGGAAACGCTCTTCGAAGATGAGCGAGATCGTTTATTCAATCTCGAATTGAATGCGCAGGGGCGAGTGCGACTGGAAAGAATTGCCTGGGCCAAGCAGGGTGATGTCGTGGAATGGCTGCGCTCGCCGGCTTTCGACATGCGCAGCGGCTATTCACGTGAAGCAGAGACGGCCCTCCAGGCAGCACAAAACTGGCTCGCCGGAAGACGTCACGCTTTGCCCGCGAATTTGGCCTCACAGCAGGAGATCGAGCGCGAGCTCAGACGCACCCTGGCCGACGACGATCCGTTTTGGCCGCGCTGGATCGTGACCACCGGAGGCGCTCGATGATCCGGGTTCCCTCGCCCGTTCCAGAGCCGCCGCTCTTCGATGCGGAATGTCGGCAGCCGGGAATGGAGTGGCTCGCCGCGCAGGATGAACTTCCCGATCGCCCCAAAGACCTCTGGTCGCCCTTTCGAGATGATCTCCGTGAAGGCTTTGCGCGACGCTGTGGTTATTACGCGATGCATTTGCCCGATGGCCAGGTGGACCACTTCATTTCCTGGGACTCCTGCAAACAGGACCAGCGGCAGCTCGCCTACGATTGGAACAACTTTCGTTTCCTCGCGGGGTCACTGAACAGCAAGAAGCGGACGTTGGATGGTCAATTGCTCGATCCCTTCGAGGTCGAGGACTCCTGGTTTGAGGTCGAATTGCCCTCTTTTTTGTTGAGAGTCACTGACCAGCTTCCGCCCGCGCTACTCGGCAAAGCGACGTTGACACTTCAAAGACTGGAATTGGAGCAGGGCCGCAAGGCGCTCACGCTTCGGTGGGAGTGGTATGAAATGCACCGGACTGGTCTGTTGATTCTACAGGGATTGCACCAGCTGGCGCCTTTAGTCGCGAGAGCTGTCGAGAAGTGGCAAGCAGACGGACGCGGTCCATTACCCGCGATCCCTCGGCCTGTCCCGGAACCCGTCGCGCCTTAAGTTCTCATTCGGAAATTTATTTCACCGACGCTGCCTCACTAGGAATTGAACCTAGACAAGGTGACTCGCCGACGGCGGACAAAACCGGCTGCGACCGAAGATCGACCCAAAGTTTTCCGTGGGATTTGGGGCGGGCGGGCTAAATAGAATGATGCCAGACGGTTCCGATCCCAGTCTTCCCTCGGCGGATTTCATTGCGCACGTGACGCGGGCGCAACGGACGTTGCATGCTTTCATCCTGTCGATCGTGCGCAATGCGGCGGATGCGGATGACGTGCTGCAGGAGGCGAATATCGTGCTCTGGCGGAAGGCGGCGGAATACGATGCCACCCGGGAATTCATGCCGTGGGCGATGCGCATTGCGCAGTGGCAGGCCCTGGCCTTGATGAAGAAAAAATCGCGGGCGCGGGTGACTTTCGATGACGATTTGCTGGCCCTCATCGCGGAAGAAGCCATCGCGGAAGCGGCGGAACATGATCCGCGTCGGGTGGCCCTGGCGGGGTGTCTGCAAAAATTGACGGATGGGCAGCGGGCGCTCATTGCCCGCCGTTATGAGCCGGGCGGTTCGGTGAAGGCGCTCGCGGAAGAACGCGGCATTTCGCCAAAGGCGCTTTCGGAGATGCTGCGGCGGACCCGCCAGTTGCTGCTCAATTGCATCGAACGCACTTTGGCGCAGGGGGCGCGCGTATGAACGGGCGTCCGGACGACCATGAGCTCGAAAGGCTCTTGAATGCCTTGGTGGATGCGGATTCCCCGGAGGCTGCGGAAGCGTGCGAAGGGCAGTTGGCGCCGATTTTGCGGAACGATGCGGCGGCGCGCCGGCGGTACCGGGAATTCATGGGGCTGCACTCCGCGCTGATGTGGGATTATGCGGCGGCGGCGACGGATCGGGAGGAAGGCGCGGCGGTGGTGGAGATGGCGGAGAATCGTCGTGCTCGCGCGTCCTGGCGGAGAGCGCTGCAGTGGGCGGCGGTGATTGCCGTGGCCGGATTTGCGGCGGCGGCGCTCTTTTTTGCGGGGGGCCGGAAATCGGGCAATCATCATGAAGTCGCCCGGGTGGAATCGGTGGAAGGCGCCGTTTCCTGGAGCAGTGACAACGGCGGGCAGCGCGCGGTGCTTTCGTCCGGCGTCGGGCTGGCTGCCGGCACGCTGAGTGTGGAAGGGGCTTCGAGCTCGGCGCAATTGCGTTTTGACGACGGCACGGTCCTGACGCTGACCGGCGATGCCGAGCTGGGCTTTTCCGATGATGGCCAGAAGCGGCTCGCGCTCCGCCGCGGCGCGTTCACCGGACATGTGGCGCATCAGCCCGCGGGCCGGCCGATGGTGGTGCGGACCAACACCGCGGAAATCGAAGTGCTCGGCACGGTGTTCGCGCTGGCCTCGGAGCAGAATCAGACGGCGCTCAACGTGGAGTCCGGGAAGGTGCGCATGCGGCGGCTGGCGGATGGGCGCGCCGTAGAAGTGTCCGCCAATCGGGTGGCGGTGGCGTCGCTCGATGTCGGCGCGGCCATGGAGACCCGGTTGCAGAGCACGCCCCC